>OGFG01000519.1_pt1 | contig 45390 bp, 40 predicted proteins | sample 1570761 | NCBI WGS metagenome assembly OGFG01 (sample SAMEA2581938, study PRJEB24529) | metagenome | biome: Human gut stool | place: China | collected 2011
AAACCGCAAGACTGCTTTTTCGTTTACACCAACTCCGATTGTTTCCTTAACAATTTGTTAAATTCATATCCGCATTATAGCATAAAAATAACGACACTGTATATCACTTTCGCAACATACAATGCCGTTACTTTTATTTTCTTCGATACACCAAACAAAACATATTCCTGTATACGATAATATCATATACAGAGTTCGACTTGTTCAGTTTTAGTGGAGTAGACGGGAATCGAACCCGTGTCCGAACCACCGTCCATCGTCCTTCTACAAGCTTAGTTAGTCTATTATGAAACTGTAAACAGTCTCCATTCCCTCCATGCAGCTCCGGTTAACAGGATATGCACTTTAGTAGCTTCATGATACGCCCGCGGGTTCAAAGCTTTGCCCGTGTCGTTTCCTACAGAGTCGACGCCCGATTGCTAACGTGTAGGTGCGCTAGGTCGAACGGCTGCCATAAAGGCAGCTTTTGTCACAGCTTACGCTGCAACTGCTAAATTATCTTCAGCGTTTAATTTTAATTTGGCATTTGACGCATGACCGTGCGGCTTGCTTCTCCGACTTCAAATAGCCCGTCGAAACCTTTACTACCCCGGATATATGGCAAATAGAGTGTTCTCTATTAAGCTCGCAAAAACAAATAATGCAACCATCAAACTATATCAGTCACAAGAAGAATTAATAGCAATTAATACAGATTCTTAACCTTGAAATCCTTCTCAGCTTCTCTTCTCTGATCCTTCTTAGCAATGGTATCTCTCTTGTCGTACAGCTTCTTGCCTCGTCCAAGGCCAACCTGAACCTTGACAAGACTTCCTTTTAAATATACCTGAAGCGGTACAAGAGTGTATCCCTTCTGTGTTACAGCTCCTAAAATCTTGTTGACTTCATGCCTGTGAAGGAGCAGCTTCTTGACTCTTAACGGATCACGGTTAAAGATATTGCCCTTCTCATATGGACTGATATGCATATTGTAGATAAATACTTCTCCAGCCTCCACACGGATAAAAGCTTCCTTGATGCTGCACTTGCCCATGCGGATTGACTTAACTTCTGTCCCATGAAGTGCAATTCCGGCCTCCCATGTATCTTCGATAAAGTAATCAAAGTAGGCTTTCTTATTGTTCGCTATTAACTTGTAATTATCTTTATCGCCCATAGTCTTCTCTTTCCTTCCGTCAACATTCGGAATTATAACACATATTGCAGCCGGTTTGCAATGGATATTTTCAAATTCAACCAACAGTTTAACCGGCATCCCTCTCTTCAGGCTTATTCGATCCTATTTAAACTGCATATTTGCAAATATATGGCAGAAACAGATGTGACAGCTATTAAGTAAAGTGTCAAAGCACGCTCCATAAAACAGATCATGTACAGCTTATTGTACAATCGCTAAGCAAATCAACGTGTTTTGACACCCTCTCTTACAAGCCGCCGTTTATTATTTACTTTTGCACGACTTCAAAATCAATCGTTCTCATCAGCTTATCAGTTCCTACAACCTCCACTGTCACCTGCTGTCCAAGCTTATATGTGCGGTGTGTAACTTCACCATAGAGTTCGTAATGTGTCTCATCAAAAATATAATAATCATCCTCAAGCGTATTTATATGCACCATGCCTTCTATTGTGTCCGGCAGCTCGACATAAAATCCATATGCCGTCACACCTGAAATTACGCCGTCATATATGTTACCTATGCGGGACGACATATACTCTACCTTCTTGAGCTTATCTGTATCTCTCTCCGCATCATCCGCTCTGCGCTCCATAATACTTGAGTTCTTTGCGACATCCGGAAGAATACGCTCGTAATGCTCTATACGTCTTGGGCTTAATCCTCCGTGAAGATTTTCCTTGATAATCCTGTGAATCTGAAGGTCAGGATATCTTCTGATTGGTGATGTAAAATGGCAATAATATTTTGCGGATAATCCGAAATGTCCTGTACACTCTGTCGAATACTGCGCTCTCTTCATACTTCTTAGTGTAAGCCTTGATATCAAAGGCTCCTCCGGCGAATCCTGTATGGAAGATAAGAGCTTTTGAAGCTCCTTAGGGTGAACATAGTCTTGACCTGTATGGATTGAATAGCCAAAATTATTGATAAATGTAGCAAGACTTCTGATTTTTTCCGGGTCCGGGTCATCATGTGTTCTGTATACAAACGGAAGCTCCTGCCAGAAGAAATCCTCTGCAACGGTCTCATTTGCCGCAAGCATGAAATCCTCGATAATCCTTGTAGCAACATTGCGCTCATAAGGCTTGATATCTATAGGCTTTCCATTTTTGTCAAGAATAATCTTGCTCTCTGGAAAATCAAAGTCTATTGAGCCTCTGTTCTCTCTCCTGCTCCTTAAAAGCTCCGACAATTCCTTCATTAGAAAGAACATATCGACAAGCTCGGAGTACTTCTCTTTTTCCTCGGCATCATCATCCACAAGAATCTTCTTAACGGATGTATATGACATACGGCGGTCAACATTTATAACCGACTCGCATATTCTATGACCGACAATATTACCCCTCAAATCGATATCCATAACACAGCTTAAAGCAAGTCTGTCAACACCCTCATTCAGTGAACAGATTCCGTTAGAAAGCTTATGCGGAAGCATCGGTATAACTCTGTCTACAAGATATACGCTCGTTCCTCTGCTTCTTGCCTCCTTGTCAAGCGGCGAGTTCTCCGTAACATAATTGCTCACATCAGCAATATGAACACCAAGCGTATAGCCATTCTTGTTCTTTGATATGCTTATGGCATCATCGAGGTCCTTCGCATCCTCACCATCGATCGTCACTGTAGTGAGCTTGCGGAAATCAACCCTGCCTGCACCAGCCTTAGAATCAACACTGTCCGGAACCGCATCAAGACTGTCCATAACTTCCTTAGGAAATTCCACCGGTATATCATATGCTGCAATAATTGACATTATGTCTGTTCCCGGGTCATTGACATGACCTAGAATCTCTATCACTTTTCCTTCAGGCTTATGCGTGTCATCTCCATAGCTTGTTATCTTTACAACAACTTTATGTCCGTTGACAGCACCCATATCGCAGCCTGCAGGAATATATATATCCTTTAAAAAATGCTGGTCATCAGGTCTTACAAAGCCATAGCTCTTCGACTTTTGATAATAACCTACAAGATGGTCTGCTCCATGCTCTAACACCTTTACAACACGCCCCTCGCGTCTTCTTCCCTGCAGCTTCTCACAGGTTATGACAATCTGTACTCTGTCATGGTGAAGTGCTCCTGCCGTATATTTAGCGGGTATGAACACATCATCCGGCTCACCTTCTATCGTCACAAATCCAAAACCATTAGGATGGCTCTCAAACACACCTGTTATCTGTGAAGCATCCGGTTTCATATATTTCCCTTTTTTGGTGATTGTAAGTTTTCCTTCCGACACAAGGCTGTCAAGCACGCGCTCAAGCTCACGCCTGTCCTCCTTAGCTACATTAAGAAAAATCGCAAGCTCCTTTATCTTCATCGGTACATACAATTCATCATTAACTAATTCGACTATCATTTTCTTTCTCTGTTCAAATAATTCGTCCATTTACTTCCCCTCCGTTCGCTTTATAAATTTCCATACGTCCGAAAAAAAAGCATCCACGCACATTATCAAGGTGTACATGAATGCTTATTTTAATGTCATGGCTAAAGACACTTATTTATCTGCAATCTGCTTAAAATACATTAAGAACTAATGCAATCACAAGAAAAGCAATCGCTGCAATAGTAGTAAACTTCTCAAGCTTACCCTCTGCTGAACGGCCCTTGTTTCTTCCCCAGTAAGTCTCGGCTGCACCGCTTATTGCTCCAAGTCCTGCACTCTTACCTTCCTGAAGTAACACTATTGCTGATAAAGCTATACAATCAAGTACAAAAAACACTGTCAATATTATCTTCAAAACTGCCATGGTTCACACCTCCTAAGCAAATATACCAATATGTGCCAGTTTTCTGAATAACTATACTTTATTTTATTCAAAACGCACCAACTTTGAATATATTAACATAACTGATACTTTTTTTCAAGTACTTATTAAGATATATCGTTACTTGTCAACTTCTGATATACATTCTCATCGGCTGCAGATAATGTAACCATTCTCTCATCCGGCTATTTTGTGTCACCGGTGGTGTCACAATTCATTGTACGTTTTAAATATTTCTTTAAAAGCATGATTTTATTATACACTTTAATATTTGGTAAATCTATTGATTTTAATACTTATATTATTGCAAAAACCTCTCCAAGCCATCTATCATCCTGGAGAGGTTTAAATATTATAAATTCTTTTTGTTTTTCCGCTTATTTAACAATAAGTGACTTTCCTGTCATTTCAGCAGGCTGAGGAAGCTCCATTATCTCAAGCAGTGTAGGAGCGATATCAGCAAGGCATCCGCCCTCTCTTAACTTATATGATGGGTCTGCATTTACAAGGATAAATGGAACAGGGTTAGTTGTATGAGCTGTATGCGGCTTGCCTGTCTCATAGTCAATCATCTTCTCAGCATTTCCATGGTCGGCACAGATAAAGAGAACTCCGTCAACATCCTTAACTGCCTGTACAGCATCGCCTACAAGCTGGTCAACTCTCTCAACAGCCTTAATTGCCGCAGGAATTACACCTGTATGGCCTACCATATCAGGGTTAGCAAAGTTAATGATAATGACATCATACTTGTCAGACTTGATAGCTTCCACAAGATCCATACCAACCTCAGGAGCGCTCATCTCAGGCTTTAAGTCATAAGTTGCTACATCCTTAGGGCTGTTTACAAGAAGTCTTGCCTCATCTACATTAGGCTCCTCCACACCGCCGTTAAAGAAGAATGTAACATGTGCATACTTCTCTGTCTCTGCAAGTCTGAGCTGCTTAAGTCCCTTGCTTGCGATATATTCACCGAATGTATTCTTGATGCTGCCATTCTCGAATGCGATAATCTTGTTAGGAATTGTCTCATCATAATCCTTGAAACATACAAATGTAAGAGGAATGAACTTTCTGTCAAAGCCTGTGAACTTGTCATCACAGAATGCTCTTGTCATTTCTCTTGCACGGTCAGGACGGAAATTAAAGAAGATAACTGAGTCATTCTCCTTGACTACCGATAATGGCTCTCCTGCCTCATCTGTGATTACTGTAGGAATTACGAACTCATCTGTAACACCGTTAGCATAGGAATCTTCCATAGCCTTAACAGCGCTTGTTGCCTTAACTCCCTCACCGGCTACAAGTGAATCATAAGCCTTCTTAACTCTGTCCCAGTTATTATCTCTGTCCATTGCATAGTAACGTCCTGATAAAGATGCAACCTTACCTACACCAATCTCTGCCATCTTCTCTTCAAGCTTTGCAACATAATCCTTGCCTGAAGCAGGAGGTGTGTCGCGTCCATCTAAGAATGCATGAACATATACCTTCTCAACACCGCACTTCTTAGCAAGTTCAAGGATACCATATACGTGTGAGATATGGCTGTGAACTCCGCCATCTGATAAAAGTCCCCAAAGGTGAAGGTCAGAATTATTCTTCTTACAATTCTCCATAGCGGCAAGAAGAGCCTTATTCTCAAAGAAATCTCCATCCTCGATTGCCTTTGTAATTCTTGTAAGATCCTGATATATAATACGTCCGGCTCCGATATTCATATGACCAACCTCAGAGTTACCCATCTGTCCGTCCGGAAGTCCTACCGCAAGACCTGAAGCGTTACCCTTAACAAATGGGTACTCCTTCATAAGCTTATCCATAACAGGTGTGTTAGCAAGTGCAATAGCATTTCCTTCTGTGCGGTCACTAAGTCCGTAGCCATCAAGTACCATAAGTACAACCGGTTTCTTTCTCATTGTAATATTCTCCTTTAATTTATATTTTTTCAACAGTATTCATACGCTTATTGTTCCGTATTATCTGTTCTTTTCCGTGTGAAATTGTATCATAATGACAAAATTATGTCAATTTCCGCCTCAATATTCTCTTTCTTATAGCTCTAAGCACCTTGCCTGCAAAGGTTATCAATAACCCGCAGACAAACAGTGCAATTCCTATATAGAGTGCTCTTGTTACCTGTAAAGTGAAAAACGATATATAAAAATCATATCCCAGCCCAAATAATCCATTAAGCATGACAGGAAGCACGTACATTGCACCTGCCGCAGCAAGACTCACAATGCCAATCGCACTCATACATCTTCCGATATATCTGAAACCACCACAATATCGTATATTCATGAATAGAATTATGAACCACAAAAGCACCGTAACGGCACTCATGACTATAATTGCCGGATAAGTAATGAATGTGCTTGCCACATTCATTGCAACAGGATACTCTTTTCTGAAATTCGACAACGTAAAGCTTCCAAAATGTATATCCTGAATAAGCTTATTAAGAACCCCTTCTAACACTTCACTCTTGATATCTGACTGCGTTTTTCCTTTGATTGTAATAGAATCGATTCCAAGCTTAGTGCTTACCTCTTCCCAGTTATCATCAAGCAGCTTCATAACTTCATCAACGCTTATACAGCCTTCACCGGTTCCATACATAAAATCAGATACATACCCATTAAACCTGTCTGCTGTGAAGCTCTTTATGAACCCGCTGTCAAGAAGCTTCTTCACATCCTTCTGCTGCACAGCCACAACACCTGACGAATTAAACACATCCGTCATATACTCATCAAGCGTTATATCCTGACCCTGATATCCATACCAGAAGCCGATACCGATATCACCTATTGTCATATTTTTGACAGACTCTTCTATTATCTGCGGTGTCAGAGATTCCCTCACAAGATACAATGTACCTGCTGCTGTTCCGAGCACAAGTGAAAGCGTAAAAAAAACAAGCGACAAAAGGTTCTTTGCTAAGGAGGCATGAGTTCTAACTTTTTTTCTTTTTTTAGAATCAGCTTTAACCTCTTTCGTAAGAAGTGCCTGCACATCCTGCTCTAAGCTTTCCTGTACATCAGCTTCCTGCCTTTGTATATCATTCATACCCGCTTCCTGCTGCTGTATGCCATTTTCTTCTATTTGCCCAACAATGTTTTCCAAATTCAAATTATCATTAGCAGCATCCATCAATAATCACCCTCTACTATTTTATCACCAGTTCAACCGGACAGTGATCCGACCCCATAACCGAATGATGTATGTCTGCGCTCACAAGCCTGTCCTTCAACTCCTCCGACACCAGAAAATAATCTATACGCCACCCTGCATTATTCTCTCTTGCATGGAACATATATGACCACCATGAATATCTGTCTGTAACATCAGGATAAAAATATCTGAAAGTGTCAATAAATCCACTCTCAAGAAGCTTCGTCATCCTGCCTCTCTCTTCATCAGTAAAGCCTGCGTTCTTGCGGTTGCTCTTAGGATTTTTAAGGTCAATCTCCTTATGAGCCACATTCATATCGCCGCATACTATAACCGGCTTATTTTCGCGCAGCTTACCAAGATATGCCCTGAAATCATCCTCCCACTTCATTCTGTATTCAAGCCGCTCAAGTCCTCTCTGTGAATTAGGCGTATAGACTGTCACCAGATAGTAATCAGCATATTCAAGTGCAATTATCCTGCCTTCGTTGTCATGCTCTTCAATTCCCATATCGTAAGCTACGCTTAAAGGCTCCTCCTTCGAGAAAACCGCTGTTCCTGAATATCCCTTCTTCTTAGCATAATTCCAATATGCATGATATCCGGGCTTGTCCCAGGCAAGCTGCCCCTGTGACAGCTTAATCTCCTGTAAGCAGAAAGCATCCGCATCAACCTTATCAAAAAAATCCATAAAGCCTTTGTCAAGACAGGCTCTGAGTCCATTTACATTCCACGAAATATATTTTTTTGACATATTAATCCTCATTTTTCATATATATTTTTCCAAGCACATATAAAAATGATACATATTATCATACAATACCCATGTCAAAAGATATCCTCAACTCTCTGACACACGATTGCCGCTGTTTTCGCACTTCCAAAACCCATCAATAATAAAACACCTGCATTATCTGATATAATATGCATAAGGACATTTTTATATCTGCTCCTTATTTTATTATATACCATAATGCAGGTGTTTTTAAAGTAAATTATTTATTAATTTCTCCATTGAGAAATTCAATCGCATAGATACTCATAAGATTTACCATGACGGTGAGCGCATCCTCATCCACATCAAAATGCGAATTGTGATGGGCTGCTCCTGTTTCGGGAACCTCAGGATTTCTCGAACCGACAAAGGCATAGCAGCCTGGAACCTTCAGGATATACTCAGCAAAATCATCTCCGCCTAGGGATGGTGTTCTGCTCTCTATCACGCTCTCTTTGCCAAACACAGATGTAAGCACCTTTCGCACTTCCAGTGTTGACTCTTCATCATTTATAAGCGGTGATGTAAAATCCTTCCATTCTATAGACACTGTTCCGCCGTACATTGCTGCTATCGAAGATGCAACAAGCTCAATTCTTTCCTTGGTTGCTTTTCTAAGCTCCGGTGAAAATACACGTATTGTTCCTTCCATCTGCGCATCCTCAGCGACAACATTATAGGCTGTTCCTGCATCAAGCCTGCCTATTCCTATAAGTATGCTCTCAAGCGGATTGGTTCTTCTTGTTATTAATGCCTGTATTGCAACCACTATCTGGCTCGCAATATAGAGTGCATCTGCTCCAAGATGCGGTGTGGACACATGCGCTGATTTGCCGTGAACCGAGATTCTAAACCAGTCAACGCTCGCATTATTAGGACCTATTGATGCCACAACCTTTCCCACATCGTAAGCAGAGCTTACATGTATTCCGAAGGTTCTGTCAGCTCCGTCAAGATATCCTCCATCCACAAAAAGTCTGGCTCCATAGCCAATCTCCTCGCCCTGCTGGAATGTAAGACGCACTGTTCCTTGAAACTTATCCTTGTTAGCGGCAAGTATCCTTGCGGCACCGACAAGAGCTGCTGCATGTGCATCGTGTCCGCAGGCATGCATTTTTCCCGGTATTGTGCTCTTATATGGGCACTCATGTGCTTCCTCAACATCGAGCGCATCTATATCCGCTCTTAACACAATCGTCTTATTTCCTTCTAAATTTCCTTTAATCTCAGCATATACACCTGTATCTCCGACACGCTTATGTGCAATTCCAAGCTTGTCAAGCTCCTCCTCTATGCGCTTTGCCGTGCCGAATTCCTCCTTTGCAGTCTCAGGATTCATGTGAAAGTATCTTCTAAGATTCACTACATGCTGATGGTCGGCAATGACATCATCATATATCTTTTTTTCAAGTTCTGTCATATCTCATATACTCCAATCTTATTATTTGCCATAAAGCTAAAACAGTCAGTGCAGCAAAATTATCACTGCACCGACTTATCTTTTCTTACAGTTTATCAAAAATATCCGCAAGCTGCTTTCGCTTCCTGCTCTTTTATTTTATAAACTTATTTTTCCTTAAGTCCTGCAAGCTCCTTTAATGCATCAAGCGATTCAACCTTGTTAGAGTACAATGACAATGGAGCGATGAGTGTATCACCTATAACAGTCAGGTCATAATTGTTAGCCTCTGCATCACTGCTTAAGTAAGCCTTGTGCTGGAATGAGTTGAGATCTATATCGCCATTGTTAAGTGCCTCATTAGGAAGGTTATATGCATCAAATGTCACAAGCTCGATGTAGATACCTGCATTCTCGTCATCAAGAACCTTCTGAACTGCAAGCCAGTGGTCATTAGACGAGCCGCATACACCGACCTTGACAACTGTCTTTCCATCTGATGATGACTTATAGTTTAAAATATCATTTACGAAATTGTCATCAACTGTATAATCCGCATCATAGTCAAATGCAGGGAAGTATGCTTCCTTGTATGCCTCTAAAAGGAACTCGGCAACTGTCTGTGTATGGAACGCATCTACAATAGTCTTATATGTCTCATTGTCTGCATCCTCTGTTCTTGCAACGATGATATTAACATATGGATTGTCGCCGTTCTCATCCTGCTTTTCAATAATAAGCGCATCCTTAGATGGAACAAGTCCGTAAGGAATCGCATAAGTTCCGTTAATTGTGCTTGCACCGTAATCCCCAAGTGTAGATGTAAGCGTATTGGCTGTTGTAGGAACAATCTCGACATTGTAGATGTACTTTGTTACATCCTTAAGTTCAGGTGTGTAGCCTGCTGCCGGGTCAACCTCGATAAGTCCTGCTGTCTCAAGAAGCTTGATTGCTCTTGACTGATTCGTTCCATCATCAGGAACACCGATTTTTACAGGTTCGGACGTCTTTTTTCCACATGCACTGAGTGCAAGTGTGCTCACAAGGAGCAGTGCTGTTGCAGCTTTTCTAATAAAATTCTTTTTCATACTTTTCCTCTTTTCCGCACAGCTTAATCTGTACTGTTTTTTCTGGAGAAAATCCTCCTATTTTTCTCCCTTTGTAATCAGCTCTCTATTGGTTGTCTTCTTAGAGAAGAAATTACCTAATGTCTGAAGGACACACACGAATGCAAGGAGTAAAACAACGCACACGTTTACAATGTCCTGATGATTGAGATTCTGACCGTAATTGATTGCAAAGCTTCCTATTCCGCCCGCACCCACGGCACCCGCCATTGTTGTAAGACCGATAAGGCTTATCGCCGTTATCGTAGTCACCCTGATAAGCTCAGGAACCGCCTCGTGGAGATATATTCTGAATATAAGTCCCATTGTCGTGCTGCCCATGCTTCTTGCCGCCTCAATCTTACCGTAAGATACATTCGCAAGCGCAGTCTCAACCTGTCTTGTAAAAAACGGAACCGCTCCGAATATAAGCGGAACCACAGCACCCTTTACACCTATCGCCGTTCCCACAAGTGCTCTTGTAAAAGGAATCAGGAAGATAAGCAGGATTATAAAAGGTATCGACCTGAATACATTCGTGAATATATCAACAATATAGTAGATAACAAGATTCTGTCTTATCCCATCGCGCTTTGTAACCGTGAGTATCACGCCAAATATAAGTCCGAATATGAAAGTGAACACACCCGCAATCGCGAACATCTGCAGGGTCTGCCCGCAGCTCGTCGTAAACCTGTCCCAGTATGCCACGACATTAGGCATTATTTTTTCAAAAAAACCACTCATGCTAATACCTCCGTTCCGACCTTAATCCTCTCAAGGTACTTAAAGGTATCGTCCATCGCCGCATCGCTTCCCTTAAAAATTACGATTATTCCTCCAAGCGGTCTGTCACCTATCATCTCGACATTGGCAAGGACAATATTCACCTTGATGTCAAACCTCTTGGAAATATCCGAAATAACCGCCTCTCCCGTGCAGTCATTCTCGAATATGAGCTTCACCAGCTTATCATTTCCCGAAAGCTGCACAAGTGGTATATTCTCGGCAATCATCCTGTTAATCTTAGAGAGGTTTGAAACCGTGTTAATAAATTTCTTCGTGACAGGCTGCATTGGATGTGCAAATATGTCATAGACATCGCCCTGCTCCACAACAGCTCCGTTCTCCATAACCGCAACCCTGCTGCATATAGTCTTGATGACTGTCATCTCATGTGTGATGAGGACGATTGTAAGTCCAAGCTGCTTATTAAGCTTCTTCAAAAGGTTTAAAATAGACTCCGTTGCCTCCGGATCAAGCGCACTTGTTGCCTCATCCGACAAAAGCACTCCGGGATTGTTTGCAAGTGCTCTTGCAATGGCAACCCTCTGCTTCTGTCCTCCGGATAGCTGTGAGGGATACACATTCTCCTTATCCTTTAAGTCGACAAGCTCCAAAAGCTCATGCACTCTCTCCCTTATCTCCTGCCTGCTCTTGCCTGAATACTTGAGCGGATAGGCTATATTGTCAAAAACGGTGCTTCTGTCAAGAAGGTTAAAATGCTGGAATATCATTCCTATTCCGTGCCTTGCCTTGTTAAGCTCCTTGTCACTTACCCTCTTTAATACTTCTCCCTTCGGCGTGTTCTCCATTCTTGTGAGCCGCACACCGTTCACGGTAATCTCCCCGGAATCAGGAACCTCAAGAAGATTTATACAGCGAACAAGCGTCGACTTGCCCGCACCTGAATAACCTATAATTCCATATATCTCACCATCCTCAATCGTGAGCGAGACGTTCTTCGCCGCCTCTACATCACCCGATTTCAGATGATAGGTTTTGTTAAGATTCTTAATTTCTATCATAAAATCATCGCTTTCCAATTCTGTTATTTATATGAGCTGCAATTATATAACGTATATTCACAACCCTCTTTCTTACCTGCTGATTGTGTAGGCCCTTTACAGTCAATTCCCACTCCTTTAATATGATTATCCTCTGACTGTAAAAGCGATTATACATTGTATGCTCCAAATTATCAAATAGATTTTACCTAGAGTTTGCTATAGTTTTTTCCTATAATAAATTCTGTGGGACAGTGGTGTCTGACACCACTGTCCCACTAAACAAAAAAACCTTATTCTGCGGCGGGTCTGACTTCCAGATAATAATGCGGCTCTTCCATGTCAAGCTCCACTTCATTAACTCCGTTTCCAATATCGAAACCGAAATTCTGCCGTACAATCTCAATCCGTCCTCTGTCCTCTAATCTCGCTGTCTGCCCGGTAAATATCAGATTGCTTCCAAGCCCTGTCACCATATCATATCCGTTAATCTTCCTGTTCGCCGTATTTGAACAATAGAAATCATAGCTCGGTTCTTTCTTAGACACTGCTTCAACCGTGGCATAGCTTCCGGCAGGAATTGTGACCTCCGCCTCCAGATAGAACACGCGCGACACTCCAATCACATCCATATTTTCAATCGCACCATCCTCATAGCGCTGCACTCCGTTCCCGGAGAGTGAACTGTATGCCATCAAATGCTCTTTTAACAAGCCAAAATACAATTCAAATCCATAATCATAATCGTTCTCGAGGTATCCCATCTCAAAAGCAGTTCGGTATCCGGACTCCGCAACCGTTCTCAGTACCTCCTCCAGATTCGACTCCCTTCTTGAAATCGTCATGCCGGCATCGATTGTTTTCTCCGTATTCCAGCCGCCGGTTACATATCCTTTATATTCTACATTCTGTATATCCTCTCCGACAACAATGATATAATAAGGACTTCCATAGCCTGATTCACCCTGTCGGCATATCGAAAATTCCTTACCCATAATACCATTCTCTCCGTCCCACAGGCTTCCGTTAAAACCATAGGACAATACCTGGGTCTTTTCATAGTCAAGTTCAAACATAACTCGGATAGTAGGATTCGTAATCTCCGCCTTATCATTCTCCGGTGTCCACCATGCATCGCTAAACTCATAAACCGTCACAGGAATATCGCTGAGATTTACAAAGTCTCCCAATGCCCTGTTCATATAAGTTCCATCCGAAAGAAGGCTTCTGTAGCCTTCCCAGTTCTCAATATATGACAGATTCACACTCCCTTCTTTTAACTCCTTTGAGCTGCCGCCCCATGCGCCCTCAAAGTCTCCTGCATAGCTGCCCGCATGAAGCGTTGTCTCAAGCGTCTCTCCGTTCACGTTCAGTGACGGAATATTATTATCCAGATCCTTCAGGCTGGAAACAAATGGGTAGAGCACATGAACTGTCTGATTCTGTGCACTTGCGTTTTCCAGAATATAAGAATCCTTCACTATAACATTGCCTGAGTACTGATAATATCCGCCTTCCGGATACCATTCGTTATAGCTGTCTAAAATCTCCTGCCTGTCGCTCTCTAATGGGTACGAAGCCGCTTCCTCCTCATTGGAAATCCATACCGGAACCCATGGCGCAAAATCCATCGTGATATCGCGCTCAGCAGAAATCTCCGGATTACTCTCAAGCAGGGTCATCGGAAATACCGGACCTGCGTAGCGCATGAAGCTGCTGCCACCATCATGACCCGATCCTCCGGCAGAGCCACCGTTTTTGCCGCCTCTTATTAACAGCACACCTCCAATCCCTGCCACAGCGACAAGGCATGCAGCTGCCGCACAGGACCATCTTGCCCACTGCGGCATTCTCCTTTTCTTTACATTCTCTGCGTCTGCAATATACTCATCAGACACTTCACCGATAGCGTCAAGTAAATCGTTGGATTTCATCAATAGCCCTCCTTTTCAAGCATAGTCCTCAATTTTCCTCTCGTCCTATGCAGCATAGATGTGACCTTACTCTGTGAAAAGCCAAATTTTTTCGCAATAGTCTGAATCGAATCCATATACCAGTACCTGCAAAGAAATACCCTGCGCTCTAGGTCTGTCAATGTCCCCAAAAATGAATTTAGCAGCTCCGCCAGCTCCCTGCGTTCCATTTCACCCTCTACGCTGTCAGAACCCGATACGCAGTTCTCCAGTTCATCAAGAACAAGAACTATCTCGCCACCGCCACGCTTTTGGGCGTTTCTCATTCTCCACCTGTCTATAGATATGCGGCGTGTAATCTTCCCTAAGAAGGTGGAAAGAACCAGAGGGCGATGAGGCGGCATTGACTGCCATGCATCATTATAGGTATCATTGACACATTCCCTTGCATCCTCCGTATCTGTAAGAATCCGGTACGAAATGCTGTGCAGATACCTCCCATATTTCAGTTCGGTTTCAGTGATTGCGCTCTCGCTCCTGCGCCAAAATAATTCAACAATGTTATTATCCTCCATCCGTTCACCTCCCTCAAAGGCTCCTACCGTTGATTGCTAATCACAATCAACTAATTTATCCTTCACCTATCTACTCGGAGAAAATTATATTTTGTTGCATTAATAATAAATTTTTTGTTCATAAGATTCGGGTGTCAAAGCATGCTATATATAACTAGCTGTGTATAACGTATTATATTTATACATATCATGACTTTTGGGAGAAACTTAGATGTTCTTAGAACTCTGCTATATATCTAGCCAAAAGCAGCACGGATGCTGCTTTAGAAGCAATGCATACACGGATGTATGCCGGCTTCGGTGGCGAACGTATAGAATACCTCTATCAGAGTTCTTAGAACATCTTGCTTCGGACAACGGAGCTGATATGTATAAATATAATACGTTATACACTCAGATATTAAATTGGCATGTTTTGACACCCGAATCTTCATAACTAAACCAAAAAGAACCGGACATGCTATCCCGCAAATCCGGTTCCTTCCATCTCCTCAGGAAATTTATTTATGTTCCCAAAGAAAGCTCACATTATTTGTAATTTACAATCTTACCAAAGTCAGCCTTTAAGCTTGCGCCGCCGACAAGACCGCCATCGATGTCCGGCTTAGCAAAAAGCTCTGCTGCATTGCCTGCATTGACAGAACCGCCGTACTGAATGCGTACAGCCTCCGCTGTAACATCATCGTACATCTCACGGACACAGTCACGGATAGCCTTACATACCTCCTGTGCCTGGTCTGATGTAGCTGTCTTGCCTGTTCCGATAGCCCAGATTGGCTCATAAGCGATTACAAGGTTAGCAACATCTGCTGCTGCAACGCCTGCAAGGTCGGACTTAATCTGAAGTCTTATCCAGTCAAGTGTAACACCAAGCTCTCTCTGCTCTAATGTCTCACCACAGCAGAGAATCGGTGTAAGACCTGCTTCAATAGCCTTCTTAACCTTCTTGTTGAGGAGAACATCATCCTCCTTGAAGTAATCTCTTCTCTCCGAATGTCCGATGATAACATACTTAACACCGGCGTCAACAAGCATATCTGCTGAAATCTCACCTGTGTAAGCACCCTTTGTCTCGAAGTACATATTCTCAGCACCTACTGCTACGTTAGTTCCCTTAACAGCATTAACTACAGGAACGATGTCGATAGCAGGCACGCAATATACTACTTCTACATCATCGGATACAACCAATGGCTTAAGCTCCTCCACCAAAGCTACAGCCTGGCTTGGAGTCATGTTCATTTTCCAGTTTCCGGCAACAATCTTCTTACGCATAACAATCCTCTTTTCTCCGCTTTATGCGGCATAAATATCAGCTCAAAACACCTATGCACAATACATCGTATATATAGTAAAGCATCTGCTATAAATAATATACATCCATATTGTGCATATATGTGTCCGCTCTTACTATCAAAATTATGATATAATGGATGCAAGCAATAACATACTTACATAAATAATGAGCGATAAAAGTATTGAATGAGCTATGCTCACGATATAAGAATCAAATTATATCAAACTGATTACTTATCATCAGCTGCCATAACACCCGGAAGCTCCTTACCCTCTAAGAACTCCAGAGAAGCACCACCGCCTGTTGAGATATGGCTCATCTTATCAGCGAAGCCTAACTGGTTAACAGCTGCTGCACTGTCACCGCCGCCGATGATTGTTGTAGCCTCTGTCTCAGCAAGAGCCTTAGCTACAGCGATTGTACCCTTTGCAAGAGTCGGGTTCTCAAATACACCCATAGGTCCGTTCCATACAACTGTCTTAGCAGACTTAACAGCGTCAGCGAAGAGAGCCTGTGTCTTAGTACCGATATCAAGACCTTCCATATCAGCAGGAATCTTGTCTGCATCTACTACTTTTACATCAATTGGAGCATCGATTGGATCAGGGAAGCCTGCTGCAACTGTTGTATCGATAGGAAGAAGAAGCTTCTTGCCAAGCTTCTCAGCTTTGTCCATCATCTCCTTGCAGTACTCAATCTTCTCGTCATCTACAAGTGACTTACCAATCTCATAGCCCTTAGCCTTTAAGAATGTGAATGCCATACCACCACCGATGATGAGTGTATCGCACTTCTCAAGAAGGTTGTTGATTACGTTAAGCTTATCTGCAACCTTAGCACCGCCGAGGATAGCTACGAATGGACGAACAGGGTTGTTAACTGCATTTCCAAGGAAGTCGATCTCCTTCTGCATAAGGTAACCAACTGCATTATCTCCGCCCTTCTCCTTGATGAACTTAGTAACACCTGCAACAGAAGCATGTGCTCTGTGTGAAGAACCGAAAGCATCGCAAACATATGAATCAGCAAGATCAGCTAACTCCTTGGAGAACTGCTCACCGTTCTTAGTCTCCTCAGCGCCTCTGAAACGTGTATTCTGAAGAAGAACTACGTCTCCCTCCTTCATGGCTGCAACAGCGGCTGTAGCAGCCTCACCTGTTACATTGTAATCAGCTACGAATACAACTTCCTTGCCAAGCTTCTCGGAGAGTCTCTTAGCTACAGGAGCAAGTGACTCACCCTCATTAGGTCCATTCTTAACCTTTCCAAGATGTGAGCAGAGGATAACCTTAGCACCCTCGTTGATTAACTTATTGATTGTAGGGAGAGCAGCAACGATTCTTGTCTCGTCAGTAATCTCGCCATTCTTTAAAGGTACGTTGAAATCACAACGAACAAGTACTCTCTTGCCACTTACATTGATATCATCAACTGTCTTCTTATTTAACATGGTAACGCCTCCATTTTTATAATTGTGCACACACGCACAAATTGTTCTGTACTGAAAAATAATTTTCCATTTACAAAAAATGGGTCCGGTCCACAAGACCGGACCCTTAAAGGTCTAATAACTAATTACTAAGCTCTTAATTAAGCAAGCTCTGCGAAGTACTTAATTGTACGAACCATCTGGCTTGTGTAGGAGTTCTCATTGTCATACCATGAAACTACCTGTACAAGTGAGTTGCCGTCTTCCATCTTAGATACCATTGTCTGAGTAGCATCGAATAATGAGCCGTATCTCATACCGATAACATCGCTTGATACGATCTCATCTGTGTTGTATCCGAATGACTCAGTAGCAGCAGCCTTCATAGCCTCGTTGATGCCTTCCTTAGTAACCTCACCCTTAACAACTGCAACAAGGATTGTTGTAGAACCTGTAGGTGTAGGAACTCTCTGTGCAGAACCGATGAGCTTGCCGTTTAACTCAGGGATAACAAGACCGATTGCCTTAGCAGCACCTGTTGAGTTAGGAACGATGTTCTGAGCACCTGCTCTTGCTCTTCTCTTATCACCCTTTCTCTGTGGTCCGTCAAGGATCATCTGATCACCTGTGTAAGCATGAACTGTTGTCATGATACCGGACTGGATTGGAGCGAAATCGTTAAGAGCCTTAGCCATAGGAGCTAAGCAGTTAGTTGTACATGAAGCTGCAGAGATGATTGTATCATCCTTTGTAAGTGTTGTATGGTTTACATTGTAAACGATTGTAGGAAGGTCATTTCCAGCCGGAGCAGAAATAACAACCTTCTTAGCACCTGCTGTGATATGAGCCTGTGCCTTAGCCTTGGATGTATAGAAACCTGTACACTCAAGAACAACATCTACGTCAAGCTCGCCCCAAGGAAGCTTAGAAGCATCCGGCTGAGCGTAGATTGTGATTTCCTTGCCATCAACTGTGATAGAACCAGGAACAACAACAGTCTTGCCGTCCTCACCCTTAACAGAATCCTTGAATGTTACTGTGTGCTTGTTCTCGCCAACACGTCCCATGAAGCTACCCTGTGCTGTATCATACTTTAATAAGTGTGCTAACATCTCCGGGCTTGTTAAGTCGTTGATAGCAACTACTTCATAACCCTCTGCATCAAACATCTGTCTGAATGCAAGACGACCGATACGACCAAATCCATTAATCGCAACTTTAACTGACATTTTAAAATCCTCCTAAAATGTATAATATTGATTGTTAATTATAAATCAATCTTGCTTATATTCTACCTAATTTGTGTCAAAATATCAAGTCCTATTTATAAAAGAATTAATAAATTTAATATAAAGTGTGCTAAAAGATACCCATGCAGTCAACTGAGGAGAATTCTTCCTTTTATTTCATTTTCTGTCAGCGTCCTCCTATTGAGTAATTGTTACAAAATTGTTACAATTCGTTTGTGCTTAGCTAAGGGCAAATAAATAAATAAAGGAGGTCTTAAGATATGTGTTTTAATTTTAATGGCTGTACTGAACTTTTCAATGCAATTTGCAGATTATTCGGCTTCGGATGCTAATTAGTCTGTAATATATAGACAGGGTGCACACTTTATTCGTAAAGTATGCACCCTGTATTTTTTTGCAGACGCAGGAATGTGCCAAGGCACATTCTTTATGCTTTTGTCGTAAAGCTGTTGACGGCACTTCTCAAATCCTGTGCGCACTGATCAAGCTCCGTGCCGGATGCGGCATTTTCCTGTGCGGCAGCCGCATTCTGCTCCACTACCTGTGAAAGCTGCTGTGCCAGATCATTTATCTGCTCAATTGAAGACTTCTGCTCACCCACAAAGCTTTGTATCTCTTCTATACTCTCCTTAAAATGTCTCGATGCCGAAATACTTGAATTGAGTTTCTCTGCCGTGGCATCGGTAAGCTCCCTTCCGGTTGATACAGTCTGCTTTGTCTCGACGACAAGCTCGCCGATTTGTCTGCTAAACTGTACAACTGGGTCAAGTATACTCTTTTTGATAGTAAAACCCAACATAATTTGACATTTTTTCATTATATGCTTTATACTTATCCTGAAAATTTCCATGGAGGTGTTTCATGCTCACAAGCAAACTATGCGACTACCATATTCACACGCGCTACTCCTCCGATTCCTCTGAGGAACCGGAAAATATTATCAGACACGCCATTAATGAGGGCTTAGCCGAAATCTGTTTCACGGATCACATGGATTTAGACTATCCCGATACCACGGAATATGAAAATCCCGCCTTCATTTTTGACACTGCGGCATATTACAGGGAGCTTTCCGCACTGTGCACTAAGTACGCCGGTGATATAAAAATAAAAATCGGTATTGAACTCGGTCTCATACCATATCTTAAGGAGCGTAACCAAGCCGTTGCATGTTCTGTCCCGTTTGACTTTGTAATAGGCTCCACGCACCAGATTGATGGAAAAGATCCCTATTATCCCGAATTCTGGGCGGGAAAAAACAGCGACGATGTCGTAAACAAGTACTTTTTGCTGACTTATGACAATGTAAGAACTTATTCCGATTATGACGTGTATGGTCATCTTGATTACATAACCCGCTACTCGCCTGACAAAAGCTACCGCTTTGAATATATGAAACACATTGATATAATCGACTGCATACTAAAAGAAATAATCCATGCGGGACATGGCATTGAGCTTAATACCTCGCCTATGTGCAAGGGGCTTGACAGAACCAATCCATGCCATGAAATAATAAAAAGATACAAGGAGCTTGGCGGTGAAATCATCACCATCGGCTCTGATGCACATTCTTTTCAAAATGTCGGCGGATATTTTGACACCGCAAGGGAAATTCTTTTATCCTGTGGTTTTAAATATTACTCAGTGTTCACAAACAGAAAAATGGAGATGAGAAGCCTATAGCTTCCCATCTCCGTTTTTATGCATTAATCTTTACATTTTCAACCTTTGCATTCTCTATGCAGCAATATTCAAAGCTTCCGTTTTCCGCCTTGATTTCAAGATTCTCAAAGGTAAAATCAGATAATCTGTACTGCTCGTCGTTCGGTGTCACATTGAAAAAGGTCTCACATTCGACCTTGCAGTTCTTCATCTGAATGTGGTCGGCGACGGACAGCGGAATGTCCTCTCTTCCCTTCAAATCAAAGAACTGCGTCCACGGATTGATATTGATAAAGTTCGTTATTTTCCCCACAATATTATCCATGCTTATATACTCATAATGCTGCGGTGTATCAGGACGCATCTTAAGCCAGAGAAGATTGCTTCCGCTTCCAACCTTAATCCGCCTCACAATGATATTCCTGTTGTGGACCGATTCCGAACCGCAGGTAAGACAGCCATGGCAGAAGCCGTAGTTACAATCCTCGACTATGATTCTCTCATTTGTCCCATTCTCAGGTGCAGTGTCAGCCCACGGTCCCTTGCCTCCCTTTAGTACTACCGAGTCATCATTTACCTCCAGATGGCAGTTCTTTATAAGCACATCCGTGCACACGTCTATGTCTATTGCATCGGTGCTCGGTGCCTTTACCGGAGCTGCAGGCGAGAAAATACGGCAGTTTAAGTATTTTACATGATTGCATCTGTATATGTGATTCGTCCAGAAATGTGCGTTCTGAAGCTGCAGCCCTGCGACAAGTACATTGCTGCTGTTCGATATATAGACAAGTCTCGGACGCTGTTCATCCTTATTCGTACATTTAGGATTCCATGTGCGTCTAAGCCAGAATGCTTTCCATGAGCGCAGCCCGTTTCCGTCTATTGTGCCGGGTCCGCACATTGTAAAGCCATCCACGCCATCTACATTAATCATCGCTGCAAAATATGTGCAGGTCTCACCTTCTATTCTCGTCTCCTTTATTGCATAGTCAGATATATCATCACTGCCCTTTAGCGTTCCGCCTTCTCCTACATACAGATTAACGCCCTGTCTGAAAAAAAGCGAACCTGTAAGATATGTGCCTGCCGGAACCACTATCACACCGCCGCCATCTAATGCTGCCTTATCAATAAGCTCCTGTATCTTCTGTGTATAGACTCTTCCATCATCTAATATTCCATACTGCGTAAGGACATACTGCTTTCCAAGCTCGCAAAGAGCCGGGACAGAAATATCGTAAAACCAATTATCTATTATAGTTCCATCCGGAAAAAAATCATTTAATGCCATACAAATCCTCCATATCAATACTTTTAATACTATCAAAAATTTCGTTTATATTTACAAAGATTCCTGTGTCAAACCATGCACTGTATCATGGACACACTCACTTTTCACACTTTCCCTGTATCGTTCCTCCTCCGAGCACATACCCGTCAGCATAAAGCACAACAGCCTGCCCCGGTGTTATAGCGCGCTGTGGTGTCTCAAAATCGACCCTGATTCTCCCATCTGCAAGCTGTGTCACATGACACGGCGCACCTTTGTGTGCATAACGTATCTTTCCGACACAGTCTACATTGTCAAGGCCTGGCACTCCCATATAGTTGACATCATCCGCAATAAGGCTTTTACAGAAAATATCCTCATTCTCTCCTATAACAACCTCGTTCGTCTCCGGTCTTATCTCAGATACGAACACATGATGTCCCATCGCAAGTCCAAGACCTCTTCGCTGTCCTATTGTATAATGTGTGATACCTTTGTGTGTGCCGAGTATATTACCGTATTTGTCAACAAAATTTCCCTCCGGAACCTTAATTCCGGTTGCTTTTTCAATGTACGCCGCATGGTCATCATCCGGAATGAAGCATATTTCCTGGCTGTCCGGTTTATCTGCCACCAGAAGACCTATCCTAGAAGCAATCTGTCTTATCTGCGGCTTCGTATAATCTCCGCAAGGCATAAGTGTATGTGCAAGCTGCTCCTGTGTCAGATTGTAGAGCGCATAGGACTGATCCTTCGCATCCGTAACCGATGCCGATATCGCATATCGTCCGTTTGGAAGCTTGACTATACGTGCGTAATGCCCTGTAGCTACATAATCTGCACCGATTGAACGCGCTCTGTTTAAAAGTGCCTCCCACTTGATATATCTGTTGCAGGCATTACATGGGTTAGGTGTCCTTCCTGCAAGGTACTCCCTGTTAAAATAATCTATGACCTTCTCCTTGAATTCATCCCTGAAATTCATAACATAGTGCGGTATCCCAATCTTAGCCGCTACACGCTTTGCATCACCAACGGCTGATATCCCACAGCACGAATCCGTCTCCGATTCTTTATCATCCTGCCAAATCTGCATTGTGACACCGACAACATTGTACCCTTGTTCCTTCAGTAGATATGCCGTAACGGATGAATCAACCCCTCCCGACATTCCAACTACTACTGTATCTGCCATAAAATGCTCCTTATTTTATAAATTCTTTAAAATTATCATCTAAATCCGGGCTGTTTTAAAGTCCCTGACATATGTCAAATATTAAACTATTCGTGCCCTCTTTTCAACTGTTTAATTCTGCGGATACTTTTCATCCAAAGAATCATATCTTTCCACATTACAGAATAGAATGCTAAAAACAGCTCCCATGGAGAAAAAATGTCAGCAAAAACGATTATAAAGGGAACTCTGGTTTTTACAATATCAGGCATCCTATGCCGTATCATGGGCTTCATATTCCGCATATATATATCAAGAATAATGCCGGCAAGCCAGATTGGGCTGTACCAGATGGTAATGCCTATCTGCGTTCTTTGTCAGGCTGTCGCTGTCGGTGGCTTGTCCACTGCCGTAACAAAATATACAGCCGCATACCTTGCCCAGAAAAAGAAAGACAAAGGTTACGTCAATTTTCTGGCAACCTTGCTTTACTGCACCGTCATATCTGCAATAATTGCCCTAATTATAATCAAAAATTCCGCATTTATCTCGAAAATATTTCTGAGCAGCAGCCTATGTGGAAGCCTGCTTATCATTGCTGCGTACTCTGTTCCTTTCGCATGCATCCACTCTGTTATTTCAAGCTATTTTATCGGACTTGAGCTTCATGGGCTCTGTGCCACCGCGCAGGTAATCGAGCAGATAATACGAATAACCTGCGTGTTCACATTTGTCGGAATAGCCGGACAAAACGGTAATTTAGCTGACGCATCCACTGCCCTTTATGGCATTCTTGCCGGAGAGATATCATCATCTGCCTTCTGTCTTGCCGCTGTTATCTTTCTAAAAGATAAATACAAGACCGAGGAGGCGGCGCTTTCCAAAGCTCCACTCTACTATATAAGTGAAGGCATAATCCAGCTCGCCGTCAACTACCGCCTCGCACTCCCAATAACTGCCAATCATTTCTGCCTGCACCTTATGCAAAGCTTTGAGGCTGTGCTTCTGCCAATGATGCTCGTAACATACGGTCAGACCGGCGAGGAGGCACTTACCACCTACGGTGTACTGACAGGCATGACAATGCCTCTTGTTCTCTTCCCTGCAACCTTCACTAATGCCATGGCACAGGCACTTCTTCCTGATATTTCCAAATCATGGCAGACAAAAAACCTCTCACATCTTAACAGGAGCCTTGAACTAGCCTTGACTCTCGCATGTAATCTTGGAATCATGTGCATTCCGGGATTTTTCTTCTACGGTGCGGGATTTGGAGGTATAATTTTTGATAACAAAGCTGTGATAGCACAAGTCCGTCTTATGAGCCTTATATGCCCGGTCATATTTTTATCCACGCCTTTGTCAAGCGCATTAAATGCCATGGGAAAAACCGTAACCGTGTTCATTTCAAGCATGCTCGCCCAGCTCATCAGACTTGCACTTGTTGTATTTGTCATTCCGCGCGCAGGCATAAACGGCTACTGCTACGGACTTATAGCCAGCCATCTTTTTGTATGCATATATATGATGCTGGTGCTGAAAAAATTAACCGGATGCAGCTACTCAATAAAAACTCTTGCAGCCACACCGGTTATACGTTCAATCATATGCTTTTTCGCAACAATACCTATATATACTACACTTCACCACGCACAAAATCTCACCGAAATAACATGTCTGCTAATCGGCGGAGGCACATATATAGCCGCATCCGTTGTGTCATATATATTCATGCAGGATAAGTAAAATTTGTTATAAATATAAAACTATCTGACTTTTATATACAAATTCTGATGTCAAAACATGACAATTCAGTCTATGAGTGTATAACGAGTAACATTTATACATACCACTTCGTTGTCGGAAGTAAAGAATTCTAATAACTCTGATAAATACTTTCTATGCATATTCCATCGAAGCAAAGCATACATACATGCTATTATTTTACTGTGTTTACAAGTGTTCCCACACCTTCCACTATGCACTCTACAGTATCACCGGGTTTAAGGAAACGCGGTGGTTCAAAACCCATGCCGACGCCTGCCGGTGTTCCCATAGAGATTATAGTCCCGGCTTTTAAAGTCATTCCGGATGAAAGCTCACTTATCACATGCGCCACATCGAATATCAGAAGCTCCGTGTTGCTGTTCTGCCGAAGCTCACCATTAACCTTCGACTGTATTGTAAGCTTAGGCGGAAACGCTATGCTGTCTGCTGTAGTAATGCATGGCCCCATCGGCGTGAAGCCATCAAGACTCTTGCCAAAATACCACTGCTTATGACGTGTCTGCACATTTCTTGCACTCACGTCATTGATAATCGTATAACCGAATATGTACTCTGCGGCATCATCCTCGGACACATTCTTTGCGTCCTTCCCGATAATAACAGCAAGCTCACACTCATAATCAAGGCTGTCAACAAGATTCTCATGTGCCTCGATAAAGCCTTTGTTCGGTACTGCCTCATTCACTCTTTTAGAAAAATATACAGCATATGGCCTTTCACCGCCAAATGCCTCCTTCTTATATCTCGCCGACTCTGCAGCATGCTCCATATAGTTGATTCCAAGACAGATGATGTCCTGCTTAGGTCTTGGAATAGGTGCTAAGAGCCCTACGTCCTTAACAGGAACTGCTCCATGTATCTCATCCGGATCCTTGCGGTTATATATTCCGATAAGCTCTTTCTCCGCCTTCGACATCTTCTCTATAACCTCCTGCATGTCACTGTAAGGCATTCCAAGTGAGCGCAGCGGGTATACCCATGTCTCATCATCATTGATAACTCCAACTCGTTCCTTTTTTCCATCCAGATATGTAACAAACTTCATGACCAACTCCATTTCTGCCACATATTAACGGCACAAATAATTATCAAGCGGATATTCATAATCCGCTTTGCAGCTTTTATAACACTATGCACTGCCATCACGACATCGGTAAGAACACTTGCTCTTCATTACATAGTGTTGAATTTTACAAGTATTTTATCACCTTGAAAAAAATTATGCAATCTGTTTATATTGTCCCGATATAATAACAATATCCCCGTCAACGACGAGGATATCTTCGATGCTTGTATGTAACAATTTACTTAAAATCAACAGATTATCAAGGCTTGGAAGAGACTTGCCCGAAAGCCATTTATATACTGCCTGCGGATTCTCAAACCCCATGACCTCCTGAATATCCTTCACCGAATACCCATTATCACGAAGTAATTCCTTTATTCTCTTACCGGTTGCTTCCTGTCGGATTGACAAATACATAGGTCTCATAATTTTTCCTCCATTCATCCCATCCTGAACACAAATCCATTTTAACAGCTTTTGCATGTAATTTCCAGTATAAATTTTATTACACACTTTAATCTTGTTACTACACACTTTTTGGTATTAAAGCACTGCAAATCATAGTAAAGCTCTTCGCAATTTAAGTCACGAAACAGCTCTGTATCAAGTTATTTCCCGGCGTACACCACAAAGATTTTCATACACCATTTTTATACCATTTTCATATGAAAACACGTAGAAATATGAGAAAATGTAAATAATATGATACCATCTGTATACCCCATAAATGCCCTGAAGCCGCCCATTTCTGCGCTATTTCTTACAGTATATACGGTGTCACCTGATACACATAATAATTGATCCAATTCGTATAAAGGTTATTGGCATGTGCTCTCCATGACAGGCGCGGTCTGGAGCTGGCATCACCGTCTGTGTAATAATTGCATGGCATGTCAATCGGAAGGCCTTTTCCGAGGTCACGCTTATACTCCGTATCGAGTGTGATACGGTCATACTCAGGATGTCCCATCACAAAAATTCTCTTTCCGCCCTCCGCAAGTACTATAAACACGCCAACCTCGTCCGATTCTGCAAGAATCTGAAGTCTTGCATCGGCTAAAATATCAGACTTAGACACTGTCGTATGACGTGAGTGCGGAGCATAGAAATAATCATCAAAGCCACGGACAAGAGGAACCTTGCGGTTTAATACCTTGTGTTCAAAGATTCCGAATGCTTTCTTAGGGAGAAGCTCTTTACGGATTCCATAATGGTGATACAGTCCTGCCTGTGCTCCCCAGCATATGTGAAGCGTTGATGTGACATGCTTGTCTGACCAGTCCATAATTTTTACAAGCTCATCCCAGTAAGTGACTTCCTCAAATTCCATCTGTTCAACCGGAGCGCCTGTTATGATAAGCCCATCAAAATTTCTGTCCTTTATCTCGCTGAAGGTCTGATAGAACTGATTAAGATGTGAAGCCGATGTATTCTTTGACACATGTGATTCAAGCTGTAAAAATGTTATATTAAGCTGCAGCGGTGTGTTCGACAAAGCCCTTAGAAGCTGAAGCTCCGTGTCCTGCTTTATTGGCATAAGATTTAGTATCAGCACCTCAAGCGGCCTTATGTCCTGTGACAGAGCCCTGTTTTCGTCCATCACAAATATATTTTCATCTTCAAGAGCCGCTCTCGCCGGCAAGTCATTCTGTATTCTAATAGGCATCAGTCATTCCTCTTTCCTGTCATATTTATAAAATCTTCCTCGGATATAATCGGAACTCCAAGCTGCTTGGCTTTCTGATTTTTCGAAGAATTGCTCGTTGTATCGTTATTTATGAGATAGTCAGTCTTAGAGCTTACGCTTCCTGCAACTTTTCCGCCAAGGCTTTCGATAAGTGCCTTAACTTCATTCCTGTTGGCAAAATGTTCAACCGAACCGGTTATAACAAAAGTCTTTCCTGCTATGTCAGAGCTTAAATCTGCCTTCTCTTCCGGAATAAGCTTAAGCTCTTTTTCCAGTTGAAGAGCATTTTCTCTCTTTTTAGCATCAGAAAAATATCTGACAATATCGCCTGCAATGACCGCTCCTATTCCGTCAATCTGCATCAGCTCATTCTCATCAGCAGCCATAACAGCTTCAAAGCTGCTGTCAAAATGTCTGCATATAAGCTTAGCATTCGCAACACCTACACCCGGTATTCCAAGAGCGTATATAAATCTGCTTATCTGTGCATCTCTGGATTTCTCTATGGATGACATCATATTGTCAAAAGATTTCTCTCCGAAGCCTTCCATCGTGCAGATACGCTCCTTATAGCGGTCAAGATGATATATGTCCGCATATGTTTTAATCATACCATCATCTATGAATTTTTCAAGAGTTGCCTCCGATATTCCGTCAATATTCAACGCATCCCTTGAGACAAGAAGCTCGAAGCTTTTTACCTGCTTTGCCTGACATTCCGGGTTAGTACAATATAAGCTTAATGCATCATTCTGGCTTCTAAGCTCAGTCTTTCCTCCGCATACAGGGCAGATATCAGGTATGACTACTTCGCCATCATCCTTCCTGTCATCACCCTGCGCTTTCTTTACCACTTTTGCAATCTGCGGAATTATCATATTAGCTTTGTAGACAGATATGATATCTCCAAGACCAAGGCCAAGCGACCTTAAGATACTCACATTGTGTACACTTGCCCTTGAAACAGTGGTTCCCTCAATCTCAACAGGCTCGAATATCGCAACAGGGTTTATAAGCCCTGTTCTTGATGCACTCCACTCTATCTCTAAAAGCTTAGTGTCAACAAGTTCATCCTTCCACTTAAAAGCTATTGAATGTCTTGGAAATTTGGCAGTACGTCCAAGGCTCTCTCCGTATGATATATTATCATATGTGAGCACCAATCCGTCCGAAGGGAAATCATTTTTCTCAACCTCTTTTGCAAAATACTCAACTGACTCTGCCATATTCTTCTCATCCACAACGCGAAAATCCACTGTGTCAAAGCCCTGAGCTTTCAGCCAGTTAAACTGGACTTCCTTGGAATTTTCAAAATCGACATCCGGCTCGCCTGTCTGTGTATCAACTGCCGAAATAAGTGCAAATGCCTTAAGTCTTACATTTCTCTTAGCTGTAATTCCACTGTTAAGCTGGCGCACTGAACCACTGCACAGGTTTCTTGGATTCTTATATTTCCCGCTTTCCCCGGCAATCTGTGCATTTATCTTCTCAAAATCAGAATATGTTATTATAGCTTCACCTCTTATAACTAATCTTCCCTGATATGCTATCCTTGTAGGAAGATTCTTAAAGGTCCTTGCGTTAGCTGTTATGACCTCACCGATATATCCGTTTCCTCTTGTAACAGCCTTTACAAGCTCACCACGTTCATATGTCAGGACTACCGTAAGTCCGTCAAGCTTCCATGACAGCAGGCACTTATGATTTCCCGCAAATGCGGCAAGTGCATCCACAGACTTCGTCTTGTCAAGGCTTAACATCGGAGCAGCATGTTCCTCCTTGGGAAGCTCACTTACCGTCTCATAACCTACATGCCGGGTAGGGCTGTCAGACATGACTATTCCAGTCTCCTCCTCAAGTGCCACAAGCTCATCATAGAGAGCATCATACTCAAAATTGGTCATAAGCTCCTTATCGCCTGCATAATATGCTCTGCCTGCCTCATTTAATATCCCGATTAACTCCTTGATTCTACCTGCTTTATCCATCACTGCGCTCTCCCATTCCACAAAGGCTTCTAAGCCTGGCTGTCTCTTCAAAAGTAAGAGGTCTTATTTCACCATCTTTAAGCCCATTGATATTTATATTCATTATTCTTATTCTCTTTAACGACAGCACTTCATATCCGAATGCTCCGCACATTCGTCTTATCTGGCGGTTAAGTCCCTGCTTTAACACTATAGTAAAAGTTCTTTTACCGTTTTTTTTGACAACACATCTTCTTGTGATAACTTTTTTTCCGGTATTTCCATCCGTTATCTCAACACCTGCACCCATCTTCTTTATAAAATCATCGGTCACATCCTTGTTGACTTTTACAACATACTCCTTCTGATGATTATTTGATGTCTTTAAAATATTATTCATAAGCTCACCGTCATTAGTTAGAAGCAGAAGCCCGCATGACTCCTTGTCAAGCCTTCCAACAGGGAATACTCTCTTATCAATCCCCTTATTTTTAAGATAAGCTGCAAGACTGTCCGGCTCGTCCGCCATCGTGCTTACTATTCCTTCCGGCTTGTAAAATGCATATATAACCTTCTTTACTGCAGCAGGAGCCTTGATATCCTTTCCACTTATACTGACGATATCTTCATCTTCAACCTGCATGCCCATAAACGCTTCCGTCCCATTGACGAGAACCTTACCCGCCTCAATAAGCCTGTCGGCTTCACGCCTTGAACAGTATCCTGAATCACTAATATATTTATTAAGTCTCATATTTTCTTATTCCTTTTTTAGTCAATAATATCTGCAAAAATCGGCATAATTCAGTTTTGCCGCAGTGCGTTCCTGCATAGATGCTTAACATCTCTATCTTGTGTTGGGCTTGTACCCTGCACCGTACAAACGATTGCCTTCTTATATGGCATCAGCGCAGGAACAAATCCTGCGCCGATAAAATCATATCATATTCACTGCATCACTGTTTTGGCTGCCGCTCATACAAAAATCTCGTCACATTGTCAAAAGTTAATACATTTTCTATTTCTTCAAGATTAGGCTGATTAAGCTCTGCCACAAAGTTTTCAACACGCACTTTTCTGGCAATATCCTCAATCAGCTGGTCGGACAGCATAATGGAATTATAACTTTTCACTTCATCACCTACACTGCTGCCGCATATATAGTATGTCCCACTCTCATTAGTACATATATAGAATGCATTGAGCATAGTGACAACCTGCGGACCTAAGGTCGTTGCCACGCCACACCTTGCAACAACTATATAGCTCCCATCGACCATTCCTTCCATCATATAGCACGTAAGCGATTTGACTGAATCAATGTATCCGCTAAGCTGCATGAACTTATCTCTGTCAAGATTCGCACTGTCATTAGTCATGTACATTGCCAACTCATAATCGCCCGATGCCAGATAATCGTAAAACTGCCGCACGAAGCTCTTGATGTCATAATCCATATCCTCGACAAACAAACCCGTTTTCACAGTGGCCGCAGCCTCAGTGACATTCTCAGCTGATGCATCCGGCATTTTATTCTGTATAACCACAACATCCGTCATCTGTTCAGATACCGTATAATTTTCCGAACATCCGGCAAGCAGAAGCATGACACATGAGAGGCATACAACCAAAAACCTTCTATACACTAATAACCTCCGAATAATAAATGCAGCTGTAAGCTAAATATACAACTCCACTTTGCTAAAGTACCGCTCAATATAATACTCTAATGTATAATTTTAACAATATTTCCGCAAAAAATCAATATGCTTTTGACTTATCCTTAAGTGCCATCTATATACTGACCCGTTCAAACTTTTACTTGCAAAATATAAAATAATATTATAAAATAATGCTTAGCGGTTTTCTAAGAATAACACCGCATGCACTTGTAGCTCAGTGGATAGAGCACCGGTTTCCGGAGCCGGGTTGTCGGGGGTTCGATTCCCTCCAGGTGCATTTTTTTATTGCAAAAATAGCAAGACAACGCTCTGTCTAATAACAAATTATTCAAATCCGTTTTCTCTGGTATAGATATATGAATGATCTGAAAGGATTTCCTCCCTTGACAATTCTGTATTATTTATAGACCTAATCATCTCATCAATTCCCGTCTTCGATATTTCTCCATCTATCGGAATAAGTATCAGTTCGTGCACACTGCTTGGCACAACATAAATGTCCGTTTCTATATGCTCGGTAAATTTTTCCATAAGTCCATCATAGAGCATGCACGAAGCTCCATAGCTTCTATAAGCATTCGTAAGCACATACATAGGAAACCGCTCATTCATAATGTCAACCTGTGCCACAAGCGTTTCCACATCCATATTCCTGTCCTCTCTAAGAATCATATCGGATACAACCTGATTCATCGGCTTTATCTCTGCAGGATACAGTCTCGGTGTATTCTTCTTTGCAAGTCTGTAAAGACATTCCTCATCAACTCCCCAGTGTTCTAAATGATTGTTGTAGATAGTCACTATCCCTCTGCCATTGTCAACATTATCGATGACCGCAAAATATACTATCGCAAGGTCAAGGAACTTTCTATGCGGTATTTTTTCTAAGAGTTCCTTGTTTCTGTCGCAGCTTATCAGCCTGAACGCCACATGCTCCTCTATCTTCCCAAAATCCATGAAGAAATCTGACGGAATCGAAATGATTCCACTGTTTGCAACATAGAGCTTGTATATCTTCTCAGCAATCTCGTACACCTCACACCCTGATAAGTACATAGTATAATATCCGTTAAGATATATTGTAGGCGAAAAATTGCTGTCCTTTTTCATTATCACAACGCCGTCCAAGGTAACGCCGTTAATTTTAGTCACACGGTGAATAAAAACCTCTGCCTCCTTCCCGACAATTTTCTTTATGCAATCCACCACTGCATTTAAAAAATCCTGATAATTCATATTCTGTTTTCCTTTCTATAAATAAACTTTGACAGGCAATCAAAGGTTATTCCGCAAAAAACAATATTAAACAGCAATATGCAATATTAAATAGCTAAATCCATCAAAATTCCATATTGCATAAAAAATGCTGTATCCTTATGTAATCTATATTAAAATCTGATATATGGGAATTAAAAGAATCCAATAAAATAAAAAGATAACTCAAAAAAGAATAACATTAAGAAATGTATGTCATGCGGCAGAATAAGAATATCCTGCCACATAACATAAAATAAGATTAAGCTCTTGAAAGATACTCACCTGTACGTGTATCAATCTTAATCTTCTCACCCTGCTCAACGAAGAGAGGAACCATAACCTTAGCACCTGTCTCAACGATAGCCGGCTTAGTAGCACCTGTAGCTGTGTTGCCCTTAACCCCCGGCTCAGACTCTGTAATCACAAGCTCAACGAAAAGAGGTGGCTCAATAGCGAATACATCACCATTGTGGGAGAGGAGCTTAACCATCTCGTTCTCCTTAACGAACTTAAGAGAATCGCCTACAGTCTCCTTAGTAAGCTGAATCTGCTCATAGTTCTCTGTATTCATGAAATGATAGAAATCGTCATCAGCATAGAGATACTGATACTCTGACTTATCAATATGAGCTAAATCAAACTTAGCTGTTGGGTTGTAAGAATTCTCGACAACGCCACCATTTATAATATTCTTAAGCTTAGTTCTAACGAATGGTGAACCCTTGCCCGGCTTAACATGCTGGAACTCGATTACCTGCCAAATTGAGCCATCCATCTGTATTGTCATGCCGTTTCTAAAATCGCCTGCTGTTACCATATATAGGTATACCTCCTTGGAATAATCAATCTTCTGTTCATTTTAATATATCTTAAAACATATTTCAACTATTTTTTCAATCTATTTTGTTCTTTTTTGCTTTTTTCCTTTTTGTCTCTATGTATCAAGCTCAAGACTGACCAAAAGCGCCCGGTTTACTTTGCTTATTATCTCGCTGTCAAGATGGCACACCTTATCCTTTAGTCTTTTTTTATCTATTGTCCTAAGCTGTTCAAGCAAAATAACCGAATCCTTAATTATATCATACCTCGACGAATCTATCTCCACATGTGTCGGAAGCTTTGATTTATGCATCTTGCTTGTTATCGCTGCACATATCACTGTAGGGCTGTGCTTGTTTCCTGTATCATTCTGTATTATAAGCACAGGTCTTATTCCTCCCTGCTCCGAACCCACAACAGGTCTTAAATCCGCATAATATATATCCCCTCGTCTTATTATCATATATACACTCCGTCCCATCATTTGATATTTTCTTAATCACATGATAAGTATTTCCATCTTTTGCGGAAGTGTATTCAATAATTTTCAACTATTTATCACTGTATATGCTAATCGTCTATATAGACTCTCTTAACTCTTTTATTGATATCGCACACAAATTCATAGTTGAATCGTCCACACAGAGCCGACAGTTCATCAATCGTAATAACTGCGTCTTTATCATGCCCGAAGAGCGTCACTTCGTCTTCAAGCATAACATCGGGAATATGCGTTACATCCACCATAAGCTGATCCATGCAGATTCTTCCCGTTATCGGAGCCTTCTGTCCTCTTATAAGAACATAGCCTTTGTCTGAGAGTAGTCTCGGATATCCGTCCCCATAGCCTATCGATACAGTAGCTATGCGTTTTACGGCATCAGCAACATATACGCCGCCATAGCTGACTTCATCGCCCGGCTGTATCGTCTTTATATGTACTACATGGCTTTTTAGCTCCATAGCCGGATAAAGCTCAATATCATTGACCATCTCGTCTGACGGTTTAAGTCCATATATGGTTATTCCCTGACGCACCCACTCAAACGAACACTCAGGCATATCAATGATTGCTGCCGAATTAGAGCAATGCCTGTAAGTAAATTCAATATTTCTTTTCTTGAGCTCATCTAATACACGGCAAAAATTATCATACTGTTTTTTTGCCTTTATCTTGACAGCTTCATCTGCCGTTGCAAAATGCATAAAAATGCCATCACATATGAGATTTGGCAATGCTTTTATCTTCACAATCTCATTAACCGTAGGCTCTATGTCCGCCTCATGCTTGGCTGCAAGACCTATTCTGTTCATTCCTGTATCAATCTTTATATGGCATCTGCCGCATTTTCCCATACTGCCCGCAAGCTCTGACAGAATGCATGCCTGTTCATATGAAAACATTGATAAAATTATATCATGCTCTATAGCAAGCCTGTACTCATTCGGAGATATATAACCAAGCACAATAATATGCGTATCAATGCCCGCTTCGCGCAGTTCTATGGCCTCCTCTATTGTCGCCACTGCAAAGCCGGCTGTTATGTCCTTTACCGCTCTTGCAACACTAACAGCTCCATGACCATACGCATCTGTCTTGATGACAGCTATTATTCCTGTATTTTCAGGCAGAAGCTCCCTGCTTTTTAAAATATTTCTGCGTATTGCACCAAGATTTACAAGTGCATAAGCACGACTATATTCGCCTGTAAAATTATTCAAATCCATTATGTACCATACCTCCAAATATATGCCGTCACCTTAGCAGTCCCGGTATCGAATCAATAATATCCCTTGCCATAAGTGAATGCTCTCCAAGCTTTTTTGCAGCGCAGTCGCCTGCCATAGCATGAAGCTGTACTCCTACAGCAAGTCTTTCAAAAAAACTCGCATTAGTCCAGGCATTTACTGCGGCAAGTATACCAGTAAGCACATCCCCTGCACCGGCTGTAGCCATTCCGGGATTTCCGCATGTAGTTATAAAAAGCTCATTTTCCGGTGAAGCTGCTGCACTCACTGCATCCTTAAGCACACAGTATACTCCATAGTGCTTAGCAAATTCAAGTGCATAATATGGTATATCCTTGGCAAGCTCGTTCACTGTGCGTCCCGTGAGTCTGCTCATCTCACCTACATGGGGAGTGATTACAAGCAAACCCTCTCTGTTTCTCTCACTTTTTTCACCCAGCCATTCATCGGTATTCTCAGCCATGATATTAAGTGCATCCGCATCTGCAACAACCGGAACCTGTGCATTTTTAAGCACATATTTTACTATCCTTTTTGAAAGCTCACCGACAGACAGCCCCGGTCCTAATACGATAACACTCGCTGCTGCAAGTGCATTCTCCAAAACTGCTTCCGGCTGTGCTCCGTAGCTTTTTACGATAGCTTCCGGAAGCACCGATTTAATATATTCATCGATTGACTCATGCGTCAGCACTGTAACAACCCCTGCTCCGGTGCGGTATGCGGCAAGTCCCGACATGAATGCTGCTCCGGTCATATCCTTAGAACCAGCTATTATAAGCGGCTTTCCGTAGTTCCCTTTGTTGCTTCTTCTCGCTCTTACAGGCACCGAAGCTTTAAAATCATCCTCATCCGCAAAATAAAATGCACTTTCAACTTCATCGCCTGCATGCCCATACGCCTGAAAATCATACGGCAGGAATCCTATCTGTTCAACAAAAAGCCTGCCTGTATATTCTTTTCCCGGATAGAGCATCTGCCCAAGCTTAGCGTAGCCGAATGTAATAGTCACATCCGCATGTATTGCTGCACCCATTATCTGTCCGTTCGCACTGTTTATACCCGATGGAATGTCAACGCTTACAACCTTGCTGACTGATGCATTTATGCATTCTATTACTTTCTTATATTCGCCTTCTATATCTCTTGACAGCCCGATTCCAAACAGAGCATCCACAATTACAGTATATTCATCAAAAAATGATGCGTGTATGTCCCCGCTAAAAAAGCATATAGGAATGTTCAGATATCTTGCAAGATTAAGCTGCACATTAAATTCATCTGTCGCATGCTCCATATCACCTACAAGAAATATCAAGCATTCATATCCGTCATCAGCAAGCATACGTGCCGCTGCAATTCCATCTGCTCCATTATTACCCATGGAACACACAAATGCAATACGACTCCCGCCATCTGCCTGCATAATTTTCTCAATATGCCCGACAGCCTTTAACGCCGCTCTCTCCATGAGAACAAGCGACGGCATGCCATTGTCTATGGAATAAGTATCAATCTTCTTAGCGAGCTTTCCACTAATTGCCCTTTTCATCGAATGCCTCCATAACTCCTGCGCCCAACATCCCATGCAGATATGTATAGATTGATTCATTAGTTATCTCTTTATCCTGCTTTATAACAACTCTCTCTTTGAGCTTTATCCTTGTGTCCTCTATCCACTGTTCAAGCTTTTCTATATCCTGCTTATTCTTATTTATCCTCTGATAGCACACACGGACACTCTCAAAAATAAGAGCACTGTTAGCTTCCCTGATGCGGCCAGGCAGCTCATCTATCTCATGTTCAAGGCTGTCCTGCTTCTGTCTTGCCTCCACTATGAGCCGCTGGCTTGTCGCCTGCTTCTTAAGGCGCTTGTTCATAGGAAGAGTGTCATCCTCCGCTGTCTCAAAGACGCTCTGTGTGAGCTGGTCTCGCACTACTTTTATATCCTTTAAATCCGCATTCGCCTGTCCCTGTCTTTTCAAAAGCTCTAATAATTCTTTCTCAAGCTTCCTTATGACCGGAGTCTTTTCACTGTCAGGAAATAACTTAATCCATCTCTCGTCAAGGCTGGCTATCGGTATATTCCTTTTTTTCAAGAGTTCCCAGATTCTAAGCTCCTCCGGTGACATCTGTTCTTTCTTTTCTTCGTTTTTCTTCAATCTGCCCATTAAAATCCTCATTCCTGAGCGTTCTGTCTCGCAATGTAATGAAAAATCCCTTCCTGAATTTTCCAATCTGTGATTAAAGCAATTTGTTTTCGCTCAGAAACAAACTGCATTTCTCCCATGATACTACCACAAGCAGACCATTATCCGCAATACCCAACAAACAGGAACACTCTTCTTTGCAACAAAAAACAGACCATGCTCCCGGCATAGTCTGTTATCATCTCATATTCAACAATCACAAAATCACTTTTCTTTGCGTGCAAGCCTGTATGATAACTGCATAAGGCTCTCTGACAAATGCACATTCTCAACAACAACATCCTCACTTAGAGCCAGGTCTGTATGTGCAAAATTCCATATAGCTTTAACTCCTGCTGCAGCTACTTCCGCTGCCACCTCCGGTGCACTCGTCTTAGGGATTGTGAGAGCTGCAATATCAATATTCTCTCTCTTTACGAATTCAGGCATGTCCTCAAGATTCATAACTTCTATTCCGCGGACTGTCATACCGACAAGCTTAGGATTGATATCGAATATGCCTTTTACAACAAAGCCTCTCTTTTCAAAAGCTGAATAATTCGCTATAGCTTGTCCAAGATTACCGGCACCGACAATAATCATATTATGGTTCTTATCTATACCAAGAATCTTGGCTATCTCAGAATGAAGATATTTGACATTATAGCCATAGCCCTGCTGCCCAAATCCACCGAAATTGTTAAGATCTTGACGAATCTGTGAAGCCGTCACCTTCATACGCTCGCTCAGTTCATTAGATGATATACGCTCAACGCCACTGTCAATAAGCTCCTCCAGATATCTATAGTATCTGGGAAGACGCCTTATAACAGCGGTAGAAATCTCTCTATCGCTCATTAGAATACCTCATATAATACATTTACTATTCAAAACGATATCGGCAAAAGCCTCAATCTTGAATAATTATATTATATTCATTTGTTAAAAAAAAGTCAAATTAATTTTATCATATTATGTGAACGACTATTCAGAGAGCATCTCCCAATCCTCATATAGCTGTTCAAGCTGTTTTTCTATCTCCTGCTTACGCTCATTTAATTTCATAAGCTTCTGTACATCCGTGTAATTTTCCGGAAGCGCAAGCTGCTCATCAAGCTCGGCATTCTCCTGTTCCAGCTTTTCGATATTTTTTTCAAGCTTTAAAATATCATTCTGCTTTTTCCTGAGCCTTGCCTGTTCTTCCTTCTGTGACTTCCAGTCATCTTTAACAGCAGTGCTCTTTTCCTCGCACACTGCCTTCATTTCCTTCGGTGCAAGAATATCTCTCTTTTCAAGATAATAATCATAATTTCCGATATAATTTGTGACAGTATTCGCTGACAGTTCAATGATTCTTGTCGCTGTCTTATTTATAAAATATCTGTCATGCGATACATATAGCACTGTCCCTGTGTATCTGTTAATTGCAGACTCAAGTATCTCCTTAGACATGATATCCAGATGGTTCGTAGGCTCATCGAGTATAAGAAAATTCGCATTCGAGAGCATGAGCTTGGCAAGCGAGACTCTTCCTCTCTCGCCACCACTGAGGTCTTTTATCTTCTTAAACACATCATCCCCTGTGAACAAAAAGCAGGCAAGCATATTTCTTATCTGAGTATTGGTCATATCAGGATAATCGTCACCTATCTCATCAAAAGCTGTCTTATCCATGTGAAGAACATTGTGCTCCTGGTCGTAGTAGCCAATCTCAACATTAGCTCCAAGACGCACCTTTCCTGCATCAGCCTCAATTATATGGTTTATAATCTTGAGTATGGTGGTCTTTCCTGTTCCGTTGTTGCCGATAAGAGCTACCTTCTCACCTTTTTTTATCTCAAAGCTCACATTCTCAAACAGCTTGTTATCACCGAATGCTTTTGAAAGACCTTCAATGCTAAGTACATCATTTCCGCTCTCCTTTGCAGGCTCTAACTTAAAATGCATTGTCTCCTGCTCTGTTATCGGTTTTTCGATAACATCTATCTTATCTAACATCTTCTCGCGGCTCTCTGCACGCTTTATGGATTTCTCGCGGTTGAAGGACTTTAACTTGGCTATGACCTCCTCCTGATGCTTTATGTCACGCTGCTGGTTATAATATTCCTTAAGCTTGGCATCCATAAGCTGCTTTTTCTTTGCCGCATAATCAGAATAGTTACCTGAAAATACACTTACAACTCCGCGCTCAACTTCAATAACCTTCGTCACAACCTTGTCAAGAAAATAACGATCATGTGCCACTATAATCACACTTCCGTCATAATTGACAAGATAGTTTTCAAGCCATGCAATCGAATTCATATCAAGGTGGTTGGTAGGCTCATCGAGCATTATTATATCAGGTTTTGAAAGCAGAAGCCTGCCAAGCGCCACTCTTGTCTTTTGTCCGCCGGAAAGAGTATTCATTCTCTTATCAAAATCAGCCTCCTCAAATCCAAGACCCTTTAAAACACCTGTGACCTCACTCTTATAAGCATATCCGTTCTGAAGCTCGAACTGATGAGTGCTCTTAGAGTAGGCTTCCATCACTGTTTCTAGCTCTGCGCCCTCCTTACTGTGCATCTCAAGCTCAAGTCTCCTGATTTTCTGTTCAAGCTCTATTATGTCTTTTTTTACACTCAGAAGCTCATCATAGATAGTATTATCGCCTGTCAGATTCTGATGCTGTGCAAGGTATCCGATTGTTCTATCCTTCGCTATAACAACCTCGCCGCTATCTGCCTGGTACTCACCCATTATAATACGCAAAAGTGTTGTCTTTCCTGCGCCGTTAATTCCTACAATCGCAGCCTTCTCGCGCTCCTCAATGTGAAATGATGCGTTCTTTATAATCTCATCTATACCGAAAGACTTCGATATATTGTTACATGCTAAAATCATATTTCCTCACTTACTGCTCGTCATCAACTATTATATTTACCGTCATGGATATAGGAATAACTCCGTCATCGGCGGTAAATGTCACGCTATAATGCCCTTCCTTTTCAGGTGTCCATATAAAATTGCCGCTGAGCGTGTCAAAATCAGCGCCGTATGGAAGTCCCTCCGCCTGCATGAGTATCGTCCCCGATTCGCACTCAACTACATATTCATTGTCAGCCTTCATATCCCACATGAACTGTTCCGTATCGGTATTCACTCCATCGGTAAGCGGATTTCTCACCATAACGTCAAAGCATACCAGCTTGCCTGTTGCGACATGTATATCCTCCACCGGGACAAAATATGGTCTGTGAACAGTCTCCGGAAGCTCATATTCCGGTGTAGGCACATCAAATGTAAAGCCCTCCTTCGTGCCATCCATTACTGCGGCAGTCGGATATGTGTACAGGCTGTCTCTCGGTGTTCCAGGTGCAGGTGCATCTACAAGCACTTTCTCTACACGGTAATTTTCCCTGTTCTGTCCCGGAATTATCGTTACCGAATTGTCGGTTGCATGATATGGATAATCCGGCACATATTCAAAATTGGTAGGTCTCTTATAATTATTCTCTACAAGCACAATATGAGCGGACTCATCCATCGCCATAAGCTCACAGTCCTTTAGTATACCATCATGAACATCGTCAAATACAACAGCCGGTCTCTCATCATCGACAATATAGCAAAGCTTTATATTCTCAAGTTCCAATCCGTCAACATGCCTTGCATACAGACCATATGCCGGAAGTATTCCCCAGTTGCTCGGCTCAGGATATACCCATGCAAGCTCCGGCACATTGTAAGGTGACGCAACGAACTTCTCCTTGTCAGCATCCCAGCTCATTCTAGGAAGAAGTCCCTCATTTTTCAAAAAGAAAGTATTCACAAGCCATGGAAGAAGCTGTGTTGACGGCTTAGAACCAAGCTGCGAGTACTCCCAGCTTGTGTTGAGCTGTCTCTGCTCAACCGCATGCTCCATCAGAAGTCCTCCACGGTACTCCACCTCGATATTCTTAATGCTGACATTCTCCACATGGCTGCTGTCAACACCCATAATCACAATAGGATATCTAGGGTCTGCATCCTTGACCTTCACATTGCTTATCTCAATATTTCTTATCGAAGCTATATTCTTATTGCCGACAGCATTCGCATACAGACATAGCTCATTCTCTTTTATCTCCTCGGAAAAATCAGGCTGGTAGCTTTTACTTGTCTTATCATATGTATATCTGTAATACTTTCCATCCTTCTCATAATAGTTGGCTGGATTTAACTTCACAGGGTTATCTTCGTCTACAATATTAAAATACGAATGTCCGTCCACAGTCACCTTCTTTGTATAATTATATGAAGGTATATATCTTTGGGCAGGATAGCTCTCATAGCCCTCTTTGTCTGGAAGAACCCACTCCGTATTGTCAAGACGCACATTATTCTCAGCTCTTAAAAGCTCCTTATCACTGTTTCCTGTCACCGGAAATCTTCCTCTGTCACCGATTCGTATATAGATAGGCGAACTGCTCACATTCTCCATTGTGCAGTCTGTAAACACAATATCCGTAAGGTCCGAAGTGTCAACTGCCTCTAGCGCAAAGCCTCTTGAACGCTTAAAACGGACATTTTTTACAGTGACAAGCTCATATCCGCATGTGGACTCTGTTCCAAGCTTCACTCTCGCAGTAGGGCCGCAGCGGTCTGTTGCAACCACCTTGTCACAGGTATATCTGCCTTCATACACACTTCCCGCATCATAGCCTGTGACTTCACAGTCTTCTATATATACATTGTATAGCGGCATGAACTTGCCTGCGCCGTAGGATGCTTTCATGACAAGCGCATCATCGGTAAGCGAATTGAATCTCGAATGCACAACTGTCACGTCACGACAGCAGTCAACATCAAACGCATCTCTGATAGTGTCGACAAGTATTCCATCGACAAGCATATTCTCAACGCCCTCACAGATAATCGCGAAATGTCCTGCATCTACGATTGAAAAATCCTTAAGTACAACATTCTTGCAGCCTACAAGCGCAATTCCTTTGTTGCCGTACCATGTACCGTCATGTCCTCTCTCGTTGCGGTATTCCGCATTGGCAGGGTCGCCGCCTAAGAGCGCATATCTTGTATATCCGTATTCATCCTTGTAGCTGCCGTCTATAAGACCTTCCCCGCAAATCATAACATTTGTCAGATTCTCACCGTATATAAGGCTGTTCGCAAAATATGTATGTCCATGATCCTGAAGCCCGGCATACAGACGAACCTCCGGCTCATCATAGCTACCTCCCTCGCCTTCACAATTCTCGTATGAAGTATGAATCTCGCTTCTGGCAGCTCTTATGACAGCACCTTTTTCAATGCGAAGATTCACATTGCTCTTAAGTCTGATAGTGTATGTCTTATATTCGCCACCGGCAAATACAACCGTTCCTCCGTTTTCAGCCGCATCCTCTATCGCTTTATTGATTGCCGATGTATTCGCAACGGGCGGCTCGTCAGGTCCCGCACCATAATCCCTTACATCATATTCCTTCTTGCCTTTTTCTAACTGCCTTGCTGTTATATCACAACCTGTGGCACGTTTTACTGTATCCATATTAATCCTTTCTTTTTTTGAAGCTTCCGGCTTCAAGCATACTCCTGTTCCATATCGTTTCACGCTTGAACATACACAATAAATGTAATATAATTAATTTGATTAGTCAATAAGATTCGAGTGTCAAAATATGCTCTACGAACTTAATTGTGTATAGCATGTTATATTTATGCATGTCACGATTTGACACTCAAATCCCAATAAATATAAAAGAGGCATATCTATGGATACTATTACAATCAAAGTTGACCCTTCCGGCAAGGGCGACTTCACCACCATCAATGACGCACTCGACTCTGTCGAAGCAGTCAATGACAATATTCCGGTAAGAATCGAGCTTGCACCGGGCGAATACTATGAAAGACTTGAGATAATCCGTCCACATGTCACACTGGCAGGTGACGACCCTGACAATACATTTATCACACACAGTCTATATGCTCTTATGCTCATGGAGGACGGCACCAAGCGCGGAACCTTCAGAAGCTATAGCGTCTTTGTCGATGCAGACGACTTCACTGCCGAGAACATAACCTTTGAGAATGCTTCCGGCGACGGACGCGATGTAGGACAGGCAATCGCTGTCTACTCCGAAGGAGACATGGTAAAATATATCAACTGCTGCTTTCTCGGCTGTCAGGACACACTGTTTACAGGCCCTCTTCCACCAAAGGAACTGCAGCCGGGCGGTTTTATAGGTCCTAAGCAGTTTGCTCCAAGAATCAACGGCAGACAGTACTACAAGGACTGTTTTATACGCGGAGATATAGATTTTATATTCGGAAGCTCAACAGCATATTTTGAAAATTGCGAAATTTTCTCCAACAACCGCGGTGAGAAAGTTAACGGCTATGTCACTGCACCGTCAACACCGGAAGGTCAGGAATATGGCTATGTATTTTACGGCTGTCACTTTACAAGCAACTGCCCTCCGGAATCTGTATACCTTGGAAGGCCATGGCGCGAATACGCAAAAGCCGTATTCTTAAATTGCGAGATGGACGCACATATAAAGCACGAAGGTTTCCATGACTGGAACAAGGAAATCACACACACAACTGCTTTCTGGGCTGAATATAACAGCACAGGCGAAGGTGCGAAAGGTGAACGTGCGCCATGGGTTCACAGGCTTACGGATGAGGAAGCCGCTCACTACAGCCGTAAAAATGTACTTGGCTTCTAAAACATACAGAAATGGAAATTTTATGAATTACGCTGAAATAAAAAATGTTGATATAGCAAACGGCCCCGGTGTTAGAATTTCACTCTTTGTGAGCGGATGCCCTCACCACTGCAAAGGCTGCTTTAATGAAATAACATGGGATTTTAACTATGGAAAGCCTTACACTCAGGATACCATCAATTATATCTTAGAGCTTTTAAAACCTGATTATATAAGAGGCATAACTTTTCTCGGCGGTGAGCCTATGGCTCCTGCCAATCAATATGAGGTGCTCAACACAATGCGCCAGATTAAAGAACATTTTCCTTCAAAAGATATCTGGCTGTATACAGGCTACCTCTTCGACAATGACATTATGGAAAAAATGTCAAATACTCTTCCCTATACCAAGGAACTTGTTTCCTATATAGATGTTCTTGTTGACGGGCCATTTATTGAAGATAAGAAAAATCTCAATCTTCAGTTTCGAGGCTCAGAGAACCAGAGAATCATCGATGTCAAAAAAACTCTTGACACCGGAAATATCATTCTATGGAATGAATGATTATAAGCATAATTATAAGCACGCCGGATATTGCAGCGTGCTTATAACTTGTACTGTAAACGTAAAAAGCCTTGAGATCACTCTCAAGGCTTCAACTCGATGCAGTCGGCGGGACTTGAACCCGCACCCAAGCAATATGGACTAGATCCTTAGTCTAGCGCGTATGCCAATTCCGCCACGACTGCTTATTATGTGTTTTGCTATATCTTAGCGACATGATGTATAATAGCACACCTTTCTTAGGAATGCAAGTACTTTTTTGAAATTTTTTTAATTTTTTTCAAAAAATATTCTTTTCCTACAAAATACACAATTCTATACAAGAAAGTTTCTTGGCATTACTCAATATTTTCAACTTATACCTTGACAAATCCGTTACAATAATGATAATATATATAAGCGTCATACAGCAGAAGCTTTATGATGACCGAATATATTATATGCAGTCGTGGCGAAATTGGCACACGCGCATGATTCAGGTTCATGTGGACTTACGTCCATGAGGGTTCAACTCCCTTCGACTGCATTGATTAATGAGAGCTCCGAATGCTTGTAAATCAAGTGTTCGGAGCTTTTTAGTCATTCTACCTCCTACACCATATAACTCTCGCTTTTTCATTCCGTTCATGATTTCCTGAAAAAAAACATAATATTTTTTTCATTTGTGCTATAATTTTCCTGACCACTATTTGCTTCAGAGCGCAAACAAATAGTTTTCACAGCTATGAAAAAACACAACTCATAATCCGCTCAGAATCGAGGACTATTATGGCAAATATTATCTATGATGCTAGAAAACTCAAGCTTATGGAGGCAGTAAAGGAACTCTCATACCTTGTAGGAAACAGTGATGCCTGGTTCAATTCATTTTGGTCACTGGTTATGGAAAATGAAAATATCTATGACGAACTATTGTACTACATCGACCATCACGACCTGCTGTGCAGATACACCATTGAAAATTATTCGATAGTTGACCTTTTTGTATGGCAGATGGCTAATTACAATCTTCTGCACGACACAGGCAAAAATGACGCTTCATGCTGCAAAGAAGCAATGGTTCTCTTTGCCTTTGAAGCTATGGCACTGATGGCAAAGGAGCCTGAAAAGTATAAAAAGCGCATCCAGTCGGATATGCGCCTTGATAAATAAAAACCAATG
>OGFG01000523.1_pt1 | contig 45250 bp, 54 predicted proteins | sample 1570761 | NCBI WGS metagenome assembly OGFG01 (sample SAMEA2581938, study PRJEB24529) | metagenome | biome: Human gut stool | place: China | collected 2011
CCTTACTAAGATTGCTCCGAGTTACAGACTTCCCGATTCCGAGATGGTAAAGTTTTCCAGCATGAGCTTCCATAGCCACAATCAAATCTCTAAGACTATCTCGATTGGATAGCTGACCGAACATCATCGTAAGCAGCTGATTCCAACAGGTATAGCTCTTGATATACTTATCGCCTTCATACTTTGTAACGATACGATTGAATTTACTTCGGTCAAGGAACTTAACTAATTGGGCAAAAATATATGGGTCTTTATGCATAACGGTCTGAAAATTACCACAAAAGTAAATTCAAATCCGTTCTCCCAAAAATCTCCTATAACAAATTGAATTTCAATAATTTCAAAGAACTTCTATGATTTTTTAGTGGACACTAATGAAAAGAGTTGTTTGAAGAAAGATTAAATCATACGATGATGTTCGTGCCCTTCTACATAAATGGCACTGAACGGACGTGCCGGGCAGAGATTTTCACATGCTCCACATCCGATACATTTCTCTGTATTGATAGCAGGAATCTTGAGTGATTCAGGATTTCCGGCTTCAGAGGGTATCATGGATATGGCTTCTGCCGGACAGTGACGGGCGCAGTTGCCGCATTCTTGTTTGTCTGTAAGTGGAATACAGTTTTCCTTAACCCATACAGCATGACCGATTTGTATGGATGATTTTTCTGCTTTGTCTATCTTCAGGATTGCACCGGCAGGACAAACTTCCGAGCATTTTGTACATTCCGGACGGCAGTAACCACGTTCGTATGATAGCGTAGGCTGCATGAATGTGTCAAGTGACTGAGAAGGACGTAAAACGTCATTCGGACATGCAGAAACACATAGCTGGCAAGCTGTACAGTGTTGCTGCATATTGCGTGCGCTCTGTGATCCCGGAGGAGTTATCGGTGTTTGGCGTTTAGGAGCTTTTTTTCGATGATATCTGCCAAACCTCCATCCATCTTGATTTTTTCCGCTTTTTCTATTACTTGTGCCTGAAGGGAGGAGGTTACCAGAAGCAGAGAACTAGCGAGAAACTCTCTTCTGTTTTCGCCCTTCGGCTGGCTGACTGGTTGTTTTTTGTCTTGTTTGGCATAGGCAAACCGATAATGAATAGCGTTCTTCTTGCATTTCTCGATGCAATTCATGCAGACAACACAGCGGCTGCTGTCTACCTGATAGTTTGCGGTATCAATACATGAAGCCTTACAGTTGCGTGCACAGAGTGTACACTGGTTACATTTTTCTTTGTCAATGCAGATACGGAACAGTGAGTAACGTGATAAGAAGCCCAATATCGTACCTACAGGACATATTGTATTACAGTAAGTTCTGCCGTTTCTCCACGATAATACGACGACCAATACAGCCATTGCTATTGCAACTATAAAGGTTGGCAGGCTTTTGAGCCATACTTCAGTCTGGTAGAATGCATAACTGTCTGCCCGTTCTGCAATACTAGCCAGCAGATTATTCCCCCACATCCATACGGGTTGGAATAGATTGTTTGCCATGCGTCCATAGATTCCATAAGGGTCGAGCAGTGCTACAAATGCATGTATGCCGGCGACGAAAGCTACGACGAGCAAAATCAGCATGGTATACCGTAACCAGCTTTTAGGTTTGGAATAGGAGTAAGGCATTTTTTTTCTTTCTTCTGCCTATTCGTGCCACGATGTCCTGAAATATACCTAAAGGGCATATGACCGAGCAATAGATACGGCCGCTTACAAGAGTAAGCACAACTAAAAATAAGATAACTCCGGCGTTAAGTGCCAGCACTGCGGGAAGAAACTGTATTTTGGCGAGCCAGCCCAGCCAGGTGTGCAACATTCCCGTGAAATCGACGAACAGTAGTGTAATAAGCAGGATACATATCGCTGCCAGTATCGTTCTGATTTTCCGTAGCATGATTTTGAATTTTTAAGTTTACTTGTCAAAACTGTTTGAAAGCAAAAATACGAAAAAACTTGTATTGTTGAATATCATTCCCAGGGAAAAGTGAAGGATTATTACTGCTTGAAGCAGAATCGATAACTTTTGAAAAGCATTCGTATTATTTGATGAGTGTGCAGACGAAAAGTTATGAGCTCTTTTCATATCTCATATTTGGGCATTTATATGACCATGAAAAACTCTTTTTTATCTTTTATTTAAAAACAATCTAAATAACTTGCACAACATGATTCAATGATTTATCTTTGCCGCAAAATAAAAACAAACATGAGATTATCGGAACTACAAACAGGAGAGAAGGGTGTGATAATAAAGGTAATGGGCCATGGAGGATTTCGCCGGCGCATTATTGAAATGGGCTTTATAAAGGGTAAGACAGTTGAGGTCCTTTTAAACGCTCCATTGAAAGACCCTATCAAATACAAAATTATGGGATATGAAATATCACTTCGCCGGCAGGAGGCTGCCATGATAGAAGTGATGAGTGAAGAAGAAGCACGTGAATCCATGCAGGAAACCCACTTCCATGATCCGATAGCGGAAGATATTCCTGTGTCTGAAGCAAAACTGAAGGAAATTGCCAGCGGGAAACGGCGTACTATCAATGTGGCCTTGGTGGGAAATCCGAACTGTGGAAAGACATCACTTTTTAATGTCGCTTCCGGTTCGCATGAACATGTAGGTAATTACAGTGGAGTGACAGTTGATGCCAAGGAAGGACACTTCGATTTTCAAGGTTATCATTTCCGTCTGGTTGATTTACCGGGTACCTACTCACTTTCGGCTTACAGCCCTGAAGAACTCTATGTGCGCAAGCATATCATTGACCAAACTCCTGATGTGATAATCAATGTGGTGGACGCAGGAAACCTGGAACGTAATTTATACTTGACTGCTCAGCTTATTGATATGAACGTCCGTATGGTTGTGGCGCTGAATATGTATGATGCGCTTCTTCATAGCGGAAATACGCTTGACCATAAAAAACTGGGACAGTTGTTTGGAGTGCCTATTGTTCCAACAGTAAGCCGTACAGGAAAGGGTATTGATAACTTGTTTCATGTAATTATCGGTCTTTATGAAGGCGCTGATTTTATTGGCCAGAAGGAAGAAATACAAGATGAGGCTATGCGCGAGTATCGTGAATGGCATGATAAGTATGTTCCCGATCATAAATATGGCAGTCATGATGAGGAAACTCATGATTTTGATGGAAAGAGTTATATTCGTCATATTCACATTAATCACGGGCCTGAACTGGAGCGGAGTATCGATGCGGTAAAGGAGGTGATATGTAAGAACGAAAATATCCGTTACAAGTACTCTACACGTTTTCTAGCCATTAAGTTGTTGGAAAATGATAAAGATATTGAGCAGCGTGTCATTTCTACTTTGCCCAATGGTGAGGAGGTGATAAGAGTTCGCGATAAGGAAGCTGAGAGAATACGTTTATCGATGAACGAAGACAGCGAACAGGCTATTACTGATGCTAAATATGGATTTATAACCGGGGCTTTAAAGGAAACATATACAGAGAAGAATCAGAATACGGAAATGTTTACGCGTATCGTAGACAGTATTGTGACACATAAAATATGGGGATTCCCTATTTTCTTTGTCTTTCTTTATCTGATGTTTGAATGTACTTTTGTATTTGGAGAATATCCGAAAGGATGGATAGAGTGGCTGGTTGAGCAGATAGCATCGTTGGCTGAAACATTTATGCCGGCAGGTCCGCTGAAAGATCTGATTGTAGATGGTATAATAGGAGGAGTAGGAGGGGTTATCGTGTTCTTGCCTAATATTTTGTTTCTCTATATTTTTATTTCGTTCATGGAAGACTCCGGATACATGGCGCGTGCAGCTTTTATCATGGATAAGATTATGCACAAAATGGGGCTGCATGGAAAATCGTTCATTCCGCTGATTATGGGTTTTGGATGTAATGTTCCTGCTATTATGGCTTCGCGTATTATCGAAAGTCGTAAATCTCGTCTGGTTACAATTCTGATAAATCCGCTTATTTCGTGTAGCGCACGTCTGCCTATTTATCTGGTGATGATCGGAGCATTCTTCCCTTCAAAGGCTAGTCTGGTACTTTTGTCGATTTATGTAACAGGTATTTTGCTGGCGGTGTTGATGGCACGTATCTTCAGCCGCTTTATTGTGAGGGGAGATGATGCTCCTTTTGTTATGGAACTTCCTCCTTATCGCATGCCGACTGCTAAATCTGTACTTCGACATACATGGGAAAAAGGAGCACAATATTTGAAGAAAATGGGAGGTATTATTATGATTGCTTCTGTCATTATCTGGTTCCTGGGGTATTATCCTAATCATGATGCTTATTCTACGACGGCAGAACAGCAGGAAAATTCGTATATCGGACAAATAGGAAAAGCTATTGAACCTGTAATAGAGCCATTGGGATTCGACTGGAAGATGGGTGTTGGTATTCTGTCGGGAATAGGTGCGAAAGAGCTTGTTGTAAGTACTTTGGGAGTGCTTTATACGAATGATGATGGTATCGAATCGGTCGACCTTGCTGATCGTATTCCGATTACTCCGCTGGTTGCCTATGGTTATATGCTGTTTGTTTTGATTTATTTCCCATGTATCGCAACAGTGGCAGCAATTAAAAATGAATCAGGCAGCTGGAAATGGGCTGCATTTACAATCTGTTATACTACTTTGCTGGCATGGATTGTTGCTTTCCTGGTTCATCAGGTAGGAGGTATATTTTTATAAAATAAGAAATATGAGTGTACAGGATATTATAGTTTATATCATAGTGCTTCTCTGTGTGATGTACACAGGGAAACACTTCTTTAAATTTTTCAGAAAAAGAAGAACTGGGGTAAGTGGCTGCGGTTGTGGCTGTTCGGGCTGTGCTATGTCGAATAAGCAAAGTTGTAAAGACATGGGAAAAGCAAAAAAATAGCCCTTAAGTATTGCAGATTCGAAAATTAGTTATACCTTTGCAGTGCAATCGGGAAAAAACGGTTACTTTTAGGAAATGGTTCCTTGGATGAGTGGCTTAGTCAGCGGTCTGCAAAACCGTGTACGGCGGTTCGAATCCGCCAGGAACCTCAAAGTAGAAATTCAAATGAAGAGCGAATGGTTACACACTGTTTGCTCTTTTTTGTATTTCACTGAAAAACAGTTCTTTGCGAAATCAGGTCTTAGTAAATTGCCTATTAAAACAAAGCGTTTTATATCAGCATTTTACAAAGATTGTAGTAAAAATTTAGAAAAAACGAAATTATGGCTGTTATTAAAACTTATCAAGCGACGAGCTATGTAAACAAGGACGGGTGTGCTCCTGTTTATGTTTCTTTCTACGTAGAAAGAAAAAAAATTGCGATCCCTACAAATCTTTCAATCCCGGTAGAAAACTTCGATAATGTGACCGGAAAAGTTCTCACACGAGAAAAGAATCACAAGGATTATAATCTGTGTATCGAGAAGATCAGAGCACGAGTTAACGACATCATGGTAAGATATCGTCTGCTGAAAAAGACTCTTACCAAGGAAACGTTCATGAAAGAATACAATCGTCCGGATGATTTCAGGACCTTCTATGATTATGTCAAGGATTATATGCACCGCCATCGCGGGGAACTGGAGAGTTCTACGATTGATGTGCATCTGGATGCAATCAATAAGATGAGAGTTTATGATCCTGATTTAAGACTGGAATGCCTGGACGAAGATTTTATCTTAAAATACAAAGTGTATCTTAAGAAAAAGCTCAAAAACAAAGACAGTACCATTAACAAAAACATGAGCTGCATAAAAAAATACTGTCGTGCCGCTATCAAAGAAGGATACATGACTAAAAATCCTTTTGAAAACATCAAAGTAAAAACACGATCTAAAAGTGATTTTACCTATCTTACGGAAGAAGAACTAACAACACTTGTTGACTTATACAAGTCTAATTCTCTTACAGAAAATTACCAGTCTGTCTTACAAATCTTTTTGTTTATGTGCTTTAGCAGTCTTCATATTGGGGATGCAAAGAACATAAGAATAGAAGGTATTGGAAAAAGTTCATTCACTTATTACCGAATAAAGCTACGAAACAGCAAACCGGATCCTATTGTAATACCTTTGTCAGATCCGTTGAAAAAAATAATCAAGAAAGCTTCAGGCAAACGTAAAAACGGATTGTTGTTTACAACAGTGATATCAGACCAGAAGATAAACGAATACCTTAAGCGAATAGCTAGAAAAGTTGGTATAAACAAACCATTATCCAGCAAAGCAGGCCGGCATACTTTTGCTACCCTATTTTTGCAAAAAACAAAAGATCTGGCCACATTAAAGGAAATCATGGGACATTCCGATTATCGGGAAACACTGATATATGCGCATGTCCTGGAAGAGTCAAAACAGGAAGGGGTTAAATTCTTTAACTCGTTTGCAGTATAAAGTAAAGGGGGAATTATCACACTTGATAAAATCCCCCTTTGTTGCATTTAATAATTCATATGAACTATCGTTACAAAGATACATTTTTAATATAAAAATATTGCATATATATCTTTTTTTTCGTATATTAAGACTGCATTTAATAACTTAATATATGAACAAAATCAGATTTGAAGTTGTGGCACATCGTGCTCACAGCGGAATGCTCGCTATTTTTGTGAAGTGTTCCCAGTATGGATCAAGTATTGAACTTGACACTGACGTAAGAGTTTTTAATGACGAATGGAACGAAGATTACGGGCTTATTTCTAAAAGTCCTAATTCTGCTAATCTTAACCTATTAATCAGGAAACTTGTTTATAGCCTAGAGGAAATTGAACTGACTTATGCAGGCGAAATGACTCTAACTAAATTACACGACATTTATTCCAGGCGTGGAACATCGGCTGATTGGTATTCTATGTGGGAAAAGGCTATGTATGAAAGAGGATTGAAGCCTCGAACTATAGAAATTCACGCAAATGTACTTAGGACATTGAAAAGATACAGAGATACATGTCCTGTAACAGCATTGACAGAGGAGTTCTTTCGTGGATTCATGAATTTTCTAATGGAATCAGGAAAACTAAAGTATTCTACAGTCTGCAAAGAAATGCACGTTGTTAAGGCATATTATAACATCGCACGTAAATTATACGGGAACAAAGTTCCGGCTGATTCTTTAGCATTTTATCATGATCCAAAAGATTTTAAATCAACTTATAAGATGAAAGCACTAAGCGATGATGATGTACGAATTATAGAAAACTATGCAGCTTCCGGAATTGCAGACAAATCTCACGAGCTGGTACTAGATCAGTTTCTTTTTATGTGTTATGTAGGTACTAGAATAAGTGATTTTGAATCACTATCCGAAAAGAATTTTATTGAAGATAACGGTCGCTTGTGGTTGGAATATACCTCTGTAAAAACTGATACTCCGGTTCGTTTACCTATGTGGGCACTGTTTGACGGTCGGGCTGAGCAGATATACAGTAAATACAAAAACAGACTATCAGAGTTTTTCAATACAGGAGTGAATAGATGTAGCTTCAACTCAAAGCTGAAAACAGCATTAAAAAAATGCAGTCTGAAAAAACATGTAACGGCTCACGTAGCCAGACATACATGTGCATCACGATTAATCAATAGAGATATACCTATCACGACTATACAGCAAGTAATCGGACATAGACAAATAAGCATGACGATGATATATGCTCGAATTAATGATAATGCTTTCGTTCGACAGTTACAGAAATTATAAATAATTCATATCTTTGTGCTTGAAATAGAGGCTATCCAATGTGGATTAGCCTCTATTTTTTTAGCCATTTTATCAGTTGTGGGAGGACTATTGCCCAAATCCGATTTAGAAAAAGATGGTTTAATGACTAAAGGACGTTCATATTATACATATACAGGCTTAATGACTACATCAGATCCTTATTTTAACGATTTAAATAACATCTATAAGTATACAGAACGAGGATTATCAATATTCAGATGTAATGGTGATATTAGCAATTTACCGGTTCAAGAGGCTGGACTTTTAGAGCATATTCAACGTGACGATAAAAACAACTCATTAGGATCACAATTTATAGTTCAAACATATTATTCAGCTGCTGGCACTACTTTTCGTAGGTATGGAAATGGAAATAATGTAAACAATACTATAAATTATAAAGAGTGGGAACAAATATTATAGGAGGTTATTTACAGCCTCCTATACTTGCACAATTTGTATTCTTCTCCATGAATTCCATTTTCCAGCCCATTGACATCTAATAAACATAGATTCTACTGTATAGGTAACATATATTTGTACAATTGGGTATCCTCCAGATGCTGAATTTCTTGAGGATTTAAAAACTATTAGTTCACCAATTAGTGTATTAGATGGCATATTGGTGATAGTGCCACCAACAGCATTAACTCCATATATACCAGATAGGGTATAATTATTTAAATCATCTCCATTGGATACAGAGCCTTTTTCTGAAAGGGGATTCCCTAACAGTTCTCCCACAACTGATATTATCTCGGGATTTTGTATCGCGTCTTTTAAAGATTTTTTCTGTATCATAATAATTTGATTAAGCGTTAAACGAAATTGATTTTGAAGTTAAATTGGCTTTAGTCGTAAGGGTGGTTTGGTCGTAAAAGCTTGATATGTCAAAGTCATGAACATTTTTCACGTAGAATGTACCAGACTGACAACGTATACTTTCTATTATCCCACACGAATACCTACGAACCTTGAACATAAGATTAACATGACGGAGCTTACCAATCGTGATAGTATTGATAACATACTTCTCACTGCCTACCCATATCTCGCCCATGTTTCCCAGATTGAGGATAGCAGGTCCGTTGGAAGCGTTCTGTATTGTAAATTCCATATAGTCCCAGTTAGGCAAACACGAATCCCTGTCTTCGGGTACATATGCTATCACACGCCCCCATTGAGGACTACCACTCCATTCTCCTGTAAGTGCTACGAAATTAGACGTAAGTGGAATTGCTATCTGACTTGTTCCTAACTCCACAGAACCTACTCCAACAGAACGAGAAGCAAACATATTTGACCTCCAAAAAAAAGATTCCCCTGTTTTCCAATTCAAACAAATATTCGGGCGAAAAGCATTTTCCGGATTCATCGGGTCGGCCGCATTGAAATCCTTATAATTGGTTACATCATCGTTATTGGTATCTTTCCCATATTCCGATATCGTATACTGGTCATAGAATATGGCTTGTCCGATTTTAGCGAATTGGATCAATGCAAGTTCAATCTCAATCGCATTGAAGTGTTCAAACGGGAGCCACGTAGCATTTTCCCCGTTCTTGGCATAATCTTCTGCCGGTGTCATACCCTGCTCAGTACCCAGCCATGTTCCGACCTTGTTCATTACATACCTGACTGCATCCTGCGCCGTATTCGGCTGGAATACGACATAAGGAGCCACATTAGCCGAACACGTATAGCTCATGTTGTCAGAATAAATACCAGCCGGATATGGGAGCCTGGTCACTGGCTTAACACGATAATTAACCTCTGTTCTTTTTTCTGCAATCATAATATTATTCTTCTGTTGTTATTACTACTGCAACATTACCTGAAGCCTGTTCGCACATAGCCTCTGTCACGGTTCCGCTGTATGATGCAACCTTAGCAGTGTCCGGATTAAGGATATTGCCAGCTGAATCAGTGAACACGAAGAAAAACTTCATGTCTTTGAATTTAGTTGTGCTGCCACGCTTTACCAAAATCGGTGTATAGGTAACAGAACCACCGGAACCCTGCTCGATAGTTTCACTTTCAGGGTTGGGGTTCGGTAAGATATCGAACGGATCACTAGCATCTATTACCGTCTGTACGTCCATGCCGATAAGAAAACCATCCTGGAACACTTCTACCTTGAACTGTCCGGTAGTATCAACCATATCATTTGTAACGGTTAGAGTCTGCTTTGTTTGCCCTGATAATACCGACCACGTGCCAGACTTGAGTGTATACCATTTATACGTCTGACCAGCATTTAGCTGATCACTTCCAATCCATGCAACAGCCTTCAAAATACAGGAATCTCCCTTATCGGTAAGAGTAAAGAACTTATTGTCACCTGCCATAATGGTAACACGCTTACTGTTACCGACTCCGACCGTTATTGGTATGTTATACACGGCTTGTACCTTGTCGGAGGTATTACCTACAGCAATCGTGGCTTCAGCCTTGATATTACATGACACACCACCGGAAGCTTTAACCAGATTTTTTTTAATCTTTAACGCAAAATAATTCTGTACGCCAGCCTGATAAGGGACACTTTGAAAGTGTCCGGTTTCTCCGTTAAAGTTATTCGTTGAAACCTTGTCGCTACCGAATGTCAATTCCGTATCATTGAAATACCATTTCACAGAATTAGGAACAACCAATCCAACCGCAACGAGCGAAGATGTAATAATATAACTTAGCATAGGTGTTAATGTTGAAAAATCCGGAGATATATTTGTCGGGCTACTAGCTGCACCCTGATATTCCTGGTACAAGTCGCCCATGTTGGATTGCAGGAAAGGCATGTAAACACTACCTTTTCGTAAGAACACAACCTGCCTTACAGAACTAGCGTCACTCATTGTTGCCTCCTTCCTCGTTAAGTGCTGTAGGTGTATCAGGGAACTCAGGCAAAATTGTCGGTTTGTCATCCCGATATTCATCCGGAGTAGTTACTTCTACTGGATTATCTGTACCGTCTGTTTCCTGACGGGCTAATACCGGTGTTAGGGTTGCACCTCCCACACGAGCTGCTCGATCAAATATCGTATCACCTTCGATGCAATTTAAATCAGACTGCCACAACAGCACATTCCCGTCTGCCGTCATGTTACGGATAGATGTAAGCCCCATCTTATCTGCTACCTGTTTTGTTACTTTCACATAGTATGCCATAGTTGTATAATTTTTTAATTGTTGATTCTGTCAAAAAGAACATTACCTTCAGCGTCCTGCAATACAGAACCGTCCGTATCATCAATAAGTATAGCTTGCGGGCCCCTATCCTGCACTTCTAATTCAAGCATCATTCCTGGAATGAACGTAATCGTAGGTTTGATTCCTTCAGCTTGCTTGCTGTAACTCTGTGAATAGGGAGATTTCACATTCCATACAAACCGGAACCATTCTTCCGGATCAGGAACAACACCCATTCCGTCAGTGACGAATGCTTCCAGCTTTAATTTTTCCGTTCCTCCGGCTACATAAGTAGGTGCACCCTTCCAGTCTACTTCGACTTCAGGTATACGACGACGGATAGTAGTTGTCACTTCAGGTATATCATCATTAGGCTGCTCAGGTACTCCGTCAGCTGAATACCCTAACTTACATACATAAGTCTGCTCTTCCCCAATATAATCCTGATTTATCGTAAGAGTATTATGGTCTATTGCTTCAACTTCCCAGTCATTATCTCCATTGCCATCAGTTATAGCCTCCAAGCCACCACTATCAGTTTTACGATACCAAAAGAATTTACATTTCTGTTTATCAGATGAAATTTCATTGCCTTCAAGAAACACCAATGCTGTAACCTTACGAGATAAGGGATTGCGCAACGGATTCCATATAACAGTAGCAGGACTATCTATTCTAAAAACAGGGACTGGAACTGTTACGTCACTTACAGGAATTACTTTAGAGAATCTGAATACTAATATCTGATTGGTACGAGTATCTGCATATTCAGCATAAAATTCCAACGATAGAGGAGTAGCTACAGAAGAATTACGTTTAACCTTAATCTGACCTTTCTGATCCCCTTCTGTCGTTATTTCATAGCCGACATTATCTGAACCTATCAATGTTCGTTGTGTACCAATAATCTCATACCACTTCATATTAGTAAGAGAGGCGTTCACTGAACCGCTCTTAATATACGAATCCGGATCTGTTGCGTTACACCTCGGGAACAAGACTAAGGGTGTCAATGAGTAATCAGGAGTATACTCATTCGTATTAGCACTATAAGTCTGTCGTTCCGGAACGCTTCCAATTACTTCTATACCCCCACTTGTTTTTAATGGAGTATAGTTTACATCCATTCTCTTTATTTCGCTTTTTATTCCCATATTAGAATGTTATTGTTTGTTCTGCTATTTCTGTCTGCTGACCGTCACGAAGTAAAGCCGTAGCCTTGAATGAACATACCATTTTAGTCCTTCCAAATTCAGCTCCCAAATCGTCCGGTGTCAGTGTAAGAGTCTTTCCCGCATCAGCTCTCTTGATCGCCCAGGCGTTATCCTCACTCACGTTGCCCGTATCTCGTGTCCAGCTTACATCCGTATCGAGTATGTGTTCAGTCACATCACGGTTGTAAAGCTGTCCGGTTACACTTAAAGTCGTAAATACAACTCCTTCCTGAAGCTGAGAAGCATCGAAAGCCCAACCGTTTTCGCTTTCAATGTCAATAGAAAATGCCGGGTTGCCTTCAATCATCGCCCAGCCCGTGCTGGCATAGCGAGGTTCGTCCGTCGTACCGGTGACAAGGCATTTCCAGCGACATCCATAATGCCATACTGTATCGACCATTTCTTCGCCAGCAGTATAAGGATTTTCACTTTGAGCTACCTCCAATGACCAGAAACCACGGTCGTTCAGCTGCACGACAACCACACCCTGATAGTTAATTCGCATCAAGTCCTGGATAGCGATACCACGACAATACACATAGCTATGCCGGTAGTTGATTGGGAGGTTATCGAACAGTTCCAACCTCTTCAGTTTCCCGATAATGATGCTGTAATTAGATTCTTCCAGCACAGGCTTTGTGACACCATCCAACATACAGATGCAGCCCTCATACGATGAGATATACCAGAATCCTTGCCGTTCTTCATCCACTGCATTTCCTCGACGGGTAATTACCATGCCGGAAGCAGGAGGATAGTTTTTCCCTCTAGGAACCTCTTCATCCGGATAAAGAACCACATTAATCTTATTCTCTGCCTGCATGACACTAAGGACACGGAACCAGCTATCATAATATACTCCTGCTGTGTTCAGGTTATTCACTGAGCCATAACTTACGTCCTGCTGGGAAAATGCTGTGATATCATTATCCCAGCGACGACGAAGATACAAATCATACGTGCCGTCTTCGAGAAGTTCAATCCGTTCGATAGTTCCTGCCTCTGAGTAAGTGACGTTGCCTTCCTGTGCAAACCACCGATTATATATCAGTTCCTTCACAATCATTGAGCTGCGCACTTCCAATTTCTCAAACTGTCCGCGACCGTCTGGATATATACCTGCGCCCTTACCTGCTATTATAGAGTCAATAAATTCTCCAAACTTTAATAAGAAGTTAGTGCCGTCTTCTTTGTCTTTGTGAAGTAATCTAGCATGTAATTCTTCCGAAAGCTCATTAGCCAGATCTGCCGTTCCAGCATTTATTTTCTCGCCGTTTACCAACAGATACTTTTGAAAAAGTGACAAAGCCGACAGCAGGCTATAGTTAGCATGCGTATGTCCTGTACCGCCTGTTCCGCTTTCGGGGTTGGCGGCTATGCGAGAGAGAATGTAATTATACAACTCACCTGCAGTAGTTACAGCCCAGTTTTCAGAAAAAGGATGCTGAACCGGGAATAGTGCCCCCTCGGAAAGATTAAGAGAAGGAAATTCAATCAGCCGAGGGGGTATAGAAAAAGAACCAAGATCGGGAACTTTAATATCTAAAACTTCCTGTAATTCTTCAGCACGAGTAATATTCAGCAGGGGAGTTGCATCTGCGTACTTATACGAGAATGTATATTCAGAAGGAAGATCTTCTTCGGTATATGCAGTATTGTCTTCTGTCACGACAATAGGACGCAAAGCATTTCCGGCAAAAATATACTTCTGTGCCGACGGCAAGAAATCGAGCAGCCAGGTCCTTTCCTGAGGAGTTAAAAATCCGGTAGATTTTTCAAAGATCCGTTCCGTGTCTACTGAATATTCTGTAGACACTTCATCAATAACAGCAATGTTATGCGTATGATCGGCGGTAAAATCACACTGTCCGTATGCGCGGATGGTGTCTATACCTCCCAAAGAGTTTTCGAACAGGATCCAGTGCTCGCGTTCTGACAAGATATCACTTGCTACGTAACGCTGCACATAAGTAAGACGTGCGCCAACTGTATCTTCTACCCATACATCGTAGAATGAAGGGAATCGGGAATCAAATTTTGCGGCTATAACTGCATATTCCATTTGGAGCGTATAAGCACTTCCTGCACTGGCATTATAGAGTTCTATTTCTTCTGAAGTTGTTTCTTCACCTTCGTTGAAATAAGCTTTCAGACGTACTACGCAATCGGATACAGCATAAAAAGTAAGATATTCTGGAGTGGAATATGTAACCTTTTTAACCTGAGGCTGCCAGGTCAGAAAATTGGCTTTTAAAAAGATTGCAGCATCTACAGAGCTTCGGTCTACGCCAGCGCGTATAGCCCGGAACGATGCAGTCAGTTCGCCAGAATTAAGCGATATGGTAAAATCGGCAACCAGGTTACTCTGTACATAAGATGTAGTCTGTTCTTTCAGCGTAAAAGACAGAGAAGTATGCACAATTTCTCTGATATCAATTTCAGCCCGATTGTTTTTGTCGGGGGTATACGATGCAGAGAATAGGACATCTTCTCCTTTTTTCAGCTCAAAAGAAAAAACGTCTTCCGACGAAACAATAACTTTTGGGATATTGCGGGAAAGACAAAGATTGTCCGGTTTCTGTATAAAAGTCATAACGTATTTTTTTATTCTACGCTAAGTTAGAAAACAGAAACCGGTGCAGAAAGGACACGTTACACGGCTTCTACTTCCAGCCATACATGATTAAAGAACCATTTAGGCACTCCCTGAGGACTGGAACCGCTGTATGCTTCATATCGTTCAAAATATTTTTTCCCTAAATATTCTTGTTTAGGCACATCAGGAAAGAAAGGAGCTATAACAACATCTTTATATGGAGAATTATTATATTCTTCTTCTGATATTTCTGTAGTCTGCGTTTTAGGAACCCACCTGTAATTAGAAGATATGTCGTTAAGCATTTCATTCAAGTGCTTAGCATACGAAGCCGGCTCATATATATTTAACGTATAAAGTTCCGACTCGGATATCTTGTTTTTATCTCCTAAAGTATAGGATAGCTTATTAAAGATCATTTTGGCTCCATTAATCTCAACCACTGAATTTGCTGATATATCTTGTTTTTGTTTGGCAGTCAGCAAAAAATTAGCAGATACTTCATGCAATGAATTACGTAGCAAGTTATCGTATGAACGATAAAACTTTTCAAATATTCCTTTTTCGCCGTTGTAAATTAAGGCATATTCAGAAAAATCAACTTGTAAAAGCCCTTCAAATGGAATATAATTTGAAATATATCCGGTTACACTTCCTTCTATGACTTTCCAATCTGGAGCTTTATAAGCAAATGCCAGCATTGTATACATTGTTACGTCATCAGTCGTTTCTGAAGTAGTATCGGTATTTTCGGCCGAAGCACCTTCAACCATTAGCGAAGAGTTCAAAAACTGCACATCTCCAATATACATATCCAGTCCTGGAATACATTCGGGTATTTTTACTTCTTCAGTTTCCAGTGTACCGTTTTCATAATACTTTTGCCCGTGTCCGGCCAATATTTCTTCGTATTCCATAAGAATATGATTGTTTGACAGTGCAAAGCCCGTTCGGTAGAACTTTCCTGTTTTAGGATCAAATTGTGCGGTAGGATATTTAGATACCATCAAAGGTATTGAATCTATTGAATTTTCCGAATCTAATACTGTTTCTGATTCAAGTGTCAGGCATTTATAAGATTCCGGTATCTTAACAGAAATACTATCTACCAATGAATCGGAAAGAAAGACAGTAGGTTTGCTGTTAGCCAAATCGTTAAAAAGAATAATGTCTGCGGTTTTATTGATTTCATCTACAACAAATTCAGCATGAAACTTTTTACGGATAACATCAAGAAAGCTGCTGCAAGTAATCTTAGGTACAAGCTGGTCTATATGTATAACTCCAGTGACTAAAGCATCTGCAATATTATTAATAAGCACCATGTCAGGAAAAGGCGCGGTTCGTGTAAAAAAATTCTCTTTAAGCTTATATCCAAAATGGGAAAAGACTCTGTCAAGAACATAGTTTACTTTCAGGAACGGAGTCAGGTAAAAACCTTTTGGAACATGAATGTTTTTTCCGGAAACAACTTCATAAGTATCTTTTTCGTTGTAAAATTCACCAGTCCTGAAATCGTTTCCATTTAAGTATCGCGATTCTTTTGCCGAGTCGGAAACTATTTTTACCTGAAAGGCAGAAAACATGTTATTGCCACCTGTTTCAAACAGCTTTTTCATGAAAGAAATACCTTCTTCTAGCGTAGAAACATTTTCTACAGTTTCACCCGAAAAAATATCGGTAAGATAAGTTTCGTCCAGACGAGAATAAAAACTTCCGTCATTGATGTAAAAAGAAGTTTCTATTCCTTCTTTGGGTGAAATACTTAATATAGCTTGCCGGCAGACATTATAGTATTCTCCATCCTGTATAGAAGCATCTATCATCGCTACCTTTTCTTTACGCTGTATACTTCCTGGATAATCGAGAAGTGAACGGTTATACTCGCTATCCGGCAAACTGACCGGTATAGTCTGTTCGCCGTAATCGTTAAAAAAAGGATTGGTACGTTCTACCGTAAGCTGTGTATCGGGAGCCAGCTGGTAAGGCTTACCCGAAGGGATATGTGTTATTTTCATTTTGAGCCGATTTTTCGAGATTTATTCTGCAATTCCTGAGCACGATTCAGATCCGACAAGAGAGTATATGCCGGTATACCTTTTTCTTTTATGCCTCGCAAAATATAATTAAGTTCTCCTACTGTCTTAGTGAGTCCGTAATCAGGCACAACAGCAGGAACAGAAGATGCAGTAGTGCCGACAGAACCACCGGATTCACGTCCTAGCATACGCGCCTGAATGTAACGGTTAAGATTAAGAGAACGTATGGTTCCTGCCTGCTGAGCCTTATCTATAACATTCAGAATAGGAGATACTGTAGGATTCATTACTGCTGCATTGCTGGCTACCCATTCGCGCGACATACCGGCAGGTCCTTCACCGACAATAACGGTAGGACGGTCGATAAATCCGCGCCGTGAAGGAGAATATTCGGCATTAAACTGTTTTCCGTCCTGAGAACGTGTAACATTAATATATCCTCCAGACTCTTTACCAGGAACACGAGTGTAATATGTTGTTCCTTCGGAAGATGTGGTAACAGCCTGTTTACTGTCTTTGGTAAGCAGACCTTTTAAAGCTGTTTTAGCAGTAGCAAGAGCAGCCATGATAAGACCACTGATAATAGCTGTACGAGCACCGGCTGTTGCACCAAAAGTAACAACAGAATCAGGCTGTGCGGCTGATATTGCAGCTGCTTTAGCTTCTTCGGCTACAGCTACAGCGGTAGCTTCTGCAATTTTTTGATTAATAATCTGTTCAAGAACGTTAAACAATATATCTACCATGGTGTTCCCGAAAGCTGCAAGCATGTTTTCCTGCCCTGACAAAACTTGCCCTAAAGATGTACCGATCTGTGTACCATAATCTTTATATGAATCAACTTGTTTTTGCAGGCTTTCCTGTATAATTTTAGTTCTTTCCTCGTGTGTAGCTTGCAGGTTGGTCATTTGCTGCTTCATCCACTTGTCGTTATCTTCCATGGCCTGCTGATTCTTTTGCTGGCGTTCTTCTTCTTGCTGCTGTTCTATTTCAGACTTCTTGACATAAAAGTCTTCCATGGCTTTTATACGGATATCGAGAATCTTATCCTCTATCTGCTGCCGCTGATCGGCTTCAAGACCTATAATTTGCAAACGTTTATTCAAATCCTGCAAAGTAAGTTCTTCCATGGCACGATTAAACTGAGATTCTGTCTGAAGCTTTTCATCGTTACCTGCCAGATAAATTTTCTTCAGTTCCAACTGCTGTTGCTGATATTGCTGTGTCTGAAGTTCGAGCTGCTCCTTTACTTTTTTTTGCGTGTCGCTTTCAGATCCGCCGGATGTAGTACCGGAAAAACGGCTGTTATATATCTGCTGAGCGATTTCCAAGTATTCAGATCGAGCATTTTTTTCATCATTAATCCAGGCATCAAGCTGCTGCTTGTTCATCTTGTTAAATTCATCCTGCATTTTAATTCTTGCGTTGTTGTTATCTAATGCTTTTTGCAGGCTGTCACCACGGAGTTTTTCAAGAAGAGCTTCTGAACCTTTTATCAGATCACTATATTTTTTTGCTTCATCGTCTATTCTTTTTAAAGTTTGAGGAGAATTATCAAAAAAAGAAGTAGAATATCCGGTCATGCTTGCCGATGAAGTAACATATACACCTCCGGCTTGTTGCGCTTGTCTGGCATTTTCATATTTCTTTTTATATTCTTCCAGCCTCTTTTCTTCTTCGGAGATAGCATCACGGTTCATGTACTTTAATAAGGTTTTCTGATTTTCGATGAACTCTCTGGCTTTTTCGGAAGATATACCTAATGCTTCTCCATACTTTCCGACTTCTGTAACTACTCCAGGTATAGCATTAGTAATTTTGTTTATGATAGAATTTAATTCCTGTTGTTCAGCATTAGACAGATTGGTTTTAGCCTTCAGCTGGTCGTAACGGTCGAGCAGGGGAGAGTATTCCGAATAAAGCGTAACAACCTTTTCTTTCTGCTGTTCGTATCTGTCATTAGCACTATCGAGAGCAGAAGAAAGAGTACCCATCAAATTACCCAGCGTTCCCATGAAAGACTTAATCATAGGCTCCAGCTTTTTACCGATCTTATTGTAGATGCTATCCATCTGATCGCCCAGATTGGATTCAAGTCCGGCAAGCTCGTTCATCTGTGTAGCCATACTTCCCTGCACGCCCTTAAGATTACCCAGTGAAATAATGTAGTTCTTAATAGCCTGATCGTTATTTTTGACTTCAGTAGTGACTCCCTTAAATGTAAAAGCTGTTATTTTTCCGTCTTTCTGAGCCGTGATACCAAATTCTTTCAGACGTTCGTTTTCGCCCGTCATGGCATCGAGTAAAGCTTCTACAAACTGATCAAGACTTTTGCCCTGACTGGTAGCGATGTCGCCTAAAGCCGTCAGTTCGGATGTAGTAGGCTTTATTCCACGATTTACCAGCTTAATGTATGCTTCCGTCCATTCTGCTACACTGGCAGGAGTGTCGGCAGCAAGATTCTGTAATGTACGCATTATCTGGCTGGCTTCTTTGCCGGAGCCTGTAACATTCTTTAGTGTCGCTTCATAGCGGGCAAACTCCTTGCGGGTGTTGTAGGCATTTGTTCCTATATTTTTAAGATAAGAAACAAGCTGCACGGCAATAAATCCTTTTGCCGCGGCCTTAGCCATGCTCATAGCTTTTTCAAAACCGGTTATTTCAGTTTTCGCATAAGCTCCTGTATTATTCAGGTCACGCATACGGTTATTTACTTTGGTCAGTTCGGCTTCCAGCTTTGCATATTCTTCCGGATTGGCAGCCTGAGCAGTATTGTCTAGCTGCGTACGCAATTCCTTAGCCTTTTTCCGAAGCTGTGCCATGGTAAGACCTGTTACATCGAGTTTCTTTTCCAGTTCGCCAACTAAAGTAGAGTTCTTTTTAATAACATCGTTGGTAGACTTAATTTCCTTTTCCAGGTTACGGTAATATTCCGTATCCTTTTTGCCTTGTGCTTCGAGCGAGCGCATTACATTACGCCGTTCCTGGTTGGTACGGTTCAGCTCTCTGTTTGCCCTGGTAAGCTTGTAAATTTCCTGCTGTGCCTGACCGGATTCAACAGAAAGAATCCACTTTATCTCGTCCTCGTTTAATCGTTTTGCCATAAATCGTAACCTTCTATTGATGAATACTGATTGCTTAAGTCAACATCTTTTCCCTGCTGTAGCTGGGCGGTAATGTACTTTCTGATATCTTCAGACAGACCATATCGTAATATATGCTGTGTTTCGCCGTAAAGAACTCCCCAAACGGTTCGGTTATATAATGCCAGGTTTCGGCGAAGCCCCATATCCTGCCGGAAATAGATATCAAGAAAACGCATATAAGGCAAAACTGTCATGTAGAATGTCTGCTTGTTTGCATCTTGCATTTCCAGCGGAATTTTTTTTACAGAAGCAAGCAAATCGCCTGATATCACATTCAGATTTTTACGGATAATATCTTGCTGTATGGTCTGTATTTTCTTGATTCCTGCCGATACAACACTGCTGATAAACTGTGTCTTAATCATCTGGTCTGTAATCATAGCTTTTCTTTTTCAAGCTAAGATATAGAGATAAAAAAAGAGAGCAAAGGACAGGTTTCAGCCTGAAGTTTGCTCTCTGTTACAATCAGTATTTATAATTCGGTCTGACTCTCAATTCGTCGAGAAGGCGACGGAACTCCCGTAATGTCTGCATCATGACCAGCCTGTCGCCAAAGGATGCATCTGCTTCCGGATTTAGAACAAGTTCCTCGATATCGTAGATAGATTCCTGAAGAGCTTCTATCGTACTGTTGTCGCTTTCCTGCAATGTGCGTATAAGTCCTATCGCACGGTCTGTTATTTTAGCTCCCTGTATTTTCATCGCAAACCTCCTTTCCGGCACATGATAAGTGAAAGAATAAACCATATAAGGCAGATTAAGGCAGCTGCCCAGTGTAGGAATACAGAACATGCCATAACGGAAAAAGCCAGCATAGCGTTTGACAGCAGAAGTGTCTGGCGGTTTGATACGGATTCCTCCATAATAGAGGTAATAATACTGTTCTCGCTTTCCAGCCATAAAGTAATACGGCTTTCTCTTGCCTGACTTACAGGCAATGCAATTTGATTTTTCATTGTGTAGAGCATTTTAATGAAACAATATGTTAATTAATTACGGGAAAGGAAACAGAAATGGTTCCGCTTTCCCGTTGCTCTACACCTTGACAAGGCAGTGGGCGCATTAACGCACCACACGGGGGTCGGAACCATAAGTTATATAGCTAAAGCTATGGACATAAAAAATGCCCGCAGCAAAGTTATTTAGCGAGCTATCCTCGCCTTGTCGAAATGTAGAGCATTGCAAATATGAGCATTTATTTTTTTATAACAAAGGAAAACAGATAAATTTTACTTTTCATCGTATGATTTTACAATGTCTATAAGTTCTTTACTATATTCATATATATCATTTAATGAAGAGATTTCATGCTTTGTTTCTTTTTTCTGTGAATCGAATGTAGCAATGTATTTTTTACTTATGGCATTAAAATACATTCTACAAATAGGTTTTCTGTTATTGTCATCAAGCAGTATAGCAAAATAGGTTTGCGCATCTCTGTAAAAAACTCGTGAAATATCTACATAAGGTCGTAATATAGATTTTACAATAAGATAACTTTCAATTTCTTCTTCAGTTGTAACAATCTTATTATCTTCATTCTGAACAGATTCTTCTTGAGGTAAAGAAACTGATTGTTCTGAGTTTACAACATCTGATTCTGTTTTTAAAGCAGTTTTTAGACGGTCAGATATAATTTCATTTATATAGCTGGAAATAGATTTTTTTGTTAATACAGTAAACTGTTCTAAAAGTTTTGCTGTAATAGGACCGTCATATATTTGTTTTGCAAATAACTTAACTAATTCAGGAGAAGGATTACTAAATTCTTTATTCATAATACCCTTAAGTTCTCCCATATATTTTAATTCACTTGCAGAGCTTAATATGTTATCAATATCAAAATATGATTTATGAAACTTTTTAAGTTCTTCTATTTGAGAATCTTTTACATCAGTAATATCTACTTCTAAAAAAGGTTTTTCATCCATTTTATTTGGCTCTAATAAATCTGTATAAAAACGATATATTATACCATTTGTTAACAAGCCAAATTTTGCTTTTGACACATTAAAATATCTTATTAATTGATTATCGTGCAAATTAAGATCTTGTTGCCAATGTTTACACTCTATTAAAAGAATAGGTTCTCCATCTTTCATTATAGCATAATCAATTTTTTCTCCTTTTTTCATTGCTATATCGCAAGTCATTTCTGGAATAACTTCTAAAGGATTAAATACATCATATCCCAATGCATTGATAAATGGCATAATAAATGCATTTTTAGTAGCTTCTTCTGTCAGGATATTATCTTTCAGCTTTAAAACACGGTCTGAAAGTTGCTTAATAGAATCTTTAAAATCCATATATTAAAAATTAATGTTTATCAAAAATACAACTATCAATGCAAATATCAGTATAATTTTTAGACTAAACAAAGGTTATATTATAAAACTAAAAAAGCAAAGCACATGTAAAATCTGTACTTTGCCTTTTTGAAAATAAATTTTATATCTCTTTAATCTTGTACTATTTTGAATAGACAAAGAAAAAGAAATAATTATTTTGCTACAAGTGGAAACCTTGTATTGATATAATCTTTACTTATCAATAATACCATAACGGATCTTGTCTTTCTTAGATATAGAAGTAGAATTTTCTAGTGTTTTCAATACTGCGTTCATATCGCTTTCTGCTAGTTTTCCGCAATATCCTCCATTTAATACTTTACTTTTTGGTATATGAAACAACTGGCTACAATCAAGCCAGCTGTCATAGTCCAATATTGTAGGATAATTGGATGATGAAAGAAGATACTGGGTATTACGAAGATAGTCGTTTACATGTCCGTTTTTTGTATTTATAAGAAGTGAACCTACAATGTAATTGTCTGACGTTTCACCTACTATTGTAATAAATTTGAAACGAGAATCGTAACCTCCTGTTATAATTAATCCGTCAGAAGAATCCATTTCAAGATATACTATTGTACCACGCTTTACTTCACTCTCTGATATTTTGGGAAAAACTCGTTTCCCTATCATCATTTTTGAAGAAAGCTTTTTAAGTTGGTCTTTTAAACTTTCGTTCATTCTCTACAAAAATCGTGAAACGTTTGATTCTGACGAATATAGTCTAACATGGCCTTATTAGCACCTCCGGCACGAGCTATATTTACTATGGAAATGTAATTATCGTTCGAATCATTTTTTGCCCGTTCATTTGCTACTTTCCATGCATAATCGTGTGATAAATCGGATAGTTGAGAGGGTGTCATCCCTTGGGTACGACTTATAACTTCGTTCAATACTTCTACTTCTGCTTCTGCCAATTCATCCATATCTGGATCATCCTTTGCAGAAACATATTTAACACGGTCTTCTTCTTTTACAATAAATGATGAATCAAACTTCTTTATATCTTCAGTTTCAGTACCATCACATTCTAAAGAAGCACGGAATGACTTGTACGTAAATGAAGGAACAGGACCAAGTTTTACAGCACGAAAAGAGTCGTTAAAAAGAAGTCTACCATAACGAACTAAAAATAGCTGTTGTGCAAAATACATTTTTTTGAACAAAGTGATATAGTCTAATGTACCACCAGACTTCTTTAAGATATAAAGCACAACGGCTTTTATCTTATCTATTTCATAATTTGTTTTCATCACATTGTTGAGATTTAATAAAGAGAATACAATCCTTTCTTTTTTTTGCAAATATCAGTATAATTTTTAGACTAAACAATAGATTTAATATAATAAACTCTTTAAGTATTAGCTTTATAAGCATTTTTTATAATATCAGTAATTATATTATATAATTTTACAGCAAAAAAAAGAAGACGTGCATCACTGCATGTCTTCCTTATAAGTCCAATTTATAGAAAAAAACGAAATTATTTCTGTTTCATCATCCACCGGAACTCACAGCCTACACTGCCTGGGCGAGGCTGATAACGGAAACCGGCATCGTGAAGTATCTGGTATACGTCTGACTCGGTTACGGATGTAGCCGGATCAATATTACGAATTGCTTCGAACACTTCGTGCGTGGTAAACCAATGTGTTGCTTCGCACTCTGAAAGTGCCGGAGCATATACTGACATAAGAGATACGATGTAATCGTTTTCTTTATCGGAATCATTCGTATGCATAACCAGGTATAACTTTAAGTTGTCTTAATAATTTTCTAACTCCATGAAGCTGCTGTATCATAAGAATACGTTCGTCACTGTTTGGATCTGATTCCGGATTAGCAACCATTTCTTCAATATTTTCAACACCTTCTATAAGTGATTCTATTGTACTGTTATTGTCTTCCTGCATAGTACGCAGCATATCAATAGCTTCGTCTGTTAGTTTTACTCCATTATCAAGTATCATTTTTTTTAAATTTTAAAATTAGCATTTATATTAATACAGCTTAAAAACGGGCTGTATATCTCACAGTGACGATATATCATCAGCATATCTTTACATGCATGTCGTTCAAACTATTGTTTTTTATCCATAAAAATAAGGATTAAGACAATTCAATTCAAATCTTTCCACGGAATACTATCAATAACTTTTTTTACAATAAATATTATTCCTATAATAATGACGGCAAACGCCCATCCGCCTAACTTAATACATAAATTTTGCCACTGGCTAAGTTCTTTTTCGACTGGATATGGAACTTGCTCTTTCTTAGTTATTGTAATCGTTTTTGAAGGAATATATACTGTGTCATGTTTTGTTTTCATCTGAGCCTTCAGATTTCCCAGAGAGTCAATGGTTAGCTGAGCCTGTGCGTTCTTGCTGTTAACAATATCCAGCTGCTTAAGTAAGACTTTTCCGTTTTTATCACATTCTAGCAAAGCATAGATAGTAGAACTGTCTGGCGGTATATGTACTTCTACAGGCTTTTCTACTACTACACTGTCTATCTGGCTTTGTACAGGAACGTACTTAATGCTGCGGCAGGAGCATGCCAGTATAAGACAAAGAAAGGAAGCCAGCAGAATATGCCGGCTTGCCTTATATCGTATAATATCACATATGCTCATAAACTGTTATTTAAAAACTTGAACCATGCGTACTTTTTGCGTCTTGAAAGATAAGACATGTCTGATTCATTAGCATAACATTCCTGTTCAAAGGAAATGTTTTTGTATGCATTGCCTTTCATAAACAGTCTTATGATCCATTCAAGCAGATAAAACACATAAAAGAAGATATAAAGCAATTCTTTTATCTGAGCAGTGTGTATTTCTTCGTGATTGATTGTTTTAGCGTCTAAAAAAGCATTTTTCCTTGCAAACAACACGCCAAACAGATTAATTGCCTTAAATCCTTTAAACGGGATAATGTTATTTCTTATGATTTTCATGGCTTCACAACGATTTCCGGAATAAAGGGATATTCTGAACGTACATCAAAGCACGGACACATCTTAGTCCATTCGTTAGATTCTACAATTCCGTCGCCGTCCAGATCGGGCGATGTATCGCGATGTCCCAGCACTTCAACAATCTGATATTTTGAACAGAGTTCTTTAATTAGCTTTGCTAAAGCTTCTTTTTGAGCCGGTGTTCTGGTATCGGCAGCATTTCCGTTTGCATCGAGTCCGCCTACATAGCAGATACCGATACTATGCTTGTTATAGCTAACACCGGAAAAGCCTTTCGAATTGCAGTGTGCACCGTCGATAGTCAGGCTTCGGCCTACTTCTACCGTACCGTCCAGCCTGATTACGTAATTGTATCCGATAGTGGTAAATCCGCGCTGAAGGTGCATCTGGGTAATTTCTTTTTTCCCGATATCCTGCCCGGCACGTGTAGCCGAGCAATGGATAACAATAGCGTCTATTTTATTCATCTGTATCTCCTTTCTTGATATAAGAGTTGTATAACCAGATAATCAAGCGATCGAGCACGATACCTGTTCCGATAAATACAAGGCTGGTAAGATTAAACCACAACGGTACATAGTGGTTGTATACCATGACAGCAACAATAACAGCTATCACAACAAATAAAATGATCCATTTCTTTTTCATAGGGCAAATCAGTTTAAACGGTGATAAAAATCAAGTTTTATTTTCTCGTATACCATACACACATTGGAATAAGCGCGTCCGTTATTCTCTCCGGCTTCGTTGTATATTTCGTTTTCAACTACCTGAGCAACCCATTCAATCCAATCTAAGTTTGAATACTCAGATAGCTTTTTCCCGCGATAGGTAAATGTATCAAGTTTGCTATTACGGTCTTCGAAAAGGTTAGTAAGCAATGTGCGTATTTTGGTGCGTGTAGCCTCTTTGTCGACAATATGGTTTTCCTGACGGACTCTTTTAATGATCCGGCAAACACGTTCGACAGAGAGATCGAAAAACACTCCGGAAATATTCTTAATACGAAGCTGAGTTTCCGGAATCAATCCTTCAGCAATATCTATCATGGTCTGAGCATTTTTATTTGCCGTTTCCTGGATCAGATTAAGCTTATCAGAAAAATCGGACATGATTTGCTCGATAATAGACTTGTAGCTACGCATGTTCCAGATCATTACTCCAGCCGACAGGAGTAAGAAGAAAGCCGCAATCATTACGAGAATGCCAAACTCGCTAATTCCCTTTGCAACTTGGGTGACTTGTTCAATTTCATTCATTTTTTTTCAATTTAAATTGTACTTATAAGGTTTTTTACATTCAGCCAGTCGGAAGCGGATGCAGTAAACTTCATGGTCCAGCCTAATGACTGTAGTTCGGGAGCGACAAATGGAACTATTGTCTGTCTTTCGGTAATAGGCTTAAGCCAGGAATGAGTACGTGCATCCTTAATCATGTGCGCACGGATAAGATTCAACATGTACAGTGTGCGGTTACTGTATATGGCAACTTCTACCATATCGGAAGAGTCGGGTATCTTAGCGGCAACAGTTACAGCGCGCACATGAGAATCGGTAATGCTGCCTATATTATTCTGCGAACTGGATATCTCGCCAAAATCGCAGAACAAGTATGTTCCGGTAAGACTGTCTACTCTTTTCTTTACGTCTTCGAAGCGTTGTCCAAAAACATATCCTGTAATATCGGGTATAACAGAATCCGGAAGTTCTTTAATCTGTTTTTTAAGCTCGGCATATTCCGGCAATTTGGATCGTCCGTTTGAAAACAAATCATTAACGGCCTTTTTGGTCGGGAACTGAGCAAAATACTTTAAATATTCTAGTATCATAGTATCTGAGTTATAATGTTTATTGGTAATCCGGTAGTATTGGCTATCTGGGCAACGTCCATTTTTGCTGTATGCAGGCTCTTGACAGACTCTATTATTTTTTTGCGCAGTATGGAAAGATACTGGATAACGTTCATCTGCATGACTTCGTTCAGGTTGCCATATCCTTCAGAACTGAGCGAGTATAATGTTTCCTGTGCTCCGGTGCTGATAGCGTTTTCTTTTCCGGGACGTGCAGCCGTCAACAGTTTAAATTCGGTACGGGTAAACAGATAGTTGACAAATCCTTTAAAATTAAATCGTATAGCTTCCAGTGTATTTCTATCGAGCTTTTCAAACTCAGAAGAAAGACGGTGTGCGACATTGCTGTCGTACGGTCTGGGAGAATAAAGTATGGCAGCCAGAAGTGGAAGACGTTCATCAGTGCAGTCTACCAATTCGCGGGCTTCTATGAACTGCTGGGCGGTAAGGTCGCTAGTCAGCATGTGATACTTAGTGTCGATAGTATATCCCGTAAATGGCTTTCTTTTTTCTGGAAGAAAAACAGCTTCAATAAATTGTTTGCAGAAACACAAGTCGATTGCATACCGGTAGTTCAGGCGAGCCAGATATCTTGCTATGGTCACGCCGGTAAGTCTTTCCGGATTAATTCGCTTGCAAAGGCGGTATGTGTTCTGGTCCAGTTCGGACAAGGCTTCGTCGTTATTGGGATAAACAATCACAAACGGGAATGTAATCTGTTCGGCTAGATATATCACGTTAGCCATACTGTCTTCTGTTATCTTGTCGATATTCCACCCCATATAGCGGCATACATATCTTACACGTACGGATCCGGGAGATAACTTACCGATAGACATGCTTAAGAGGTCGCTTACCAGTTCGGTAAACTGATAGGTGTTCAGACTTTCCCAATCGTTAGGGATAGCATAATGCTCGCCTTTGTAGAAAAACTCAACTTCTTTCATGCCATCAGGTATATTTTATCTTCGGGTTGATTAAAGGAGGTCTGGGTAACAATATTGGTATCCTTGTCTGAAGAAAGAATAAGATCAATGCTTTTCAACGACTCTTGTGCCTGTGACATAAGCTCGTTTGAAAGGTCTAGCATTCTTTCCTGTTCCTGTGTACCGTTTCGGCTGGCTGTAGTTTCTTCAAACAGATTTCTTATGGTAACCGGAAATTCCAGAATATCAAACCGGCGCAAAGAAAGAGCAACGGTAAACTTGGCAAGACATCTGTCGAGCTTTCTACGGGTTGTTTTATCGTTGTCTTCCAGCCTGTCGTAATAACTTCCTACATAATCGTCCAGGGCTTCCTGCTGCAAAGGAATGCAGCGGAAAAAATACATGTATGAGTTATCAATAGGATATACTGCATCAAACTCGGCTGCACTCTTTATCTTCAACGACTGCATGACGCTGTACATCGGTGTTTTCTTCCACTCTTCATCATTATCGAGCAGCTGAAGCAACGAATCCATAGAGTTGAAGTAATTGTCGCGGTAAGCACGCCGCATCTGTTCCTGCTCGTTCTTATATACATCTACTTCAGACTTACGAAGAGAAAGGATATTAAAAACAAGCTGTTTTGCCAGAGTCAAATTGGCAACCGCACTTCGTAATGCTTCTTTTTTTGCATCATCCGACGAAATGATAGTATTGTATATGTCGGAAGTAAGAAGTGACTTTACTTGCTTAACAGCACTCATTCCGCTTGATGCAAGTTCTTCAAAAGTTACGTTAGACTCAGTATAGGGAGAATATTCCCTGAACTTAGCTACATCGGTAAACAATTCTTCTAATATACTCATGATTGTTGTGCATTTAAACGGTTTGAAGGTGACACGTCTTCCTGGCGTGCCGGAATTTCTCTGTAAAATCCTATTCTGTATCCTTGTGCATACAGATCGGGGAAGTTGACTCTTATTGCCTGGTTGAACGGCTCGCAAACAATTTCATCTTCGGGAGCAAGCTGTAACAGATATATAAGATAGTTGTAGTAGGCATCGGCTCCCGATTTGCTGATAACGCCTTCCTTCGACACGGAAGATATACTGCTGTCTAGTCCGACCGAAGATAGCAGCACTTCATCAGCACGCTTGTCGTACGAGATAATGGCATCAATGTATTCTTTGTACTTCAAATCGACTGTTTCAATTTTCCAGCGTGCTTCTTCTCCGCTGGAGTCTTTAAAGCTGAAAGTAGCGTATGCCTTACCCTGATTTCCTGATCCGGAAAGATATTCGGACAGCTTGTTCAGTTCGTACTTGATGTATTGAATAAGAGTTGACTCCTTATATTCTGTACCGATTTCTATGCCGTTGTACAGTAATAATGCTTCTCCCTTTGCCTGGCGTTCCTTGTTTTCGTTGCACAGGTTGGTTATCTGAACTTGTTTTGATGAAACCCATGCATTCGGGATAACAATATGAATCTTGGCAGCAAGAGAGTTTCGCAAAAAGCTGTTGATATAAACAGCATTTTCGTTGGATCCTTTGATATAAGCCTTAGTACCTTCGTGCGTTTCGTTTTCGCCATAGAAGTTATCAATGCTTTTTTCTCGATGGTGAGAAATAGCCGCAAAACGGTACTGGTTGATATCCTGTACACGGAATTTGGGGTAAATACGGAAAGACGGGCTAATGCCGTAAGCAAACTTACCTACGGCAATAGCCGTAAAGTCTTTGTAATAAACCATATTGAAAGCCACGTCTGTCAGCGTGGTAGCCAGACGGCAGTCTTTGTTTTCCATGGCTTCAAGTCCTGCAACCGGAAGCGTATTGCGTAATATGCCCTTACCGGCAGACATGCGCCACTTTACAAAGAAATCGCGGAAATAGTAGTAGTTCTTTATGTTCTGTTTGGCAAACGCACGATATCCCTGCTCCATACCGTTGTCTTCCCAGCTTTCCAGCCATTCCTGTATACGGGGAACTTCTTCCCAGTTTTTTTTTACCTTACCGTCTACTAATCCTATACGGTATACAGCCGGTCCCATGCCATACAGCATGTTAACCTGCTTGGTGATCAGACGCGGAAGCAATCGGTTATGCTTGATATCGCTGGCTACTTCTTCGCATTTAAGATTATTCCATCCGCGAGAAGCAATGTTATATCCTTTAACAGTCATCCATCTGACCAGTCCTTCGGTAGCTACCGGATCGAGATAAACATAACGATCTCTTTGCAAAGCATCTAGCATGCTGCCATCGCCCAGCTGGAAGGAGATAACATCAGTATCGTTGACATATACTCCCAGGCATCCCTGCATTTGAATATGTTGTTTTGTACTGCTCATTGTAACCAATCTATTTTATGTAATTTATATCCGTCTTGTGGGAAGCCCATGTATCTGATAAGTATAGAATAACACATACGAGGCTGCTCTTCTTCATCGGTAAAGAGAAACAGATTATCGCTGTCTACACTGAACTTTTCTTCCGGCAACTGAGTACGCCATTTACATTTGGTCTTTACTACAAGCTTGGTGCTTGCTTCGTTCTTCTGCAAGCTGCACGGGTAGAAAGCTACCGTAAAGTAACCGTCCGGCAACTTAGATATCTCTCTGGCTAACTGCATGGCTTCAGTGCCCGGAATGATTAAAGAATCGTCTGTTTCTTCTGTTCTTTTCATACACGAATTTACTTGTATTACTACCTAATGTAAAGGACAAATCATATTTCCGAGATTTTGAGGTTTGTGCCGCGCACATCGAAATACCAGCGGGGCGGGCAAAAAATCGTCGCTTTAAAAATCCCTCAAAAATTTTTCGAAAAACCTATTGTCTGAATGAAAACTGAGTAACATATATTATTATGTCAAACAGCATGTTATAATCTATTTTTTAAAGCATAGATTAAGCAAAATCATCTGTTTTTATACACTCATGTTGTCTATAATATTGTTAGGAATACTGTTTAATTCATTTTGTGCGGCATCTGAATAAAGTCCGTATAGCAGATAGATCATAGCTGAAGGTAACTGCGTGGTAAGACCTGCCTGCTTATGCAGCGGAATCTTTTTTTCGGAACTCTTGTCGAGTTCTATACGGCCGTTTGAAGTGAGTCGGGGAGAAAGCGGAATGGCACTGCACAGGTTGGGACATTCGTTCTCGTCGATAAGTATGCTGGGCAGTGCATTGCTTTGTCCGCCGAACAGTAATGCCATCAGCTTGAACTGCTGCCAGTGGTAGATGGTAGCCAGTCCTTCGTTCATCAGCTGTACGGAAAAACCGTACGACTCCAGTTCCCTCTTTAAAGCACGGCTGTCGGTAGTGATACGTTCCAGCTCTTCACGCTTTTTGTTTCCGGCTCTATCCGGATAGAGAACGATCCGCTTGTTTACTGCATCAGCACCAAAGAACTCCCATACCTGGCGAGCCAGTTCAGGCTGTTCGTCGGGGTAGTAGCAGAAAAATTCTTTCAGGATACGGAACTCACGGCCGTACTTCTTTTTCTGTCCTACAACAAGACTGGAGAAGTGTCCCGGATCGTAACCGATATACAGTTCATCGTTCTTATTGTAGTAGGTGAGATATCGGGCTGTAATACGGAAATGGTCTTTAAGGTCAAACTTCATGATGCTTTCGTAGATATATCCGTCGCGGAACTGGTGACGTTCTTTCTCGTAGTGAATGAAAAACTTGTTGACTACGGATTTATGACGTACGGCACAGATAGCCGTCAGGAACTCGTCGGTATCGAGTGTTTCAAGCTGGGTTTTAAAGAACTTAGGTCCCAGAATATCCTTGTTGACAAACGAACTGGCACGGATGTATAAGGTAGCGTTTCTTCGCATGTCGGCAAGACGTCCCGACCATTTTGCAATAGTACGGTCGCACTTCTGTACTTCCATCCTGATTTTTTCCAGTGTAACCAGGTTGGTTGTATTCTTCTGTGCGTTCAGCAGTTCCATACGCTGATAAGCAGCCTTGTTTACATGAAGCGCAACAGTAGCAATCTCTGAAAGTAACTGCTGGTTGTTCTGGTCCTCATAGCGTTCGAACCAGTCGTCTTCGTTCAGATCTACACGTGCAGTATCCGATACACCCGTCCATCCCTGGTAATAGGGCGACTTACGTATTTCGGCTGAAGAACCACGAAGGGAAGGGAACAGACGTGTCTTCAGCTTCTCACCGTCGTTGTGCTTCATTTCTTCGACAAACGCATGTACTCCGCTTCGGCCGGCAACAGAATCAGGCTGATCGGAAGATACAAGCTGTATATGGTGTCCGTTTCGGAACAAGACACTGTGTTTGGGGTAAGAGATAGGGTAGCGGGGACGTCGGAAATGATCCGGAATCTTAGCGTCGCCTGCAATATAGTCGATACCATATTCCAGCATGCACCGCGTTTGCCCGTTGACTGTTACCTGGCGGGAAAATGCAGCCTGAATATTAGGCCAGATATTAGTCAACAGGGCAACATAAGTGCGGTGTGCCAGGAAAGAAAGTTCGGAGGGCATGGAATCTGCTACACGCACGATACGGTTAACTGTGACTTCGGAAGTCTTACCGGAAGCACGGGCTGCTTCTACGATAAGCTTGTTCGGATCAATCAGGTTAGCCATTACCTGCATGGAGTTCATGTATATACGTTCTACTTCAAGAGAGAACTTATCTTGTGTTATATCATTATCCTGCATATTATTCTTCATTAACAAGTTCGGCATCCTGTATGTCAGCATCACGTAGCAGACGTTTTTTCTCTTTTTTATCAATCGGCAATCCGTCGATAAGCTGAATATAGAATCCTTCATTATGCTTGCGTGCAATCTCTTTGAGCGATTTGGTTTCCAGTCCCATATCTTCCGGACGAACGCACGGATCAATCAGGAACGTAATTCCTAGGTTGGTAGCAGCTTCGGCAATCTGTGCGGCACGTGTACGGTGTTCGCTTGCTTTTTCCATGCACATGGCCATCGTCTTTAAATCTCCTTTTGCCGCGCAAAGCTGAGCGATGGATTCAAATTTATCGGCATAATGGTTTTCCCATATTTTCTCGGAAACCGTATTGTCGACATTGAAGTAATTGATAGCCTGGTATATTCTTTCCTTGCACGTACGTTCTTCAAGCGCGATATGTTGCTCGGCATTGATGCGAAGACGCAACTTCTTGCTGGCACGTGTGATATTCGGTTCGTATTCGAATATCTCGGCAGCCCACTGAATCTGTTTCAGGAACAGCTGCACATCGGCAGGTATACCGGCACTTTTTCCGTCTGCCAGAAAAGAGGATATCAGGTCAGGATGAATTTTATCTAGTCTTTCGAGAACGGTCATACATTACATTATTTATTCTTGTTATTGATAAATCGTAATATTCTTTGTCTAATTCAAACCCTATATAATTTCTGTTGGTATTAATGCAGGCAATAGCTGTACTTGCAGATCCGCTAAACGGGTCTAATACTGTGCATTCTTCTTGACTGACTAAAGCCAAAAGTCTTTCAAGTAAGCGTACAGGTTTTTGAGTGGGGTGAATTGTGTTATAGTGGTCTCTATGCAGTCTTATAACCGTTTTTTCTATTATTCCCTCCTTTATACATCTCATAGTGTTTATACATCTATCTGATATATTAATAGTAGATGATATTGATAAATTATTTTGTGTCTGTGTCTCATTTGACACTATCGTACCATTATTAAGATAGTCCTTAACAAGCTGTAAACTTTTAGGATTACCTAAAACATTAGATAGCCTTTTAATGTCTCGTATAATTCTATCATTATCATATTTTTGCATCTCTATGTACGGAATACGACATTTATTAAATTTGGTTTTCCCAATAGAATGTATCGAGATGCTTTCATGCACCCTTGATATATTAAGCAAAGGTGAAGAATTATAACACTTGTCCCATATTATTTCTTCCTTGAAGCTAAAACCCATATCAGATAGTATGCAGTTCCACCGATAAAAAGAAGTTCCACGCCCAAACAAAACGATAAACGCGTTTTTTTTCAACACTCTTTTGCATTCAGAGAAAAATGCATGTTCATCAAAAGGTCTGTCTAACTTTTGATTTTTAAGATACATATATGGCGGATCTGTTAGAATGCAATCTACCGAATTATCAGGAATACGTTTCATTCCTTCCAAACAGTCCTCATTGTATATTTTATTCAATTCAATCATATTCCAAAGAGTTCTTTACGTAGGTCTTTAAAGTATCTTTCATTTTTTCTTTCTTCCAGCAATTCGATAGCATCTATATCTCCGTTTTCAGCTTGTTTGGCAAGCTCGGAGTCTATATTCATTTCACCGGCTGCAATTCCGGCTTCGTATGCTTCGTAGTATTCATCGCCGGGGAGAGTGAGGCGGATGCGCAGTACAGTAGTTTCACGGCGTGTAAGTCCGATCAGCCGGCAAATGCGTTCGCGACTGTAGCCCAGTGTGGCATAACTCTTTACTTTTGCCACATACTTGTTGTCTAGCGATGCAGATACGGCAAGCATTTTATTCTTTTCGTTCATGGCTGTTACTGATTATTTCTTTAAACAACGTGTCGCGCAGCATGTATTTTTGCAACAGTTTCCGGTCTTTTTCTTTTCGGTTCTGGCGTTCAGGATTGCGAAGATAAGACTCGTAGCGTCGGATAGAATCAAGGCAATTACGGTGTTTTTTCAAGAACTCCTGCGGATCCTGTTGCAGAAGCTTAATAAGTTCGGCACGCTCACTCTTACCTTCAACTAGCGGATGCTGGTAACGGAACGTGCCGGTATCATTGTATGACTGTAGCTCTTTGAATGCCTGAAGATTCCGTATGCGCAGACGTACCATGGTGAAAATATCGGAAGCAGTACACTCGTTACGGTCCATTTTTTCGGAAATGGCTTTCATCTGCTTCCATGACACGATACGGTCATTGTATATGATGGTAGCCAGCTGTACATTTTCGTCTGCCAGATTATCCCAGTCGATATCCGGATATTCTTCATGCTTCTGTTTTTTCCTTACTTGCCTTTTTTTTTCTCGGCTTCCAATCTGGCTTTCGCTTCACTTGCACGTTCTTCGGCTTCATCCGCCTGTAGCTGTGCTTCCTGAAGGGCTTCTTTGGTTTCTTCCAGTTCGATCTGTACATCTTCAAGAGTATCTTTTGTTTCTTCCAGCTCGGCTTGTGTTTCTTTCAGCTCCTTATCCGGATCATTCTTTTTCTCCGGCTGCTTACCGTTTCTGTTTTTCAGAATATCTTCGGCAGAAGCATAATCGAGAAGCAGGTAAAGAATTTGTTTTGCGTACCGTTCGGGGAAGCGTACCCACGACGGATTAATCTTCAGCTTTGGCTGTAATTCCAGAAGCAAGGAAAGATCTTTCTGTGCATGCTTGTCATTGCCCTTCAAACGGTTGTAATGCGTTATCTTTTCATTAAATAAATACTTCATAGTGTAAATGTATTTTAGTGAAGCATAGCTGTTTAACTATGCTTCACCATGAGAGAAAATTATCCTACTGTCTGTACGCGTGAACCGGCAATTTCTACCAGTGTGTTGGTATCCATTACACGGAATGTAATACGGCTTCCGGCACGGGCAGTCCATGTAGCACCGTCTTCCAGGACGAAGACAGTGTTTTCTTCGATAGTGGCAGGATATTCTACACCTTCTCCCATCAGGGTAATGTAGCGTCCCTTATCGTTAGCCGCAAGGCCGGAAACAGTTGCAATGGTTTTTGCACTGGAAGTACAGTCTGGAATAGAATACAGATCCTGACCGGCAACAATCTTCAGATCGGTAGCATCCTGTGTGTTTTCGGTAGCCGGAGCACGTACGATAGCACCGGTATACTTGTTGTACTGGTCGATAGATGTACGCTGGAAAGTGAATGTCGCATACCGTCCGTCGGCATCATTCTTATTTTCGAATGTCTGAAGAATCATCGGTCTGTCGTAAGAACCAAGAATATACCACTGAGATTGTTCGATTTCCTTGAACAGGATAACAAACTTACCTCCGGCATACTGTTCGATGAATGACAGCAGCTTGTCGCGCTGACCACCCATAACAGCTACAAACTGGTTGGTTCCTGAAGTAGTGATATCACCTTTTTCTCCGTTCCCCATAAATGTAGGTATCGTATGACATTCAAAATACTTCATGTATTCACCCGATTTCATCGGGATCTGACCGACTTCACGGTTAGCATTCGGAGCAGGGAACGGCTTGGAATTGTCTACCTGTTCGAGGCTGATCAGGTAAATCTGATATGCAATGTTTGATCCGTGTGTGTCGCGGTCAGAAACATCGTCCATATCTCCGATAGACATCATGTTAGTAGCAGCCAGGCACAATCCGGCAGCCTGCATACCATTATCGAAATACATGCTAATGCCTACCACAAGAGCAAACAGCAAGAGATGGAAGAAAAACGTTTTATACGAAAATGATTTCATGTCTTATCAATATTATGAAGGGGCCTTTATGCCCCTTCCTGTTAGTAAAATGATTTATCTTGCACCCGGAACATTAGGCTGTGCCTTAACATTGATTGTACGTGTACCTCCGACACATCTTTCAAGCTCGATGAACTTGTTCTTACTGTCAAGCTTAACCATAATGTAATCGCCGACTGCAGTAGGAGTCCATGCGCTTTCGATAGAATCGAAGTTACCGGACTTCTGTACGCTGGTAACGTTGGTAATATCACCACATTCGATAATGTAGGCAACACCTTTCTTGGCTTTGTCGATGCTGGTAAGATCCTTTGTTCCGGTATTTGTTCCGGTAACAAACCAGAATCCTTTTGAAGCATCAGCCGTAACTGCATCGGCATCCAGCTTGACAGAAGGTTTCACCATAAAGATCTGCTGGAACTGATAGTCGTTTTCTTTCAGCTTATCAGCTGAAGTAAAGTTCTTTCCGCAGAAGGCAGGAGAACATCCTTCTTTCCAAACAGACCATGCACGAACCATTTCCATCTGCATTTCTGTCTGAATAGCCATCATTTCGCCAGGCAGATTTTCGAGGAACTGAATGTTACCCGGCTCCTGAATCATCATGAATGGCAACTGTCCCAGATAAGGCAGCCAGATAATGCGCATGTCAGTATCCGGAATGACATTCATATAGCTTCCAGGTCCGGTAAAGTCCTGCTGATTGCCATACTTCTCACGAATACAAGCAATCCACCACTGCTTATGATTTTCGTTCAGATACATTACATGATTTTCGAGGCTCATGTCTTCTGATACCTTAGCCAATATCTGAGAGTGGAAGTTCTGAACGGTATCGAGCATGGTAGCTTCGTCGTAAGCGGTGATAGTATCAGTCAGCAGCAGCTTGTTTTCATGAGCCAGACGGATAAGCGTGTACAGTACACCAGTACCGGCATTGAGATAAGAACCGGCAACACCTGTTTCAGGTTTTACATAAATACCGCGCATACGGCGCATGTTCTGTTCGCGCTGAGCAGTTTCCAAAGCTCCCATTACGGCAAACTCAATCATAGACCACTTGATAGGATCGGAACCTTCACGGTTCAGGTAGCCGATATACATGCGTTCAAGTTCCTTCATAGGACCGAACTTCATCTTGATCATGGCATCGTCTACGTAACCCATTTCCGGTGCAATTTCCATATCTCCCTTGTAGACTTCTCCAGTCTGATAAGCCTGTGAAGTTTCACCGAAGAAGGCATTGAAAATTACATCACGGTCCTGAATACCGTAACGGACGGGGAAATACTGCGTAAGCTGACGGATAGAAAGTACGCGTGCGATAATAGCATCCTGTCGGCGGATAAGATACTGGTCGCCTCCCTTCATGGATGTAACCTGAGAATAGTCGGTAGTAAATTCTCCGGCTGCCAGCTTTTCAGGGTTAAGCTGATTGTGCTTCTGAAGATAATTGTAACGATCTTGCAGACTTGCAGAGAAAGATTCTACTTCGGCAGCAAAGGCAGCAGCCGTTTTTTTGTCGCTTGGTAAAGAGAATCCCGGTTTGCCTACCTGGTTCCAGGGCTTTTCCATTGAAAAGAACGGATTGTCGATACCATAGAGGAACTTCTCTTCCGGTGCGTTTCCGACAAAGCCAATGACTCCGGCAGTAGAAACTGTTGCAGCCGGAACGTCGGGAGCTGCATTTTTTGCCATTGCCGACATGGTTGCCTGAATAGCCATAGCCATATCAAGCACTTGCTTTCCTGTAGGCTGCTCCTGAGAAGCAGGCTGAGCTTTTTGCTGTTCGCCGGCAGCAGAAGAATTGTCAGGGCATATAATACCTTTCATTATATTGTATGCTTCTGTGATTTCTTTCTGACCTGGCAAGTTGGCTTGTTCTTGAGTGTAAGCCTCCATGTCTGCTTTAAATTCGGCAGAAAATTCTTCTTTGTATGCATTGAAAAATTCTTGCCATTTTTCCGCAGTCATTGCATCCATGGATTCCTTAGTTGCGGTCCAACCCAACTTCTGAAATACTTTTTGAACTTTTTCCTTGAAATTCATAACTGAATAATTTAGAGAATGATACTTATTAATTGATTTTTTGTGCGCTGAATGTCTTTTTCTTTTACAAGTAACTGAGTTTCGGCTACAGCTTCAGCAAAAGTAGCCTGCTTGTCTATCAGACCTACCTGAACAGCTTCGGGCGTAAAGTAGATTTCTCCACGCAAAACGGGATCTTCTGCCTTAGCTTCGGCAAGCATCGGTCGGTTATTTCTTACTTCCCAGATAAACATATCGTTCAGCGGGTTCAGGAATCTTTTAATATATTCTTCACCTTTGCCGGAAACAGCATCGTCCATAACCTTATTCTTAAGGTCGGATGCAGTAGCCCGGTAAGTGTGTATCTTATATCCGTATTTTTCCATCCAGGCAGTATCGTCATACATCTGCGCGACAGTACCTATAGATCCTATTTTATCATATCCGGTAGCAGCCATCACCTTGTCGGCGTGGCATGCTATCAGATATGCGGCAGAAGCACACGTATTCTCAACGTATGCAACCACCGGCTTTGTCAAATCACTCATGGTCTGTGATAAGCGATCGAGATAGAACGCTTCTCCACCAGGCGAAGAAATATGAAGAAAGTGTGCTGAAATATTAGGATTGCTTTCAGAGTCCAGAAGTTCTTTTTCGAACCTCTTGGAAGAAAAACGCCATGAACTGTCTGAAGTGATAATTCCGAAAACAGGATAGTAAGCCAGTGTCCCTTCAGGAATTTCTTCGGAAGTGTATTCGGTAGTAAAGTTTACCGGATTGTCTTCGGAAACCTGAAGCGACATCTGCTCACACATGTTTTTTGACAGATCATGGTAAAGTATGCTTTTTTCGGCATCCTTGCATTCGTCGCTGAACGCTTCGGCAACCGCAGAAGCATATCCTTCTGCGGTTATAAACATCAACTGGCGCGAAAGCAAAAGCTGCTGAAGATCTTTCTGTGACTGTTTCATTTGCTATTTGTTTTAAGCAAATGTAGATATACATTATTATAATATATAGGACTATACCAAAGGCGACTGAAGCATAGAACATTTTACTACAAGCTGTGCCGAATTGAGGTTGGGCGAAAGCATAACGCGTGCCGGAATGTCGGAAGTACCTACCTGATACATATTTCCGCTGGTGTCACGGAATACCAAAATGCCAGAACGCAATATATTAAACTCTTTGAGAACCTCTTTTTCGGGGCGGGAAACTACACGCTCCATATCGCACAGAAAAATAGTACCTCCTGAATCGGATGAAGCGGAAGGAGAGAAGTCAAATTCTTCGGAAAGAAATGTGTATTCTTCCTGTTGCATACGGTTTACCGGAATAAACCGTATGACAATAGAAAATTCTTTATTTTTTTTACTCATAACAAACTGACTATTAAATAATTCGCCATTTACACCGACATGTTAAGCCATATTTACCACTGAAAACGGACAAATAGATACACTTTGTCGGGTAGTTTTTAAATTTCTTTAACGCTATAAAATACCAATCAATCCCTTTTTCCGTTCGCGGCGTGCTTTCCGCTTGCGCAGGTTTTCCCTCCAGCGGTAGAAATTTTTCAGCAAGGCATCTTCGGTAATACTTTCCAGGCGATACATGTTGATGAACTGAAGCACTACATCAATGTTATCGAACAGGTGTCCGCGCTGATCGTTCTCAAGCAGAAAGGAGTGAAGCTCCTGATTGAACTCACGGCGCACTGCCTTGTCTACGCAGCGCACTGCACGTTCAGATAGATAATTGTATATAGCAGGATCCTTTCCTTCGCGCCGGCAGGGAAGAGCAATCGTAATATTTCCGGATGTTTCGGCCACGTCTGAAGGGCGGCGCGACATGTAGTTCCAGATTACGTGATACAAGTCCGAAGAATCGGGTATGTTTACAACATTATCCGATCCGGATGCATACTTTCCGCGGAGATATTCGGCAAGATATGGGGTTAAAGTAATAGATGTGGTTATCATAAAAAAAAATTTTTTGCCTTGCTTTTCTAATTTTTTGCGACCAACAGACCAACAGACCAACAAAGCGTGATTCGACATAAGCAAAGTTAGTGATTTTCAGCGACAAAACAAAGTTTACTAAGTATTCTTTTGCTGTTGGTCGGCGTCCAACACGACCAACAAAGCCCAAAAAATGGGGTATTTTGTTGGTCCGAGCAGACTAACATTCGAAATATCCGGACCAACACTCCGACCAACAGCGACCAACACGGACCAACAGCGACCAACAGCGACCAACAACTTTTTTATATATATATACTTTAATAAAATAATATATATATCTATATATCAGCGTGTTATGGTTTTATGCTGTATTTGCCGTTTTTTGAAATGTTGGTCTGTTGGTCTGTTGGTCGCATTTTTCGCAAAATTCTGCGTGCAAAATTACGCGTGTCTGCAAATCTTTTAATTCAGGGGGTTCGGGGGATTTTTACAAAGAAAGAAGGGATATAATAAAGCAAGTTTACTATATCCCTTCTTAAGTATACTTTCGTATAATTTTAGTGTATGTTTTCGATAAATGACTTGCCATTTTCCCGACGTGAATACCGGACAGCAGCACGGTTGCGGAACCTTGTCGGGAAAATGAATGTATACACCATCCGGACGGCTAATAACTGTATCCTGGAATAACCTTCAGTTCGTCGAGAAGGTGACGGATATCGCGAAGTGTCTGCATCATGATAAGACGATCGTCGTTGCTTGCGTCAGCCTCACGGTTTAATACTATTTCTTCGATTTCATAGATACCTTCGGCAATGCACTCGATACTGGCATTGTTGTTTTCCTGTAAAGTGTGTATCAGCCCCAGCGCACGGTCTGTTAGTCTGACTCCCTGTATTTTCATCGCAAACCTCCTTTCCGGCACATAATAAGTGAGAGGACAAACCAAATAAGGCAAATCAATGCAGCTGCCCAGTGAAGAAATGCAGAGCATACCATAACGGAAAACGCCAGCATAGCGTTTGACAGAAGAAGTGTCTGGCGGTTTGATACGGATTCCTCCATGATAGAGGTAATAATACTGTTCTCGCTATCCAGCCATTGCTGTATGGTGCTGGACTTTGTTTTGTTTAATGTAATTGTTGCCATGTCTATAAGGTATTTATTGGCATTACAGGCAAAAGAAAACGGCTTTGCCTTTCCCGTTACCTTACACCGACAAGGGCAGTGGGTGCATTAACACTCCACACGGGGGTACAAAGCCGCTATATTTTTATATGCGGAAATTTACTGGCATAAAAAATGCCAGCAGATATATGTTGGCAAACTCTCGCTTGCCCTATGTCGTAATGTAAGGTATCGCAAATGTAGTATAAATTTTAGTCTAATACAAGGTATTTGCGAAAAAAAGTGTTTATTTCTTATGGCTGATGTGTTTTACTACTCATATTCTATCCTCCTTTGATTTACAATATCTTTCCGAACCATTTGTCCGCCAATATACTATTTCGTTAGCAGCTTCATCCAGCGGCAATGAAGCAAGGTATTTCAAGCAGGCATCCCAACCTTCTATAAATGAAAGCTCTCTCAAAAGCTTCGTGCTTGTAACTTTACTTCCTGAAGCAAATATTTTTGCTAATTCTTCTTTTTTACTCATATTCCAATATTTCTTTATTATCAAAAATGTTACCAGCTACTTTTATATCATAATCATTATCGCACAACCATTTTCCTAAAGGCCTTTCTCCGGTTTCTGTATGTCCTCTCAGCTTTAAACTCCACGCTCCAATTTCTTCATTCCATGTTACTACACAGATACAAATTACAAAACCTTCAGTTATTTTTAATATATCAGCTTCATATATTTCTTTTCCGCTTTTAGCATATAATCCGGTAAACTGGCAGATAGTATCAGAATTAATCAAATGTTTCTTTCCTAACGCGTCATGTATATGAGGAAAGTTTGCAAGTAAATGTAAGTCCCCAAATATCCATTTATTGGTACTTAATGCTTTTGCTCTAAATTTTATTTCTCTATTCATAAATTATTCCTCCGTATTAGGTATTAAGTCCTCAATGTATGCCCATTTTACTATAAAGAAAATCTTAACGGTTGTTTTCCAATCGGAATTGTTTGGACCACAAAGAACTTCTCTCCCATCTTTACAAATAGCAATCAACATTTTACTTTGTTTCGGAGCTTTGCTTGCATCATGCCAAACGCTGTTGATGCGCCATTTTGCCCCGTCAACAAAAGCCTTGTGCTTATTCATTACAGAATTGTTATCTCTAAATCCAAGAATGCTTCCTGAATAATCTCCAGCAGTTTTTTCAATATCTTCTATTGTCATATATTCTCCTTTCTACCTATCCTAGCAGCCACCACATGACTGCCAAGAATAGGTAATACAATTTCGTTTTACTCATTATTTATTTTTGTATTATCACAGCAGTTGTTTCTATTCCTGTACCACTTTGTTTGAACGAACCTTCTTCGATGTCACAAATCTTAGCGTGTACATCTTTCAACCATTCTCTAAAATCAGCACATTCTTTCTCGCTTGCATTTTTCCAGTGGCAACTCATAATAGCTGCTACAGTACCACCATTATTAAGATGTTCATACATTCTTTTTACATGTCTTATATCTTGATTTTTACTAAATGGTGGATTTGCTATAATCTTATCGTATAATCCTAGATCATATGTTGTAAAGTCATCTCCAAGAATATTTATATTGCTTTTCTTTGATAGGAGTTCCTTGTTTTCAGGCATCAGTTCAAAGCAGTCCACAACTAAATCATTACAGCTACGATGTATTGCGTCTATTATAGCTCCTGTTCCTGCGCTTGGCTCCAACACCTTTTCATCTTCATGTACCCCTCCAGCCAGCATCACAAGCCAGTCGGCTACTTCAGGAGGAGTGGCAAAGAACTGAAACTCCTGTTGTAAATTACATCTTTTACCTTCATGTAATATATTAAATACTCTTTCAGCATTGAAAGGAAACGTAAATCCCTGCACCTTACCGCCTTGCCAGCTCCCTCCGGCTTCCTCAATCCATTTTTTAGCTTCCGCATAGGATTTCTTATTAAACTGAACCTGAGGTAATTTCATAATATTATTTTCTAAGGTACAATGCATAAGTATTTCCTCAACACTCCATTTACTGCCAGTATCATCCTTTCTACTATTTACTTCAACTGCATTAGGAGCAAGTAGAGTGGATATAGAATTTACCACGATGTTACTTACTGACATAAACTCATTGATGCAAATAAGTGCATCCATAAGGAAATCTGTATCTACATGTCCTGTTTCAGTATATATATCAATGCCGTCTACAGCAGTTGTTATATCTTTCAGCTGAGCTACGCTACCACGTAACAGAGCGATTAAATTCTCTTTTTTGTTCGTCATAAGATTTCTGTAAATAAATTCTTGTTGTATCTATACTACCATGTCCAAGTAGTTCTGCAAGCTGAACTACATCCTTATTTTTCTTGAGGTACATCTTGGCGAAGAAGTGACGGAAAGCATGAGGGTGCATTTTGCTTTTATCTATGCCACATTTACGTCCCCACTCTTGCATATTGATGCATAATCCTCTACTTGTTATAGGCCCAAATCTACCTATTGCAAGATGTCCGGTTCTACCTGTTTCAGAAATGTACTTTTTGACTTCACTCTGTAAATTCTTATTAAAAAAAAATCTCCTGTACTTACTACCCTTACCTTTCAAAGTAACTTCACCGCTAATTATATCCTCCCATTGAAGTTGAAGAAATTCAGAAGCACGTGCTCCTGTTGTTGCAAGAACTTTAAGCCAATAGTAATGGTCTTGATTCTTTTTTGTTTTTAGATATTCCAGAAGTCTTGTATATTCTTCCTCTGTAGGTATATTGTCTGTTTGCAACTTCCTAGGAATCTTAGGACGCTTCATTTTGATTGGTTTCCCAAGATACTCAGCATACTTTTCAAGGCCTGTTATTCTAAGACATAAAGTCTTTGGGTTGAATTTTTGCTCCTCGAGGCTCCTTATATACCTTTTAGACTGTTCTAACGAAAACTCATTAGAATATTTGAAAAAGTCTTTAATAGTGTATATATAAGACTTAGCGGTATTATCCGAATAATCATTTTCCGTCTGAAGCCAGTCAAGATACTTGTTAATCTGTATCTTGTTTTTATCGTTAATAGTTTCCAGTTTTTCCAATGGTTTGACTTTCTTAATGCTTTTCTTACGGAATCCAACACCTATAAAAGTTAAGAAGTCAAGAATAGCTTCCTTCTGATGATTGTCATACAGTCTGTCTGTCAAGTGGCTATTAATAAAATCTTTATATGTTCTTTTATTATATTCAGAAGTGCTATTTATGTAAGACTGTACATGACGTAAAAATTCTGTTTTCAATCGAAAGCTCTTACCTGATGTTAGTATATATTCGGAATATTGAAAAAATATATCTTCCTTGGCATTTGACGCTATCATTGTTATTTCTCCTTTTTTACATTTATACACATTTTAAATAGTCTTTATTCTGTTAGATCAACAAACATTTTTTCTTCTCCCAGCCAAATAAGAGCTTCAGGGAGTGCATATTCAACAGTAAATTTTACTACACCATCATGCTTAGGTACATCCTCAATGCTTATAAATCGTAATACCTTTTCAGAAAATTTCGTTTCGATTTTTTTCTTTAACGGATTAGCAATTCTATTCAAACAAAAAAAAGATACTTTTTCCATAACGTTAATTGATAAAATATTCGCAGCTATAAGCTCCTGAACTACTTGGGAAATTAACATCTAC
>OGFG01000526.1_pt1 | contig 45193 bp, 36 predicted proteins | sample 1570761 | NCBI WGS metagenome assembly OGFG01 (sample SAMEA2581938, study PRJEB24529) | metagenome | biome: Human gut stool | place: China | collected 2011
TCGAGGGCAGGGCAAGAGTGTACGAGATACTGTTCTGGTTTCTGATGATACCGCTGTTTCTGATGTTGTTTGCGGCATGCAGGGAGGTAAAGCCTGCCTACTGGAGCCCGGTTTTTGTGGCGGATGGAAAAGAAGTGTTAAGCGGCAGCTATTATGTGCTTTTCTGTTATTCCATGGTGTCAATCGTACTGTTCCTGAAAGAATATGTTGCGGATCGTAAGAAATGCGTTGGCGCAGCAGAAAAAGCGGTCTGGTTTTCCGGCGGCGTATTTGCAGCACTGTACCTGATCCTGATAGGGCTGTTTGGCGTCGGGGCACTGGCTCAGATGAAATTTCCGGCGGTCACGATGATGAGCCGCGTGCAGGTGACGGGCGGATTTTTGAAGAGGACGGATGCTTTTATGTTCAGCATCTGGTTTTTTACGCTGTATGCGATGCTAAACAGCATGGTTTTTTACAGTGGAAATCTGGCTGAAAAAGTGATCCGTGACTGCGGCGGTTATCTGGAAGGGAAAAAAAGAATGCTACCGTATCTCATTCTGCTTCTTCTGGTGTATGGCGTGACAGTGCTGTTTTACAGAAATCAGCAGTTTTTGGACTGCGTGACATTCCTGCTGTGGAAGATTGGAACACCTTTTGTCGTTGGCGTGCCGGTACTGTTGTGTCTGACCGGAAGAAAGCCGAACCGAGGAATGGAGGAGCGTAGCAGCAAAGAAAATAAGGATGAGAGAAAAAATCATAAGAAAAAAGTGCGTGTGGTGGTGTTGGTATGCTTCTTATTTGGGTGTCTTTTTTTGCAGGGGTGTAATGTCGCAGAACTTGAGGATAAGGCATTCCCGGTTCTTTTGAATATCAGAGATCAGGACGATTTCCAAAATGTATGGCTGAATCATGAGTATGCAGGAAACAAAGAGGTGGATTACAACCATTTGAAAGTGGTGCTCATCGAGCGGTCTTTTCTGAAAAAAGAGGCGGAAGTGGAAGATATGCTATCCATGCTGGAGCAGGAAAAAGAGGTTCCGTGGAACGCTTATGTGATGACGACGGAAAGCTGTGACCGTCTGGCGCAGACAGAGGGAGAACTTGATGTGCTGCTTGGAAATTATCTGGAAGAACTGCTGGAAAACACATCGGGCATTGACCAGAAAGCTTACCCGACGCTTGGCATGCTCTATGAGGAGCGCGCTAATCACTTAGAGACACTTTATATTCCTTTTGTGGATATAGAGGGGGAGCAGTCCGGGGCAGTGCAGGATGATACCGAGAAGGAGGAGCAGTCTGCGACAGTGTGGGATGATACGGAAAAAGAGGAGGAAGAACAGCAGCCGGTCATGACCGGAAAACCGCAGATTACAGCCTACGAAGTCTGGAAACGTGGAAGGGCGGCGGGGCTTGTCGATACGGATACCGCACGTGCAGCATTCTTCACACAGAACTTTGCGGATGATTACACCTTACAACTTGCACCGGAACTTTATGTGAAGGTGGATGCAGCTTCCTGTCGAGTCAAAGAAACGAAAAAAATCGGTGTCGGAGGTCTGACAGAGCAGATTGTCACAGTGACCGTGACCGGAGAAGGCGAAATCTTAAGCGGCACAGTTTCTGCAAGGGAAAATCCGGCAAACGCAGAAGCAGGGAATACAGAAACAAACATAACTAACACTTCTTATGAAAAAATGACAAGGGAAAAAGAGCAGATCATAAACACCCGGATGGAGGACTATCTGAATGCGATCGCCTCACATGCACTTGAGAAAGAAATCGACATCACAAACAGTTACCGGAATCTCGGTGCCGATAACCGCACATGGTATTTTAAGTATCAAAACACTCCTGTCGCTTATGAGAAAGACATCAAAATCCAATATCTGGTAAAAATAAACTGGAAATCGGAATAAATGCAAAGTTTTCGGGAATTATTCAATGTAGGGATAGAAGGTCGATGAGCGAAACTCGAATTTAGGTTATGAAGATTGCGAAAAATGAACAAAAATATTCAAGACACGCTCCCGCTATGTGTCACTCGCAGCGGTACGATATTTCTGTTTATTTTTCGCAATATAACATATTCTATGAGCGAGTTTCGCACTTATCTATTTTAGCATAGACAATTGCGAAACTCATGAAAATCTAAATTGAACAATTGAAAGAAGAGTAGGATGAGTTTCGCAAACGCCTAATATTTTGGCAAGTGAAAAGGAGATTTGAATTATGGCAAAAAAGTGGATCGGATACATAGGAGTTGGAAGTCTGATGTGCGCTGCATTGGGATGCGGTATTTTGTATACAAGACAGGCCAGACTGCAGCAGGCGATTTCGGACAAAGTGCTGCGGTTTCATGTGCTGGCGAACAGCGACAGCGAGGCAGACCAGAACCTAAAACTAGCAGTGCGTGATGCGGTGGGAAGTTTTATGCAGGAAAAACTGACAGCTGTGGAAAATCTGGAAGAATGTGAGCTGGTTGTGCGCCAGAGCCTCGGTGAAATTGAGGAAGCCGCAGCAGAGACAATCGCAGAAAACGGTTATGACTATGATGTGACAGCGGAGCTGGAACACACTTCGTTTCCGGTAAAAAACTATGGAAGCTACACATTTCCGGCGGGAGATTACGAGGCACTCCGTATTGTGATCGGAGAAGGAAGCGGACATAACTGGTGGTGTGTGATGTATCCTAACATGTGTTTTTCAGACAGCATGTATGAGGTGATCGATGAGGAAGCAGGAGAAAAGCTGCGCAAAGTACTGACCACAGAAGAGTATGAGAAGGTGCTGGCAGAAGGAGACTATCAGGTCAGAATGAAATATTTTTCGTGGCTGAATCCGTATCTGGAGAAGCTGGCTGAAAACTAAAATAAAGCAGCATACTTATAAGAAAACAATGTTTCAAAAAGCTTACGCTTGCTAAATTATAAGAAACACGCTAATATATGGCTTGAAAAGACAATGACGCGAAACAGAAAAGAGGTTTACATAAATGACAAAAGATGTACTTGTGAAAATCAGTGGTTTACAGTTTGCAGAAGATCAGGATAACGGTCCGGTGGAGATTATCACAACCGGAAACTACTATAAGAAAAATGGAAAGCACTATATTCTGTATGATGAAGTGCAGGAAGGATTTGACGGCGTGACGAAAAGCGTTATCAAAGTAAATGATGATTTTCTGGATGTCACCAAAAAGGGTGTGACCAATGTGCATATGATGTTTGAGAAAAACAAGAAAAATATGTCTTACTACAACACGCCGTTTGGAAATCTGCTGGTCGGAATCAACGCCACAGACGTGAAAGTGAATGAGACAGAAGACAACATTGACATCAAGGTCGATTATAAGCTGGAAGTCAATTATGAACATCTGGCAGAGTGCAGCATTTCCATGAATATCATGTCGAAGGATACGAAGGATTTTAGGATATAAGGAGTGCAAGCGAGAAGAATGCATTTATGCATTCGGCGAACGATGAATGTCAATCATGTGCCGTTTTTGCACATGATATGATAATCGTGAAGTTGAGGTAATATATTATGAAAAATTGTAAAATGGTATTCACAATCGGTTTGGTGTTTGCAGTAATGATGTTAACAGCAGCCTGCACAGACAGCAACAAATCAGACGATAGTATATTTGACTATGAAAAGTTGGATGTTGATGAATATGTGTATCCTTCTGATTTTGAACTTGGAGATGATTTGAGGGGCGCAATTACAGAATTGGCATGCTGCTATCATGATTTTGATGAAACTGTTATAGATGGAGAAGATTGGAAAAATATATTTCTGGCTAGATTTATACAAAATTCCAGATATTCTTTCCAATATATGGATGAACAGGAAACAAAAAACAATGGTTTTATCTCACAGGAACAGGTGGAATATATTCAATATTCGCTCACGGGTAAGAAACTGGATTTTTCAGATTATATGGACGAAAAAATTGATGTACAAGATACAACAAGTGGCATGAATTTTGGGAATATCACAGACTATGAGTATGAAATTCATAATGGTGAAATTGTATTGAGTGCAGATATGCAATTACAGAGTGATGGCACAAATAACAAAAAAAAAGAAAAACTAACGGTTTATCTGATAAAAAATCCGTATAGCTGTTTCGATGGATATAGCATAAGAAAACTTATTTCTGAGGATGTGACAGAAAATATAAAGGCGGATGGAAAAGAGCATGTTTTTTATGCAGCGGATGCAGGAGTTGAAGAGGATAATGTGTTTGCTCTTGAATTTTTGTATGCAGAGGACAATTTACAATATGGACATTTTGTTTATGTTGATTTGAGTGAAAATAAGAAACTGGCAGAGTACATCAGAAATAATTCAGGAAGCGACTTCAAGGTAACCTATATCTTGAATGATACGCAGGATGATGTTATAGAAAGAGTCACACCAACAGAAATTGTAGTTCATACAGAAACGACAGATAATACAGAGAAACACATACAGGATTTTGAAAAATTATCAGAAATGATCGGAACGTATCATTATACTTCCGATTATGGAACAGGTCGATTAATGATTGAAGCGACAGAGAATGGCATTGATCTTTCTGATTATGAATCGGAGGATATCTATAGATTTCTGGCAAATGAAACAAATGTAAAAAATGAAGAGGAAAACAAAGTATATCTGGAATACCCGGCACAGGTGTATGAAGATGATACGGTTATTTTTGAGTATTACATTTTAGAAAAAGCTAGTGATGGAATTGATGTGTATTATAGTCCATCTTCTTTTGACGAAGCTGAATTATTGTACCATGCTGTCAGGGAAAACTAAAAGAGGATTGCGAGATATCATATGATAGGTTATATTCTATTCAAATCAATTTTAACAAAATCAATTTGAATAAAAATAAACTAAATTTGCAGAAAGGTGATTTCTATGTTTATTGGCAGAGAAAGAGAGTTAGCATCCTTAAAAGAATTCTATGAAAAAGACAGAATTGGCGGATGAGGATGTTTTGCTGCTTACATTGGATTCACTTTATGAATGAGACAGAAGACAACATTGACATCAAGGTCGATTATAAGCTGGAAGTCAATTATGAACATCTGGCAGAGTGCAGCATTTCCATGAATATCATGTCGAAGGATACGAAGAATTTTAGAATTTGAGTTTATAAGAGCCATCCACAGCGGATGGCTCTTATTCATAAAAATAGAATGTTCGCAGTGCATATTTTTTATTCAAATCAATTTTAACAAAATCAATTTGAATAAATGAGTTTTACAAGGATGGTGTAGATGGGTATATATCGTTTGTGGGGCATTTTATCCGGGTGGAAGACTCGCCGCCATATGTCTGGACACAGGAGAAGAGTATTATTCCGCACCGGCAGTAATTTAAAAGAGTCAAAAGAGTGATATTGACGAGTCAGTTCAGTTATAGAGATGATGAAAGAAAATGATTAATATAAAGATACACCAGAAGAGAGGTGGACATAAATTACACTGTCACAGAGAGGAGAAAATGTATGAAAAAAAGAATTCTAGCAGCTATACTTACTTTGTCTATGGTTGTGTCCATGACAGCATGCGGAAATTCAGATGCAGGAGGATCAAAGGATTCAGCTAAAAATAACGGTAATGGGGATGAACCATATACAGTTACCATGGTTCTGAATGGAAGCACACAGCCGGATGAAGAAAGAATCGAACAAAAAATCAATGAGATTCTTGAACCGGAACTTAATGCGAATCTTGATATTGTTGTGCTACCGTGGGCAAGTGCAAGCCAGCAGTTACAGCTTATGTTATCAGGGGATGAAAAAATTGATGTCTTTTATACCCAGGCAACCAATGCAGTGCAGTATATGAATGCAGGACAGATTGTAGACATGTCTGAACTGATTGATAAATATGGAACAAATATCAAACAGATTTATGGAGAGGATATAGCTAAGATCAATCAGGTCGAAGGCTTTGTATATGGCGTGCCAAATCAGATTGAACGAGGAAGTATTCCTGCCATATTTATGAGAAAAGATCTGGTGGAAAAGTACAATATTGATACAACACAGATTAAAGAACCAAAAGATCTGGAAAGTGTTTTTGAGACAGTAAAAGCGGGAGAGCCGGATATGACAATGTTATATTCGAGCAGTGAGAATGATGCACCGGCTACAAGATTATTCCGTGGAGATACTCTGTCAGATAACAATTATCTTGGTGTACTCATGGATCAGACGAACAGCACAAAAGTAGAAAACTTCTTTGCGACAGACTGGTTTAAAGATACAACTACCATGCTGCATAACTGGTATCAGAAGGGATATATCAGCCAGGATGCAGGAACTAACACAGAGAACTGGAGAACAGTATGCAAGGCTGGAAATTTATTTTCACTGTTTTTTTCTTATCATCCTGGAACACCGGTAGAATTTGAAAGCTCCACCGGCTATGATTTTGAGATCGTGCCATTTTATAATGAACCGATCATAAATAGCTCATCCTATAATGGTGTTACATTCTCAATTGCCCAGAATTCAGAAAATCCGGAGAAAACAATGGAAGTACTGGATTATATCTACGGAAGTTCAGAGATCATGAATCTTTTAAACTGGGGTGAACAGGATAAAGACTATGTGATAGAAGATGCTGATAATGGCATTATCAATTTCCCGGAAGGAATCACTTCTGATAATGCAGGCTATAACTTAAATCTTGGATGGGAATTGCCAAATCAGTTTATTGCTTATAAATGGACTGGCTCAGATCCACAATTATGGGAAAAAATGGAAGAATTTAACGGTTCTGCAAAGAGCTCCAAAGCAGTAGGATTTTTATTTGACAGCAGTAATTATTCAAGTGAGATCGCAGCTCTTTCCAATATTGTAAAACAATACAGCGGAGCACTTTACAGCGGTTCCGGAGATCCAGATGAACTTATTCCGGAATTGTTAGAAGCATTAGATGATGCGGGAATCAATGAAGTGATCCAGGCAAAACAGGAACAGTTAGATGCTTTTCTTGCAGCAAAATAATTAGGTTCAGAAGGAAAGTCCCACAGATACAACGTGGGACTTTTTTATAAAAGGAGAAACTTATGAAGAAGAAAAAGAACAAAGTTAAGGAATATCTGCCGCTCTATCTGATGATGCTTCCGGGATTATTATATCTGCTGATCAATAATTATCTTCCGATGACAGGTATTATACTTGCTTTCAAAAAGTTGAATTTTTCAAAAGGAATTTTGGCAAGCCCGTGGGCAGGACTGGATAATTTTAAATTTTTGTTCTCGTCAAAAGATGCCTGGATTATTACAAGAAATACATTGCTATATAATATAGCTTTTATTCTTGTCAATATGGTCGTTGGAATTGCAATCGCAATTTTAATCTGTGAGGTTAAGAACACAAAAATGAAAAAAATATACCAGAGTGCTATATTATTGCCATTTTTGATGTCGATGGTCATTTTAAGCTATATTGTGTATGCACTTTTAAGTGCTGAAAATGGTCTTGTAAACAATACGATCCTGCCATTACTGCATATAGATCCGATCCAGTGGTATCAGAAACCAAAATACTGGCCGGCGATTCTTATCATTGCAAACTGCTGGAAAGGAGTGGGATACGGATGTCTGATTTATATTGCATCTCTGATCGGTATTGATCCGACTTATTATGAGGCAGCAAGACTGGATGGAGCTACAAAGTGGCAGGAAATCACAAAAATCACATTGCCATGCCTGGTACCGACAATCATTACGCTGTTATTATTGAGCATTGGAAGAATCTTCTATTCTGATTTTGGATTATTTTATCAGGTTCCGATGAACTCCGGTGTGTTGTTCCCAACAACAAACGTAATTGATACGTATGTATATCGTGCGTTGATCGAACAGGGAAATATCAGTATGTCATCCGCAGCGGGTGTATACCAGTCATTAGTAGGTTTTGTCATTGTCATGTTAAGTAACTGGATCGTTAGACGTGTAGATAAAGACAGAGCATTGTTTTAGGAGGAGAGTCCATTATGACAAATTCAAAAAAAACAAAGAGATACCAGTTTTGGATCAATCTGATACTGATAGTGATGACATTGACTATTATTTTACCATTTTTGCTGGTATTTATTTCATCCATCACGGATGAAACAGTGTTGATCCGGAATGGATATTCCTTTTTCCCGGAAAAAATAAGCTTTTATGCATATCAGTATATTATCAGACAGGGAGAGAAAATACTCCGTGCGTATGGCGTTACAATTCTTATTACAGTAGTAGGTACCTTTTTTAATCTGATGTTTTCAGCATTACTGGCATATCCGCTGTCTGTGAAGACATTGCCTTATAGAAGGCAGATTACTTTTTTTGTATTTTTTACAATGTTATTTAATGGCGGTTTAGTACCTACATATCTGATGTATGTAAATTATTTTCATATAAAAAATACAATATGGGCACTGATAATTCCTAATTTGTTGCTGAGTGCGAACAATGTGCTGATGATACGGAGCTATTTTATGACAAGTATTCCGGAAGCATTGTATGAAGCGGCAAAAATTGATGGCGCAGGACATACAAAAATCTTTTTTCAGATTACGTTTCCACTTGGTAAACCTATCCTTGTAACCATGGGATTATTTTCGGCACTGGCATATTGGAATGACTGGACAAATGGTTTATACTATTTATCAGGAAATCAGGGACAGAAATTATATAGTATCCAGAATCTTTTGAATCAGATGATCACTGATATCCAGTATCTTGCAAGCGGTAAGGTTGCCGGAAATATAGGGGCAGAAGTTGCAAAACTTCCGACAACGTCCATAAGGATGGCAATTGCTTTTATAGCAATGCTTCCATTATTTATCATTTATCCGTTTTTACAGAAATATTTCGCAGAGGGTATTACGCTAGGGGCAGTAAAAGGTTAAAGGAATATCATGGCGTTTGGAAAAAAGATGAATTTAAAAAGACGAAAAAAGAAATCTTTAGCACAACAGAGTAAGCAAATATTAATTTTAATGACAGTCATTCTGGTAATTATTCTGGGAGGATGCACTTATGTTTTAAACAAAACAAGTGGGCAGATTTACGAACAGATGAGCCAGATGGCACAGTTGTATGCGCAGGAGCTTGACAATCGTTTTTTGAGGATCAGCCGGAATCTTTTTTCTACGATCATGGATACCAATGAGACAAATTCCACGTTCTGGGGAAATGTAAATCTGATGAAGAATGGGGATTATTCGGAGTATGCGATCGGAAAACTCAGAGAAGAATATTTTTCTTCGGCATGGGAATATGGAACGGAATACAGGATTTTTTTATACACACATGATACGGATAAATTATATCAGCTTTCCCTATCTTCGGATGGAAATTACACAATGTCATCTGATATTGCAGCGTCTATCCGTGAACAGATAGACAAATTAGATGAAAAGACATATGCAGTGAAGCGGAAGTGGGATGTTTTGGAGTGTGATAATGAGGTATATATCTGTAAAATTGCACAAAAAAATGGAATTGCCTTAGGATGCATTGTAAATGTAAAAAGTATCTTAGAACCATTCTCAAAGCTTTCGTTGGGAAAGCATGGATATGTAAGCCTTGTCGATCAGGATGAGGTCTGTATAGGTATGTTAGACCAGAGCGGAATCATATCAGAGCCGCAAAGTATGAATACAAAAAATACTTATACGATCCGTCAGGGATTATCCAGAGCACCCTTTGAGATCAGGATCGGGATTTCTTTAGGCGGTGTCTTAAGCCTGATGGCGGGAAGTCTGCTCGGGATGACAGTATTGATCTTTATGATTCTTATTATGAGTGGGATATTGCTTTTTCATGTGTATTCCAATATTATGAAACCGCTTAAAGTGTTCACACAAAACCTTCAGCAATATGATGAGGGTGGATATATGCTGAACATGACGGAAGGAAATCTGCTTGAATTAGAGCAGATTGATGGAAAATTCCGTACAATGATCCATCAGATCCGCAAATTGAAGATCACGCTATATGAACGGGAATTAGAGAAACAGAAAATTGAGATGGATTATCTGAAAATGCAGATCCGGCCGCATTTTTATTTGAATTGCCTGAACTTTATTTACAGCATGATCGACTTTGGCGATTATGAACACGCAAGGGCAATGACAAAAATCACTTCGGATTATCTTTCGTATATTTTTCGGAATACAACGGACAGAGTTCCGGTTTTAGCGGAATCAAAGCATTGTGAAGATTATTTAAAAATCCTGCTGCTGAGGTATCCGGATAAGTTTACCTATTATATTGAAGTTCATGATGAAGTGGCAGATGCGGAGATATTTCCATTCTTAATACAGGTTTATGTTGAAAATGCTGCAAAACAGGCATTGATGGCAGATGAAAAAATGCTGATCTCAGTTACGGTATATCCTGAGGACAGGGACGATGAAAAATACGTTAATATTTTTATCTCGGATACGGGAAAGGGATTTCCAGACGAAATATTATGTAAACTACAAAATGGACAAAACATTTCTGACAATGGAAAACATATCGGTATTTGGAACTGTATGAGGCGGTTTCAGTATTATTATGGGGATCAGGGAGAGATCCATTTCAGCAATAGTCCATTAGGTGGTGCCGTTGTGGATATTCATGTTCCATATAAAATCGGAAGGAGCGATACACAGGAATGAAATTATTGCTGGTGGATGATGAACGTTATGTGATTGAAAGTATAAAGAAAAATATCTGCTGGGAGCGGACAGGTATTACTGAGATTTATACAGCATTTACAATGAAACAGGCTCAGGAAATTATAACAGCTGTTAAAATGGACATTATTATCAGTGATATTGTGATGCCTGCTGCAACAGGATTTGATCTGGTGCAATGGGTGAGGGAGCAGAATTTCAGGATACAGGTTATTTTTTTGACCAGTTATGCGGAATTTGACTATGCAAGACGTGCGATACAGCTGGAAAGCGTTGAATATCTGCTAAAACCAATTGATTTTGAAAAACTGGAAGAAGCATTAAAAAAAGCAGAACATGCAGTGCTTCAGGAAAAACATATCGAAAAACTTACAGAAGCGAGTGAGCAGTGGGAAAAAGACCGAACAATCCTGCAAAAGGATATCTGGAGAAATTTATTGAGCGGTAACATGACACAAAACCAGTTCTGCGAATCCGCAAAAAGGATGGATCTGTATCAGGATGGATTGATATATTTTAAACTGATCTGCTTTTATATGGATCATAAAGCGGAAGAGACACAAAAGTGGGAACCTTCCACCATCGAATTTGTCATGCAAAATGTGTTGACGGAGTTATTTAATTCCTTTTATGCCAGAGTGGACACCGTATTTTGTGAAAACGAATGTCGATACTGGGTGGTTCTGTCAACGGATAAAATGCCGGAAGAAGGAGAAAAAATAAGGGAAAAAGATCTGCTCAATCATTTTGTGCAATGGATGACAGATCATGTACATTCCTATTTTTGGTGTGGAGCGGGAACTTGGAGTGGATTTTCTGAAGTGACCGCACAGGCTGACGATTTGCAGAAGATGCGTGAAAGCAGTCTGTCGGTATGGAATGAGGTTATATATCTGTATGAGTTCCAGCCAAGTGGAACAGTCTATAAAAATCCGGAGCTGGATACATGGAAAACCCTTTTGGCAGGGGAGGAAGTGGAAGCAGTCATAGCAAGCATACGCAGTTATCTGGAGACAGTCAGGAAGAATGAGATGATCACACGGCAGTTTTTGCTGTCATTAAGGACGGATGTTACACAGATGGTGTATGTATGGCTGTCAGAGATGGGGATTTATGCCAATGCACTTTTTTCAGATAAAGAGAGTGAGAATTACATGCTTGGCGCTGTAAATGGATTTAACGAAATGATGGAGTATGTAGAAAATCTGATGCGGAAAGCGGTTGGATATAAATTATATATCACAAAAGAAGACTCTGTCGCAGATCAGATATGTACATATATTGACAGTCATTTCAGGGAAGAGATACACAGAGATGAACTGGCAGAATTAGTCTATTTGAATACAGACTATATGTCTCGGATGTTCAAAAAAGAAAAGGGAGTATCTATAAGCAATTATATATTGCAGAAAAGGGTAGACGAAGCAAAAAAACTTTTGTGTGGCAGCAGTATTCCAATCAATACGGTTTCATTACATATTGGATATAGTAATTTTTCCTATTTTACAAAAATGTTTAAGGAGAATACAGGATTGACACCACTGGAATATAGAAGGAAATTTGGAGAGGAAACACACGTATGACAGAACAGAAATTAACAGAACTTTTGAGAGACATGTCTCTGGAAGAAAAAGTAAATCAGATGAGTCAGGTGACAGGAGGATTTTTTAATGGTGAAATCGTTGTCACAGGTCCTATGGCGGATAAGGGATTTACAGAAGACAATGTAAATCTTGCAGGATCAGTCATCGGATCCATGGGCGCTGAAACCCTGAAAAGTATACAAAAAAACTATATGGAAAAGCATCCGCACCATATTCCATTGCTGTTTATGCTAGATGTCATAAATGGTTATAAGACGGTGTTTCCAATTCCGCTTGCGCAGGGAGCTTCCTTTGAACCGGAATTGTCAGAACAGTGTGCATCTGTGGCAGCAAAGGAGGCTTCGGTCAGCGGTCTTCATGTGACATTTGCACCTATGACAGATCTGGTAAGAGATGCAAGGTGGGGACGTGTCATGGAATCAACGGGAGAAGATCCTTACCTGAACAGTCTATTCTGTGCAGCAATGGTGCGTGGATTTCAGGGAAACAGCTTGAAAGATAACTATGCAATTGCAGCATGTGTCAAACATTTTGCAGGATATGGTGCACCGACAGCAGGGAGAGATTATAATACGGTAGAACTTTCAGAACATACATTCAGAGAGTTCTATCTGCCATCGTATCAGGCGGGAATAGATGCAGGTGCAGCTCTTGTTATGACATCTTTTAATACAGTTAACGGAATCCCGGCAACCGGAAATAAAAAGTTGATGCGGGACATTTTAAGAGAGCAGATGAAGTTCGATGGTGTACTTATATCAGACTGGGCAGCCATCGAGGAGACCATTTATCACGGATATTGTGCAGACAGAGAAGAAGCAGCAGTGCGTGCAGTGGAAGCAGGCGTAGATATTGACATGATGACAGGAATTTACAGTGAAAATCTGTGTCAGATGGTCAGGGATGGAAAAATAAGAGAAGAGCTTATAGATGAGGCATGTCTTCGTATTCTGCGGCTTAAAAATAATCTGGGACTCTTTGAGAATCCATATAAAGATGCAGATCAGAAAAAAGAACAGGAATATATTTTATGTGAGGAGCACCGGAAACTGGCTAGGGAAGCTGCAAAGAAATCTTTTGTTTTGTTGAAAAATGAGGAACATATCCTGCCTTTAGATCAACAGAAAAAGATCGCCTTTATTGGTCCGTATGTAGATAACAGAAACCTGTTTGGTGCATGGTCATTTATCGCAGATGCAAAAGATGTTATGACGCTGCATGAGGCAGTACAGGAACAGTACGTTTCAGAAAACAGTACATTTTGCCAGGGATCACCAATGTTAGGGGCGGATGTATGTCTGGAAGGATTTGGAGAACAGCAGCAGCAATCTTATACGCAGGAGCAGGAGGATCATATGCTGCGTGAGGCAGTACAGGCAGCAAAAGAGGCAGATATTGTTGTACTTGCAATAGGAGAAGACCGTTTACAGTCGGGTGAAGCAACCAGTAACGCAAATATCAGAATCCCTGAGGTACAGGAAGCATTGCTTGATAGAATTGCGGAAGTCAATCAAAATATTGTAGTGGTTTTATTTTCAGGACGCCCGTTAGACATACGTGAAATAAACAAAAAGGCAAAAGCCATCCTTCAGGTGTGGCTGCCTGGAACAGAAGGAGCGAGGGCAATTGCGGACACTTTATTTGGAAAATATAATCCAAGCGGAAAACTGCCGATGAGTTTTCCATACTGTGTAGGACAGGTACCGGTACATTATAATGAATATTCAACAGGACGCCCACATGTAGAAGGCAAAGATAAAGACAGATTCCGCTCGAAATATCTGGATATTCCAAATGAGCCATTGTATCCATTTGGATACGGTCTGAGTTACACAACATTTGAGGTATCAGATATTCATTTGGATCGGACATGGATGGATACATCGGGACAGATCGAAGCGGAGGTAACTGTAAAAAATACAGGAAACTGCACGGGAACAGAAACCCTGCAGCTTTATATCCATGATATTGCGGCTTCTGTAGTGCGTCCGGTCAGAGAATTGAAAGATTTTAAGAAGGTTACGCTTCGTCCGGGAGAGGAAAAGAAGGTAGTTTTTACCATAACAGAACAGCAGCTTCTTTTCTTGACGGAGAATGGAATCTATGAGAGCGAAGCAGGAGAATTTGAAATATTTATCGGAAAAGATAGTTCGACAGATAATAAAGCTTCATTTGTATTGAAGAAATAAGGAAGAAGTGAAAAAAGGCTTCCAACCCATCCGGGCTGGAAGCCTTACCTGTCCATTCTTATTTTGTCTTAGATTTCTTAGCGGCCTTTTCTTCATTCATGGATTTTTTCTCTTTCTGAAGTTCTTTGTTGGCGCTCTCAGCTTTTCTCTTTAACTTGGTTCTCCAGCTTACTTTGCCTTCCGGTTTCTCTAATGGACCGCGGACACCGGTAACTTTCGTGATATAAATACCACTTACTGTAGCTTTGACTTCTTTTTTCACAGGGATCATATCAAAACATGCATCATCAGCGATCAGAGTCATAACCTTTGGTCCGACCTTAGCCTTTACGATCGGAAGCTTGGAACGGCGCATAAGCTTTGGTGTCTGGTCAATGACTGCCTGTGGCAGACCGGACTGGTTCAGACGCATTCTCTTCTTATCAATAATCAACATGGTAACAGTCTGTGCAGTTGCAGCAAGCTGTGCATCCTGCTCGTCTTTTCTCTTCTGAGCTTTCTTTCCGAGGAAATATAAAGCAATTGTTGCAGCAATAAGCACTGCTAAAATAACTAATAATACAATTGTTACTGGACTCACAACGAAAATCCTCCCTAATTTCAAATTCGTGTTTTATTGTAGCATTGATTTTTGGAAAAAGCAATGTGATTTTGGGGAAATACCTTTTATTTTAGGGAAAATTGTGATATGTTATAAAAGTTAGACGGCAGACCCCGTCTTTTGGATTTCCGGCAGAAAAGCCGGAAAAGGAAATGAGGAAAAGAAAGGTAAGATTAAATGAAAAAGAGAGTGTTAGCACTTTTATTGTGTGTATCCACAGCGATCAGCATGACTGGATGCGGCAGCAAAGGTGAATCAGTTGAGGCAACGGAAGCAGTAGAGAACACCGAAAGCACAGAAGAGGTGCCGGCAGTTCCGCTTGCACAATATGATCTGAAGGGATCGGATTATGTGACATTGTGTGACTACAGTGCAATCCCGGTTACGATTTCAGGAGATTATGACGTCACAGATCAGGATGTGCTTGATTATGTGGAAAAGATTTTTACACAGGGCGGACCTTTTTATACGGCTGATCCGGACAAGACAACAGTGGAAGAGGGCGACATTGTAAACGTAGACTATGTCGGAAAATTAGACGGTGAGGCGTTCAGCGGTGGAACAGCAGAGGATCAGAATATTGATGTGTCCAACAATTCTTCCGCAAGCGGTTCCGGTTTCATTGATGGATTTACAGACGGGCTGATCGGTGCATCAGTAGGCGATGTGATCGATTCTAATGTGACGTTCCCGGATGAATACCCGAATAACCCGGATCTTGCCGGAAAAGAAGTTGTATTTACGTTTACGGTTAATTCTATCCAGAAGGAAGTGACCATGGATACGATGGATGATGAATTTGCATCGAAACAGTTTGGTGCGGATTCCGTGGATGGAGTGTACAAGCAGGTACGCCAGTATCTGGAGTCCAGCGCAGAGAGCACTCATAAAAATGATATTTACTCCGCTTTGGAGGATTATCTGTTAGAAAATTGTACCGTTGATATGCCGGCAGATTACAGATCTGATGTGATCGAAGCGATCCGTGCCAATTTCATTGACCGTTATTGCTCCGGGGATGAGAGCCAGATGGAAACGGTACTCAGCTCTTACGGCTATACAGAAGAGAGCATTGAGCAGGAATGGTCTGACAGTGTGGAGAGCAGTATCAGGTTAGAACTGATCGTAAAAGCCATTGCAGAAAAAGAAGATATCCAGATTGACGATACGGAGTTTGAAGATTATGTAAGCACGATCGTAAGCAGCGGCGGTTTCGGTGATGCTGACACGTTATATAGTAACTATGGTTATGGCGATTCTGTTTACGGAAAGAATCAGATCCGTGTGATTTATCTTGCAGGATTAGTTTTAGATAAATTGGCAGAGACAGCAGAGGTTACGGAGAACGCAGTAGAAGAAACGACAGAGTCTGTGGAAAGTACAGAATCCGCAGACAGCACAGAAGAATAAGAAAACGATACCGAAACAGAGGTATGAGATCATAAAAGAGTCGACAGACGTTGATGAGAGAAAGGGAGAGTAGAAAAATGGAATTAGTAAATGTAAGAGATTTATTCCGCAGACAGGATGAGTATGTGGATCAGACCATCGCGATCGGTGGCTGGGTGAGAAACATCCGTAACTCCAAAAACTTTGGATTTATCGTGGTAAACGACGGAACTTTTTTTGAGCCGGTCCAGGTTGTTTATTCCGATGTTCTGGAAAATTTTGAAGAGGTAGAAAAATTAAATGTCGGAGCAGCGATTATCGTTACCGGTAAATTAGTTGCAACTCCGGGCACAAAACAGCCATTTGAGATTCAGGCTGAAAAAGTGGAAGTAGAAGGTCCTTCTACATCGGATTATCCATTGCAGAAGAAAAAACACAGCTTTGAGTACCTGAGAACTATCTCTCATTTAAGACCGAGAACTAATACTTTTGAGGCTGTATTCCGCGTGCGTTCCCTCTGCGCTTATGCAATCCATAAATTTTTCCAGGAGAGGGATTTCGTGTACGTGCATACACCACTGATCACCGGAAGTGATTGTGAGGGCGCCGGCGAGATGTTCCAGGTAACCACACTTGACATGAACAATCTTCCAATGACAGAGGATGGAAAAGTAGATTACAGCAAAGACTTCTTCAATAAACCGACCAATCTTACTGTAAGCGGACAGCTGAACGGTGAGACTTATGCGATGGCATTTAAGAACATCTATACCTTTGGACCTACTTTCCGTGCAGAAAACTCCAACACGACAAGACACGCAGCAGAGTTCTGGATGATCGAGCCGGAGATCGCATTTGCAGATTTAGAGGATGACATGATCTTAGCTGAGAGCATGTTAAAATATGTCATTAACTATGTATTAGAGAATGCACCGGAAGAGATGGCATTCTTCAACAGCTTTATCGATAAAGGGCTGTTAGAGAGATTACAGCATGTTGCAAACTCTGATTTCGCACGTGTGACTTATACAGAAGCAGTTGAGATCTTAGAGAAGAACAACGATAAATTTGATTACAAAGTATCCTGGGGCTGCGATCTTCAGACCGAGCATGAGCGTTATCTGACCGAGCAGGTATTCAAACGCCCGGTATTTGTAACTGATTATCCAAAGGAGATCAAAGCTTTCTACATGAAACTGAATCCGGACGGAAAAACAGTTGCAGCAGTAGACTGTCTGGTTCCTGGCATCGGTGAGATCATCGGAGGAAGCCAGAGAGAGGATGATTACGAAAAATTACTTGCAAGGATCAATGAACTTGGACTGAAAGAGGAAGATTACAGCTTCTATCTTGACCTCCGTAAATACGGTTCTGCAAGACATGCAGGATTCGGACTGGGATTTGAGCGTTGCGTAATGTACTTAACAGGTATGTCCAATATCCGTGACGTTATCCCATTCCCAAGAACTGTCAATAACTGCGAATTATAAAATTGTATTTCATATCGTAGGTGATTGCGAAAACAATTGTGTTTTCTGCCATCTACGATATTTTTAGACAATTGCGAAACTCATGAAAATCTAAATTGAATTGTGAAAAATTAACAAAAGCTTGAGAAAACACTGGGGAGCGGTCGGTACTTAGAAGGCAGGTACGATGTCAATCGTGACTGGCTTCTTAGTACCGTTACCAGCGACACGTAGCGAGAGCGTGTTTTCGAAAATTTTGTTAATTTTGAACAATTGAAAGAAGAGTAGGATGAGTTTCGCAATTGCCTGCTACGATATTTAGATGACAAGGAGAAGGATTGTATGAGATATGTTTTGGAAAATGACACATTGCGCGTGGAGATCGATTCTTTTGGGGCAGAACTAAAATCCGTAAAGAGAAAATCCGACGATAAAGAGTACATGTGGTATGCGGACAAAAAATATTGGGGAAGAACCTCCCCTGTGTTGTTTCCGTTTGTGGGGAACTGCAGAAATAAAGAATACCGCTATGGCGGAAAAACGTATGCAATAGGACAGCACGGTTTTGCAAGGGATATGGAACATACCATGGAATCCCGGACAGAGGATACCATCTGGTTTTCCTTACATTCCAATGAGGAAACGATGGAAAAGTATCCATTCGCGTTTGTTTTGAAAATTGGATACAATTTGACAGGCAATGAATTAAAAGTCATGTGGAAAGTGGAAAATCCGGATACAAAGACCTTATATTTTTCCATCGGCGCACATCCGGCTTTCTTATGTCCGTTTCATGACGAAGAAAGCAAGCTTGGATATGGTCTGCAATTTGCAGGATTAAAAGAACTGCATCATCATGGAAATACACCGGATACCGGACTGGCAGTAATGAGTGAAGATATTGTAATCCCGCTGGAGAATGAGAAAGTATACTTTACACCGGGATTTTTTGACCGCTGCACTTATATGGTGGAAGGAAAACAGACCGGGGAAGTTTCACTGGTCACACCGGATGGAAAGCCTTATGTGACCATGGATTTTGACGCACCTTTATTTGCAATCTGGTCACCGGAAGGAAAAGACGCACCGTTTGTCTGCATTGAACCATGGTATGGAAGATGTGATGCAGATGATTTTGATGGTACATTAGAGGAACGGGCATACGAGAACGCAGTGGAGCCGGAGCAGATATTTGAGGCTTCTTACAGCATCCGTTACCTGTAAAAAAGAAGAAAACTTTCATCTGCCACGGCAGGACATAAGCGCTCATTTAAAAAAATCCGCATAAGCAGCCGGATTGCTTCATATATATAGACAGAAGTGAAAGTCTGGCGGTGGCGGATTGGGAACAGGATTGAGATTAAGGGCGAGAGATGCAAAGGAAAACCCGGCAAAAGTGCTGGCAATGGTTCTTTTTATCATGTTTATCATAAGTGCGTTATTGTTATTGCTTCTGGCATTGCTTTTATACCGGCTGGAACTCTCGGAGGCAGTTGTCAAAGTGGCAGTGATCGTTATTTATATCATAACGGGGCTGACTGGAGGCATTCTGATGGGAAAAAAGATCAGGGATAAAAAGTTCCTCTGGGGATTTGTGGCAGGAACGGTTTATTTTGGAATTTTGTTTGCCGTCTCACTGATCATAAAGGGGGGAGCAGGCATTGAACCGGTGAAAATGATCACAACCTGGGTGCTCTGTGCGTGTGCGGGAACTGCCGGCGGCATGATCAGTTAAAAAAATGCTTTTCTTATGAAAAACTATGTGTTATACTATAAAACAGCGAAAAAAGATTTTTAAAGGAGAAATAATCATGAAACACGTTAAAACATTAAATACTAGAAAATTACAGAACACAGTAAAAAAAGGTGGATGCGGCGAATGTCAGACATCCTGCCAGTCTGCTTGTAAGACATCCTGCACAGTAGGAAACCAGACTTGCGAGAACAAATAAGTTTTAACTCAAAAGTGAATAATGACACTCACAAACGACCGTTCGCGAAGCGTGCGGTCATTTGTACGTTATAGATATGTGTAATGATTGCACATATTATGAGGAAAAGATGATAGAAAGTGAGGAAATATTATAGTGGTTCATCAGTATAAGAACAACGGCTATGATATTGTTCTGGATGTAAACAGCGGTGCAATCCACGTAGTTGACGATGTGACATATGATGTCATTGAGATGTATGCTACACGTGAGAACGTAGCAGATACCTCTGCGGAAGAGATTGTAACTGCATTATCCGGCAAATATGGAAAAGAAGAAGTAGAAGAAGCGATTGACGAAGTTCAGACATTGATCAAAAATGAGGAACTTTTCACAAAGGACACCTATGAAAACTATATGATGGATTTCAAAAAGCGTCCGACCGTTGTAAAAGCCCTTTGTTTACATATCGCACATGACTGCAATCTTGCCTGTCGTTACTGCTTTGCAGAAGAGGGCGAGTATCATGGAAGAAGGGCATTGATGTCCTTTGAGACCGGTAAAAAAGCATTGGATTTCCTGATCGCAAATTCCGGTAACAGAAGAAACTTAGAGGTGGACTTCTTTGGTGGAGAACCTCTTATGAACTGGCAGGTTGTAAAAGACCTCGTAGCCTACGGAAGAGAGCAGGAGAAGATCCACAACAAGAACTTCCGTTTTACACTTACTACAAACGGCGTTTTATTAAATGATGAGATCATGGAATTTGCCAACAAAGAAATGGGCAATGTGGTTTTAAGCATTGACGGAAGAAAAGAAGTCCATGATCATATGAGACCATTCCGCAAGGGAGCAGGAAGCTATGACCTGATCGTGCCGAAGTTCCAGAAATTTGCAGAGAGCCGCAATCAGGACAAGTATTATGTGAGAGGTACTTTCACACACAATAACCTTGATTTCTCCAATGATGTGCTGCATCTGGCAGATCTTGGATTCAAACAGATCTCAGTAGAGCCTGTAGTGGCACAGCCAACCGAGGATTATGCGATCCGTGAGGAAGACCTTCCACAGCTTTATGAGGAATATGACAAGCTGGCTGCTGAGATGGTAAAGAGACATAAAAATGGAAATGATTTCAACTTCTTCCATTTTATGATAGATCTGGAGGGTGGACCGTGCGTGGCAAAACGTCTTTCCGGCTGTGGTTCAGGAACAGAGTATCTGGCAGTGACACCTTGGGGTGACCTTTATCCTTGTCATCAGTTTGTTGGAAATGAGGATTTCCTGCTTGGAAATGTGGACGAGGGTATCAAACGTCAGGATATCTGTGATGAATTTAAGTGCTGCAATGTTTATGCGAAAGAAAAATGCCGTAACTGTTTTGCAAAATTCTATTGCAGTGGCGGATGTGCAGCAAACTCCTACAATTTCCATGGAGATATCCACAATGCATACGACATCGGATGTGCACTTCAGAAAAAGCGTATTGAATGCGCAATCATGATTAAGGCTGCCGAGGCAGACGAAGAATAAAGGAAGGGTAAAACAATGAAAAAGAGTAAAGCAGCAGTCATATTGGCAGTGATCCTTGCAGCGTTTGTGGGACTTGCTTATTATGCATCAATTATTCTTTCATCCACCGGAATCGGCGAAGATATGTCAATTCCTCTGGGACTGGATCTCTCCGGTGGTGTTTCCATTACTTATCAGGTAGTGGACGAGAATCCAAGTGCTGAAGATATGAGTGATACCATTTATAAACTTCAGAAACGTGTAGACAGTTACAGTACAGAAGCTTCCGTATATCAGGTTGGAGACGACAGGATCACAGTTGAGATCCCAGGTGTACAGGACGCAAATGAGATTTTAGAGGATCTTGGAAATCCGGGATCTTTAGAGTTCCAGATGCCGGATGGATCAGTTTTCATGACCGGTGACATGGTGGAAGATGCTCAGGGAGCAACAGCGACCGACAGATATGGAAACAAACAATATATTGTATCTTTAAAGTTAACAGACGAAGGTGCAAAGATATTCGGTGAAGTAACAAGCGAGAATATTGGCAAGAACCTTCCAATCGTATATGATGGGGAGACGATCAGTTATCCGCAGGTGCAGAGTGCAATCACAGGTGGTGAAGCACAGATCACAGGAATGTCTTCTTTTGAAGAGGCAGATAATCTGGCAACCCAGATCCGTATCGGTTCTCTTTCTTTACAGCTTTCCGAGTTAGAGTCCTCTGTCGTAGGAGCACAGTTGGGAAGCCAGGCGATCGCCTCCAGTTTAAAGGCAGGTGCGATCGGACTTGCGATCGTCATGGTATTTATGATCGTGATGTACGCAGTACCGGGTATTGCAGCATCCTTAGCGCTTGCAATTTATACAACTTTAGTGATCGCAACCTTATATTTATTCGATATTACACTGACGCTTCCGGGTATCGCAGGTATTATCCTTGGTATCGGTATGGCGGTGGATGCGAACGTTATCGTATTTGCACGTATCCGCGAGGAGATCGCAACCGGAAAATCGGTCCAGACATCTATGAAGATCGGTTTCCAGAAAGCGATGTCAGCTATCTTAGATGGTAACATTACAACCCTGATCGCATCTGTTGTGCTTATGGCGTTAGGTTCCGGTACCGTAAAAGGTTTTGCCTATACTTTAATGATCGGTATCATCCTTTCCCTTTTTACAGCAATGGTTGTGACCAGATACATTCTGTATTCTCTGTATGCATTGGGACTTAAGAGTGAAAAACTTTACGGTCGTGCAAAAGAGAGAAAGAGCATTGATTTTATTGGAAAAAAAGCAGTATTCTTTACAATTTCCGGCATCATTATCGCTGCCGGACTGATCAGTATGGGAGTACATTCCGCAACAGAGGGCAAGGCATTGAACTATGGTCTTGACTTTATGGGTGGAACTTCCACAACGGCTGATTTTGGCAAAGATATGACCATCGAAGATATTGAGAATGACATTGTTCCTTATGTGGAAAAAGTAACCGGGGATTCCGATGTGCAGGCAACAAAAGTAGAAGGAACAACACAGGTTACAATTAAGACACGTACCTTAAGTCTTGATGAGCGTCAGGAATTGGAAGATACACTGGCAGAAAACTGTGATGTGGATGCATCCACCATCACTTCCCAGAGTATCAGTTCTACCATCAGTGGTGAGATGCGTTCCGATGCATTGAAAGCGGTTATCGTGTCCTGTATCTTTATGTTACTTTACATCTGGTTCCGTTTTAAGGATATCAGATTTGCAGCAAGTGCGATCCTTGCATTGGTTCATGACGTTCTTGTTGTGATCACAGTATATGCACTTGTGCGTATTTCTGTAGGAAGTACATTTATTGCATGTGTTCTTACCATCGTAGGTTACTCTATCAATGATACGATCGTTATCTTTGACCGTATCCGTGAGAACCTGGCATTAAAGACTGGAAAACAGACTGCAGAGGATTTGAGAGAAATCGCAAACAAGAGTTTAACTCAGACATTATCCAGAAGTATCAATACTTCTATTACAACTTTTATTATGGTCGTAATGCTTTACATTTTAGGTGTGGCAAGTATCCGTGATTTCTCACTTCCACTTATGGCAGGTCTTGTATGTGGTGCTTATTCTTCTATCTGCATCGCAACAGAGTTATGGTATGTCATGAAAGTACATTTAGGAAAAAATAAAGCAACAAAATAGTTGTGAAATAGGAAAACGGCTGCCTTCTGGCGGCCGTTTTTGCATTTCACATTTACAGAAAAAACGAAGGGAGACAGGAGAATGCAAAAAGGACTTTTGATCTATCTGATCGTTATGAATCTCATTGGACTTGCAGTGATGGCAATGGACAAAAGCAAGGCAAGACATCATGTATGGCGGATACCGGAGAAAACACTTTTCCTTGTGAGTATTTTAGGCGGCAGTGTCGGAACGTGGGCCGGCATGTATCTGTTTCATCATAAGACAAAGCACTGGTATTTTGTGGTGGGAATGCCGGCGATCCTGATCTTACAGATGTGCATTGCGGTATTGATCTGGAAAACGCATGGGTTTGGGATGTGATAAAGGCATGGTTTGCGACAGCGTATACATTTTTTAAATAAATTTATAATTGAATATTTACAGAAAGTCCTTTATAATGAACTTTAAAATCTGGCGGAAGACAAGGAGGAGTTTATGTACACATTAGAAGATATTCAGGCAGTGGATATGGAAGTTGCACAGGCAATTACCGATGAACTTGACAGACAGAACAGTCATATTGAGCTGATCGCATCCGAAAACTGGGTAAGCCCGGCGGTTATGTCTGCAATGGGAAGTGTCCTGACGAATAAATATGCGGAAGGTTATCCGGGAAAGAGATATTACGGTGGCTGTGAGTGCGTGGACGTTGTGGAAGAACTGGCAAGAGAGCGCGCAAAAGAATTATTTGGGTGTGAGTATGTCAATGTGCAGCCACATTCCGGTGCGCAGGCAAATATGGCGGTACAGTTTGCAATTTTAAAACCGGGTGATACGATCATGGGAATGAACTTAGACCATGGCGGACATCTGACACATGGTTCTCCGGTCAATTTTTCCGGAAGCTATTTCCATGTAGTACCATATGGTGTCAATGATGAGGGATTTATTGATTATGATAAAGTGGAAGAGATTGCAATGGAATGTAAACCGAAAATGATCATTGCAGGAGCATCCGCTTATGCGAGAACTATTGATTTCAAGAAATTCCGTGAGATCGCAGACGCATGTGGTGCAGTGCTCATGGTTGATATGGCACATATTGCAGGACTTGTGGCAGCAGGACTTCATCCAAGCCCAATTCCATATGCACACGTTGTGACGACCACGACACACAAGACATTGCGCGGACCGAGAGGCGGAATGATTTTGAGCAGTCAGGAAGTTGCGGACAAGTATAACTTTAACAAAGCAATCTTCCCAGGTATTCAGGGCGGACCACTGATGCATGTGATCGCAGCTAAGGCAGTCTGCTTCAAAGAGGCATTGCAGCCGGAATTTAAGGTTTACCAGCAGAATATTATTGACAACGCACAGGCACTCTGCAAGGGACTGATGGATCGTGGAATTAAGATCGTATCCGGTGGAACAGACAATCACCTCATGCTCGTAGATCTGACCAATTATGATCTTACCGGAAAAGCAGTTGAGAAACTTCTGGATTCCGTCAACATTACCTGCAATAAGAATACCATTCCAAACGACCCGAAATCTCCATTTGTGACAAGTGGTGTACGTCTTGGAACTCCGGCGGTAACTTCCCGCGGATTAAACACGGCTGATATGGATCAGATCGCAGAGGCGATCGCAATGATGATCAAAGAGGGTGAGCCGGCAGCTGACAAGGCAAAGGCGATCGTGAAATCTTTGACAGAGAAATATCCATTGAAATAAAATAAATTTTTTTGTTGAATAAGAAGTGGTTATCTGCTTCATGAGTAAAAAAGCCTCCCGATAAAAATGTGGGAATTGCGATGAAAGGCAATCCGGATCATTTTTGCCGGGAGGCTTTTGTGGTTTAGGAATGCAGCGTTTTGCAAAAAAATAAGAGTTTAGCAGAAATGATCATCTTGCGAGCACATCAATGATCTGTCCAACGTACATGGTGTGCATATCGCCGTCTTTGTACCATTTGTCAGCAATCTCGGAATCGAGGAAGGAATCATCCGTGATTCTGGTAGCAGACATTTTTTCACAGACCAAAACAAGATTTCCCTCATCAATGTATGGGATTCCATGCCGGTAGTCCACGGTAAGCCCTGCGTTTGCAATCTTATCCTCGTTCCGGCCGGAATGGGAGCCACAGTAATTCAAGGCATCGCGGTACTGGTCACTTACAAATGTAAGGGAGAAAAAGTCTCCCGCATCGATCAGTTCCTTGGTATATCTGGAATCACGGACAAAAACATAGACAACATTTTTGCCCCATAAAACACCAACACCGCCCCAGCTAATGGTCATTGTATTGGATTCCTGTTTATTTCCGGCTGTGAGCAGTGCCCATTCTTTGCCGATTTTCGTAAATGGATTCATGTCCAGCATATCAACTGGAATTGGCTGAAATGTATGCATAGGGATCACCTCTCATAATTTTTTAGGTAGTTTTATTATATTACAGGAGAGTGGAAAAGTCACTTGAAAAAGAAAATAAAATCAGGTTATATAAAATAAAACAGACAATAACTAATAGTTATACATAACATAAGGCTTCGGAATAATCTTGACATGAAAAAAAGAAAGTATCATAATGGTTGTCAAAGTTAATTTCCTAAAAATATAATAGATAATTGCGAAACTCGTCATAATCTTCTTGCAATTGTTCAAAATCAACAAAATTTTCGAAAACACGCTTTCGCTACGTGTCGCTGGTAACGGTACTAAGAAGCCAGCCACAACTTACAGTTGTACCTGCCTTCTAAGAACCGACCGCTCCCCAGTGTTTTCTCGAGCTTTTGTTAATTTTTCACAATTCAATTTATGTTCTCATGAGTTTCGCAATTATCTAAAAAGTGTAATGGGAAAAGGAGGATATTATGGATATCAGATTTGAGAAAAGACCGGTATTAAAGGAGAAACCAGACCAGAAGAATCTTGGTTTTGGCAAGTATATGACAGATTACATGTTTGTCATGGATTGGACAAAAGAAGACGGATGGAAAGATGCAAGAATCGTTCCGGAAGGACCTATCACAATGGATCCGGCATGTGTGACACTTCACTATGCACAGGAAACATTTGAAGGTATGAAAGCATACCGTACAGCAGAAGGAAAAATCCAGCTGTTCCGTCCAGAGATGAACGCAAAGAGAATGATCAATTCCAACGCAAGACTTTGCATGCCGGAATTCCCGGTTGATATGTTTGTCGAAGCAGTGGAAGCACTTGTAAAAGTAGAAGCTGACTGGGTTCCATCTGAACCAAACACTTCCCTTTATATCAGACCATTTATGTTTGCAACAGAAGCAGCACTCGGCGTACATATGGCAAACGCATACAAGTTTATGATTATCTGCTGCCCGGTAGGTGCTTACTATGCAGCAGGTCTTAATCCGGTTAAGATTCTGGTTGAGGATGAACTTGTCCGTGCTGTAAAAGGTGGTACAGGCTTTACAAAATGTGGTGGTAACTACGCAGGTTCTATTTTAGGACAGGTGAAAGCAGAAAAACTTGGTTATGCACAGGTTCTCTGGTTAGATGGTGAGCATCGTAAATATGTGGAGGAAGTTGGAACCATGAACATCATGTTCAAAATTGCCGGTGAAATCTACACAGCACCAATCGAAGGAACCGTTCTTCCGGGTGTTACAAGAGATTCCATGATCCATCTGCTTCGTGACTGGGGTTACAAAGTAAATGAGACAAGACTTTCCGTAGATGATCTGATGAAAGCCGGACATGACGGTACATTGGAAGAGGTATTTGGTACAGGTACAGCAGCTGTTATCTCACCAGTCGGAGAGCTCCGTTACAAAGATGATGTTGTGACAGTCAACAACTTTGAGATCGGTGAACTGACACAGAAATTATATGATACCTTAACCGGCATCCAGTGGGGAAGAATCCCGGATAAATATGGCTGGACAGTAGAAGTAAAATAACTTCTGGACATTTTTCGCATATCATAGTATAGTAATCATGTTATAGATGCCTTCATAGATGTAGCAGCATTTATGAAGGCATTTACAATATATATGGCACATTGATAATCGAATAAGGTTTATATTTTCAGATATGCAATCCTGTCTGTGACTGATTGCAGACATTTAGGTTTCTCTTCTAGCGCCATGTACCTGTGAGGACGACCATACACAGGTTAACGAGGAAAAGGGTTATCGAAAATTCGGCGGACGCCCTTTCGTACCTCCCAGTGCGAGATATGCCGGCAAATATGCAGGTGACTGCAAAACAAATACGGTATAATGGGACAATTGAATTCGAATATGATTTAAATTTTAAATAGAAAAGAAGAGGAAATTTAATATGTGTGGAATTATAGGTTATACAGGCAGTGAAAACGTAAAAGATGTTTTATTAGATGCGTTGGAATTATTAGAGTATCGTGGATATGACAGTGCGGGTATTGCAGTGAAAGACGAAACTTCCCATGTGACAAATGTTTATAAATGTGCCGGAAGAGTAAGTGATTTAAGAGCAATTTGTGATTCGAAGAAGATTATGTCTGCCTGCGGTATCGGACATACAAGATGGGCAACTCACGGTGGAGTTACAGACCAGAATGCACATCCGCATCAGCAGGGAAAAGTGACACTGGTTCATAACGGGATCATCGAAAACTATCGTGAGCTGATCGCTGATTACGATTTGCAGGAAATCCTTCATTCTGAAACAGATAGTGAAGTTGCGGCTGCATTATTAAATCATTATTACAAGGGAGATCCAAAGGAAGCGATCAAAAAAACAGTGAGCAAATTAAAGGGTACCTTTGCGCTTGTGATCCTGTTTGAAGATCAGCCGGATGTGATCTACTCGATCCGGAATGTCAGCCCGATCGTTGCAACCATATGCAAAGAGGGAGCAATGCTTGCATCAGATCTGACTGCACTCTGCCGTTTTACAAATGAATACTTTGTTGTACCGGAATATCACATTTTAGAGTTGCACAAAGATCATGTGGTACTTACGGATTTAAATGACAATGTGGTAGAACCGGAATTTTTGTCCGTTGACTGGGAGTTGAACAGCGCGGGAAAGAATGGTTATCCATTTTATATGGAAAAAGAGATTATGGAGCAGCCGGAAGCAATCAAGAATACGATCAAAGACCGTATCGTGAACGGTCTGCCTGATTTTACCGCGGATGGTGTGCCGGATTCTCTTTTTACAGACTGTGACAGAATTTGTGTGGTAGCATGCGGAACAGCCATGCATGTGGGACTTGTGGCACAGGCTCTGGTAAAATCTATCGTTCATGTGCAGATGGACGTAGAACTTGCATCAGAGTTTATGTATTCCGATCCGGTCATTGATGAGAAAACATTGGTGATCGCAGTATCACAGTCCGGTGAGACAATTGATACCTTGGAAGCATTAAAATATGCGAAGAGACAGGGCGCAAAATGTTTATCCGTTATCAACGTAAAAGGTTCTTCCATTGCAAGAGAAAGTGATTATGTGTTATACACCGCAGCAGGACCTGAAATTGCAGTGGCAAGTACAAAAGCTTACACAACACAGCTTTCCGTATTTTATCTTGTGGTTGCAAAAATGGCATTATTGCGAGGTGTCTACACAGAGGAGCAGACAAAGAGCTTTATCGCGGAACTGGAGCGTGTTCCGGAAGTGATGCAGAAAGTATTGGAGAAAAGACGTGATATCCATGTGATCGCAAAGAAAATCCTGGAAGCAAAGGATCTGTTTATGATCGGACGCGGACTAGATTACTCTATCCTGCTGGAAGGATCACTGAAACTGAAAGAGGTTTCTTATATTCACTCTGAGGCTTATGCCTCCGGCGAATTAAAACACGGACCGATCGCACTGATCACGACCAATACACCGGTTGTAGCAACTGTAACGCAGGAAAAACTCATGTCGAAAGAGCTTTCCAATATTAAGGAAGTAAAATCCAGAGGTGCAGATATTGTATTATTTATCAAAGAGGCACTTTCCGGAGATCTTGATACCGAATATCAGGTGATCAAGCTTCCGGATATGCAGGATGAATTTATGGTTTTACCTGCATCGGTTGCATTACAGCTTTTAGCATATTACGTGTCATCCGATAAGGGATTTGATGTTGATAAGCCAAGAAATCTGGCGAAGGTAGTTACGGTAGAGTAAGAATTAAGTTTTGGGGGATTTGGATAAAGAACGGAAATAGAAAATGAGAAGTTGGGAAATCGAATGTTTTGCACAGGAAGCAGAACAGGATTGCATGTCTGAGCATATAATATAAGGAAATGTATGAAGAGGTTGTTCATGCCAGATATCAAATATGCCCAGACAGAGGCTGTAGATAAAGGAAGCCTCAAAGTAGAAGTACTTACAAACCGGACCAGAAGACCGATTGAGGGAGCAAGAATCACCATTTCCTATTCTGGGGATCCGGATTCCAAAGTGGAGGAGGTAAGCGCGGATGATTCGGGAATGTCGGAAAAACTTACGCTTGATGCGCCTCCACTTGAATACTCGATGGAACCCTCCGAAAATCAACCATTTGCCCAATATACAGTCAAAGTTACCGCACCGGGATATCGTCCCGTCAGTATTTCGGGCGTTCAGGTTTTTTCAGAGCAGCTCGCATTGCAACAGGTGCGGATGGCGGAAGAAAATGAGGAAGAAAATCAAATAGATTCCATTGTGATTCCGGTCAATACGTTGTTTGGCAATTTCCCGCCGAAAATAGCGGAGTCCGAGATCAAACCTGTCTCAGATTCCGGGGAGATCGTGCTGAGTAAAGTGGTGATCCCGGAATTTGTCGTTGTTCACGACGGACCACCATCGGATCCCAATGCGGCAAATTATTATGTCCGTTACCGGGATTATATCAAAAATGTGGCATCCAGCGAGATATACAGCACGTGGCCGGACAGCACGCTGCGCGCCAATATCCTTGCGATCATGTCCTTTACATTAAACAGGGTTTACACGGAATGGTAGGTAGGCAAATAGTTTCAAGTAAAGTATGGGAGAGAAAAAAGAGGTACTTCTGTAGAGAACTGGTGGTTTATCCGGAGAAAAGGAAATATAGGACAAGCAGGCAGTATTATAGAATTGTAGGCCTGTATAATAGTTAGAAACTTGGAATAAATTGTTATAGATTTTTCTGAAAATAGTACTTATAATAAAATTGAACACAGATTCACGAAAGGAGCTGGTTTTCATATGAGTATAGCAGAGTTAACAAACAAAATTGAGAATTTGTCAGCAGAGGATTATAATATGGTAATCATGCTTGTAAACAGACTGTCCGAGAAATCAGAAGCAAATGGACTGAAAAGATTAAGTGAGGACGAGTTAGTAGAAGAGTTGTCTGAATCAATCAGAAAAAGTAACATGGGGGCAACGAAGTCAGCAAGAGCAGTATCGAAGAGCATGAGGGAGAAGTATGCAGTTTAATGTAGAACTTTCAGAATTAGCAGAAACTCAATACGATAATATTTTATCGTATATTTCTAATGTATTAAGAAATCCACAGGCTGTAGCAAATGTTATGGATGATTTTGATGATACAGTTGGAAAATTAGAGAAGATGGCAGATACTTTTGGTTTTTGTAAGAGTAAAAGATTGAAAGAAATGGGATTGCATAAGATTAAGTTTGCAAGGCATAGATATCTGTTTGTTTATCGTATCGTTAATGAAACAGTAATCATTGAAGGTATGTATCACGAATTACAGGACTATGAAAATTCAATTATCTAAATTAGGAAGGACAGTACAGAGAAAAATGTGCTGTCCTTTTTTATATTCTACAACATCACTAATTTCATATCAAAATCCTTGGCTATTACCACCACTGACACCACACTTTCCCAGCGTTATTGTATTAAATGTAAGGAGGACATAAAAAGAAATGTCCAGACAAAATAGTAAATGCAAAACGCAGGAGGAAAACGATATGTGTAGAAAATTAGTAGTAACAAATGAAATCTTTTTAGGAGCAAGACCAATCTGCTATGAAGCATACAGCTTACCTAAGGGAGAAGTGGTAGAGTTAACAGAAAAGCAGATTAAGGACACTTTAAAAGGTCTTACAAAAGATGAGGTTTATGGTTTGAGATTATCTGAAGCAGGAGAGTTGGAACTTGATACAGATGGCTTTTTCACAACAAACATGATGAAAAAGATTCATACAAATACATTAGTTCCAATGGTCGAGGATGATTGTTTAGCAAACCTTTTCTATATTGTGATTGGAACACATAAGGATAAAGCGAATACAATGTATGATGTAATTTCATCACGCTATGAGCGAACCAGTTTCACAGAGGAAAAAGTGAAAATATTACTCGATATGCATATCATTAGTGCAGGGGCAAAAGTGCAGGGAGATAAAATAATCGTTGCTCCATTAGAGAAGCCAGAGCAGTCAAAGCCACAGCAGCCAGCAGAAGCAAAAGTTGAGAAAACAACAGTAACAGAAAACGAAACAAAATAACCCAGTAAAAGGCAGGTGCAGATAAAAGCACCTGCCACATTTATTTTTGATATATCGTATCATGTAATAGCCATAATTTATAGTGGTAATAACAAAAAAATGAGCGCAGCTCTTGACAAAAATGATTTAAAGGCGTACTTTTAGATAAAAGATATGTAGCTGCTATATGTAGCAGCAGAAAGGACGCTCAGAAAATGATTATAAATAAAAATTTAGTTAAGGCGGCTGGATATAATCCGACTAAAGAAAGTAGACAAAAATCTATATTTGAAATGTGTGATTTGATTGAAAAAGGTGAAATATCATTACCATTATACCAAAGAGATTTAAGTTGGACATTAAAGAAATCAATAGAGTTACTTAATTATCAATTGCTAGGAAAATCTCCGGTATCTCCAATTTCTATAAATGTTATTAATAACATAGATGAGGCGGTTCCACAAGTGACATTTATTGATAGAGAAATTGTGACTAATATTGTGAGAGGGCAGAATTCTGTTGTGGATGGACAGCAGAGATTGACCACAAATTATAAGGCATATATTAATCATGATGATTTTAAAACAATTGTTTTGGATTTAGGAAAAGGTCAGTTTGTTAAGTTTGATGAACAGCCTAGACCGAATCAAATACCTGTGGGAATTTTGTTAAACAAAGATGATTCGGTATTATTTGAATATGCTAAAGAGCATCGTTCATTAAATGATCCACAGGCGATAAACATATTATTACAAGTTAAAAATAAAATGAAATCGTATAACTATACTATTAATCAAGCTATCGACTTGACAGAAGATGAGCAAATTGATTGGTTTGAAGTTTTAAATAATGCTGGCAGTCGTGTTAGTATTATTCAAATGAGATTTTCAAAGTTAAAAGCACATGGAATAGATATTTATACACAGTATACGAACATTTATAAGGAAAAAATGTATGAACGTGGTTATGATGACTTCTTTACACCGCAAAAAACAAATGTATCATATCCAATAGCAGCATTAAACCCAGCATATGAAACTATTGTGGGTAAAGAACATAATAAGAATTTTGCACCGATGCCCTCTGATACAAAAGAAAATCAATTATGTAATTTGTGCACAGAAAATCCTGAAAAATTAACAAAATGCTTTGAAATAACGTTAGGTGCACTTGATAGAGCTTTAGATTTTATTTCAGAACATAATTTAAAGAAGCCTGAAAGAGTAGATTATATTAATTATTTATTGGGATATTTAGTATTTCATCCACAAGATATAGGTGATGCAACTACACAGAAGTTAATAGAATGGTACAATACAGTTGATTTTAGAAATAAAAGTAATTCTAGCAGACGAAAAATTTTTACGGAACTATTAAATATATAACATCTTATAAAGGGGTGTTTTAAACAAAACTTTGTAACCAATACCGACTATCAGAAATGATAGTCGGTATTTTTGTGTTTCAATAGGGTATACCCCAGTGACTTAGTAGGGAGGATATGCAAAAGTATGTCAAGAGGCTGTGATTTGTATATTTGAAATATTTCATAGAAAACAGACAGCTTATTGAAACAGAACAGGGCAAGCACGACAATTTGGTTTATGCATCCTAAGTAACATTGAGATTAATTATAAGAAAAATTATTTTTAAAATGTGGAGGAAACAAACCCATGTCACTAAAATACGCCTACTGTAGAATATCTACAACAGACCAGAATATAGACAGACAAATCATAGCAGTAAAACAATTTGCACCAGATATATCAGATAACAACATATTTGTTGATAAGAAAACAGGCAAAGATTTTGAGCGTGAGCAGTATCAGGAAATGAAAGTCATTCTTGAGCATATTTCCAAAGCTAGCTTGAAAAACGAACCCATTGAGTTAATTGTGGAGGAACTTGACCGACTTGGTAGAAATGCAGATTTAATCAAGAAAGAACTAATGTGGTTTAAAGAGCATAATATCATAGTTCGTATCTTGGAAATACCTACAACGTTACATGAGGTAGATGAGAGTAATCGTTGGGTAACAGAAATGGTTACTAATTTATTGATTGAGGTATATGCACAGTTAGCACAGGTGGAACTAGAAAAAAGAGCAAAGCGACAAGCAGAAGGAATAGCAGTAGCAAAGGCAAATGGAGTATACAAGGGCAGGAAACCAATCCAAATAGACAATGAGCAGTTTGTAGTGATTTACACCAGATGGAAGTCAAATGAAATAACTGCCAGACAAGCCATGGCAGAACTCAACATAAAATCTAATACATTTTACAGAAGAGTAAAAGAGTATGAAACCAATAAAAAAGCAAGCAGTAACACTTGAAAAATTCAGTAATAACATCCATGCTATTACATCTTGAAAATTTTAGCTACATTCAGAGGGCATGATAAGTGATTCCAGCAATATCAAAAAATTCTAAGTTTGTATGGGTGATTTAAAATCTAGGGTAAATTTTTTGGACAGACTTCAGAACGATAGCAAGCAGCATAGGTGCATTTCAGTAGGATGCATTGCTGTTAAATAGTGTAGTAGCATAGTGGTTAAAAATTTTTTAGTAAATTTCAGAAGTGCAAAGAGACCGATTTTCAGAGAGGGAGGGAACAGAATAATGTCACAAAAAACTAGAGAGAAAAAGAAGAGAATACTTGCATCTGCCTTATGTGTGATGATGTTACTTTTTAGTTTAAGTGCATACGCAATGACAGCAAGGGTGGGGAACTTACCATTTACATTAACACCAAACACGAATGGATATGGTTCAGTTTCTCTTGACTGGAGGCAATATAATTATTCAAATAAAAACTTCAAAGTTTATAAATCATCCGATGGTGGAAGAACATACGAAACAGTAGGTATTGATTATAGATCAGTAACACAAGTAAGGTTATTACAAATATATCCAATTGATGCAGCAGCTAATCAGCTTAAGGTATGGATGGAAAATAATGGATATGGTAAAGGCATTATTAAAGTAGACAGTGTATACATTGATACATTTAATGCTAATCCATATGGATATTTAAAGGATTCAAATGGAAATTGGAGATATGATGTTTTACTATTTGGAACATGGGATTGTAATAATCACAAAGATATAAGCGATAGTGCATACAATGCTGTTAGTCAGTTTATAAATGCAGGCAGAGGTGTTATTTTCGGACATGATACAATATGTCATTTTAATGCAAGTCCTGCAACACATAAAAATTTTGAAAAATTTAAAAACTTGTTGGATTTAACCATAACAGATTACTATGAAAATATTGACTATTCAGGTTATGTAGGAAGCGCAAAAGCTGGTGGAACAAAGGTTAGGATAAAAAGAAAAAGTTTGTTTACAACATATCCATGGAGCATTGGCAATGTTGGAACAGAATTAACAATACCATATGCACATACATTAAGACAAGCTTTACCAAATACAAACAATGTTGATTTACAATTTTCTTCCTATGCATCTGGTTATGAAAACGAAAGCTGGTATTTAACAATCAAAAACAATTGTGCAATGATTCAGACAGGACATTCGAGTGGACAAGCTACTACGGATGAACAGAAGATATTAGCAAATCTTGTATTTTATATGAACCAGCTATTATTTAACACCTACACAACAAATGATGCATCAGCTCAAGACGTAGCAAAACCAAACACACCAAATGTATCACAGAATAACAGTAAAATGTCATATACAGCAGATGATAATGGAAGTACATATTGGTATTATGTAGAGAGCTTTAGTAAAGATGATACAACTGCATCAGGTTTGATAGATAGGTCAGAGAAGAAATCATTAACAGTTACAACAGGAGTAAAGAAATACAGATATTTATTTAGTAATAACGCAACAGAAACATTAACAACATCCAAAGGAACAGAAACAACAGATAAATCTGTACCAGTTAATTATGGTTATAAATATTTCCACGTAGCAGCAGTAGATGGTGCAGGTAACATAGGTGCTACAAAATCGGTAGAGGTAAAAAGACAATTTAATTTGAATTTCAATTATAATAAGCCATCAAATGCATCACATGACATAACAGGAAACGAAATAGCAAGTAAGAAAGTAACTTATAAAGAAAAATATGGCGATTTACCAAATCCTAAATTGGAAGGCTGGAAGTTTAAAGGCTGGTATACATCAGCAACAGGTGGTACACAGGTAAGCAAAGATACTATATACGAAGCAACAGTAGATAGTACAGTTTATGCACATTGGGAACAAATCAAATACACAGTAAGATTTAATGGCAATGGCAACTGGAATACATCACAAGGATCTTATACACAGCAATTTACCTATGATTTGCCAGCAACACTCATACCAAATAAATTTACACGACCAGATAATACAACATACAACAGTGTAAATTATATAAAAGGATATAGGTTTATCGGCTGGGGAACATCAGCAACACAGAAAACAGCAACCTACACAGATAAACAGGAAGTTAAGAACCTCAAAAATACACAAGGAGCAGTGTTAGATTTATATGCTATCTGGAAGAAACCAATTACCCTCACTTTTAATTTTAATGGTGGCAAATTCAATGATAGTACAACCAATCAGGTATTAAATTATACTATCTATAATTCAGAATTGAGTCACACATTTGATATAAAACAATACTATGGAGGCTTTAAAAATAATCGTATCAGCGCAAATAAAGGTATAAACAACAAGCTAACTAAAACAGACACCAATGGAATACAGTACAGATTCCTAGGATACAGTTTAAACCCAAATGCCACAGTTCCAGACAGCAACTTTGATGTTTATAACATAAAAGAAAGAACAGAGAATTACACCATAAGAGATAACACAACCCTCTATGCAGTCTGGGAGCCAGTTCTCCAAATGACAGTACAGTTATCAGCACCACAGCACTCAGGAGTGATGCAGTTGACAAGTGATGTTCCAGTCACCACAACCTTAGGAAATTTCAAAATATCAAGTGGCACCAGAAGTACAGAAATCCCAAGTAGTGCAACAGCCTCAGTAAATTCAGCAACCATAGGTACTAACGTAACCAACAAGGATTTAGTAACCTACACAGTAAGTGCCAAAGGAGCTTCAAATATTAAGTTTAGCACAGCAGCAGATTCTAGAATACTAGATATATACACCCATGGTAACAACAATACATGGTTTGACAAGTTAAATACCACAGATAAATTCGAATATGCAATAGATAACTTTGCAAACATAACAAGTAGTTTCACAATACCACAGTATATAGGAACTAAAAAGAGTTACAAGACTAGCAATCCAGAATCAGCCACAGGTACATCGGTATATGCAATCAAGTTTACCTGTACCCAGCCAAGCTACTATTACAGTAAATATTGGAATAGTCCAGAGTCAACAAGTGTTTATGGCATACTATTTTTAAATCCAACACTTCCAGATGACAATACCAACGGAGGTATAATATTACCACCATATGCAGTAGAAGATGGAGCATACGAATTTGAAACCATCTTAAATTAAGCAGAAATAAAAAGCAGAAAAGCAGTAGCCAGAAAGTGACTACTGCTTTTTCTCTGCAAAAATACCTTGCAATTACCATATCCCAGCGTTACCATCCAACTCCATAAAGGGGAAAGGAGGAAAATTCATGGAACATCAGGAATTAAAAGAAAACATAGAGGAGCAGATAAGAGATGCAATGAATATTTTGCAGCTCCTTGAAGTTGAACTCTCAGCGAATGAGGATGATGAACACATAATCAGAACTGTATCTATCGTAGAAAAGATACTGAAGTCAAGCTTAGAACTGCTAAAGCATATCAATTAGAATTACGAAAACATTCAGCAGTCATTTTTAAGGCTTTTATTTGTTTATCAGTCAATCCATCAAGGGAAAGAGAGTTTTTATCGCTTGTATCAATATTAAGAAGATAGTCTACAGAGGTCTTGTATTGACAAGCCAATTTTACAAGCACGGGAAGGGAGGGGAGTCGCTCATTACTTTCATATAAACCAATGGTGCTTACAGACACACCAACTAATTCAGCAACTTGCTTTCTTGAAAGCTGATTTCTAACACGCAAAGTTTTCAGTTTGTACCCTAAATTTTCAAGCATAACCAGACCTCCACATTTATATGCACAGTTTATCTAGTTATATGCTACAATGGGTTGCTAAATACTGCTAAAAGTAGTAAAATGCAACTAATACGAATATTTCAATGCAGTAAGTAGAAAACAGTGGAGGATAAACTATGGGTACACAATTATCTGAAAAAGAGCAGGAGTTATTGGTATTATGCATTGTAAAAGAATGTTTGAGATTTGCAAAAGAGCATAACAAATCTTTTGAAGAGGTATTAAATGAGGATGTATTTCCTAATCAGGCAAATGTAGAATTTGCTGAAATGGTTTGTAAGACAATAGAAGTATTAAAAGACAAGGGATATATAAATGGAACTGTAGAGTTGGAATATGAAATAGAGTTAGAGTTAGACGCAGACTCAGATACTTTTGAAGAAGAATCAACAGATGCAATAGACTTTTCATCATGTATCTTTGAAAACATAAATATTAGTGCGAAAGGAAATATTAGGTTAGGCACTGAAGGGTTTAAAGAGGTCAGTAAAGAGTTTGGAAAGAAAGCACTTCCGATTGTTAAATGCATTGCAACAACTACTTTACAGACATGTGTGGAATCTGCTGTTGTTCTTGGATTAAGGACAGTTGGGATTCCAGTATAGGCATATATCAGTACATTTCGATAAAAATAATTAGTTTTTAATTTGTTCATTTTTTAAGTTTAGGGGGCATCGCACAGATGCCCTCGCTCATTATCAAAACAGGAGGAACATATACAATGAGTGGCAAGTACATGAAAATCAAAAGGGTAATCATCCCAACACTAACAATGGTTATGCTAAGTAGCATGTTGTTCGGGTGTGCATCAGCAACAAAGCAGGATACATACAACATGCTCCAAGAATCAACGGAAATAGAACTGGAGTATGCAGTTCCCGACTATGACAATGCAGAGGATTCCAAGGTAGAGCTGCTCCCATGGCTACAGCTTGCATCCCTTGAAACACATCCAGAGTTAAGAAAAGCATTTGAGGAACTGCTTGGAGTCACAGTATCAGAAGATGGTACCAAGACTGGAATCATCTATACCGATGAAACAGGCAAAGCAAATCAGAACAATACATTATTTAATGCTTTAGGAAAAAACAATTTGTTTATTGACACAATAAGAGATATGGAACAGTCAGAAAAAATTGAGTCAATTGCATCTGATAATTACACAGACATTGAAGATAACCAAAGCATTGCAGCAGTAATCAATGCCTACTTCGAGTTATTACCAGATCAATCCGAAGGACAGTTTGATGGCGATTCAACAATCAGTAGAGCACAGGCAATGACATTATTGATGCGTGCCATCACACCAGTCAACGACCAGCAGGCACCAGAAACCGATAGCGATTTCACAGCAAAGGTCGGTGAAACAATATATACCGATTTTGCAGCACCAATGGATAATTATTGCTACATCAATACTTCAAATGGCTTAAATGAAAAGTCTTTTGAAAGCACCATGTCAAGAGGCGAATACATTTATATGTTGACAAAAGCACTCTTCGGTGATGAATATTCAAGTCGCTTAGAAGAAGCTGGCAAAGAAGAAATAGATGTTGACAGTGTAACATTTACAACATTAAAAGATGGTGGAGATGTTACATATCAAGAGGCATTAAGCAGTACTGATAAAGGCTTGCCAACAGATATGTTCAACACTTTTAAGAAAGCAGCAGCAATAGGGTTTGTCACAGAAGACAGTCTCAACTGGGATGAAGCAATCACAAAATCCGAAGCAATTAACCTTTTCATAGATGCAGTAGAGGTTTACCAAACCAACACAGGTTCAGTGAACACAGAACCAGAAGAAACCAATGGAAATACAGCAGGGGATTTATATGTACCAACAGAAGAAGATAACCAGATAGAGGATGAAGCTTCACAGGCAATAGCAGAGGCAACGAAAGCAGATGAACAGTTACAGTCAGAAGCAGGACAGACAACATCAGAGGAAAGTAATTATACAATAACTCCAATGACAGCTACCCTGTATGCTCAACAGGCAGTAAACCTTAGACAGGGACCTGGTACAAACTATGACAAAACAGGAAGTTTATCAACGAACCAGTCAGTAGAAGTAACAGGCTATACAGATGTTGCATCAGGAAAATGGTATCAGTTGTCAAATGGTTCTTTTGTATCATCAAAATATTTAAAAGATACACAGGTATCAACCTCAACTACAACAAAACCAAGTACAACCAACACGAACAATACAGGCAATAACAATGGAGGTGCTAGTAATAACACCACTTCACAGCCAGCACAATCCAGTGAAGAACAAACAGCTTCACCAAGTGGATCAGGTGATGGTTCAGGTTCAAGCAGAGAAAACCGTGCTGGATCAACTTTAGACGCTGGAATAGGTGGAGAATGGAATCTACAATAACATAATACATTTACAATGGAGGATCACGAAAGTGAGCCTCCAACATTTTTATAGAGAGGAGAATAAACAATGATAAAAACAAACATAAAAGAGGAAGTAGTCCAAGGGCATAGATTTGGTAAAAAATTGACTAACAGTGATTATGGAACAGTAGCATTTCTGTTATCAAGAAATGACATTTTAAGAGATAAAAAAGCAAATGCAGATAATTTTTCAGACCAAGAGTTAACATATAACAGCATTTATTTTTTGATTGGATATGAGCAGAATAATGATTCAACTACAGAGATGATGTATGTAGGACAGGCTGGAATCCGAGACAACGGGCAATCAGTACTTGATAGATTAAATGAACATGCATGGTCTGGTAATGACCCGGCAAAGTATATAGATAAGTGGACAGATATAGTTGTAGTAACAAATGAAAAGAAAGCGTGGGGAGCAACAGAATTAGATGCTCTTGAGCATATATTTTGGAGTTTAATACCAGTAGGAAATAGATACAATTCAGCTAAGCCATCATGTACTGGTGCAGACTTGGGTAAATTTGCAGAGGCAGTAAAACAAGTAAAAGAATATCTTGATTATTTGCAGTATAGCATGTTTAAAGAAAAAACAGATGATGTATTAGCACAAAATATAAATGATATTGCAAAAGCAAAATCAGAGTTACCTATTGATTTAGATAGAGGAACTACACGTATTCCAAACATAACAACACCACCTAGAATTGTCAGTAAGATGCTGGATATGTTACCACCAGAAGTATGGAATGACGAAACAGTATTCCTTGACCCAGCATGTAAGGATGGAGGCTTCCTAAAAGCAATATATGATAGGTTAATAAGTGATAAAAAATTGATTGCAAAATATAATGGAAATGTGGATGCATTAAAAAATAAGATATTATCAAACCTATATGGAATTGCATTAAATCAGAACTCTAAAGCTGTAACAATAAACAACCTTAATGGATTTGGATATAATACAACAGTAATACCCGATTATATCAATAAGTTAAGAAATAATAAATTAGTTGATGTAGTTAAAGACGAGTTTGGAGGAAGTATGAAATTTGACGTCGTAATTGGTAACCCACCATACCAAGAAAGTACAGGAAGTGGGTTGAATGAAAGTGGTGGAACAGCATTGTTTGATAGTTTTATCATTAATGGAGTATTAACAACAAACAGGTTACTTTGCATGATTACACCTACAAAATGGCTTGCTGGGAATTTTAAAACATTTGTAACTGTAAGACAAGCATTGCTAGATGAACACCATCTTAGAAAAATGGTAGATTATATGAATGCGAAAGACATTTTCAATGGAAGAAGTATAGCAGGTGGAGTAAGTTACTTCTTATATGATAAACAATACAAAGGTGACACAGACTTTACTACTATCAATAATCAAGCATATAATGAAAAGAGAAAGCTTTCTGCTAATGATATAGTACCAAGACATTATATTGGAGATACAGTAATTGATAAGGTAAGACAGAAGTCAACAGATTATATATCAGATTATATATACAAAAACTTGTGGGGGTTAGGTACTGACTATGACGGAAATCCTATAAGAACAAATGATAATGAAGTTGAGGTCATAACACCTAGAGGATATTCATATGCTGAGTTTGACTACAGACCTAAATATTGTGATACATACAAGGTAGCGTTTACACGTGTTGTACCAGATCATGCAGTAGAACCAGATAAAACATTCAAGTACAGAATTTTATCATCTTTACAAGTGTTAAAACCAGGTCAAATATGCAATGCATCCTACATGGTTGTTAATGGCATAAATAAAGAAGAATATGCAAACAACATAAAAGGATACTTAGAAACAAAATTTGTAAGATTTCTAGTTTTGCAAACATTATTTGGAATAGGATTAACACCAGATAGGTTTAAGTATGTACCTATAGTGGATTTTTCAAAAACATGGACTGATGAGGAACTGTATCAATATTTTGAATTGAATGATACAGAAAGAAAATTTATTGAGACAATGATGAAGCCAATTAATAATCAGGTGTCATCAAACAAACAAAAGTACACACCACAAGACCTCATGGCAAATTACATCAACAAACAGCTAAACCCATAAAATAACTAAAGAACACCCACCTCCCAGCGAGTGTCCTTTTTCTATGCCCTCCCCTAAATTAAGAATAAAATTTATTTTTCATCAAAACAAGGAGGCACAGCATGAAAAAGCAACGCACAAGCAATAGAAAAATAAAATATACACTGCTAAGTATTTTATTTTCAATAATGTTTATATTCACAGCACTAAACATTTCAACTCCATTCACAGCCTATGCAGATGGAGAGAATGGAAACGGAACAGGTGACGCTGGTTCTTCAGGAACACATATTTTTGCAGGTGGTGCAGCATCCTACAAATCAGCATACCTAATTTACATAGTAGACGGAAATGGCAATTTAATAACACCAGTAGTAGAGGCAGCAATATCCGGAGCCAAAGTTCCACCTACAGATGGAAATTTTAATTACGAGAAATCAAAGTTCGGCAACCAAGCACCCTCAAGATTTACTACAATAAGTGGTATACCAACACCCTTCTCAAGCAGTGGAGATGGAAATGGAGCAGTTTTGAAAAGTACTTTATTAAGCAAAAGTGGGGATACTGTATTAGCAGATAGGATAATAACAACATACTTTGATGAAGAAACAACTAAACAGTTTAAATCCAACAAAGACCAGTACCTCATCTTCGAAGGTGTCTACTGGTTTACCATGAATGAAGGCAATCTCAAAGGGCAGACAATAGTAGCCACTGCGTCAGGCTGGGCGAAAGCACAGCAGGAAAATGGATATCCTCAAAACGGTACAAAAGTATTTTCAAGATATACAAATAATATATTTGCAAACTGTATGAAATTTGAGGTTGCTCAGTTAGGATTAAATCCATGTCCATCAGGCAAGCAGACAAATGATGTAATCATGAGTTCAGCAAGTGGTATCATTTCAGTTTGGAATAATGAAGTAAATCAAGGGAAAAGTGGGGAACAGACAACCTATGATGAATCAAAAGGAGACACACCAGCACCTCCAGCAGACGAATCAGATGGAGCATATACAATAGTTAAAAACTATAGATACAGTAACGATGGAGGAAACACCTACATAGATGCAGGCTGCTACAATAAAAAAAATATAGCTAGCAAGATTATAATAGAAAATGAGCAATCCTATAAAGTAGTAGGATGGAAGATAAGTAATCAAACATCTACAAATATAAATAGTGTGACATGGGAAGGAAGTATACCAGGCAAAGTAACACAGCCTGCAAATAAAAAGTCAAGGCTAAAATGAAAGAACTTTGAAAATTTTATACAGGTTGAAAATTAGACATCAAAACAAGACCACCACACCAGTGCTGGTCTGAAAGGTATAGTAGATAATTAAGATTCTGGAAGAGATGCAAGATATTCTTTCACTCGTCCATAGTAGATGCGTAGAAACTTGTTAGCACCGGCAGTCATATAGACATAATACGGTTTCTTTTGAGCCCGTTTTTTGTCTAAGAACTGATACACAGGATCATCTTGTGGATGTGTTTTGATTAAGACATCCATTACCTGAAATAGTGTTTTCCTGAGGTCAGAAGAACCTCGTTTTGAAGTTGGAACACTTTTCTGTTCATAAGAGCCGGATTCGTTAACACCAGGGTCTACACCGGCAAAAGCAGTAATGGCACCCTTGTGAGTGAAACGGGAAACATCACCAATCTCAGCCATCAGTTGAGGACCGAGTGACGTTCCAACCCCTTTCATTGCCATAACAACGGGATACTCCGGAAGCTTGGATGCAGTTTCGTTCATGAGAGTGCGTAGCGACTCAACAGTAATAGAAGCACTGTTAAGTTGGTCAACTGCCTGCTTGATAATAAGCTTTGTAATGTCATCCTTAGGAAGTACAGGAACAAGCTCCTTTGCTTTTCCATAGATTTCTTCAGCTTTTGACTTGCTGAAGTTGTACTTCTTGCGTTTGCACCAGTTTTCATAGTGATCAATAAAAGCGTTTATGGACATTTTACGGACACAGTCTACATGCCAGTATGTAGATGCAAAATCGACCCATTTCTGGCTGCCGTCACTACGTGCAGGACTGTCAAAATAAGTATTAACACCAGGATAGGTTTGGTCAAGGATGCCGATAAGGTTATTCTTCATAGCCGTCTTGTGCTTCATGTAAAAGCCAAACTGACGGTTCATGGTTTTGAGTTGATTGCGTAATTCATCCATAACGCTATACTGTTTCAGATTTTGCCACTTGTCAAGTGCATATCGGGCAATTTTAACAGAGTCAGCTTTATCTGTTTTGACTTTACGAAGGGAATCGTTATCAAAATCCTTGATAAGCTTTGGGTTAATGGCACTAACGAAAAGATTTGCTTCGGAAAGTTGATGGGCAAGGACTTCGTAATAGCGTCCGGTATGCTCCATTACAATTCGGGACTCACCTTCGATAGACTTGATAAGTTTTACAAGCGAATTGATGTCACTGGATGTGTGTTTAATTTCAAAGGGTGTGGAAACAATTTCGCCAAAAGGCCGCATAATAGCAACCATACTTTTACCTTTTGAAACATCGATACCTACTGCGTTCATAAATTTGTCACTCCTTAAGATTATTGCAATGGATAAGTACCAGTTTTACTCATTGCCTA
>OGFG01000527.1_pt1 | contig 45093 bp, 33 predicted proteins | sample 1570761 | NCBI WGS metagenome assembly OGFG01 (sample SAMEA2581938, study PRJEB24529) | metagenome | biome: Human gut stool | place: China | collected 2011
TAGCATCATTTCTGATGCTAAGATCTTGATTAGTCATCTTAACTTAATGACATTGGACGTTCTCTTACTCTACCAATGCCGGATGATGTAGGGTGGGCAATTATTGATTACCTTAAAAATGGACGACCTGAAACTGATGTAAAAAATATCTTTGTATCACACATTTACCCTTATGGTGAATTAACATCACTAGGAAAAATAATTCCGCAACAAATGAGAAAAGCCGGATTAAAAGCTCCTGTTAATAAACGTATAGGAATGCATGCATTTCGACACGGATTAGCGACTCGAATGTTAGAAAATGATGTTCCGCTTCCGGTTATATCACAAACTCTGGGACATGCAGATATTGAAAGTACCGAGATTTACTTACGAGTCAGTTTAAAGCAACTGTCTAAGTGTGGATTGGAGGTGGATTTATGAAAAAGAGAACTGTAGGAACCTTTGATGGTCCATTTGCTTCAATGCTTGATTTATTTGTAAAACAAAAACAGGCTCTAGGCTATGAATATGTTGGTGGTTATAATGCCCTTCATGTTTTTGATACATTTAGTAAAAAATACGAAGTCAAAAATTATGAGTTAACTCAAAATATCGTTTTGGATTGGGCACAAAAACGTCCCAATGAAAATGAAGCCACTCGTTCAGCAAGGATTATGTATCTGCAACATTTTGCAGTATTTTTAAACAGTCAAGGTTATTGTGGATATATTTCAGCTCCACAAAAATATCATTATTCACAGCATAACGCTTATGTTTTTACTAAGGATGAAATCCATAGACTTTTTTCATCTTTAGATAATATGACATATTCTCCAATTTCACCATATCGTAATATTGCATTTCCACTATTGTATCGGATGCTGTATGGTTGTGGATTCAGAATATCAGAGCTGTTAAATTTGACAGTAGGTGATGTTGATTTAGAAAATGGGATAATACATGTGCGTGATGCAAAAAATGGAAATGAACGTTTTGTTCCAATGGCTGATAGCTTATTTATCAGATGCCGTTCATATGCCAATCAAGTACATTCCAAGCATGACAGCTCATTCCCTTTCTTTTTTAAAAAGGATGGTAGCAGCTATTGTGTAAGCAACATTGAAAAAGACTTTAGAGAGCAACTGTGGCTGGCAGGGATCCCTTATTTAGGAAAAGAACTCGGTCCACGGGTTCATGATTTACGTCATACTTTTATCTGCCATCGCTTGAATCAATGGGCAGAAGAAGGTGCAGATCTCACAACAATGCTACCTATCTTATCAAAATACGTTGGACATACCGGTATAGCTTCTACTCAATACTATCTGAAATTAACGGCTGAAGTTTTTCCAAATGTACTAAAACAAATGGAAGAATTGACTGGATATGTATTCCCTGAAATAGGAGGTATTTTATATGAAGAAGAATAATACTGCTGATTTTTCTTATCATTAAACAAAGTTTTTTACTGAATATTTACCTGTGCAACGTAATTTAAGTCCAAATACTATTGCATCATACAGAGATACTTTCCGGCTCCTGCTCATATTTTATGATACAGAGAAGAATATAAAACCTAATCGATTGAATTTAGATATGGTAGACCGAAAAAATATGGAAGAGTTTTTGCTTTGGCTTAAAGAAAAGCGTAATTGTGGTTCAAGTACGTGTAATCAACGTTTAGGTGCACTAAAATCATTCTTTTCATATTTACAGTTTGCTTTACCAGACAAAGCTTTGGAATGCCAAAAGGCACTTGCCATCAAACCAATGAAGCAATCTGAGCCTGAATTAAAGTATCTTACTATAGAAGGAATAAAAGTTTTATTAGAACAACCAGACATAAGTACAAAGTATGGTCGCAGAGATCTTGCCTTGCTTAGTCTTATGTATGACACAGGAGCAAGAGTCCAAGAAATTGCTGATATCCGTATTTCACATATACGCTTTAGTGCTCCAGCAACAATTAGATTAACCGGAAAGGGAAGCAAAACACGAGTTGTCCCGATACTATCGAGAACCGAAGATATCTTAAAGCAATATATTAAAGAATTTAGAATTGCTGAACAGGGAAATGAAGCATATTTATTTCAAAATCGAGGTGGACAACAGCTTTCTCGTTACGGTATCGGCTATATTTTAACCAAATATACAGATATGGCTAGGGAGGTTTATCCAGAACTAATTCCAGAAAAACTTTCTCCACATTGCATAAGGCATTCAAAAGCTATGCATCTGTTACAGGCAAATGTAAATTTGGTATATATACGTGATCTACTTGGTCACACTAGCGTAACGACAACAGAAATATATGCAAGAGCAGACACAGCACTAAAACGTGAAGCTCTTGAAAAAGCCAATCCGTTGAAAGATACTCCATCCATGCCACAATGGAAGGACGATGAAAGTCTGATGGATTGGTTAAGAAACTTAATTTAACATTATTTTTGGCGGGTGATTTATTATCACCCGCAGAAAGGAAATACCTATGAAAAACAAACACAATTTAAAAGATATAAATGCTACTTTTGATAATGAACGCAATGAACTTCTTACTTGGATTCCATTGCTTATAAAAGAAAAACTCAACACTCTGAGCACAGAGCAATTGCGGACATTGCATTATATCTTAGGTTACAACTGTAAAGAAGAATCAACAGAATCCTTGATAGAGGAATTTGAAGGCTATGGTTATAGTGAAGATATTGCAACCGAATTTATCAGTATTTTTAAAAGAGACAATTATTTAATCTTTCAAAAACCATACTAATCTCCTTTGCATATTTGTTTACCCACAGAAACAAGTTCACATTCTGCTAGGCACGTACTATCGGATGAATTAGTCCAATTTGCAGCAATTACTGATATTTTTGAATGTGTTTTATCTTTTAGTTTTGTAGCGCATTTTTCAAACATTTCAGTATTTTTTACATAAATCTTTAAAGTTTTATGTTGTTCTTTTGGTATTGTTAGTAAATCATCTGGGCAATTCATATAAATGCATTGCTCATTTGAATCATACTTCCAAAATGTGCATGCAATAATGTAGTTTCCAGTAATACCAATTGAAAAATATTTATCAAAGTTATATTTATCTATGAGAATATCATCAATTAGGTATCCATTATAGCTTCCACCATCACGATATTGTAGACACATCAAATATAGCATTTTTAAGGAGTTTATAGCAATCCGCTGATTAGTACCTTTTCCGCCTGAGCCATACTGTGAGGGAGAATCATTTTCTTTCTTGTTTAATAAATTATCAAATAATTTTTCTAACAAGAAAAGTTTTTCTTCATATTTGTTTGGTTTAAATTGATCCTTTAAATGGCAAATAGTTCCACCTGTATGCTCTGCAACGCTATAGCTTACAAAACAAGCACTTGCTTTTTGAGGGGAGCGTAAATACATTCTTGCTTGGCACCCTGGCGTTGTACAACAAAATACTCCATCATCATGTAATGATAACTTAGCAGCATCTACTCTATCATTTTTAGTTCCATTTGAAATACGATAAGCATATTTAGCCATATAAACCTCCTCATATATTTATATTATGTTAAGTAAAGAAAGGAAAAATATTATGAATAACACAAATAATAACGTAAACTCAACATTTCCTAAAACTCAAAAAAAAATAATTTATGTAGAGCTCAACATATATCAGTGATTTTCCCATAAGCTCCTCTATAATTCATTCATGTTGATGAGCTTGAATCTAGGGTCTCTGACCACATAGCTTTGCAGTGCAGGCTCAAAATCCGTTGCCGAAAACAGATAATAGTCATCAGATGTAAGCCTTGCCTGCTCCATAGCCATAGCCATATTCTCGCACATATCCATGGTCATCATTGGCTTGTCCCAGTTGCAGAAGCCGATGATGCTCCTTCTATCCTCGCTCTGAGCCACGATGTCTATGCGGCCTGTCTTTCCAATCCATGTACCCACACGCTTTATGGCAAACGGAAGCTGTCCCATCTGATTTAATATAAGCAGATACTCTGTGCAGACCTCCCTGAAATATCTCTCAAGATACGCATCAAGCTCTTTTTCTATATATGTATCATAAAACTCTTCCGGTGAAAGCAGATACAGATTAGACATATTCGGATAAACAAACTTAAACCAGAAATTAACAAATGTGTCTTTTATCTGATATACGCCCTTCTTGGCATTTTCCCATCCGCCGGTCTCAAAGGAAACTACTTTTTCCACAATATTGAAGGCAGCAAGATTTTTTAAATATACGCTGATTTTGGCACGCGAAAATCCTGTCGCATGGAAAATATCATTGAGCTTGTTCTCACCTCTTGCGATTGCTGCAAGTATTGTGCTATATGCAGAAAGCTCTCGAAGCTCTGCGGATATAACAGCATCCGCCTCACCATACAGTGCTCCCGATGGTGTCAATACGAGCCTGCATATATTATCCTTAAAGGATTTAGCTGCATCCCACTTATCCAGATATGCCGGAACTCCACCGATTGCTCCGTAAATTCTCACGATTTCCGCGACCGGAAGACTCTCAAAATGTCTTACAACCTCAAGGAAATTGAGCGATTCAAGCTTCATTTCGGCTCCCTTAAACTGCTCTGCTGCCTCTTGTGTAGCCCAGACTGTAGATGATGTGGCAAGTATTATAAGTACAGGTCCCGGATACAGCTTGTGCTTTTTAAGCTTTGCAACTGCTTCCATAAATGATGCATCCCTCTTTGCCACAAACTGTGCCTCATCGATTATCACGACAAGCTTTGAAGGGCCTCCTGATTTGATTCTCGCGAAGTACTCCTCATATGTCTGTCTGCTCAGGCTCACCTTGTACTGACGGCTTATCTCCTCCCCCATCATCTCAAGCTGATGCTCTGGCGATGCCTGTCTGCATCTGTAGTAAAAGAATTTCTTTCCGTCACAAAATTCCTTTATGAGCTCCTCCTTTTGACAGCCTCTCCTTCCGTAGAGCACTACGAGCTGGTTACCCGACTCTTTATAGAGCTGCTCAAGTTTCTCTAAATCTGTGTGTTTCGCTTTCATAATATTCCTCCAAAATAATCAACTGAAAATATTATATCACAATTTAACACATATACAAATAGATTTTAATTATAATTTCCGAGCTCCTATTGTTGCTTTCACTTTATTTCTGACAAACATATAGCAGATAGCCTGCATGATGATTGTCGCTATCCATGAACCGGGATATGATATAAACAGGAAAAACAACGACCTGTGGCTTGGAAACAGACCATATATCCAGATGATTCTGACTCCGACTGTTCCTATTATAGAAAGTATCATAGGTACTGTTGAGTATCCCATTCCTCTTAGTGCTCCCGGAAAAAGGTCCATGATTCCACAGAGGAAATATGGGATTGTTGTAATCGAAATAATCTCAAGTCCTGATTTAATTACCTCGCTATTACTTGTATATATGCCAAGTATCTGTGTTCCAAATATGTATGAGGCACTTCCCATCACCAGTGCTACCGCTGTCGTGAGAAACAGACAGTCTATCAGTACCCTGTCCATTCTCTTTTGTTTTCCTACCGCATAGTTCTGGCTTGTGAAGCTCATGCAGGCCTGTGTGATTGAGTTGACAGATACATACAAAAAGCCAAGTATATTGTTTGCCGCCGTATATCCAGCCATGGCTATTGAGCCAAAGGAATTGACTGATGACTGAAGCATGGCATTTGAGATATTTATGACTGTGCTCTGTATGCCGGCCGGAATTCCCACCTGAAATATCTGAAGCATATATTCCTTATCAATCGCAAGCTTATTAAAGCAGAGCTTATAGCTGGTATCTGCTTTACTCAGACAGTATAATACAAGCACACAGGAAACAAACTGCGAAACAATTGTACCGATTGCAACACCTGCAACACCCAGTTTGCACACTATTACAAAAAACAGATTGAGCAGTGCATTGATACAGCCTGAAATAATCAAAAAGATAAGAGGTCTCTTTGTATCACCGACAGCACGCAAAATCGCCGCACCATAGTTATAAAGCATAAAAAACGGCATACCGCAAAAATAAATCCTCATATAAATAGTAGAAAGACCTATGACATCATCCGGTGTACCCATGATTTCCAGCGCACCCCTTGCAAAAATAACACCGACCACGCCCATCACAATACCGCTTATGAGTGCAATCATAATAGCGGTGTGCACCGTCTTAGACATCTCCTCATCCTTGCCTGCCGCATAAAATCGGGCAGCGAGCACATTCGCACCAAGCGATATACCAATAAACAGATTGACAAACACATTGATAAGTGCCGTAGTCGAGCCAACAGCCGCAAGTGATTTGCTGCCACTAAACTGTCCCACGACAATAATATCCACCGCATTGAATGCCAACTGTAAAATACCCGAAATCATAAGTGGCAACGCAAATGAAATAAGCTTATCCATTATTGAACCGTTCACCATATCAATTTCATACTTATTATTCTTCACTTATATCTACCTCTTAAATATATTCTCCTCAGATTATCTATTCTACCACGATAAAATATAAATTCAAGCATAACAATTAAGCCCCCCGAGAATAATAAACCTAACAAACCTAACAAAAAAGAGTCCCTTTTAAGGGACTCGACTTTTGCAAATTAAAATCACAGAGTGAGGATTTTCCGTTCAACGCACTGCCTTCACCGGAGAGTACACAGTATGTTCCGAAGAAAAAATATGAACTGCCACGGGTTTCCAATAGGTCAAATGACAGTTTAGACTTGCAAACTGCCATAACCTATCTGTAAATAATCCCGTGGCTAACTTCATATTTTTTCTAAGGAATACTACTGTGTGCTACACCGGTGCTCACAGCCCACAATCGGAAAATCCGCCCTCCTTAATAAATATTCCAATGAATTGCTAAATCTACTTCTTTGTGATGTAACCCTGTGCCTTAAGAAGCTCTGCACAAAGCACTGCTCCACCGGCTGCACCACGTACTGTATTGTGTGAGAGTCCGACGAATTTCCAGTCATAGACTGTATCCTCTCTGAGACGTCCGACATTGATTCCCATGCCATGCTCATAATCCACATCAAGTGCAACCTGAGGACGATTATCCTCCTCACAGTATCTGATGAACTGCTTTGGTGCGCTTGGAAGCTCAAGCTCCTGTGGTACTCCGCTAAACTTCTCGAGTGCCTCGATGAGCTGCTCCTTTGTAGGGTTCTTTTTAAACTTGACAAATACAGCTGCTGTATGACCGTTTAATACAGGAACACGGATACACTGGCATGTGATAACCGGTGACTCTGCAGGAACAATCTGTTTCTTCTCATCATCCACATATCCCCAGAGACGAAGTGGCTCTTTCTCGGATTTCTCTTCCTCTCCACCGATGAATGGAATGATGTTTCCAACCATCTCAGGCCAGTCCTTGAATGTCTTTCCGGCACCTGAGATTGCCTGATATGTTGTGGCAACAACCTCATATGGCTCAAACTCTTTCCATGCTGTAAGAACCGGAGCATATGACTGGATTGAGCAGTTTGGCTTTACTGCCACGAAGCCTCTCTTTGTACCGAGACGCTCCTTCTGATATTTGATAACCTCCATGTGCTGTGGGTTGATTTCAGGTACAACCATTGGCACATCAGGTGTCCATCTGTGGGCACTATTGTTTGAAACTACAGGAGTCTCTGTCTTTGCGTAGTCCTCCTCGATCTTCTTGATTTCGTCCTTTGACATATCAACGGCTGAGAATACGAAGTCAACCTGTGAAGCAACCTCTTCCACCTCATTGACGTTCTTTACGATGATTTTCTTAACTGCCTCAGGCATTGGTGTGTCCATTTTCCATCTATCACCAACGGCGTCCTCGTATGTCTTGCCTGCACTTCTTGGGCTGGCTGCAATTGTTGTTACCTCGAACCATGGATGATTCTCTAAAAGAGAAATAAATCTCTGTCCTACCATTCCTGTTCCACCGAGGATACCTACTTTAAGCTTTTCACTCATTACTCTAATCTCCCTATCTTCTAGATTTTCTTCGACCTTGTCATACGTTTATTTTTAATATCGACTATTTTCATTTTGTCCGTCCGTCGCGTACAACTGTCTTTATAGGAAATATATTACTTGAAACTCTAATGAAAAACAAGGAAAAAACTATATTAAATTAATAATTTTTCTCCCTGTTTTTTATAAAATATGCACAAAAACTACACTTCATCCTGCCAATTTGACTTCATATACTCGTCGTAAACGGCAATTACCTTGTCCATTGATGTCTTTGATGGTGCTCCAACTGTACACCTTGTGCTGACACAGGTCTCCATTGAAATGGCATCAAATACATCCTCCTCAAATACCGGAGAGATAACCTTGAGCTCGTCGATGCTCATATCGTCGATTGCAATGCCCTTGTCGATGCAGTAAAGCACTATTTTTCCTACAATGCCATGTGCATCCCTGAACGGTACACCCTTTTTAACGAGATAATCAGCTGCATCTGTGGCATTTGTAAAGCCATTGTTTGCACTCTTTCTCATCACGTCCTTGTTAAACTTCATTGTATCAATCATTCCTGTAAAAAGTGCGATACATCCCTTTGCAGTGTCAAACGCATCAAATGCAAGCTCCTTATCCTCCTGCATATCCTTGTTGTACGCAAGCGGAATACCCTTCATGGTAGTGAGAAGCGACATGAGCGCACCGTATACACGGCCTGTCTTTCCTCTGACAAGCTCTGCTATATCAGGATTTTTCTTCTGTGGCATGATTGAGCTTCCTGTGCTGTACGCATCGTCAATCTCAACAAACTGGTACTCGTTTGAATTCCATATGATAATTTCCTCAGAAAAACGTGACAGATGCATCATGATAGTTGAAAGAGCCGATAAAAACTCAATCAGATAATCTCTGTCTGACACGCCATCCATACTGTTAAGTGTCGGTCCATAAAAATCCAGAAGCTGTGCTGTATAGTCCCTATCAAGCGGATATGTAGTGCCTGCGAGTGCTCCTGAGCCAAGCGGACAATAGTTCATTCTCTTATATATATCGCACAGTCTTGATCTGTCTCTCTTAAACATCTCAAAATATGCGCCCATATGGTGAGCCAGAGTGATTGGCTGGGCCTTCTGCAGATGTGTAAAGCCCGGCATGATAGTCTGTGTGTTTTCCTTCATAATCTTAAGGATAACAGCTAAAAGCTCCTTAAGCTCATTATCAGTCTCCTTCACTGTCTTTCTGGTGAAAAGACGCATGTCAAGAGCTACCTGGTCGTTTCTGCTTCGGCCTGTGTGAAGCTTCTTTCCTGTGTCACCAAGCCTGTCTATGAGTGTAGCCTCAACGAAGCTGTGGATATCCTCATACTTTGAGCTGATTTCAAGCTCCCCTGACTCTACCTCCTTAAGTATCTGCTTTAGGCAAGCCACTATATCGTTGCTCTCTGCCTGTGAGATGATGCCCTGCTTTCCAAGCATCGTGACATGGGCGATGCTGCCCTCTATATCCTCTTTATAAAACTTCTGATCAAATGAAATGGACGCATTGAAATTGTAAACGAGCTGATCTGTCTCCTTTGTGAAACGTCCTCCCCATAACTGTGCCATGAGATTCCTCCTTGATTATTAAATGATGATTTATTTTCCCGGTATCATAAAACATTGAACAAAACCAAAATGTGATACCGCCGTCTGCCCTACACAGCCGCTTTACTGTGCTAAATTATATAATAATTTTTGCTGACACGCAACCACAATTTCACCCACGCGCTGCTATCTCCCTGTCACGCTGCTCCTTGGAAAATACACAGCCGCAGTAGTACTGCCTGTACATATCATACTGCTTTGATATTTCTGTGGACTTTTTATAGCCCTCTTTCTTCTTAAAATCAGAGAAAAGATATCGCACTCCATATTGGCTCTCTAAGTCTTTTCCTATCTCATTGAGCTTTTCGGCATTCTTTAACGGGCTGATGGAAAGCGTCGTGGTAAAAAAGTCAAAGCCATGCTCCCTTGCATACTGTGCACTCTCCTCAAGACGCAGCCTGTAACACTTAAAGCACCTTTCACCGCCCTCAGGCACAGCCTCCATGCCGCGCGCCATATCGTAAAAGCGCTTGGTGTCGTACACACCCTCCACAAAGTGAACCGGATTCTTCACCGGAAACTCATCTATAAAGCGCTTCTGCTCCTGTGCTCTCATGTGATATTCCTCTGGCGGATAAATGTTTGGATTATAATAGAATACCGTCACTTCAAAATACTCTGAGAGAGTTTGTATGCAATACGTGCTGCACGGCCCACAGCAGCTATGGAGCAAAAGCCGTGGAGTGCAGTTATTGTCCACGCAATTTTCTTTTATTAAATCTTCCATTAATTTTTGATAATTTATTTTGTTTGCCATATTATATTATTTCTTTCTATTCTGCATATTTACTATTCTGATTAATTACTATTTCTGATATAAGCCGCATAATACGAACAAGGACCGGAAGTCTCCTCCCGGTCCGGCTCATACTAATCCTCTTCTTCATATCCGAACATTAGTCTAAAAATCTTTTTTCCTGTTTCAGTCTTGAATATGCGCTTGTATGCCTTGTCGATTGCACGGTTTCCCGCATCATCCTCATACAGATTTACGAGGAAATCAGCCTCAACGAGTATCTGATAATCAAGACCATCTATATTGTCATATGTGTGATGGTGACCTATGAGAAAACAAATTCTTTCAACTATGTAATTCTCAAAGCCAAGCTGTGAGAGCATCTTCTGGGCGATTATCGGTCCCTCCTGCTCCTGAAGCTTCCCATCGCACCTGCCATACTTCTCCTCCGCCACACGTATGCCGATATCGTGTGTGTAAGCCGCTGCCTCAAGTATAAAGAGCGAGGCATCATCAAGCTTTTCTCCTATACCGATAAGCCTTGCATAGCTGTGCACCTTGGTGAAATGCTGGATTCTCTTTGGATCGCCATCATAGTAGGCAATCATATCCATAAACAAGTCGTCTAACTGTTGTTTACTATAACTGTCACTATCCATTTAATATATTTTTCTCCTGATGATATGTTAATTAGTCTCATTGCCGGCTTTGCACCGACAATGATAACATACTACAAAGCGATCATTTTTTCAATATTTTTACACAAATATTTCTTATTTTTTGCGAACACTACTTTGCATCACGGAAAAATCCCCTGAATGCGAATTCTGACAAAGGCTTCTTGTAAAGCAGCTCTCCTATCAATATCTCAAGCGCACCACCTGCAAAAATAGCAATATATCCAAATAAAGCAATCACTGGCAGACCAAGCGCTGCAATAGTATCGGCAAATCCCATAAATGCCGTATTATCAAGTGCCATAAATGCCGCCATGAACGCAACCATAAATAATATAAAGCCCAGTACAAAGTACTTATAGCATATGCTGGTGTACAGATAAGTTATAAGAAGAATAACATCAAGCATAAAAAGCGTATAGATAATCTGCGTCTTATCTGCCACTCCCATCTGTATCAGAACAACTCTTTCCACCACAAAAACTGTAAATAAAATCAGGTTTATCACTGTACTGGCAAGCACCGGAATGTATATCTGCAGCTTTTTTTTCAGCGATGTTGACTGGATAAGCTCAGATACATCCATAGACATAATAAGCTGAAACGTAAACATACCACTCATCATAAAGTATACACCGCCTATGATTGAGGTTCCTTTGCTGAATATCTCTGATGCTATTCCAAATATTGCAAAGAATACAAGCATAATCACATTCAGCTTCAGTTTATAACCATATCTCAATAATTTAAATCCTAATTTAATATCTTTCAGCATAATATTCTCCTTTTCAAATATAATTCCAATTTAAAGTGCCTCTACACATCAATATATGATCTGCGGATACGCACCACCATATGATAATATGTCGCTGCAATCACACAAATGAGCGCTGTAGCAAGTAAAGGTGCAATAAACTTCAGTGTACCGCCATAAATCAAAACAGCTATACTACCGGCAATTGCCGGGCAGACAAATATAAGCGCCAGCAGATAAATATACATTCCCATATCCATGTATCTGAATATATTTAATGAGCCAACCGAAACAATTGAAGACACCATAATGACATCAAACACCGACCAGATATTAATTCCGAATTCAATAAACGGCATTGTGGCGATGAGTACCGTAATCCCGATACGAATCGGTCTTACAATGATATCCACAAGAACTGCATTTTCAAAATGCTTTACCCCATCAAAACCTGTCTTTAAGAAATGCATGCCAAATGCATTCTTCTTGCACATACAGCCGAAACAGAAATAATCCTGCACCACCTCGCACATCATATAAAAATCATAAATAATTACTACAACTCCTATCCATACCCAAACTGTTTTTGAACAGGCAATAAGCATTGATGTCAGAATTGCCAAAAGCGGAATCAGTATATTTGTTATCAGACGATACTTAAAATTTGTCATAACACGGTAATCTCTGATGTATGTTAAAACCGCATGTTTTTGTGAAACCTTTTTTCCATTCATACTTCCTGACTTATTTTCCATAACACCTCACCCCGCACTAGCGCATCACAATCTTTGTATTATTTTTCATGACCGCAACGCTTATCTGGTAAAGTGTCGGAATCTCCTTTGTCACATTAAGTCCTGCAAGCTTATCTATATTTTCCGCCAAGCATATGCCCTCAAAGCCGTACGGATTTTTGGTCATAGAATAAAGTACCTTACCGGCAGCCTCTGTATCTGTTGCATCTCCTTTAATCAGGATATATTTTTCCTTCAAATCCTCGACAAAGCCCTGCTCCACAATCTGTCCGTTTTCCATAATAATGGCATAATCGGTGATATTTTCCATATCAGAGATATTGTGCGTAGAGAAAAATACGCTGTGCTGTCCGTTGCCCTCATGGATATACTCACCAATCATCTGGCACAGCTTATCTCTCATAAGCGGATCAAGCGGCGATGCCGGCTCATCCAGCAAAAGAAGGTCTGTCTTTCGCGCCATGACTCCTGCCAGCATGAGCTTCATCTTCATACCATCCGAAAATGAATTGTTGGCCTTCTTCATATCAATGCTGCCATGTGAAAATATTGCAAGCTCCTCACAATATCTGTGAAAATCATCAGCAGAAAAATCCTCAAACATCAGCTTGCTGATTTCCTCGATATCCTTAACCGTCCACTGTGGCAGATAGTATTTGCCCGGTCCTGTGTATCCTATGCGGTTTTTAACATCTCCCGAATTTTCCTTCTGCTTGTCGGAATACTGTCCGAAATAAGTGATGTCACCTTTATAGTCAAGCCTGATTCCAGCTAAAATATTTAAAAGTGTTGTCTTTCCTGCTCCGTTTTCTCCGATTAAGGCTGTGGCAAAGCCCTGCGGTATTGCGAAATTCTCCACATCCAGTGTGAAGTTTTTAAGTTTCTTTGTGATTTTTGCTGCCTCAATTGCATTCTTTGTTGTCATTTTCATTTCTCCTAACTCACTTTCTTATCATTATTTAATATGAACTAATTCTTACTTGAATTATAACTACCCATAATCACTGCATTAAATAAATCTGGATATAATTTGTGTTACAAACTCCATTAATAGCAGACCTAATGCTGTCATCACTATATTTATTATACTCATAACCAATCTACTCCTGTCATTCTACTTCTGTTATTCTGCTCCTGTCATTCTACATCAAGTAACGCCTCAAGCATTCCCTTAAGCTCGTCGTTCGAGATTCCGGCTACCTCAGCCGCGGCTATCGCGTCTGTCAGCGACTCCTCCACCTTGCGCAGGTGCTGTTCCTTTATCATCTCGCTGTCCTGTGCATTGACATAAAAGCCCTTGCCCTGCGCCGCTGTGATGAGTCCCTCATCTGCAAGCTGCTCATAAGCCTTCATCGTGGTTATCACGCTGATTTTCAGGTCCTTCGCCAGCCCTCTTATCGACGGAAGGAACTCCCCCTGCTCATACCTGCCGGCCAAAATATCTGTCTTGAAGCTGTCCGCTATCTGCTGATAGATAGGCACTCCTGAATTTTGCATCAGCCTCATATGCTACCTCCGTACTGTATTTGTTAACTGTTTATGTGTTATATATACACTATATACATTATAAAGTCAATACATTTCTATAATTATCTCTCTAAAGATTTCACCTGAAAATTTTGATTTGACATACACTCTTATATCTGATACTATAATATAGCTTGCCGATATGGCTCAGTAGGTAGAGCGACGCACTCGTAATGCGTAGGTCACCGGTTCGATCCCGGTTATCGGCTTCATACATAAAAAACACCTCATTCAAAACTGAATGAGGTGTTTTTTTATTACAAAAATCCCCTTGACATTTATAAAAAATATATTAGAATTATCTCGTTGGTTTATTTTTAGTAAACAAAAAATCTATTATTAAACCTACAGTAAATATAACATAAAATGTATTAGAAAAGGAAGTAAACATGGATATCGGACATCGTATGAAGGAGCTTCGTATCCAGTACGGACTTACCCAGCAGGAGCTTGCTGACAGGGCTGAGCTGACGAAAGGATTTATCTCCCAGCTTGAGCGAAATCAGAATTCACCGTCAGTCGGCACACTGCTTGATATCATCCAGTGCCTGGGTATGACACCGGCGGAGTTTTTTACAGATTCGGAGCCTGAGCAGATTGTATACAAGGCAAACGACTATTTTGAGAAAATTGACGAGGAAAAAAACAGCAAGGTGGAATGGATCATTCCAAACGCACAGACCCGCTCCATGGAGCCTGTCAGGCTCACTCTTCATCCGGGTGGCAGCTCTGAAATATATCTGCCTCAGGAGTGTGAAGAGTTTGGATATGTGATAAAGGGTACCGTGAAGCTTTGCTATGGTGGCAAAGTGCACACCGTAAAGGCCGGTGAGTCCTTTTATTTTAAAGCCGGTAAGAAGCATTTTATTGAAAATAAGTCTTCAAAGGATGCCATGCTCATATGGGTCAGCAATCCTCCAAGCTTCTGACACTTCCCCTGCAGAGGCTCTTTTATAGGGCTGTAATTACTGCCGGCCACATTTTTAGTGTGTACAGCAGCAAATTATAAACATACAGTTCCTACCAGTACTATAATTACATGAGAAAGGTTTACACCATGGGAAAGAAATTAATTGATTTTATCGATATCACAAAGTCATACAACGGCAATGTTGTACTCGACGATTTAAATCTATACATCAGGGAGAATGAGTTTCTGACGCTGCTTGGACCATCAGGCTGCGGAAAGACCACCACACTTCGCATGCTCGGTGGCTTTGAGACACCGGACAAGGGAAAAATCATGTTTGATTCAAAGGACATCACAAATGTGCCTGCAAACGAGAGAAATCTGAACACTGTTTTCCAGAAATACTCTCTTTTTCCTCATATGACAATAGCTGAAAACATCGCGTTTGGTCTCAAAATAAAGAAAAAAAGCAAGGCTTACATAGATGACAAAATAAAATATGCATTAAAGCTCGTCAATCTCGACGGCTTTGAAAACCGCTCTGTGGATTCTCTTAGCGGAGGCCAGCAGCAGCGTATCGCTATCGCCAGAGCTATTGTAAACGAGCCTAAGGTACTGCTGTTAGACGAGCCGCTTGGCGCTCTCGACTTAAAGCTACGCCAGAGTATGCAGTATGAGCTTATCCGCTTCAAAAATGAGCTCGGTATCACCTTCGTCTACGTCACACACGACCAGGAGGAGGCGCTTACCATGTCTGACACCATTGTAGTCATGAATCAGGGCTATATCCAGCAGATTGGCACACCAGAGGACATTTACAATGAGCCTGAAAATGCCTTTGTCGCTGACTTTATCGGGCACAGCAATATCATCGACGGTATTATGATAAAGGATAAGCTTGTCGAGATACTCGGTGTAAAGATGCCTTGTGTGGACGAGGGCTTTGGTGAAAACACGCCTGTCGATATAGTCATCCGCCCGGAGGATGTGGAGCTGGTGCCTGCGGAGGACGGCTACATGCAGGGCGATGTCGTGTCAAATATCTTCAAGGGAGTGCACTATGAGCTCGAGGTAAAGGCAAACGGCTACGACTGGATGGTGCACACCACCAAATATGTAGAGGTCGGCAGTCATGTGGGTATCAGGGTGATTCCATTTAATATCCAGGTAATGCACAAGCCTGAGTCCTCAGATGAAAAGGCGGTGGAGATAGATGTCTAAAATAAAGAAACAGCTGCTCGCAGGGCCGTACCTCATATGGATTATCGGATTTATCATACTTCCGCTTTTCATGATTGTGTACTATGCATTTAAAGGCTCTGACGGAGGCTTCACATTTGAATATGTGGCTGCAATAGCACAGCACACCAATATCAAGGCACTGCTTTTATCCCTACGGCTTGGAATCATATGCACCATAATATGCCTGGTGCTGTCCTATCCGCTTGCGATGATTTTAAACGGCTTAAAGATTAAAAACCAAAGCTTTGTGGTATTTGTTTTCATGCTTCCTATGTGGATGAACTTTATGCTTCGAATACTCGCATGGAAGCAGCTTTTGTCCAAAAACGGTGTCATCAACTCGATACTCACCACTCTCGGACTGCCGGGCTTTAACATCATGAATACCTCCGGAGCAGTCGTGCTTGGCATGGTCTATGACTTTCTGCCATTCATGCTGCTGCCTATATACAACTCCATGACCAGAATCAAAAACGACTGGATTGAGGCGGCTCTTGACCTCGGTGCAAACAAAGTCACAATATTTTTCAAGATTATACTGCCACTTACAGTTTCCGGTGTCATAAGCGGAATCGTAATGGTTTTCGTGCCATCACTCACATCCTTTGCCATCTCACAGATACTCGGTGGCGGCAAGGTCCTGCTCATCGGAAATATCATAGAACAGGATTTCGTCCATGGCTCGCAGTGGGGCGCAGGAAGCGGTCTCTCACTCGTGCTCATGGTATTCGTATTAATCAGCATGGCACTCGTCAATCTGTTTGATAAGGAAGGAGACCAGAGCGCATTATGGTAAAAAAAATAGCATCAAGGATATATATGGGACTGATTTTTTTGTTTCTGTATCTACCTATCGTTGTATTAATAGTACTCTCCTTCAACAACTCCAAATCCAAGGTTAAATGGGGAGGCTTCACGCTCGACTGGTACATAAAGTGCTTTCAGAGTGAGCGGATTATGTCGGCATTTTCTACAACACTGCAGATTACGCTGCTTGCAGCTGTGATTTCTACAATAATAGGAACTCTCGCAGCCATGGGTATAAGCGCCATGAAGAAACGTAACCAGACAATCTATCTGGGCGCTACAAACATCCCGATGCTCAATGCAGATATCGTGACCGGTATCTCAATGATGCTTTTGTTTGTAAAATTCATGAATCTGGGCTTTGTGACAGTGCTTATCGCACACATCACGTTCAATATCCCTTATGTGATACTCAATGTGCTTCCAAAGCTCAAGCAGACCAACAAATACACCTATGAGGCCGCACTTGACCTGGGCGCATCACCTCTATATGCATTTTTCAAGGTCACCTGGCCTGAAATAAGCCCCGGAGTGTTCTCCGGCTTTATGATGGCGGTCACAATGTCACTCGATGACTTCTCCATCACCTACTTTACGAAGGGTGCCGGAGTAAACACACTCTCAACCATGCTCTACACAGAGCTCAAAAAAGGCGTAAAGCCGGAGCTGTATGCACTGTCAACCATTCTTTTCTTCACAGTGCTACTGCTTTTGGTTGTGATAAATATCAACTCAAACCAGATACCTGTCAGCGCTGCAAAGAAGCCTGCAAGGGCTAAAAAGCTGCGCATCGTAAAGCGTAGTGTGAGCATCGCAATTGTTGCAGTACTCGTAATCGGCTGCTTTTCGGTATTTACGATAAGCGCCGGAAGCACGAACAATGACAATGCCATAACAGTGCTAAACTACGGTAAATACATCGATGAATCAGTAATCGACAGCTTCGAGCAGGAAACCGGAATCACCATTAAATACGAGGAATACGAGGAGCCTGAGGAGATGTACACGAAGTACAAGTCCGGTGCCATCGATTACGATGTCATCTGCACCTCTGACTACATCATCGAGAAGCTCATAAGTGAGGGTGAGGTCAACAAGATAGACTACAGCTCAATGCCAAACTATCAAAATGTAAATCAGGATATAATTGATATGTCTGCATCCTTTGACCCGACACATGAGTATACTGTGCCTTATTTCTACGGCACACTCGGCATACTATACAATAAAAAGATGGCTGATGCATCAGACCTAAATACCTGGGACTGCCTATGGAACGGCAAATACAAGGACAACATGATTATGATTAATTCTGTCCGTGATGCCTTTACTCCCGCCCTTCGCACACTTGGCTACTCGATAAACGAGACAGACACAGCAAAGCTCGATGAAGCATTTGATATACTAAACAAACAAAGCAGTGATGTGCTCGCCTACTACGTGGATGAAACCTGTGATGAGATGGTTGCTGAAAATGCGGCAATTGCAGTGTGCTACTCCGGTGAGGCAGCTGCCGCCATGGCTGAAAACGATAACCTGGACTATATCGTACCAAAAGAGGGCTCAAACCTCTGGATTGACTCATGGTTTATTCCAAAGACATGCAAGAATAAAGAGGGCGCACAGGAATTTTTGAACTATATCTGCAGTGATGAGCCGGCACAGCTCAACTTTGAATATGTATACTATGCATCACCTATCCAGTCTGTCATCGACAACCAGGATGAGGAAACAAAGGAAAATGAGGCGATTAATCCTCCTTCCGATATGCTCAAAAACTGTGAAGTATACAGAGCTTTAAATGATGATGACGCAACTCTTTACAACACACTGTGGCAGAGGCTCAAATCGGATTAAAAATGGATTGCGCAGCTATATTTTGTATGATGTCACAAAAATGAAGTTTAAAAATTGTACAAAAATACATATTGCAAACTTCAACAAACAATGATAGAGTAAAACCCACGAAGCGCCCTGCTTCGTGGGTTTTACTTTTCCACGGGATCCGATATTTTTATGCTCCGCAAGGAGATTCATGAAATACACGGAGTTTTTACATACTATAGAAACAGAAATAACCGCAAGACTTGACAATGATTTCAAGCTTACCATCCATCCTGTCAAAAAGAACAATGGGATGATCTACGACGGATTGGTGATTATCAATCCCAAATTCAATATAGCACCGACTATTTATCTCAATCCTTACTACCATTGGTATCTTGATGGTGTATCCATTGATTCTATTCTCGATGCAATTTTATCCACCTACAATGATTTCAAGCCAACTGAAGATTTTGACATAAGCTTCTGTGATGATTTTTCCAAGGTAAAGGAGAAAATAATTTTCCAGCTCATAAGCTACGACAAAAACCAAAAGCAGCTAAAGGACGTGCCCTATATCAAATATCTGGATTTTGCCATCATATTTGAAGTATATGTAGGAGCCGAGCTGCCTGAATTTGGCACCATTACAGTCACAGATGCGCTTCTGTCACGCTGGGGCATAGATACAGAAACACTAATCCGCGCCTCAATGCAAAATACCCCAAGGATACTTCCATGCTCAATAATCAACATGGCAGAGTTTCTTGCCAAAAAATGTCCGGGCTATGCCAATCAGATGCGCACAGTCTGTGATTTTGACAGCCTGCCTATGTATATCCTTACAAACAGCAGGCAGACAAATGGTGCATCCGCCATACTCTACCCGGGTGTGCTAAGCTCGCTGGCAAAAAAACTCGGCGGTAATATGCTGCTCATACCAAGCAGTATCCATGAGTTTCTGGTAATGCCGCTGGATAGCGATATAGATGTCTGCAACCTAAGCGAATTCATCTGTGAGGTAAACTCTACAGAGGTACGCGACGAGGAAGTACTCGGCGAGCGGTACTACATATACGATAGTAAAACAGACACTGTCTACTGATAATCATATAACCTTATAATCATACCCGATAACACAAAATACCGGATATCATATCATAGATATGTATCCGGTATTTTACTTTCTAAGAGCATAGTTGGAAATTCAAGAAAGTTATTGGCCTGTTATTTGCAGAGCGATGTACTAGTTGCCAAGCAGCATGTCGTAAAGCTTCTCATACTCTTTCGCAGATGCCCTCCATGAGAAGTCATGCCTCATGGCGCGCTGCATCATCTCCTGCCATCTGTCCTTATGGTTTTCAAACACATCAAGAGCATATTTGATGACATGCAGCATATCATGCGCATTATAATTGGCAAAGGAAAAGCCATCGCCCGTATTCTCGTACTCATTGTACGCTGCTACAGTGTCCTTAAGACCACCGGTCTCCCTGACTATAGGCAGCGTACCATATCGCATAGACATGAGCTGGCTCAAGCCGCACGGCTCAAAAAGAGATGGCATGAGAAATGCATCGCAGCCTGCATATATCTCATGTGCATTTTCCTCTGAGTAGCCGATATATACTCCAAGCTTCTGCGGATACCTGCCATGGAAATAATTAAACATCTCCTCGTACTGCTGCTCTCCTGTGCCCTGCACTATAAATTGTACATTCATGGTGGAAAGCATCTCCTCCATCACATATGCCACCAGATCAAAGCCCTTCTGATTTGTCAGACGCGAAACCATTCCAATCAGCATGACATCCTTATCCACAGCCAGACCATACTTCTCCTGCAGCTGACGCTTATTAACGACCTTTCCACTCAATTCCCTTACAGAAAAATGCTTATCCAGATATGTATCCTTCATAGGATTAAAGACATCATAATCTATACCGTTTACAATGCCTCTCAAATGCCTGCGCCGCTCAAGCATCAGGCCATCCAGGCCCTCTCCGCCCTCAGGTGTACAGATTTCATCTGCATATGTCGGACTGACAGTCGTAATCTCATCTGCATATACTATGCCGCCCTTTAAATAATTAGCCTCACCATAGAACTCCAGCTCCCCTGAATTAAAAATGTGCTCCGGAAGTCCTGTAACATCAGCCACCTCTTTAATCTTCCAACGCCCTTGAAACTTCATATTGTGAATGGTAAAGACTGTCTTTATACCGGCATAGAAATTGTCTGAGCCGTACACTGTCTTTAGAAAAACCGGCAAGAGTCCTGTCTGCCAGTCATTACAATGTATCACATCCGGGGCAAAATCAATAACCGGCAAAGCCTCAAGCACCGCCTTTGAAAAGAAAGCAAACTTCTCCACATCCTCGTATATATTGTTGTATGGCTTATCTCCTGCAAAGTAAAACTCATTGTCCACAAAATAATATGTCACACCATCATACTGCGATGTAAAAATCCCCACATACTGCCTGCGCCAGTTGAGATTGACATAAAAATGACAGACGAACTTAAGCTGTGGCAGTAATTTATCATCCATACATTTGTACTTCGGAAGTATAACTCTCACGTCATATCTGTCCTTGTCAAAATATTTTGGTAAAGATCCCACTACGTCAGCTAGTCCACCTGTCTTCATATAAGGTATTGCCTCTGATGCGGCCATTAATATTTTAATTTTGTCCATGCTGAAACCTCCCCAGATTACAGTTATTTAAACAACGATTAATCTGATAAAAAATATAGTATACATCCTGAAACCAATAGAATGTATACTATATTATATCACGCGGGAGTACATTTTGCCTAGTAAATTTATCAAAACGTGGTTTTATTTGTCTATAATGACGATTTTTACATCCCTAGACGTATTTTGTCTGTAATCAGGGCAATAAACTCCGAATTGGTAGGCTTGCCCTTACCATAGTTTACAGTGTATCCAAACATGGAGTCTATCGTATCCATCCTGCCTCTGCTCCATGCCACCTCGATAGCATGCCTTATGGCTCTCTCCACCCTGCTTGAGGTAGTCTTGTACTTCTTTGCAATAGTGGGATACAAAAGCTTTGTGATAGAACTAAGCATCTCCATATCCTCAACGCACATCACTATCGCAGTCCTAAGATACTGATATCCCTTTATATGAGCCGGAACACCTATCTCATGAATGATATCCGTCACCTGTGTCTCAAGGGATTTTTTCTCCATATATGTATCATCAAGTGGCTCAGTGTCACCGGATGCTCTCTTTACATACACAAGTATCACATCAGAACCGGCATTACTGTTTATCATGCTGTATGCTTCATCACTACTTCTTGCTGTTCCTAAAAACTCCATGCCTTTTAATAAACTCTGCATATTTTTCTTTTCGTCTGCTACTGCGACATTTAAAGTGCTCATCAAACTCTCCTATGCCGCCAATTACTGTCATGTCAAAACAAATTTTATGTTTTTATGATAACACATTTTGTCGAATTTTGTCGAGAGCGTATTTTTTTTAAATTTTATGTAACCATTCAGCCCCACTCATATTCGCAAAACCGCACGATACCCGTGCTTTCTCTATTCTTCAAACTGTGAATTATACAGCTCTGCGTAAAATCCGTTCTTTGCAAGAAGCTCATCATGTGTACCCTGCTCGATAATGTCTCCGTCCTTCATGACAAGAATCATATCTGCATTCTTGATAGTAGACAGCCTGTGGGCGATGACAAAGCTTGTTCTGCCCTTCATCAGATTGTCGAGTGCCTTCTGGATACGGATTTCTGTACGTGTATCGACAGAGGATGTGGCCTCATCAAGGATAAGGATTGGATTGTCTGCAAGGATAGCTCTTGCGATAGTCAAAAGCTGCTTTTGTCCCTGTGACACATTGGACGCATCCTCGTTGAGCTCCATATCGTAGCCACCCGGCAATGTCTGGATAAAATGATGCGCATGTGCTGCCTTTGCTGCCGCGATGACCTCCTCATCTGTGGCATCCAGACGGCCGTAGCGGATATTTTCCATAATGGTGCCCTTAAAGAGCCATGTGTCCTGCAATACCATGCCGAATGCATCTCGCAGATCGGCTCTGTTGTAATCCCTGATATCATGTCCGTCTACAAGAATGGCACCTGAGCTTACATCATAAAATCTCATAAGAAGCTTGACCATGGTAGTCTTTCCCGCTCCTGTCGGTCCAACGATAGCAACCTGCTGTCCAGGCTTTACCTTTGCAGAAAAATCATTGATGATGATCTGGTCAGGATTATAACCAAAGTGTACATGCGAAAACTCTACACTTCCCTCGATATGGTCTGGCTTTACAGGATTTTCCACTGTTATATCCTCTTCCTCCTCCTCGAGGAACTCAAATACACGCTCAGATGCAGCCGCCATCGACTGAAGCTGGTTTGCCACCTGTGCTATCTGCTGGATAGGCTGTGTGAAATTCTTCACATACTGTATAAAGGCCTGGATATCACCGATTGTGATGACATTCTTTATGGCAAGTATACCACCTGAGATGGCTACTCCCGCGTATCCGAGGTTTCCCACAAACTGCATGATAGGCATCATAAGTCCTGAGAGAAACTGTGATTTCCATGCGGATTTGTAGAGCACATTGTTGGCCTCCTTGAAGGTCTTTACAGTCTCAGCCTCTTTATTGTATGCCTTTATGACAAGGTGACCTCCGTACACCTCCTCGACCTGTCCGTTTATGTGCCCCAGATATTCCTGCTGCTGTCTGAAGTATTTCTGCGAATGCTTTATGACAAACGAAATAAGAATCATCGAAACAGGCAGGATAACGAGTGAAATCAGTGTCATGAGCGGTGAAATCGACAGCATCATGACAAGTGTACCTACCAGAGTGGCAACAGATGTGATAATCTGAGTGATACTCTGGTTTAAGCTCTGTCCAAGTGTGTCCACATCGTTTGTAATACGCGAAAGCACCTCACCGTATGTCCTTGACTCGAAATACTTCATCGGCATACGGTTGATTTTGCTTGTAATATCCTTACGCATCCTGTAGCAGGTCTTCTGTGTGATGCCTGTCATGATGAGTCCCTGGGCAAACATGAAAATGGCACTCACCACATATAAAGCCAGCGTAAACAAAAGAACCTTTGCAATATAATAAAAATCTATGCCGCCTGTTCCTGCAATCTTGTTCATGAGTCCCTCGGCAAGCGCTGTGGTCGCTTTACCCATAACCTTAGGTCCTGCAACGGAAAAGACAGTCGAAACTGCAGCAAATATCATAACCGCAATTATAGCAGCCCAGTATCTGCCAAGGTACTTTATGAGCTTCTTTGTAGAGCTCTTGAAATCCTTGGCCTTTTCTGTGACCATTCCGGGGCCTCTGCCCATTGGCCCTCTTGGCCTCTTAGGAGGCATCTTGAACTGTTCGTTATTATTCTCACTCATCTTACATGCCCTCCTTTTCATTATCTAAGCCTGATACAGCCGAAGTATCTGTTGCAGTTTCTGCCACCTTATCATCAAGTCCAAGCTCCTTTGCAGAAAGCTGTGACTGTGCAATCTGCATATATACATCGCAATTTTTAAGAAGCTCCTCGTGGGTGCCCTTTCCTACGATTTTGCCGTCATCCAGCACGAGAATCTGGTCTGCATGAATAATCGTGCTGATACGCTGTGCCACGATAATCACAGAAGCATTCCCCGTAACCTCTGATAAGGCTGCACGAAGACGCGCATCAGTCTTCATATCAAGTGCTGAGAAGCTGTCATCAAACACATAGATATGAGGATCCTTTGCAATAGCTCTTGCGATGGCAAGCCTCTGCTTCTGACCACCGGACACATTGGAGCCGCCCTGTGCGATTGAGCTGTCATATCTGTCATTCTTTGTCTCTATAAACTCAGAAGCCTGTGCAATATCCGCTGCCTTTTTTATCTGCTCATCACTCGCGTCTGCTTTACCAAAGCGCAGGTTTGAGGCGATAGTTCCCGAGAAAAGAATACCCTTCTGCGGAACAAAGCCTATTGACTCGCGAAGCTCGCTTAGTGTGTAGTCTCTGATATCGTGTCCATCAAGCTCTATTGAGCCTCCCGTCACGTCATAAAAACGCGGAATCAGATTTACAAGTGTAGACTTTCCACAGCCGGTACTTCCAATGATAGCTGTGATTTTGCCCGGCTCCGCCACAAAATCAATGTCTGAAAGCACATCCTCCTTTGCTCCCGGATATCTGAAATCCACATGGTTGAAACGTATAACACCTCTGTGCTCGGCCTCAGTAACAGGCTCTTTCGGATCATTTACAGTGCTGTTTGTCCTTATAACCTCATCGATACGCTCTGCCGCAACACCTGCTCTCGGAAGCATGATGGACATGGCTGAGAGCATAAGGAATGACATAACAATCATCATGGCATATGTAATAAACGCAGTCATGGTACCTACCTGCATAGAGCCCTTGTCTATTCTGCCTGCTGCAACCCACACGATGCCAAGTGTGATGCAGTACATGATCATGGACATACCCGGCATCATAAAGGTCATGACACGGTTTGTAAACAGCTGTGTGCGTGTAAGCTCACGGTTAGCCTCATCAAACCTCTTTTCCTCCTCCTTCTCACGGCCGAAAGCCCTGATAACGGAAAGACCTGTAAGAATCTCACGAGAAACAAGGTTTACCTTGTCTACAAGACTCTGCATAATCTTGAACTTTGGCATCGCAATACCAACCAGAGTGAAAATAAAAACCATGATAGCAGCAACCGCAATGGCAATCACCCACTCCATGCCGGATTTGGTCTGCGCCACCTTAATGATACCACCGATACCAACGATTGGCGCGTAAAGCACCATACGAAGCATCATAGTAGTAACCATCTGAATCTGCTGTATATCGTTCGTGCTTCTCGTAATAAGTGATGCCGTAGAGAATTTGTTAATCTCGGCATTTGAAAAACCTACAACCTTTGAAAAGGTCTTCTCCCTCAAATCCCTGCCGACAGCGGCACCGACCTTTGAAGCCGCAAAACCTACAACACATGCTGCTATAAGCATAATTGCTGCAAAGGCTGCCATCTTGGCGCCTGCCTTCCACAGATAAGCAACCTGATTGGCATCCACGTCGATTCCTGCATTCTCATCACACTTTGTCGCAAAAGTTACACCCATGGACTTTAAAGTAGCTGAACCCACCGCATCGATTTTGTCCTGCACCTTGCTTCTTATCTGCTTTATCATGTTATCATCGAGCGCTGCTGACTGCGGGATAGCTGATGCATCCACATCCATCTGCTCCCCCGACTGAAAAGCCTGATATGCCATGACAAGAGGAACCAAAAGCTCCTCATCCAGCTCATCAAGTGTGTCAGAATCAGCTGTCAGCTTGTATTTTGTCACACTGTCATCAGATTTTGAAGCATCCTGCGCCTCATAACAGTCTGTAAATTTTTCTTTCTCGTCAGACAGCATAAATGTCTGTGCCATCTGATAATCCTCCGATGTAATCTCCTTTGGCAGGATATGCTCAATGCCGTGATCCTGAATACCCACATCAATGATGTCTGATGTGTACGCAGGCAAAGCCAGGTCACAGTAAGCCTGTGCAATGAGGAAAACAAAAATTAATAAGATCCATCGCCAGTATGGAATCAGGTTTTTGAAAATTTTACTCATAAACGTTTCCTTTCTTTCCGGTTAATTATCCCCCATACACGAATGCAAAAATATCCGCAATCGTGCGCATACTATCTATTTTATCAATTAGCGCGGATAATTCAATAAAGAAAGTATAAAGAAACGGTAAAAAAACAAGGACCATACGAGCTGATTCTCAGCTCATATGGTCCTTGCTATATAGAAAAATATATTATATACACTAATCCAGGTCTGCAAGACCTACACGCTGTATCTGGAAGGTCTTGTATGCCTTGGCTGTTGTGGTCTCTTTATCCCCACCACTCGCCAGTGACTGATAAATCTTACTATATCCTACGGCATAAATCTTTATAGAATTATTTTCCTCCGGTAAAGTGTCCAATGGTACCTTTACCTTATATGTTTTATTATTTTCAAAGAAGTCCCTTGGATCTTTATTTAATTTACCGTTTTCTTTACTGTCATTTATCAGTTCATTTTCTGTTCCATCATTATTCAGTGAGTAGATATCCCAGTTCATCTTCTTTAAGTAAATCTTATCATCTCCGGTGCCAATCGTTTCATCATTTGGATTTTTTTGTGGATCCTCGATATAAAAATCCAAATAAACAACAGTTTTTTCATCAATCTGATTTCGCACAAGGTTTGAATCCTTTACCGTAAAATAAACATCCTGCGTACTGTCTGCACCATCTAGTCTGGCATCCGCTTTATTAGCTGCATCTTCTTCAATGGCATCGTCAATAGTTGCATATAATGTAGATATGTCATTTGAATCGGTATCAGCATTCTCCTTAAGATAAATTGACGGCTCATGAACTGATGCACTATATGCAGCAATCATAGTGTTTATATAAAGCTTCAATTCATCCTCATTATTTGAGAAATCGGAATGTCCTACACCTGAGTATGTTACATTTCCCATTGTGTAAATATAATAATTATTTCTTACATCCTTTGGAGACTGCTCATAAATTCCATGGTTTGACAAGGTATACCAAACAACAATATCACTCTCACCATCACCATCAGCATCCTGATTCATATCCAGCTGGTAGTACTGCTTATGAGTGGTAGCTATATTAATTTCGTCAGCAATCTTAAAAGGATATGTGGTAATCTGTCCTGAATTAACCTTGACTGCCTTATTAGTCTTAGCTTCAAAATCATTACCATCTAGCCCTGAATACAGTCTGTACTCACCATGATCATTATCTGCCCACTGATACTGATTTAAATCCGCATAAGTAAATCCCTGATTCTGTCTGACAATAACTGAATTATCGGATTTTGGCTCATATGCAATATCAGTGTTATTCTTTTCAGCAGTCTGTACAGCTTTATCAAAATCCTCATCAGTACTCTGTAATGTATTGCCCTTCTTTAAATACGCATTTGACAGGATTCCATACCTGTCCAGTCCGACAGTATCACGAATTATAGAGTTAAACTTATATCCCCAGACATTATTATATTTATTATCATTTTTATTATTACAAAATGACGTTGTATCATGAGCAAACAATACCGGTTTTCCTGACTGGATATATGCTTTTATTTTATCGAGATGATTATTTGTATTATCAATATCATAACAATCACCAAATCCAATCACAAGCATATCGTATGTCTGCAGCTTATCACATACCTCATCCATTTTAGGTACGTTGTCATAACGAACTGTTTCTATATCCAGGTCAAAATCCTTCACTTGACTAAGTAATTTATGAAACTTTGTATTGCTATCATTCTTCTGTGCCTGCATATCAAAATTTCCCCTAAAGCCCTCATTATGCTCCAACTTTGAATTAATCTGAAGAATCTTGACTTTTGTAGGACTGCCTTTTGAATTTTTGACATACACATATCCGGATTTCTGATCATATCTGTAGCTATTTGTAGCCTGACTTACACGAAGCTGCCAAGGCATAACTCCTACATAGCCATTCGGCAAATCATAGACCAGTTTATAATTATAATTGCCTGCATTCAGACTATACATATATTTACCATCATCACCCATTACCGGATTCACAATAGTACCATCACAATATAATTTTATTTTATTTGCAGCTATTCCTTCATTGGTTGTCGAAAACTTACCATCAGAATTTGAATCCAAAAACAGTTGTGCATTAAAACTTGCTTTGGAATCAGCACCACCTGCATTGTTTATTGAAAATTCCAATGTAATCTGATTATTACTAATCTCAACATAATCTGTATCTTTTACTTTTTCCTGCTCCTTGAGTAATATTTCAGGTTTTTCAGTAGTCAGGTAGGTAACAAGCTCCGCTGGCTCATTTGACTGTTTTTTTAAATTTCCCTTGCTGTCCACTTTAAGAACATTGTCTTTATCTTTTGCATAACATAAAAGAGTAAAAACATTTGAACAGTTGTCTATATACTTCTCATTAATTCCTCTGCCATAATCAATAGAGAAAAAGCCATCTGAAAAGACGACAGGAAAGCCTGCCTTTATATAATCCTCCAATTCTGAAACCTTCTGCTTAGTAATATCATTGCCTGAACCTCTGTATGTGTTTGGAGCAGTTAAATAATCAGCATTATTTCCATTTCCTCTTAATGTAAGCTGAGTATTAAGCGCCTCTCCATTATTTATATAATCAGTATCTAGCAATCCCGCATGGCCATTCTTGAGCATATCATATCCCCAATAATTTACCACATCTTTCGGATTTATAACAACAATGTCACCAACATTTGAGTATTTAAGCCCATCCATGTTCCAATCATTATATACTGTATGACCATCTCTATAATTCAGATTATCGGCTACGAGTCCCATATATATCATGTCATAGTTATTAAGGTCCTCTATTCTTCCAATAAATTCTGCACTCGTAACCCTTGTTATTGTAACCTTTTTTTTCTCCGGGCATCTTGATCCAAGCCAATTTTTTAGCTTATCATAATTTAAAGCGTCAGACTCATTTTTTACAGTTCCGGGCTCTATATCCAGTATGTTCAGACTATCTGTCGGATTTATAATGTCTCTTTTATCAGCATACGATATGATATAGCTTAAAACTATCGCCTTTGAAATCTTCTTGTCATAATACGCATACTCGTCCTTTCCAAGAGTACTATTTTCTTTTTTCCTGCTTGTATTCTCTGAGTTGATGTATTCTGCTATCTCGTCAAAATTCTCTGTTTTAGCATCATTGACAAATGCTGTTTCATCATCATTTTTAATAAACGCAGAAGCAAAATCGTCTCTTAAAACAAATGGCACATCATCTTTAGGACTATAGTTTCGTGGAATAACATATTCGTTGCCAATTACAAAACCATATTTATGGGTTCTACTGTCAACCTTATAGTATTTTATGTCATTCCCCCAGTTAATAAAATTATCAGCTGATTCCTTGGTAAAATTCAAGGAGCTGAAATTGTTACAGCTCAAAAGACCTGCAAGCTTTTTAATGTTGCTGGAATAATCTGCATTCGAATCAGGCCACACAATACCATTATCCACTATAACAGGCATCATGATACCACTCTGGTGCACACGTTGGACTATCTGCTTTACCTTGTCCCATGAAATGTCATTACCGGTATTGTATCCGGTATTGTATTTTGCAGAATCGTCTCCTAAATCCTTTGAAAGGACGGACTTTGAGCCGGAAAGATAGAGTAAATCAATTGTTGACACATCTATCTGCTCAAGCTCCTTGGGTGTGACAGTTTTTACATTGAAGGTCATATTGGCAGTCTTATCATCATCGCCTGTCTTACCCTCCTGATTGAATACACCTGTTCTGAACCAGTTATTGTTCTTGAAACCACCCTTATAATATATGTGTGTAGTATTTACAGGATAATCAAGCGAGCCTTTTTTATCAGCCTCCATTATATAGTCACCTTTTCCTTTACCCACATAGGTATATGTCTGGCTATCCTTAACTATATCAAAATATCCGTCTGTATCGGTGAGGATTACCCTGCCTGTGTTACCATCATTATTCTCTGTAGCAGAATCAGCTATTGAAGCGTCATCTGAAATATCATCTGCTCCGGTCTTACCTGCCGGCTGATTGTCCAGTGTGCCATCATCTATCTTCTCGTATGGATTCTGTGAGTCAAGCACTGCTCCATACTCGCCGGTCTCATCGTAATTAAACTCAATAGGTACCTCAGTGTTCACCTCGTAGTAGGTCTCGTCATCAGTGATTTTATCTGCAGGCACATACTCCATCTCAACCGTGCAGTATGTATACTTCTCATAATCCGGCTTACTGCCATCAGGCAGATTTGCCATCCGGTCCGCTCTTGCAACAAATTCATATGGTGATGTGATATCTGAATTGTCTTTTCTGTAAATATATGCCTTTGGGTCATATTTTGCTATGTTTTGCATGCCCTCAGCAGAACCAATGGCATATGCGCTCTTTATAGAATAAACCACATGCTTTTCAACGGTATCGTCACCTGTGCCTGTATCTGTCGTATTATCTGTACTGCTGTCTGTATCTCCATCAGCTTTCTGTGAATTATCAGTCTCTACCAGATACTGGGTGTTTGTCATACCATCCGGCAGCTTGACAGCCGAAAAGGCAACACTGTAGTAGCCTCTTTTTCCGGGTGCCTTAATTTGATTGCCATTTTCAGTCTCTGTATTAGAGCCATCCGCGGTACTTCCAGTACTTCCTGTACTGCCTGTATTACCAGTACTACCTGTATCCACAGATTCAGAGCCATCTTCTGTCTCATCCTCGCCCTGCATGAAAACATAATGGTCAACATTTTGTCTGTAATGACCTGTAGGCAGTCCATCTTCATTTACAGCAAGCTGGTAATCGGTATTGAACTTATAATCTCCCTCCGCCTGCTCTGTCATCTTATAACCGGTGGTACCCTTGTTTATTCTGTCCATATCTACAAGGGCAAGCTCTGTCCAGTCATCGCCCTGACTGACATAGCTCTCCTCATACGGCTCATAATAAAGAGGCTTTGTGTTATCCTTTTTCTCGGTAGTAATAGGCGCAAGCTTTGTTTTCAGTTCCTCCATATAGGCAGACCTTTTTTGTACACCTGCACCATCTTTGTCAGACATCCTTGACAGTGTTCCAAACCAGTCGTCAGGCTCCTGACCATCAATCAGATAACCGATGGATGCCATTTTCTTGTCAGGCACCACCTCCACTATATTGAAGGGCTTGTCCTTGCCATGTGAGCTGACTATATCAGATATTCCATTGAACGCTACATTTGCATCGACCTTTGTAAGGCTGTCATTCAGCACAAAAGCTGCCACAACGAGACATCCTGTAAGTGTGAGCGATATTGGAACCACTATTTTTTTTCTTAATTTGCTCATTGCGATTGCTCCTTTTGTTATTTGTCATATTTAAAAGTAACTACATTAGAAGAAATACTCGGATCTGATTTCAAGGTTACCCAAACATATATTCTATAATGTTTCCCTGGAATACTGACCTCTGATGTCATGCTTAGTTCCTTGGTTGCTTCATGTTCATGCCCAAAAACCCAACTGTCTTCTATATGGTATGTAAATATTTTTCCACCTTTATAATCAGCCTGCTCTCCTGCAAACTCCTCTATATCATTACTTGGACTTTCTATTCCATTTTCCAACGAATAAGTCTCAATGTGCCATTCAAAGTTATTCACATCATATGCTATACCACTATTTCTTACCTCATACGGATTTATATGTGTTTTTTCAGTATTTCCTCCATTAAGTCCATATATTCCCTCCGTAGTCAGCCAATTACGTGTATCAACCACATTTATCGTTACAGATGTATATTTGGAAGTATCTTCTTTTGAAGTCACCTTAACCACAAACTGCTTTGATGTTTCATTCTCTGCGATAGATAATTTTGCTGTATTTCCGGAAGAATTAAACGTTGTTCCATTCCCATCAGCAGCCCTGCCGGTGTATGACCATATAACCTCTTGGCTTGGATTATTTCCACCCAATATTTTAGATGAAAATTCAAGGACATTGCTATTATCTCTTCTGACATATGAAATGCTCTGACCAGAAACATCTCTGCCACCATAATATATATGTACAGAAATCGGCTCTACCGGTGCCACATACTCCACATCTGCTCCGGTCGGTACCTTATTGCGCATAGTGAAGTTCTGCTTTGAAGTATACTTCTTGTCTCCTGCCTTAAAGTCCACAACAAGTCCGACAGAGTTCTTGCTTTCTGCCTCACTTAAATCAGGTGTAAATCCTATGACATTTTCTGCCATAAGTGACTCCTTGCCCTGACCATCAGCCTTCACCGCACCAGTTGCAGGATCCAGTGTATCCTTTCGCAGATAGATTTTGTGCTCTGACGGTCTGTATATGATATTGTATGTACAATCCTTGTTGCAGATTATCAGCTTGCTGTCGGATGATGATTGCTCAGATGATGCTTCTTCGGATGACGCTTCTTCCGCTGATGCAGTTGCAATATAACCTGCCTCAGGGTTTACTGATGCCACTTCAACCGGGGCTGCCACCGTAGCAGGCTCATACTTAACACCCTTTTGCGCATCAATTATCAGATTTCCTATCTGATTCATGGTCAGCTGTGCCTCATACTGCAGGTCTACGTCCTTTGTAGCATACTTATACTGCTTCGTACTCGTACCGATAAAGCCTGTAACAGCCAGTCCGAGTATTCCCATTATCGCCATGACAATGACAAGCTCAACAAGTGTAAAGCCACTGTTTTTCCTATTATTTGATTTATTCATGCGCTTTAAAATCTTCATGGTTCATCTTCCTCTCCGATTTCATCATATAACCTTATAACAGCCTTGCGTCAAAATAAAATATTTTGCATTTAACTATGTAAATTACTCACATACCACCTTGCCGGTTTCCTTGTATATCGTGATAACCTTCTCGGTGCTGTTTTTTTGAACCCAGATACGGCTGCAGTACTTGCCGTTAGTATCCGGCTTTTGTGCACCTGAGCTTCTGTCGAACTGAAGCTCTATACTGTCAGAGACGTTCAATTGTGTCTTGCCACTATAATCATCATTCATGGAATAGTATACTTCAATCCTGCTCTTTCCGATTTTACTCGGATCAGATTCCGTACCATTTATAGTCGTCTTATAATAGTAGGCACCATCTGATGCCTTGTATATCTTAAGAACTGCGCTGTCCTTTCCCATAGAGGTAACTCTTGTTTTGTTAATTATCGATTCAATATTTCTGGCACATTGCTTCACCTCAACACCCATGACCGAGCGAATGGATATGGTTGCCGCACCTATCAGTACGACAGATATCGCTATCACTACTATAAGCTCCACCAGAGAGAAACCACCATTATTCTTTTTTACTTTTACAAACATATTGGATTCCTCCCTTGTATATATCGTCAAAATATGTCAAATATAAATATTTCGCAGCTGTTTTGTGTCTTGGAAACCGCTTATTTTCTACTCCTTTGTCCAGTTCTGGTATGTAATGAGTGTAGCATAATCTATTTTTGTATCCGCCTCTTTCTTGTTTGAAAAAGCAGAAACATTACCCAGATAGTTGGCACCATCCATGAACACATCATACAGGTGCAGTGCATCGTCTGCATCACTTACCTTTTCAAGAAGCAATGCCTTAAATACCTCCTGTGTACCATTATCAATCTCGCACTGCTCTTTGTTTACGATTATCCTGCCCTTTGCAATTATAGTACCTGTAAAGTCAGCATCAAGTGTCACATTTCCTGTAGCAACAATTATATCCACATTGTGTGATTTGTCATTTGCATCATAGGTGTAGTTACCGTTTTTGACAATTGCCTGGTATTTTTTTCCCTGATACTCAGTCTCAAATATATGTTTGTTACCGGAATTTGGCACTATCTTCTGCAAATTGGTATTGTTAACTATATTTGTAAAAAGCGAAACACTTGCTGCATTTGTCGGTAAATCCGCATAATTTGTCAAAAGCTTTGAGTTTAGTGCAGTATATGTGCGCTGTAAAGCATCCGACTGTGCATCCATGTCCACACCATCAGCTATGCCCTTCAAAAGGCTTAAATTGCTGCCATCGTAGATGCTGTAATTGCCGGCAGTATAGATGCTTGCTGCCTCATTTACCTTTATGCTGTCAGTATAGAACTTAGTGTATCTATTGAGCTTGTCACTGTCTGCGCCAAAATAGTCTCTGTAATACTCAGCAGCCTTATTCGTTGGAAGATTGACATAATAGTATACAAGTCCATCATCATTATTATCAGTAGAAGGAACAAAGACCTTCTTTATACAGTTGTCGATTGTCTTTGACTCCGGCATATATGCCGAGAGAGCCTTACCTGTCTTTGTGCTGACCACATTGGCATTTATCTCAGTATACTTTGTTTGATCATGTCCGGTTGCAGTAATATCCTTGTACTCCTTATAGGAAAGTGGATTCTTGTTGTAAAGCGATTTGGCATCCGCACCATTTCCACTTGTGCCTATGCACTCAGGCGGCACAAGGTATGCTATCTGGTCACCCTTTACAGAGATTGACTCACCCATAGCCACATTGCTGTTTTGTGTACCCACACCACTTGAATTTACAATAGCCTGTGTATTGATATATGCAGTTCCTGCTAACATAAGCTCCCTGATATTTGACATATCAAGAGATGCCTCCCTGCCGTTTATGATAATAGCAGAGCTATCGCCTGCGACAGGATTTTCCTTGTCAGCACCTCCGTTGCCAAAGCCGACGTACTTTGCATTGTTATTCTTATTATTCTTGCCAAGTGTGACATTTGAGCCTGTACCCTTTAATGTCATGTCATCCGCCACATATGTCATGCCATCCAGATTGACTGTTGCACCATTTACATTTATGTTGCCTGTCCACAGCTGACACTGTGCATCAACAGAAAGTTTACTGTTATTGTGTACACCAGCCATGTTATTTTTTATTGTAGCCGTATCTTTTCCGGCAAAGTCTCCCACCTCTATATCGCCCTCTGCAATCATATAGCTGGTATCCTTTACATCAAGTGTGGCATTGTTTGGAATAACAACACTCGTAGTAGAAGTTCCTGTGTCTGCCGCATTTTCGCAGCCGGCATAGAGATTGCCGGATAGATTTACTTTAGTAAGTCCTGATGTAATTTTCAGTCCTTCATTTCCTACAAGAGAATATGTAAAAAGCTCCGGAACTCCTCCCGATGCTGTAAAGCTCATGGATGGAACTCCCAGAGAAATGTCTGTCTCTATTATTGATTTAAATCCCTTTTCATCGGTATACTCTACCCTTAGTCCGTTCAGCACGACACGATTTTGGTACACCTTGAGCTGTCCATTGCCGTTTACATCGGCATTGGTCGATTTGATAATAGCACGTGGCTGATTGTCTTTATTCTCGAGAAGCTTCGGGTCTACATATTGTATGAGCTTTCCCATATTAAACGTCATACCTGTGCTGTCATACTCCAGGCTGGTCTTTAAGCTCTTCAGATACTCCTGCGCAAAGTTGCTCTGTCTGCCGGCCTCATTTATGCTGCTGTCAGAGTAATTCTCCATAACCTTGGTATATCCTGCTGAGTAAGCCTTGGAAATATCTCCCTGCAGACCTGTACATATCTGATCCAGCACACCCTCTGCCGAGTAAAAGTTATCTGTATTTTTTTCATCCGTCACCTTCATCTGGAGGTTCATAAGTGCTATCCACAGCACAGTCACAGCTAAAACAGCCACTATAGCCATTGCAACTACAACCATCACAAAGGAAGCACCACGGTTATCGTTACGCTTCATAATTAATACCCCATGCTTCCGGTCATCGTAACAACCGGGTCTTTATCATTAAATATATCATCCAGTGAAGCCTTGCTCTCGTATACAGCCACCTTCACATCATACAGCCTTTCAGATGCATTGCTTTTTGTCAGATTCTTTATATCGACAATTGCCTTTACATCATTCTGAATTACATTGTTATTAAAGCCATATATAGCCTGCCCCGGCTGTAGTGGATTATCCGGTGCTCCCATATTTACATTCAGATTGGTGGCTATATGAGTATAAGCATGACCTGTACGATTTCCCGGCTCACTTACCTTCACATATGCCTTATATGTACTCTCCTTCGTGCTCAACTCTGACTGATCCGATATAGTCTTTTGCTTTACAATATTTACCGTGCAGTCCAGCTTGTCCTTATTATTGATTATAATGACATCGTTGCAGGTATTGTAAAGTGCTCCTGTAGATGTGTACCATGGATTGTAAAACAGATAGACATTTCTCAGATTATGGTTTACAGTATCTGAAGAATTGTCGTAAATCACCATGGTATAATCATCCTTCAGTGCACTATTCGGATCCGGAAAAGTCTTTCTTACTCCATTCTTATTGATAGAATACGAATACGACACCGTCACCTTGGTAGCCTTATTGCTCGCAGCTCCACTCTTTTCTATATCAATTGTGATAGTTCTCTTTATATCACTCTGCTGTACACTGAAGCCTAGATTCATATTGTTAAATGCAGATATAATATTTGTAGCAGAATACTTGTCTGCACTCATGCAGTCAAAATTTGCATCCATGGCCGACATATCCGCTACCTCGTCCATGTTGTACTTTTTAACCTTATTGTCCGACTCTGCGTCCGATTTTGCATCCACTGTCACAAGAGCATTGTATTTCTTTGTGCCTGACTGCACACCAGACATATAGAAATAATACTTGTGTGCATCCGACTCCCTGAAATCCCAGAGCGATGTATCGATTATTTTGGCTGATGCATCAGTCTTGTGAATACAGCTAGTGATGACATCGTCCTTGTTTACAATCTCAGCACTGATATCCTCAAGCCTCTTTACATTATCAAACTTGCCCGACTTCTTAAGAAGCTCACATGCACTGCTTCCATCTGATATATTAAAGCCGTCCGCCACGTCAAAGCCCTCCGACGGATAGTTGAACTGATACGCCAGTGTCTTCATGGAGTTCTTCTCAATGCCCTCCATAATGTTTGTCGCCAGATGTGTAGCATTCATCTCGTTTTTTGCCTTTACATTGGTCTTTGTAGCTGTGACAAATGCATTCAAAAAAGGAAGCACGATTATTGCGAGAATAGCAATCGACACAATAATCTCCACAAGTGTTACTCCTCGATCATCGTTTTTTAGCTTTCTCAAATCTGCTTCCTCCCCTCTTGTATTTTGTTATCTCATAACTCAATAATCTAACATTTAATATTTATGATTAATCAGTTAGTTTGTTGTACCAAACAGATTATTTGTACCATGTGGTACTGCAGGTATGTATGGTGCCTCATATGGCTTATCAAGTCCATACAGGAAATATGAATCCACAAGCATCTCACCTGTCAGCTTGCCTGTCGAATCATCAAAGCTCACATTGAGTGTGCTGATAGTTTTCTTCTGTGATGAACCAATCACCTCGCCGAGCATAGCCTTAAGCCCATGATATTCTGTCTTGAATGCCATAACTGTGCTGACATCATAAAGCTGATAGCCTGTAACCGTAGACTTTGCAGAGCCTGATGATGTGCCGCTACCAGCTGCACTACCGTCATCAGTCTGTGACTGAGAACTGTTGCCATCAGCGGTCTGAGAGCTCTGCGAACTGTCTGTATTACTGCTGTCCGTAGTACTACTGTCAGTAGAGCCACTGTCCGTTGTGCTGCCGGACGAAGAATCTGTACCGGCTTCACCTGTCGGATTATTCACATCAATAGCAGTCGGTGAGCCGACTGTAAGCTCTGTAATATTTGTATTAGTAGATTTCTCGATAGCAACCGCATCCATAATGCCGTTTTCAATCTGTAAATATGAAGGAAAATTGTCATACACCTGTTGCATGGCATCAGACATTTCCTTTGTCTTATTTGTGTAATCGTCAGCCTTTGCCGCAAGTGCTGAAAGCTGATTGTACTGTGACTTCAGGTTCATGTTTTCGCTCTTGAGTGAATCCCTCTTATTGGACTGTGGTACAAAAATAAAAAAATATGTCAGTGCTAAAATGGCAACACCCGCTAATATAATAAGTAACTTTTTATCTCTTGTTGACATCCTAACACCCCCTACTGATTTGTACTGTCTGTATCTGATGATGAATTGCTATCCGTCTGTGTCTGTGATGCTGCATCTTGTGATGTATCAGCTGACTCACTTTCTGTGCCATCAGCCGATTCAGAAGCCGCACTGTCATCTGCCTTTACATATGTGCAATCCACTGTGAACTGAACCTTTGAGGCACCGGTCTCATCAACCTCCTCTGTGATGGTTGACACATTGGATACCATGATACTCTCAAATGTACGAAGCTGTGCAATCACATCAGCTGCTATATCCTTGCTGCCTGTCTTGATGGTCATCGAAACACCATCTGTCGTAACAGACATATTCACAAGCTTGGCCTCTGACGGAAGCTTCTGCTCCAGCTCATCCACGAAGCCCGTTATCTCATCATTCTTGTTGGATGAGGCACTCTCAAGAAGCTTAGTCCAGTCATAGTCCTTCTTGGTCTGGTTGTACACATCATATATATTCTGTGCATATGATAAATCAGAAACACGTGCTTTAAGCGTCATATTGTCTGAAGTTAAAACAAGATTTGAAAAAATACTGTATGCCGTGATACCAACTGCAACTACCACACACAATCCAAAAATGAGAAGCTGCACCGCAAAAGAAACAGGCTTTTCGGCTTTCTCCCCTGCCGGTACGGGAAGAGGCTTCCCATCAGGGCCAACAGGCGGATTACCCTGCGTACCTGCCTGTGCACCGCCAAGTGGCATAGCACCTGTAGCTGCTCCTGCCATAAGTGGAGCACCGATTCCCTTGTTTTTCTTACTGTCTAATATGTCAAGCGGATTCAGTGAGCATCCAACACAGTTGAAATACTCTGCCAGCTTTGCCTCTGCGAGGTTTATGCTCTTTGCCACATGCATACCGTCAAACTGCTGGAGCGGAACTACCTTAATATTCAGTTCATTGGTCAAAAGCTTTGAGAGTCCGCTGAAATCAGCACCTAAGCCAATGAGGAAAATTCTCTCGATAGGAGTATCTGAGTTTCTCGACTGATAGTAGTCTATCACTCGTCCGAGACTGCTTATCAGATTGGAAAGTGCGTATGACACATTCAGGCGAAGCTTCTTAAAGCGCTCTGAATCAATCTCATGACCCATAGGATCCATGCCGCCGCCCGCCGGCTCATCAGGCACCGTGCCATCAGGTCTTATTGCAAGGCATGTCTTTCTGCGTGCCACATCAACTGCATCGGTAAATGACAGATACTCTCCAAAAAGCTCACTATCCTGAATTTCCTCTATAGCATCAGCCAGTCCATAATTGACATTACGCTGCAGCTTTACCATGCTTCCATCCATTACAGTCAGTGTGGTAGAAACCTCATCCACCTTGACAGTTACCTTCACATCTCCGGGAATCTCTCTTCTCATGAGCTGCTTGATGGCATTTCCACTATAGTCAAGAGCTACAAGCTGCAGTCTGCAATCAGCTGCAAGAGCACCATACGACAAAATAAGGTCATTAGGCACAGCAATAACCGAAAGACGTAATTTCTTTTCTTCCGGTCTGTCAATCTTCTCTATAATCTGATGTACCAGCTTGTACTGGCTCAAATCCACCGGAAAATAATCCGATGCATTCATTGCAATCATTTCCCTAAGCTGCTTTTCCTTAACAAGTGGAAGCTCAATATCCCTGCTTGCTATACGCGCTGAATTTAACACAAAAACAGCTTTTTTGGTGGCAATCTTCTTTTCCTTTAGCTTGCTGTATAAGATAGAACGAAATATTCCATCCGGCTGTACCACTCCATCATCAATCATCCCCGGTGGTGTCGGAAAGCCGAACATATTGTAAATCTTGGGATTTTTCGCTTTGTAATCAATCTCAACTACTCTGGTAAGGTTCTCCCCTATTTCAATGCCGAGTACCCTGTTTGCCATAACCTAATCCTCCATGTTTATCTTTGTTTTACACTGTATACGTCTGTAAAACTTTCGTAACTGTACTGAATAGTTACAAACTTTCTATATAAATTTCGGTATATCTGTGTTTTACTCTGCTTTTATCTAACCGTAAGTCGTATTGCCTGCGCTTGTGTCAAGCACGCTTTATTATAACACACTTTTCAAAAGCCTGCGAGTGCCAAATATGCCGTTATCATTTTCTCACCCCATAGCATCGAAATAAATATTCCGGCTGCCAAGTACGGTCCCATTGCAAGCCTGTTGCCTGCGTTTGTTACTTTCATACGAATCAGATGTATCACGGAACCGATGATGCATCCTAAGAAAAATGCTAATGTAATATTCTGCCAGCCTATCGCAAGGCCTGCACATGCCATAAGCTTGACGTCTCCGCCACCTATGGCTCTTCCTCCACTTACAAGAAGAAGGAGTTCAAGGAATAAACTGACACAAAAGAATCCTATCACATATTCAGACCAGTTATCATGGTCTAAAAACACATGCAGGATTCCAAGCACCAGTATAAATATATTGATTCCTAATGGAATTTCATATGTTCTCCAGTCTATCACACTCAGAACTATGAGTGCAGATGTGAGAAAGCAGTAGACGATACTCGTAAGCTCAAGTCCATTTACTGCAAAAACTACTATGTATAATATACCGTTTAACGCCTCAATAATAGGGTATTGAGGTGATATCGGTTCTTTGCACTTGCGGCATCTGCCACGAAGAAACAACCAGCTGAAAACCGGCACCATATCGTACCACGCAAGCTGATACCCGCATCTCATACAGTGGGACCTTTCGGTCACCACTGTCTCATGCTGCGGTATGCGGTAAATACAGACATTTAGGAAGCTGCCTATAACTATACCGAATGCAAATATTAAGATGTAGATGGGTATCAGTTCTGTGGTCATGGTTGGTGGTCCTTAAAAAATTAAATTACTATATATCTTTTTATTTTATTTCCCTGATTTAGGGCCCTTTTTGAATTGATCCTTATCTGAATGATAATATGGAGAATCTCCAGTATATTCAATAGTTCCATCTTTCTTATCATATACAATTGTTATTTTATCACTAGTCCACTTTGTGCCTTTAATTTTCGCTTTTGTTAATCCGGCATCTTTAACAGCCGTATCAGCACCTGTTCCTAGCTCTGTCGTAGTCAATGTAACAGTAACCGTAGCAGCAGTAGCCGAAGCCGAAACCTCTTCGTCTGCATAATATGTCTTTAAAGCTGTAGCAATATTATCACATGTTTGGATATCTGTAGCCTCTCTAGACTTCTCAACATACTTGATAAGCTGTGGAGCAAGTACACCTACAAGCACTGCCATGATGGCGATTACAACAATAAGCTCTACGAGAGAGAAACCTTTGTTGTTCTTCTGTTTCTTTCCTAACTTTTTAAATACATTCTTTACCATAGTTCTTTTCTCCTTTTCATTATAACATGGTTTTTTGTGCAAAGAGCTGTGCCCTATCAGCATCTCTTTGGTTTGTATGCGCTCATTGTACCATAAATCAAAGCATAATGCAAGTTATTTTCTAGTACAATAGTATCATTGCTGTATAATTTTTTTCGCCTTTTTTAGCAATTTTAACCAAATTTTAATCAATTTATTGCATTTAAATCATATTTTTTCAAAAAAATTATATTTCAGGCTATATTTTGGCACAGTGTGAGGGGCTTCATCCCATGTGACCGGCTAACGCATACACTTTCGTGAGAGCTACGCTACACTGCCAAGATACTGTAGGAATTATGCTTTTAGATTTTCTATGCTTGACGAAACCGTCGAAACGCGCCGTTCGTAGAGAATGAAGCCCCATCCTACTGTCAGCAAAAGAGGAAGCAACCCCCGAGTTCTCGTCCAAAGATTGCTTCCTCTAATTTACATTTCACTACAATATTAGCTCACAAGCCATTTTTTTACAGTTTCCTCATCAAAATCCACACATTCAGCTATATCTTCTATTGAGTGACCTTTTTTCTGAAGCTTCAAAGCTGTTACTTTTGCCTGGCGAATTCTGCCTTCTTCTCGACCTTCTTCTCTGCCTTCTTCTCTGCCTAATTCTCTGCCTTCTTCTCTGCCTAATTCTCTGCCTTCATTTTTCTGATCTTCCCATGCCTTACACATATCAATCACCTCTTCTTTCTCATCTATGTCTATATCCGTTCCTGCAAACAGGTTGATTGCCTCGACTGTCTCTCTGTCCACACTGCTAAACTTGTCATCATTATGAAGCACTTCCTGCATCTTTTCTTTATCATACGCATTCTGCAATACTTCAAAAAGCTGCCTGATGGAGGTCCTGAATCCGGTAAAGTCTGTTATCTCCCTCGGTGCCAGCAGATTAATTCTGTAATCCGGTATGAATGGCAGAAGCTCCTCATCCACATCACCAAACATATCTGACAGCTTCCTTGGACCATCCCATTCCTTTATTCCGAGATATACTGTTATCGTTATCACCGGTATCAGCTTATCCTCTTTCGTAAATCCCGAGAGAAATTCATCAGAAGTTGCGATATCCTTTTCCCTGCGGTGCTTTTTGGCTGTTTCCTTTACCTGATTGCCATATGCCATGACATCATAAAACATGTTTTTTACCGGAATGGAATAGTGTATATCCGACTGATTTTCTACTCCTATCAGGACAACGTATGATTTGCCGGTATATTTAATGCTGGCATTTTTGAAGATGTCCCTAAGCTTCTGCACCGCTATGGTCTTTTTATCAAGCCCCAGTGCGGTCAGCACCTCTGTCGTGTCTCTTTCCTTAAGGTTTTCCGGCAGGATGACCTCTCTTCCTCCATACAGTATATTGTTGCACAGGTCAGCAAACCTGGCATTGTCTGCAAAGTATTCCTTTGCCATTGAGTCCTTTGCGCTCAATCCTTCTCCTCCTGTTCTCTTGTGTGAGCAGGAAAATCTGGTGCCAATGAGGGTACAGTGGTACAGTTTACAAATTATACATGTGCTGTCCTTCTTTATGTTTTCTATATGTTTACATTATGATTATCACACTGTATACAGTTTATCTGTCTTATGACTACATTATCTGGCTTCTAACTGCCTTCTGACTGCACTTTCTGTATTCTGTCTACATACGGCATTTCAATTTTCCTGCTGTTAATGGGTAATTAAAGCATTGAAAACTTCCATGTCCTTTGTAGAATGATGCGAAGTGGTCTGCCCTCTTCAAAGTGGTGTGCACCTGTAAAAACTGTTATGTGGTGCCGCTTACAGAAATATAATGCTTTGAGTTGATTGTAGCATAGAGGTGGTGCTTTGTCATCACATTTTTTCTTTTTTTACCACAGCGTAAGTGGCTTCATCCCCTGAGACCGGATAGGGCACGCGCTCTCTCGTGAGCGAATAGCGAAACTGCTTAGATACTGTTGAATTATGCACACGATACACAGAAATGCCCTGCCACGGATGGCAGTTCAAGGAGAACCGCGCCATGGACGGCGCGTTTCGACGGTTTCGTCAAGCATAGATACCCTATAAAGCATAATTCCTACAGTATCTTGGCAGTGTAGCGTAGCTCACGCGAGAGAGTGTTCACCTGCCTGTCTCGTGGGATGAAGCCCCGTCCTACTGTCAGTTCCCTCAGACAAAGAGGAAGCAGCCTCCACGCTTTCGCTCAAAGACTGCCTCCTATCGATCTTTTTTCAACTACAGCTACTATGCCAGTTTCTTATTTTTCTCAAGAAGCTCATAGATTTTCTCAACATCATAATCCGGCTTCATTGACAATGCCGCTTCGTAAATTGGAGCGATAACCTCCTCTTTTTCTTCCAGGTCATCTGCTATCTCTGCCACACTCTTGTCCTTTTGCAGCTTTTTTACAATCAGAGAAATTATCTTTTGTCTTTCTCCTAATTCTCTGCCTTCTTCTCTGCCTTCATTTTTCTGATCTTCCCACGCCTTACACATATCAATCACCTCTTCTTTCTCATCTATATCTATATCCGTTCCTGCAAACAGGTTGATTGCCTCAACCGTCTCTCTGTCTACCCTGCTAAATTTTTCATCATTCTGCAGCACTTCCTGCATTTTTTCCTTATCATATGCATTCTTCAATACCTCGAAAAGCTGCCTGATGGATGTCCTGAATCCGGTAAAGTCTGTTATCTCCCTCGGGGCCAGCAAATTAATCCTGTAATCCGGTATAAATGGCAGAAGCTCCTCATCCACATCACCAAACATATCCGACAGCTTCCTTGGACCATCCCATTCCTTTATTCCGAGATATACTGTAATCGTTATCACCGGAATCAGCTTATCCTCTTTCGTAAATCCTGAGAGAAATTCATCCGATGTTGCCGTATCCTTTTCCCTGCGGTGCTTTTTGGATGTTTCCTTTACCTGATTGCCGTATGCCATCACATCATAAAACATGTTTTTTACCGGAATGGCATAGTGTATATCCGACTGATTCTCTACTCCTATCAGTACGACATATGATCTGCCGGTATATTTGATGCTGGCATTTTTGAAGATGTCCCTCATCTTCTGCATCGCTATGGTCTTTTTGTCAAGCCCGAGTGCAGTCAGCACCTCTGTGGTATCCCTTTCCTTAAGGTTTTCCGGCAGGATGACCTCTCTTCCTCCATACAGTATATTGT
>OGFG01000537.1_pt1 | contig 44627 bp, 38 predicted proteins | sample 1570761 | NCBI WGS metagenome assembly OGFG01 (sample SAMEA2581938, study PRJEB24529) | metagenome | biome: Human gut stool | place: China | collected 2011
CCGCCAGTCTCATCAGTGCGGCGAGCGCAGCAATGCCGCATTTCGCAGGCAGTCTGCCGCCAAGGTAGCGTCACTCGCGCCTCACGATAGTAAGGCGCGGTTGCTGGTCAGTAACGAATCGCAGGGATTCATGGCGAAGCCATGTACACCGCACTTACTTTGCGCAGCGCATGCAGTCATTCAAGCCCAAAGCTGCCAATGTGCGGGGTCAAGGGGCAAGGCCCCTTGCGTTCTCTTGGGGGATTTAAAGGGGGCCATTCTCTCACGTGAGAGAATGGCCTCCTTTATTCGCACTCCCTGCGCGGCACAGGGAATAAGGAGCAGCACTTTGTGCTGCAATTTTATTCCGATAAAAGAATTCTATCGTTATCAAGCTCATGTCCGGCACCTGCTTTGAACCGCGCGATGAGATCGTCGACTCCCATCCCCGCGCGTTCACTGCCCGCGACGTCGAGCACGATGTGCCCGTCCGCCATCATCAGTGTGCGGTTGCCGAGCTCAAGTGCCTGATGCATGTTGTGCGTGACCATCAGGCAGGTGATGTGACTTTCCGCCACGACGCGGCGGGTGAGGTCGAGCACCTTTTCCGCCGTTGCGGGGTCGAGCGCCGCGGTGTGCTCGTCAAGAAGTAAGAGCTGCGGCGGCACCATCGTCGCCATCAGCAGCGTGAGCGCCTGACGCTGGCCGCCGGAGAGCAGGCCCACGGGGTTTTTCATGCGGTCCTCAAGGCCCATGCCGAGCTGCTTGAGCTGCTCGGCGAAGAACTCCTTGTCCTTCTTGCTGATGCGGCTGAACGGATTGCCGTGCGCCGCGCGCAGGTACGCGAGCGCAAGGTTTTCTTCGATCGTCATGCTCGGCGCGGTGCCGCGCAGGGGGTCCTGAAAGAGACGCCCGATGCGGCGGGAGCGCTCGTGCTCGGGCATGAAGGTGATGTCCTTGCCCGCAAGCGAAATGCTGCCCTCGTCGGCATAAAAGCTGCCCGCGATGGCGTTGAAGAGCGTCGACTTGCCCGCTCCGTTCGAGCCGACGATGGTGACGAAATCGCCCTCGTCCAAATGCAGGGAAAGGGAAGAAAGCGCCTTTTTTTCATTCACCGTGCCGGGGTTGAAGGTCTTGGAGAGATTTTGAATGTCCAGCATCTTACACGCCCTCCTTATTTCTGGCGGCCATTTTGCGCTTCTGGAATGTCGCCCACTTCTGGATGCTCGGCGCGGCAATGGCCAGCGCCACAATGATGGCCGTCAGGAGCTTCAGGCACTCGACGGGCACGATCTTCGTGTAGAATACGATGGCGTAGATGAAGCGGTAAACGATCGAGCCGAGAATCGCGGCGATGACGCCCTTTTTGACGCTTCTGCGCCCGAGCAGCGTCTCGCCGATGATGAGGCAGGCGAGGCCGATGACGACGATGCCCGTGCCGGAGTTGATGTCCACAGTCTTCTGATACTGGCCGACGATCGCGCCAGAGAGCGCCGTGAGCATGTTGGCAAGGCACAGGCCGACCGTGATCGTGAACGACGGATTCAGGGACGAGGCACGCACCATGTCGGGGTTATCGCCCGTGGCGCGGATGGAAAGACCCATGCGCGTGCCGAGAAACAGCACCAGCAGAAGACCGGCCAGAAGCGTGACAAACGCTGCGAGCAGCAGCTCGTACCACTCGCCGCCGATGCCGGTCTCGCGCAGCATCGTGAAGATCGTCTTGCCGCCGAGCAGGCTCTGGTTGGATTTCCAGCCCATCGCCATTAAGTTGATGGTGTAAAGGCCGGTGTTCGTGACGATACCGGCGAGGATCGACGGCACGCCGAGCTTCGTCTGCAAAAACGCGGTGACAAAGCCCGCGCACGCGCCCGCGAGCATCGCGGCGAAGATGGCGAGGACAGGGTGTCCCGCGGCCGTCACGGTGACGGACACGGCCGCGCCGAGGACGAAGCAGCCGTCGGTCGTCAGATCGGCGATGTCGAGGATGCGGTAGCTTAAAAACAGCGCCATCGCGACCAGCGCGTAGAGGAAGCCCAGCTCAAGGGCGGTCTGCGTGATGATGAGCATGGGAAAATTCTCCTTTCAGGCCAATTTCCCCCGACGGAAGGTCGGGGGAAAGGCAGTTCATTTGCGGGGAAACGGTTTTCTTAGTCCTTGGTGGTCGTGACCTCGACAACGGTGCCCATGCTGTCGAAGCAGGAGTAGTCAAGGCTCATCGCGGCGGCGGTGTCGGTGTTGACGGTGATGATGCCGCCGTCCATCAGGTAGTAGTCCTCCATGGCGTCCATGCCGTCGGTGATGGCGGAGTAGGCGAGGTCGGCGGTCTTGGCGCCGAGGTCGGTGTAGTTCACGCCGCAGGTGGCGTAAGCGCCGTTGCGGACGAAAGAGTCTGCGCCGGTGTAGTGGGGGATGCCGGCCTTGGCGAGGTCCTCATAGATGGCGAGCTCGGCGGCCATGATGACGTTGTCAGTCGGGGTGAAGACGGCGTCCACACCGTCGGCGATCAGCGCGGAAGCGGCAGCGACGACTTCGTCGTTCGTGTTCGCGGTCTGCTCAACGTACTCGATGCCCTTGGCGTCGAGGTAGGCCTTCGCGTCGGCGATGGGCTTGGTGGAGTTGGGCTCAGAGAGGGAGTAGAGCAGGCCAACCTTGGCGACGTCCGGGTTCTGGGCGAACATCATGTCCATGATGAAGCTGGTGTTCAGCGCGTCGCTCGTACCGGTCACATAGTCGATGCCTGTCAGGCTCGCGGCCTCGGGATCGGAGACGGCGGCATAAACAACGGGGGTCTTGGTGTCCTCAGCGGAGAGGGCAGAGATCTGCGCGGCGGTCGTCGCGATGGGGATGATGGCGTCGACCTGATCGGCGATCGCCTGATCGGACAGCTGCTTTAAGATGGTCTGGTCGTTCTGGCCGGAGGTGATGTCGTACTCGATGGTCACATTATTGTCGGCTGCGATCTTGTCGAGCTCGGCGGCCACAGCGTTCGCGATCTCGTCGAGAGAGGCGTGGTCAAGCTGCTTGATGATGGCGACCTTGTAGGTCTTGCCGCTTTCGTCGCCGCCCTGCTGGGCGTCGTTGCTGCTGTCGTCGCTCTTGCTGCCGCACGCGGCCAGAGACAGGGTCATCGCACCGGCGAGGGCCAGGGTCAGAAGCTTTTTCACCATGTTGTTTTTCATTTTTGTTTTCCTCCAAATTTATTTGATTTCGGGTGGCAGATGAGGTCCTGGTTTGCCGGAACAGGAGGAATATAAAGAAAAAAGACCTTCATCCCATACACATGGGACAAAAGTCATCAAACTTCTGCGATACCACCCAAATTGACGTTTTGTAAAACGCCCGCTCGCTTACGCGCACCATCATACGCGCCCCGATGGATAACGGGTGGGATACCCGTCGGTCCCTACTTGACTTCCGCCGTTCGGTCCGCCCTCTGAAGTCCATTCACCGACCGTCCGCCGCCCCGATCACACCACCCGGGACTCTCTTTGTGCTTATCTGCATCGGCTACTTCTCTCCGTCATAGGTTTGAAGCTCTTCACTTGTTGGTTGCATTATAGCACGCGGGGCCCACTTGTCAAGTGGGTTTTTCAAAAAAAGTTGCACTTTTTTGATTTGCCCAACGGATGAGGGAGTTTCCCGCGCACGGCGCGGGAGGGAGAGGCAGCGCCGATGGCGCTGCACGGATAAGGGGGCCATTCTCTCACGTGAGAGACTGGCCCCCTTGGACCCCCAAGAGAACGCGAGGGGCTCTGCCCCTTGACCCCGCACATTGCGGGTTTGCAGCTTGAATGACTGCACGCGCTGCGCAGTGTGGGTGCGGTGTACATGGCTTCGCCATGAATCTCTGCGAGTCGCGACCTGACAGCAACCGCGCCTTACTGTCGTGAGGCGCGAGTGACGTTTGCTCGGCGGCAGACTGCTTGCGAAATAGCGGCATTGCTGCGCTCGCCGCATTGTGGAGACTGGCGGTAGACGGAAATTAGTCCGCACTCCTACAAGATAGGCAGAGCGGCGGCGGATGAAAGAAGGAAACCAAATCGTATAGCAACGCTAACGCGGCAACGCCGCGCGCAGGTACTTCCATTCCGGAGGCATAAAGACTGTTCAAGCCCGAGACTGCCAATCAAGTCCCTTTCTCTTGGGGGTCAAAGGGGGATATTCTCTTTCCGAGGAAAGAGAATATCCCCCTTAACCGCTCCCCTGCACGGCGCAGGGAAAAATCAGCTGCTTACTGCTCCAGTAAGAACCGTGCGATATTTTCTATTGCAACAGAAGCCTTTCTAATGGGAAACATCTGAAACACGTGCCACATCCCCTCGCTGACCTGCAGGCGGCAGGGAACGTTTGCGCGCTTCATCGCCTGATAGAGTTGTTCTGAATCCGAATACAGGATCTCGTGGTCGCCGACCTGGATGAGCGTCGGCGGGAAGCCGGTGAAGTCGGCAAAAAGTGGGGACAGGTCGCTCGAACGGTAGTCTCTTCCTGCGGCGTAGGCGAGGCGCACGGCTTCGATGTACTCGGGCGTGAGCATCGGGTCGATCTCCGCACGCTCTGTATAGGACTGGCCGGACATCGTCATGTCGGTCCACGGGGACATCAGGATGAGCGTGCCGGGGAGCTTACGGCCCGCCGTCTTGAGGCGGTTGCAGAGCACAAGGGCGAGGTTGCCGCCCGCGCTGTCGCCCGCGAGGACGATATCGCGCGCGCCGTAGCCTTGGAGCATCAGATAGTCCCACGCGCGCAGCGCGTCCTCGACCGCGGCGGGATAGGGAAACTCGGGCGCGAGGCGGTATTCAAAGCTCAGCACATCGTAGCCCGTCGCATGCGCGAGCTTGGACGACAGTACGCGCGAATAGCCGAGGTTGCCGCTCGTGTAGCCGCCGCCGTGGCAGTATAAAATCGCATGGCGGCTGCCGTGGGGGGCCTTGAGCCGCGTCCACGCCGCGCTTATGCCCGAGAGGGCAAATTCCTCGTAATCCATGCCCGTCATCGGCGCAGTCAGCTTGCCGAGGACCTCCTGACTGCGGCGCTGACGCTCAAGCTCTTCGGCGGTCATGCTTTCTGGCGCACCGGCGCTGTGCAGCGCCTTGAGCGCACGCATCAGCGGGTCGAGATGCGCGTTCTCGGCCTCGCTCTTCTTTTTGCGGATGATGCGGAGTTTGGGTTCCATAGCTCCTCCTGAAAAACAAAATTCTTTGAGAGCATGATATCATAATTTCGTGAAAATGCCAAGGAAAAGCGCATCTTTCTTGTAGCGCGCCCCGCTTTGTGCTATAATAAACCTCTCAAGACCGCGCAGAAGGAAAGAGGGAACATCGGATGGCCAAGCCCAACAGCAAATGGTATAAGCTCGACTCCGCGGGCACGCTCTACTCCGCGCTGCAAAAGGAGGAGTATTCAGCCATCTACCGCTTTTCCGCTCTGATGGAAAAAGACGTCGACCCCGCGGCGCTTCAGCGCGCCATCGACCGCTGCATGCCGCGCTTCCCGACCTTTGCCGTGCGCATCCGTAAGGGTGCGTTCTGGTACTATTTGGAGCACAACAGCGCGCCGGGGCCGTTTTTGAAAGAGGACGTGTCCGACCCCTGCCAGCCCGTGCGCTTCAAGGAAGACAACGGCTGGCTCGTGCGCTTTTACTATTACCGCAACCGCATTTCGCTTGAGGTCTTCCACGCGCTTTCCGACGGCGGCGGAGCCATCGTCTTCTTCCGCACGCTGCTGGCCGAATACCTGCGCCAGACCGGCGTTGATATCCCTGCGGGGAACGGTGTGCTTGATTTGAACGAGCCGCCGCGCGAGGAGGAGATGGAGGACGCCTATGCCCGCTACGCAGGACACCATGCGCTGGGCCTCCACCGCCAGCCGACGGCGTATCAGAATACCGGCACAAGCGAGCCGTTTTACACGTTCCATGTGACGATGGGCTTCGTGCCGCTCTCGAAGCTGCGCGAGGAGTCGAAAAAGTACGGCGCGTCGATCACCGAATACCTCTCCGCTGTGCTCATTTACGTCATTTTGGAAAAGCAGAAGCGCGAAAAGCCCTACCGCCTGCGCCCCGTGGCGCTGGCCATCCCCATCAATCTGCGCGGCTGGTTCCCGAGCGAGACGCTGCGAAACTTCATTACCACCGTCCGCCCGTATATCGACCCCGCGCTCGGCGACTACACGTTTCCCGAGATCGTCTCGCAAGTGCGGCATTTTATGAAGCTGCACATCAACCGGCAGGAATTGCAGGCGGCGTTCACGGGCAACGTTCGCTTTACGGAAAACTTTTTCCTGCGGCTCATTCCGGTCGTTTTCAAAAATCCCGTCATGGCGCTCAATTACCGCCTGCACGGCGTGAGGCCCTATTCCTGCACATATACGAACCCAGGCGCTTTCACCGTGCCGCCCGAAATGGCTGAGCATATCCGCGGGGCGGAGGTCATTCTGGGACAGGCGACGGTGCCGCGCTGCCACTGCGCGTCCATCAGCTACGGCGACACGATGGAGATCACCTTTGCCGGCACGCAGGCGGAGACGGACACCGAGCGCGACTTTTTCCGCTTCCTCGTGCGCGCGGGAATCCCCGTGCACGTGGAGAGCAACCGATGAATAGCAGATCGAAAGAAGGAATTTGATGTCATATTGTGTCAAATGCGGCGTGGAGCTGGACGAGGGCGCGGAGCGCTGCCCGCTCTGCGGCACGCCGGCGTGGAAGCCGGATGAGACCGCGCCGCGCTATTTCCCGACCAAGCCGGCCGAGGTGCCGCGAGCGTCGCGCAGAGCCGCCGCCGCGCTGCTAACGGCGATGCTCGCGTCCGTGTCGCTCTGCTGCGGGCTGCTGAATCTCATTTTGCCGACGGAGCACCCTTGGGCGCTCTACGTCGCGGGCGCGGCAGTGATGCTGTGGATCTGGTTCGCACTGCCGATGCTCGTGCGCGGCATCCCGATCTTCTTCCGACTGACGGCGGACGTCGCCGCCATCGGCATTTACGTGTGGATCATCTCCGTTGCGCTGCACGGGGGGCGCTGGTTCCGCGGGCTCGTGCTGCCGATGCTCGGCTGGGCGTGCGTCGTCGTATTCCTGCTGAGCTTTCTGCTGCGCGACGGCAGGCGCTCGCGCCTTTCTTCCATCGCCATGTGCATCGGCGCGGTGGGCCTGATGGCGATGGGCGTCGAATACTGCCTTGACCGGTATTTTCTTGAGGTGTGGCAGCCGAGCTGGTCGCTCGTCGTGCTTGTCATCTGCATCGGGCTCATCATCCCGCTGCGCATCGTGCGCCGCGTCCCGTCGCTGCGCGAGGAAGCGCGCAGACGCTTCAATATGTGAAACCTGCTTCTGAAAATGGAAAACCCGCCCTGACGCTTTTGCGTCGGGGCGGGTTTTGTGATGTTTGCTTACAGCAGCAGCCAGCTGAGCACCATGCCGACAAGCAGTGTGATCCCGGCGGTGAGCAGGACGAGCAGAAGCTTCTGATAGGGCCGCTTGCCCGCTTCGACCTTTTGCTCGATCTCATCGAGCTTTCTGCCCTCGCTGAAGGCCAAGATCTCCCTGTAGGACTGGACGTTATTTGCTTTTTTGATGCGCTCGAGGCGGAGGGCAAAGTACATCGCGCTGCCCCAGAGCAAAAGCTCCGGAATGAGACCGTACAGGCCGAACCACTTGATTAGAGGCACGGGCAGAATGATCGTGGCGGCGAGCAGAATGGTGTAGATGATGCCGTCGCGGTTCATGGCCCTGACGTCGGCGGCGTTGACTTCCTGTTTCATGGTTTCCAAATCTCCTTTGATGAGTTGGTCGAGCGAAACATCAAAGAGGGCGCTGAGCAGGAGCAGACTATGGATATCGGGGTAGCTCTTGCCGGTTTCCCAGTTGGAAACGGTCTGGCGCGTGACGTAGACCTTTTCCGCCAGCTCCTCCTGCGAAAGCGAGAGCGCGGCGCGATGTGCCTTGATCTGATTACCGAGTTCCATAAGTGCCTCCTGTGCGTTTCGTTCGATCTGCCCCAAGGGTAGCCAAAACGGGAAAGTTTGTCGAGCAAAGCTGCTTTACATGAGGAAAAATTGCTTGTCAAAAGATTTTGACAAGCGCCTTTTCGCCCCGATATCAGCGGCTTGCCAGCTTTTCGCGCAGCCTTGCGATGCTTCGCTGCGGGGCGTCGATGGCTTCGCCCTGCGTTTCATGCCAGTCGGCCTTTTCGATGGCGATGACCTTTTCGTAGTAGGTGATCGCCGTTTCATAGTCACCGCGAATTTCGCAGATCTGCGCGATGGCCTCGGCAGGGTCGACAAAGCGCGGGGGCGGCATGAGCGCCATCGCCTTTTCATAGTCTGCGATGGCCTCGTCGTAGTGAGCGAGCTTGGCGAGCTCGCTCGCGCGCATAACGTAGACCTCCCACGTGTCGGGATACTTTGCGCACATGGCCTCCCACTGCGCGAGCGCGTCGTCGGTGTGCCCCTCCTGCAAAAGGATACAGCCGAGGTAAAAGTCGTCGTTGTAGGTCGGCTTCAGGCGGTGCATTTTGTCCAAGACCTCGCGCGCCTCCGCGCAGCGGCGGTCGGCGATGAGAAGGTCCAGAAGCCACAGGTGCGCGCTGTGGTTCTCCGGATGCGCGGCGAGAAACTCCTGATAGAAGGCAATCGTGCGGTAGTGGTTCGTCGCGTTCCAGTCGAGGTACGCGCCGTGCTCGGCGTCGAAGATGGCGTTGTGCGCCTCCTTGCAGTCGAGATTCAGTGCGAGCGCCTGACGCGCGAGGGGAGAGGCGAGGTCATTGTATTCCCGAGCGCGCTTGCAGTAAAGCTCTGCGAGCAGCAGCGTCGCGCGCGGGCGCGTTTCCTCCTCGCGGCACTTTTCCTGCAAAAAGTGCTCCTCTTCGTCAAATTCCTGCTGTGTGAGAAAGCGCTTGTCCCAGAGCATATTGTCGATGCGGGCAAAGCGGCTCTCGTCCGTGAGGGAGAAGAGCGAGTCGATGCTCGTTCCCAGCGTGACGGACAGCGCGGGCAAAAGCTGAATATCGGGAAGCGAGCTGCCGTTTTCCCACTTGCTCACGGCCTGCGCGCTCACATGGAGGGCTTTTGCAAGCTGCTCCTGTGTCATGCTTTTGGAGAGGCGCAGCGTTTTGATCTTGCTGCCGATGTCGATGTTCATAAAGGCAAAACTCCGTTTCTATAAAGTGCGGACGTCCTTGATGAGTTCAGTATAGCCGATTGCAGGAAAACGCGCAATGGAGGGGGAGTTTCGCGCGCTCAAACGGCGGTTGAGCGCAAAAAGGACGGAAGATGCTTTTCTTCCGTCCTTTTTATGCAGTTCCAGTCGAATCAGTCGCCGACGCCGGGGTTCAGAACCTTGCCGACGTTCCACAGGTGCGCGACCTGCTGCGCGGCGGCCAGACGTTCCTCGGGGGACTCGTAGCTTGCGTGCGCGGTCTGCGCGCCGCAGTCGACACAGGTGACATAAACGCACCAGCCCTGCTCATCCTCCACCGTACCGGTGCCGCGGCAGTAGGGGCAGTCCTGCAATTCGATCTCATAAATCGGGTCCATGGTATCATCCTTTCCTACCGCGCAAAATTGACAGTTTGCGCGGAAATAACCTAATGACCGTAGTATAGCAGGGAAACGGGCGCTTTACAAGCAAGAAAATAGCAAAAATGGGGCGCTCGCAAGCGCCCCGCTTTTTACACGTTTGACGACGGAACAGGAAGCTGGTACTTTTCCACGTAGGATTCGTACGTCTGCTGGAAGCTGCCGTCGGCAGTCTTGGCCTGGCGCAGCGTTTCGTGCAGGTTGAGGTTATGCGCACGGGCGTCGATGACGCAGCCGGCGATGTTGGAGCAGTGGTCGGATGTGCGCTCAAGGTCGGTCAGAAGATCGGAGAGGATAAAGCCAGCCTCAATGCTGCAATGGCCCTGCTGCATGCGCAGGATGTGGCGCGTGCGCATCTGCTCTTTGAGCGTGTCGATGACCTGCTCGAGCGGCTCGACCTGTTGGGCGAGCGCGACGTCCTGCGAGGAGAAGGACTTGAGCGAGAGCGAAAGGATCTCGCGGATGGCGGAGGTGAGAATGGCGAGCTCGTTGAGGGCGCTGCCGGAGAACGTGAGGCCCTTTTGCTCCATCTCCTCAGCGGAGGAGAGAATGTTGACCGCGTGGTCAGAGATGCGCTCAAAGTCGCCGATGGTCTTTAAGAGTTCGGTCGCCTCCTCGCTCTCGTCGCGGCCCATTTTCTGCGTGCTGAGCTTGACGAGGTAGGTGCCGAGGATATCTTCATAGTGGTCGCAAAGCTCCTCATCGTCGCGGATGCTCTGGGCGAGCTCGGGCGTGTTGTGGTCAAGGGCGGTGAGAGCGTTGTTCAGCGCGCGCACGGCGCAGTCCGCCATTTCGCGGGCGACGGCGCGGCTCTGGCGAAGGGCGAGGGACGGGGTGGGGAGAAGACGCTCGTCGAGCTCGGTCGTCTTTTCACCCTGCGTCTGGGGATCGTCGGGGACGATGCGGCAGGCGAGCTTTTCAAGAAGGCCGCCCGCGGGCAGGAGCATGGCGGTGCAGAGGACGTTGAAGACCGAGTGTGTGACGGCGATGCCCGCCATGGTGGCGGATTCATCCAGCAGCGCGGGCGCAAAAGCCGCGCGCACAATGCAGAAGACCGTCAGCAGCACGACAACGCCGATGACATTGAAGAGAAGGTGAACGACCGCGGCGCGGCGGGCGTTTTTGTTCGTGCCGATGGACGACAGCATGGCCGTGACGGTCGTGCCGATGTTCTGGCCCATGATGATGGGAATGGCCGCAGCATAGCTCACAGAACCCGTGACGGCGAGCGCCTGCAAAATACCGACGGACGCGGAGCTCGACTGGATGATGGCCGTGAGCAGCGCGCCGGCGAGCACGCCGAGGAGGGGATTCTGAAAGGCAACAAAGAGATTCGTGAACGCGGGGACGTCCTTGAGGCCCGCGACCGCGCCGCTCATCGTCTCCATGCCGAACATGAGCGTGGCAAAGCCGAGCAGGATCATGCCGGTGTCCTTTTTCTTGTTATCCTTGCAGAACATATAGTAGATGATGCCGATGAGCGCAAGGACGGGAGTGAAGGATGAGGGCTTTAAGAGCTTGATCCAGAAGTTGCCGGAGTCGATGCCGCCAAGGCTCAAAAGCCAGGCCGTGACGGTCGTGCCGACGTTGGCACCCATGATGACGTTGATGGCCTGACGCAGCGTCATCAGGCCCGAGTTGACAAAGCCGACCACCATGACCGTGGTGGCGGACGAGCTCTGGATGATGGCCGTGATGCCAAGGCCTGTTAAAAATCCGGCGAATACGCTGCCGGTCATCTTGTCGAGAAGAGAGCGGAGCTTGCCGCCCGCGCGGCGCTCGAGCGCCTGGCCCATCAGGTTCATGCCGAAGAGGAACAGGCACAGCCCGCCGATCATCGTGAGCACATTGAAAATATCCATATTTTCTATCTTTCCTTTTTTCTTTTTTGAGACTCTATCTATAACCAAGTAATAGTTTACGCGCCAAATGTCAAAACTGCCAGAGGAGAATTGTAAAATCTATGTAAAATACACAACAGCGACGGACTGCGGCGTGATTTGTGTCATGTTGCACAGTTTTTTTCCGCATGAACTGGAAAAAAGTGCAGACACTAAGCGCAGCATTCGCCGCGGCGTCTGCCTCCGCGGCAAAAAGCAACTTGAAATGTCGGAGGAATCGTATGAAAAAAGACTTTATCGACACCAATGAATTCACAAAGCAGGAACTGCTCGACATCATCGACTTGTCGCTCGCCATCAAAAAGGCCATTAAGGCGGGCTACTATCCGCCCCTGATGCGCAACATGACGCTCGGCATGATCTTCCAGCAGTCCTCTACGCGCACGCGCGTCTCGTTTGAGACCGCGATGAGTCAGATGGGCGGGCACGCGCAGTATTTAGGCCCCGGTATGATCCAGCTCGGCGGGCATGAGACCATCGGCGACACGGGCAAGGTACTCTCAAAGCTTGTCGATGTCGTGATGGCGCGCGTCATCGAGCACAAGACGATCGAAGAGCTCGCAAAAAGCTGCACCATCCCCGTCATCAACGGCATGTCGGACTACAACCACCCCACGCAGGAGATCGGCGACCTCTGCACGATCGTGGAGAACCTTCCGCAGGGGAAAAAGTTAGAGGATTGCAAGGTCGTGTTCGTGGGCGACGCGACGCAGGTGTGCGCGTCGCTCGGCTTTATCACGACGAAGCTCGGCATGCACTTTGTCCAGTACGGCCCGCAGGGCCACCAGCTGAATGAGCAGCACAAGGAGATCATGAGGAGGAACTGCGCGCTCTCCGGCGGCAGCTACCTTGTCACCGATGACCGCGAGAGCGTACGCGGCGCGGACTTCATCTATACCGATGTGTGGTACGGTCTCTACGAAAACGAGATGCCGAAGGAAGAGCGCGTGCGCGTCTTCCACGACTATCAGGTCAACCGCGAGCTGATGCAGCTGGGGAACCTTGGCTGCAAATTCATGCACTGCCTGCCCGCGACGCGCGGCGAGGACGTGACCGACGAGGTCGCCGACAGCGACGCCTCCCTCTGCTGGGAGGAGGCAGGCAACCGCCTGACGGCCATGCGCGGCCTTCTTGTCTACTTTACACGCTGCCGCAAGGAGCCGAGCGGTCTTCAGATCGCGGCGGCGAAAGAGGAGCTTGACAAAGTGCTCTGCGACAAGCTCGGCTGCGTCGAGGCTTACTGCGGCGTTTCGAAAGCGGAAAAGAGCTGAGATAAGCCATGGAGAAGAATCAATTCCGGCTCGCAGACGTCATTTTGTCGGTCATCTGCGTGGTGTTTGTCGCCGAGGCGGCGGCGCCGGTCGCGTCGATCGGCAACAGCCAGTATTTCTGGTGGATCTTTATGATATTGGCGTTTCTGCTGCCCTACGGCCTCATCGCCGCCGAGCTCGGCACAGCCTACGCGGGAGACGGCGGGCTCTATGACTGGATCCACGCGGCGTATCCGGACGGCAAGTGGGCGGCGCGTGCCTCGTGGTACTACTGGATCAATTTTCCACTGTGGATGGCATCGCTTGCGGTGATGTGTCCCGAGCTCATCACGTTCATCACGGGGCGGAGCCTCGGAACATTCGGCTCGCTCATCGTGGAGCTTCTGTTCATCTGGATCGTCACGCTCATCGCGTGCTATCCCGTGTGCGACAGCATCATTATCCTGAACGTGAGCGCTGTCATCAAGATCGTGCTGGCGCTGCTGGTCGGCGGGCTCGGCGTGTGGTATATCAGCCGTTACGGCTTTGTCAACGACATGTCGGCGCGGACATTTCTGCCGTCGTTCGACTTAAACAGCCTCTCGTATATCTCTGTTATCATCTTCAACTTCCTCGGCTTTGAGGTCGTGTGCACGTACGCAAACAACATGAGCGACCCGAAAAAGCAGATCCCGCAGTCTATCGTGACCGGCGGCATCGTCATCGCGGCCATCTACCTCTTCTCGGCGTTCGGCATCGGCGCGGCAGTGGATGTGCGTGAGATCAGCGTGGATTCGGGGCTTATCGACGCGGTGTCGCTCATTCTGGGCGGCAGCGGCGGCGTGCTCGTGGGCGTGGTGGCGCTTTTGTTCCTCGTGACGCTGTTCGGCAATATGATCTCGTGGTCGATGGGCGTCAATTCGACGGCGGCGCTGGCGGCGGACCACAACGACATGCCGCGGGTGTTCGCCAAGCGCTGGGCAAAGAACGACATGCCCGTCGGCGCGGCGGTCACGTCGGGCGCCGTCGCCTCGTGCGTGTGTGTTTTGGGCGTGCTCATCGAGATGGCGTCGCCGGACTCGTCACTCTTCTGGAGCTTTTTCGCGCTGAATCTCGTGATGCTGCTTTTGAGCTATCTTCCCGTGTTTCCGGCGTTTTTGAAGCTGCGGCGCGAGGATGCGAAGACGCCGCGCCCGTTCCGCGTGCCGGGGTCTGACACGGCGCTCAAATGGATCGCCTACGTGCCGATGGTGCTCATCGTCATTTCGATCATTTTCACTGCGGTCCCGCTCTCGTTTGACGCAGAGACGCTTGCGAGCTTTCTGCCCATTACGATCGGGTCGATCCTCAGCGTGGCGATCGGCGAGGTGCTGATCGCGCTGCGCGGGAAAAACGCGCGCAGCTAAGTATGGTTTCATCATAAGGAGACAAAGTTATGGCAAAACGAATCATCGGCACAACGCCGAAGCAGGACGGGTATCGCATGCCCGCCGAATTTGAGCCCCAGCAGGGCGTGTGGATGCTCTGGCCCGAGCGCAACGACAACTGGCGCGACGGCGGCAAGCCCGCGCAGAAGGCCTTTGCGGATGTTGCCAAGGCCATCGCAAAATTTGAAAAGGTCACGGTCGGCGCATCCGTGCGCCAGTATCAGAACGCGCGCGCCAAGCTCCCCGAAAATATCCGCGTCGTGGAGCTCGAGAGCGACGACGCGTGGGTGCGCGACTGCGGGCCGACGTTCCTTGTGAACGACAAGGGCGGTCTTCGCGCGGTGGACTGGGAGTTCAACGCCTGGGGTGGGCTCGTCGACGGGCTGTATTTCCCCTGGGACAAGGACGACCAGATCGCGCGCAAGATCTGCGAGATCGCGGACGTGGACAGCTACCGCACAGAGGGCTTCGTGCTCGAGGGCGGCTCCATCCACGTCGACGGAGAGGGCACAGTGCTGACGACTGAAATGTGCCTGCTCTCCGAGGGCCGCAACCCCGATAAGAGCAAAGAAGAGATCGAGCAGATGATCTGCGACTACCTCGGCTGCGAGAAGGTGCTGTGGATCAAGGACGGCATCGACCCTGACGAGACGAACGGGCACATCGACGACGTCGCGTGTTTCATCGCGCCCGGCGAGGTCGCCTGCATCTGGACGGAGGACAAGAACCATCCGTTTTATGAGCAGGCGCAGGCGGCTTACAAATTCCTGAGCGAGACGACGGACGCCAAGGGTCGCAAATTAAAGGTTCACAAGCTCTGTCTGACGAAAAAGCCGTGCTTACTCGAGGGCGCGGATACCATCGACGCCGTGGAGGGCACTATCCCACGTGAGGACGGCGAGGTCAGCATCGCGTCGTATATGAACTTTTTGATCGTCAACGGCGCGGTCATCTTGCCGCAGTACGGCGACGAAAACGACGCAGTCGCCATCGAACAGGTGCAGAAAATGTTCCCCGACCGCGAGGTCGTGGGCGTGCAGACGAAGGAGGTCGCCTTCGGCGGCGGCAACATCCACTGCATCACCCAGCAGCAGCCTGCGGTGAAGAAGTAAAAAAGAGTGCCGTCCGTGCAATAAATGTACGGGCGGCGTTTTTATGGTGCTTATGCAGTCTGCTCGCGGGCGATGCGGATGAATTCCGAGAGCACGCTCCACGGATACAAGCGGCTCAAGTACCCAAAGCAGATGGGATAGGAAGCCTCTGGGCAGAGCGGGAGAATGTGCAGGTGCGCGAGCTGCTCGGGCGAGAGCGCTGTGTGCAGCAGATTTTCCGGGCAGAAGCATGCGCCGACGCCCTGCTCGCAGAGCGCGAGCAGCGTTTCGACGTTTTCCGACGTCGCTTTGCTGACGGGCGAGACGCCCGAGGAGCGCAAAAGTCCGCGCCCGATGCGCCCGCCGATGTCCTCCGCGGAGCCGAGGACAAAGGGGCAGTCACACAGGGCACTTAGGTTTCCCGCGGCGATCTCGCCGCGGTGCGTGTCGAGGTCGATGCCGCACTGCGCGAGCAGCCCATCGGACAGGCACAGCACGATGTGCTCCAGATAGTAATCCTCAAGCACCACGCCGGGGAGCGGGTGGGGAAAGCCGGCGATGGCGAGGTCAATGCCGCCGCTGAGCAGCGCCTTCTGAATCGCGTCGTTCGAGCCTTCGAGCAGCGTGATCTCGACATTCGGATACTGACGCTGAAAGGCGGGGATCAGGCGCGGCATGATGGCGCGGCCGCGCGTATAGGCGATGCCGACGCGCAGCTCGCCTTTCTGATTTTCGGAGATGTCGCAGAATTCGCGCTCCATGGCCTGACGCGTCTGACCGATGGATTCGGCATAGCGCAGAAACGTCCGGCCTGCGTAGGTGAGCTCAAGCGGCGTGCGGCGCACAAGGAGCGTGCAGCCAAGCTCCTTTTCAAGTCCCGCAATGTGGGACGAGAGCGACTGCTGCGTGATGTGCAGCGCTTCGGCGGCGCGGGTGAAGTTTTTCTCCCGCGCGAGCACGAGAAAATAGTCAAGAGAATGGAAATTCATGGGAACGCTCCTTTCACAGCTGCTTCTTGTAGAATATATCAATTTTAACAGTTTTACAAGCGCGAAGGCGGCAATTATACTGTGGGCAGTGGGTGCGGACAGCAGGAAAAAGATTCCCTTTTCCCGCCGTGCGTGCTAAGATAGCGATACTGTGTTAAAAAGGATAGGGAGGACTTGGATGGCTGCGATCGTTTTATTCTGCCTTGCGCTGCTTGTGTGCATCGTGCTGGGGACGAACATCCTCTACGCGCTCCTGGCGGGGCTCGTGATCTTCGCGCTGTACGGCAAAAAGCAGGGCTTTTCGTGGAAAGAACTCGGGAAGATGATCTGCTCGGGCGTGAAGACGTCGGCGAGCGTGCTGCTCGTCTTTCCGCTGATCGGCATTCTGACGGCGTTCTGGCGCGCGTGCGGCACGCTGCCGTTCATCATCTGCTGCGCCGTCGACCTCATCCGGCCGGAAATTCTGCTGCTGATGACGTTTTTGCTGAATTGCGGCGTCTCGATGCTGACAGGCACGGCGTTCGGCACGGCGGCGACGATGGGCACCATCTGCGTGAGCGTCGGCATTTCGATGGGCATGGACCCCGTGCTGCTCGGCGGCGCGATGCTTTCGGGCGTATACTTCGGCGACCGCTGCTCGCCGGTCTCGACGAGCGCGCTGCTCGTGAGCGAGCTGACGGAGACGAACATTTACGACAACATCAAGCGCATGCTCAAGACGGCGCTCGTGCCGTTTCTTCTGAGCTGCGGCGTCTATGCGGCGCTCGGCATGGTGAAAAGCGGCAGCGGCGCGGCGGGCGAGCTGTGGTCGCTCTACGGGCGTGAGATGACGCTTCACTGGGTCATGTGCCTGCCGGCGGTGCTCATTTTGATCCTGTCGGTCCTACGCGTGAACGTGAAAAAGGCGATGTCGGTCAGCATTCTGGCGGCGGTCGTGCTGTGCATTTTTCTGCGGCATCTGGACGCGGTGACGATCCTCAAGACCGCAATCTTAGGCTACACGGCGTCGGACGCCGAGGTCGGCGCGATGCTCAACGGCGGCGGCATCATTTCAATGGTGCGCGTGGCGCTGATCGTGATGATCTCGTCGGCGTATTCCGGCATTTTTCGCAAGACGGGGCTGCTCGACGGGCTGTGCGGGCGCGTGACGGCGCTGCGCGACAAAACGTCGCCCTATGCCTCGATGCTGCTGACGGCGGTTTTGGCGAGCCTTCTCGCCTGCAACCAGACGTTGACGATCATCCTGACACACCAGCTCTGCGCGCCGTCGCAGAAGGATAAAGAAGAATTTGCCATCAACCTTGAAAACAGCGCCGTCGTCGTTGCGCCGCTGATCCCGTGGTCGATCGCGGGGGCGACGCCGCTCTCGACCGTCGGCGCACCGATGACGGGTATGGCGTTTGCGTGCTTTTTGTACATCCTGCCGCTGTGCGAGCTTGTGCGGCGGACAGCGCAGCAGCGCGCGGCGAAAAAAGCCGCCGCGCAGAAATGAGAAAGGAAGTTTGCATGAACGGAGAGACTTTACTGGCGGAAGCCATCGAAATGAAAGACGAGATCGTCGAGAACCGGAGAGCGATCCACCGCGCGCCGGAGGTCGGCGCGCACCTGCCGCAGACGGTTCAATTTGTCGAAGAAAAGCTGCGATTGCTCGGCTATGAGCCGCGCGAGCTGGGCGGCGGCGTGGTCGCGGAGCTCACGGGCGAGGATACGGGGCGCTGTATCCTGCTGCGCGCCGACATGGACGCGCTCAAGGTGCGGGAGAAGACCGACCTGCCGTTCCGCTCGGAAAACGGCAGCATGCACGCCTGCGGACACGATATGCATGCCGCGATGCTGCTGGGCGCTGCAAGGCTGCTCAAGGCGCATCAAAGCGAACTCAAGGGCACGGTGAAGCTCGTCTTCCAGCCCGACGAGGAAGGCTTCACGGGCGCGAAAGCGATGCTTAAGGCCGGTGTGCTGGAGGCGCCGGAGCCGCAGGCGGCGATGGCGCTGCATGTGAACTCCGGGACGCCGTCGGGCCTCGTGCTGTGCGGCAAGGGAACGTTTATGGCGGGCTGCACGCTGTTTCGCATCACGGTCAAGGGTGTCGGCTGTCACGGGGCAATGCCGGAGACGGGCGTCGACCCAATCAACATTGCCGCGCACATCTACCTTGCGCTTCAGGAGATCACGGCGCGCGAGCTGCCCGCGAAGACGCCCGCCATCGTGACAATGGGCAAATTCAGCGCGGGGCACGCGCCGAATATCATCCCGCAGGAGGCCGTGATCGAGGGCACGATCCGCACGTTCGACCGCGACGTGACCGCGCTGATCCTGCGCCGCATCGGTGAGATCGCGGACGCGACAGCCAGGGCCTTCCGCGGCAGTGCGAGCGTCGAAGAGCTCGCGAGCGCGCCGCCGCTCAAAAACGACGAGGCGCTGACCGAGCAGATGGCACGCTGCGCCGAAATGCTGTTCGGCGAGAAGAGCGTCTACCGCCTGCGTGAGGGCGGGATGGGCTCGGAGGACTTTGCGTCCTACACCTACGAGCTGCCGTGCGCGTATCTGTTGCTCGGCGCGGGCACGGCGCAGGAGGACGCGCGCTACGGAAAGCCCATGCACAACGAGAGCGTCGTCTTCAACGAGAACATTTTACCGCGCGGGAGCGCACTGCTCGCCTATGGCGCGATGCAGTGGCTCGAAGACCGGCAATAAAAAAATCCGCTTACGAATTTCGTAAGCGGATTTTTTATAATCGGTTGTCGATGACTTAGCCGACGAGCGCCTCGGTATCCATGGCGATCATGAGCTCCTCGTTCGTGGGGATGAGGAGGACGGTGACCTTGGAGTCGGGCGCGGAGATGACGCGTTCTTCGCCGCGGACCTTGTTGGCGTCCTCGTCCATCTTGACGCCCATGAACTCGAGGCCGGAGGCGATGGCCATGCGCTGGGAAGCGCTGTTCTCGCCGACACCTGCGGTGAAGATGATGGCGTCCACGCCGCCCATCGCGGCGGCATACGCACCGATGAGCTTCTTCACGCCGTAGTTGAACATATCGACGGCAAGGCCGGCGCGCTCATTGCCCTGCTCGAAGGCCTCTTCGAGATCGCGGAAGTCGGAGCTGACGCCGCTGATGCCCATGACGCCGGACTTCTTGTTGAGGACATTGACCATCTCCTTGATGTCCATGCCGTACTTGTTCATCAGGTACTCGAGGATACCGGCGTCAATGTCGCCGGAGCGGGTACCCATGGGAAGACCGGCGAGCGGGGTGAAGCCCATGGAGGTGTCGACGCTCTTGCCGCCCTCGATCGCGGTGACGGAGGAGCCGTTGCCGAGGTGGCAGGAGATCAGCTTGAGCTGCTCGATGGGCTTGCCGAGCATATCGGCCGCGCGCTGGGAAACATACTTGTGAGAGGTGCCGTGGAAGCCGTAGCGGCGGACCTTGTCCTTCTCATAGTACTCATAGGGAAGAGCATAGGTGTAAGCCACGGGAGGCATGGTCTGGTGGAAGGCAGTGTCGAACACGGCGACCATGGGCACGCCGGGCATGAGCTCCTGGCAGGCCTTGATGCCGATGATGTTGGCGGGGTTGTGGAGCGGGGCGAGGGGATTGCACTCCTCGATTGCCTGCATGACCTCGTCGGTGATGACGACGGACTTGGCAAACTTTTCGCCGCCGTGGACGACGCGGTGGCCGACAGCGTCGATCTCCTTCATGGAGCCGATGACGCCGTTCTTCTCGTCGACGAGCGCGTTCAGCACGGCCTGGATGGCTTCGCTGTGGGTGGGCATGGAGACGGAAGCGGCCTTGATGGCTTCCTTGCCGGGAAGCTGGGGCTTATAGGTGAACAGACCGTCGATGCCGATGCGCTCGCACAGACCCTTCGCCAGCAGCTCGCCCGTGGTGGGGTTGAGCAGCTGATACTTCAGGGAAGAAGAACCTGCGTTGATGACCAGAACATTCATAAGTATACTCCTTTTTCCGAGGGCGCTTGCATTGCGCCCGAATTTCCGATAAAATAAGAATCAAATTGATCGGATGTACAATTCAATACAGAATATATTATAACAACTTTTTTCGCAAAGACAAGTAAATTTAACAAAACGTAACTCTTTTGTAACCGCTTTGAGAGGACTTCCATGAGGGTATTTGGTATAATATGCGAATATAATCCCTTCCACCGCGGCCACAAGTGGCAAATTGATGAATTGCGCCGTCTGGCAGGCGAGGAAGAGTGCGCGGCCGTGTGCGCGATGAGCGGCGATTTTGTCCAGCGGGGCGATTTTGCCATTGAACGCGCGCATGCGCGCGCCGAGGCCGCCGTGCGCGGCGGGGCTGACTTGGTCCTTGAGCTGCCGCTGCCGTGGGCCATTTCGTCGGCGGAGGGCTTTGCCCGCGGCGGCGTAGGCATTTTGGCGGCGACGGGCGTGGTCGACACGCTGGCCTTTGGCAGCGAATGCGGTAACGCGGCGAAATTGCAGCGCGCGGCAAAGGCTCTGCTGCGGGCGGATTTTCCCGACGCGCTGCGAGAGGAGCTTGCCAAGGGCCTGTCCTTTGCCGCGGCGAGGGAGAGCGCTGCAAGAGCGCTCATCGGCGAGGATGCCGCGGTGCTCCGGGAGCCGAACGATATCCTCGGCGTAGAATACTGCAAGGCGCTGCTGCAAAGCGGCAGTACCATCGCGCCGCTGGCAATATTGCGAAAGGTCGTCGGGCACAACGGGGGTGCGGCGAAGGGCTTCGCCTCGGCGAGCCACATCCGCGAGCTGCTCACGAACGGAGAGGACGCCTCCGCGTATCTGATGGCGGAGAGCGCCGCCATCTATGCGCGCGAATGCGCGGCGGGCCGCGCGCCGGTGACGATGCAGAATGCGGAGCGAGCGGTGCTTTCCCGGCTGCGCGCGATGTGCGAGGAGGACTTCGCCCGCTATGACAGCGGGAATGAAGGCCTTTATCGCCGGTTTTATGACGCAGCGCGGACGGCAGCGTCCGTCGACGAGCTGCTCTTCGCGGTGAAGACGAAGCGCTATGCCTATGCGCGGCTGCGGCGGATGCTGCTTGCGGCGTATCTGGACGTGACGGCGGCGGATGTGCCGCCGGAGATCCCCTATCTGCGCGTGCTGGCGTGCAATGAGCGGGGACGAAAGCTGCTCAAAACGATCAAAAAAACGGGAAGCGCACCGGTGCTGACCAAGAGCGCCGATGTGCGTGCGTTGAGCGAGGAGGCGCAGAAGCTTTTCGCTCTGACGGCGCGCGCGGCGGATCAATACGTGCTCGCCTATCCCGAGCTGCGCGCGGCCAGAGGCAGCGGCGCGTGGACGGAGGGGCCTGTGATCGTTTGAGCAAGGAACCGAGACCTCGAAAGGAGAACAGAATGAAAAAATGGATGACGCTGCTGCTTTGCTGCGTGCTGGCGCTGAATTTGACCGCCTGCGGCGCAGGAGCGCCCGGCGGGCCGGAGGACAACGCGCCGCCGCAGGCGAGCGCGCTGCACTTTGAAGTCGCGACGCAAGTTTACGAAAACGAGTACAAGGCCGACGACGGCACGGTGCTTCTGGCGGAGCGCTACGAACTGCCGGTGCTCGAACTGCGCACGGAGGGCGGCGAGCTCTACACGCTGGCGGAGAACGTGACGGCGAACGGCGGCACGGGCAACCCCGCGCAGTTCACGGCGCAGAATGCCTTCAACACGGAGATGAACAACGTGCTCGCGGGTCTTGAGTCCGAGGCGGCGCAGATGGCCGCAGAGGCCAAGGAGCTCTATGCGGAAAACGGCACATCGGTCTTTTTGAACGGAAGCTACTGGACGAACGAGCTGAGCCTGACGCAGACCTACATGACCGAGGGGAAACTCCTGAGCATCGCGGCGGAGAACTACACCTACTACGGCGGCGTGCATCCGAATTCCGCCACCCGCGCGTGGAGCTTTGATCTGACGACGGGCGAATTCCTGACGCTGGACGCGCTGGCCTCGGAGGAGGGCGATTTGCAGGGAAACTCGCTGCAGGAGAGCATTTATTGGAATATCTACGAGCAGATCGCGCAAAAGGGGCTCAGCGAAGGATATTTTGACGATTATGACTCTTATTTGCAGGATTTCCCCACGCTCGCGACGCTGAACTTTACGGAAAACGGCCTGACGGTCACATTCGACCAGTACGTCATCGCGCCGTATGCGGCAGGGCCGCAGGTGTTCTCGGTGCCGTACAGCGAATTCTACAACGCGCTCAGTGAGCACGCGAAGACGATTTTAGACGTCTCGCAGGAGCAGACCGTGTTGGCGGATTTCGACACGGCGATCACACTGTGGGCGTGGTTCTTTATGAACACGCCGCCGATCGGAGATGCGCCGGACGAGACGGAGATCAACGGCTACACCTACTACAGTGCGGCGATCCCCGGCGTTTCGACGCTCGAGGACATGCACGATCTGATGTACCGCTACTTCGACAAGGCGCTGGCCGACCAGTGGTTTGAAGAGTCTGACCGCTACGCTGAGGTGAACGGCAGACTATACGTCCTGTCTGCCGACCGCGGCAGCGACGATTCCGTAATCGATGAGACGCACAGCGTGACGCTCGACGGTGAGAGCGGCACCGTGACACAGACCATCACCTACGGCGATTGGGACAAAGCGTCGCAGAGCTGGACGCCGAACGGCGAGGAGGAGAACTTCGAATATCCCTTTACCATCGTCGACGGCCACGCGGTGTTCTCAGCGTTCCCGTGCCCGTACTGAGAGAATAGGAGAGAGGGAGGAGAGTCCCATGGCGTAAAAAGTGCGGCTGCGCCGCAGAAGCGATCATAATAGGACCACTTTTACGGAGGATGAGAGAAATGAAGAGAGTAAAAATCTTTCTGCTGCTTTTTACCCTGTGCTGCGCACTGACCGCTTGCGGCACAAAGCCCGCGGACGACGTACCGCCGCCGGATGATGAGACGTCTGCGGTGGACATCGAATGGTTCAACACGGAATTTTTCAATGTGGGCAGTGGCGTGTGCATGACGAATATGCTGCTCAGCAGCTATTACGACACCGCCGCGGACATCGACCTCTATGAGCTCTTCTATAATGGCCCGACAGGAATACAGGAAGAGGTCACTGAGGCAGAACAGACAGCAATCGGCCCGGTGGCGTTTGAGCATTATCCCATCAAAACGCAGAGAACGGAAATGGACGCCTTTTTGCAGGAGTATTTGGGCGTGGCACTGGACGAGACGAACAAAAAGAATCTCGACCAGTTCATCTATCTCGAGGAGTACGACGCCTATTATCTGCTCCACGGCGATACGAATTTCCAGCGCTGCACGGTCACCTCGCTCGAGCAGAACGAGGACGGGACTATCACGCTCACCTATGAGCAGGAGAGCGGTGAAAAGGGGATCGTCACGCTGAAGGGCAGCAAAGGCAGCTACCAGTTTGTGTCGAACAAGGAAGCGTGAAGATAAAAGAAAAATGCTGGCTCATAAGAGCCAGCATTTTTTATATGTAGCTTACCGGTAGCGCTCGCGGTGTGCGTGCATGATCTCAGCCAGCAGCACACCGTTGTCGGGCGGGGTGTAGGTGATGGCGTTCGCGCCTGCCGCGATGGTCTTACGAATAGTCTCATCCTTCGGGCCGCCGGTGGCGATGATGGGGATCTCGGGATGGCGCTCGCGGAGCGCGGCGACGAGCTGCGGCGTTTCCGACGCGGCAGAGACGTTCAAAATGTCGACGCCTGCGGCGATGCGCGCCTCGGTGTCCTGCGTGGCGGAGACGATGGTCGCCACGACCGGAATGTCGATGTGCGACTTGATGTCGCGCAGAATATCCGCCGAAACGGGCGCGTTGAGCACAACGCCGTAAGCGCCGCAGTGCTCAGCCTCCATCGCCTGGGCGACAGAGCGCGCACCAGACGTGAAGCCGCCGCCGACGCCGCAGAACACGGGCATATCCGCCACGCTGATGACGGCGCGCACGATGCGCGGCTGCGGGGTAAAGGGATAAACGGCAATCACCGCATCGGCATTGACGCTTGCGATGGTGGCAACGTCAGTGGAAAAGACAAAGGACTTGATCGTTCTGCCGAAGATGCGGATGCCGCTGCACTCGTTGATGCACTCGGGTACCATCAGCATATGGTTGCGGAGCTTTCCACTGTAACTCGGCGTGGGCGTAGGGGTAAAATCGCTCATAAAAACACCTTCCTTTCCGCAGGTAATAGATGACCGGTAAAATGTTATGCAGGGAAATTATTCGACATGAATGCTTGCACGCATGGCGAGGATCGTCTGCTCAATGAGAGTGTCAAGATCCCAGCCGAGCATTTCCGCGCCGCGCTCGATGACCTCACGCGAGCAGCCGGCGGCAAACTTCTTGTCCTTGTACTTTTTCTTGACGGACTTGACCTCAAGATCGCTGACGCTCTTACTCGGGCGCATGAGCGCGACCGCGCCGATCAGGCCTGTGAGCTCGTCGGTGGCAAAGAGGACCTTTTCCATCTCGTGCTGCGGCTCGGGAAGGCCGTCAAAGTGCAGGCCATAGCCGTGGCTGGCGGTGGCGCGGATCAGGCGCTCGTCGAGACCGTTTTCACGCATGATCTCCTGCGACTTGATGCAGTGCTCGTCGGGATACATCTCAAAATCAAGGTCGTGGAGAAGGCCGACGATCTCCCAGAAGTCCGCCTCGTCGCCGTAGCCAAGCTTTTCCGCGTACCAGCGCATCACGTCGGCGACGGTGTTGGCGTGCTTTAAGTGGAATTCACCCTTGTTGTACTGCGTGAGCAGCTCCCACGCCTGTTCTTTCGTATATGCCATAATGATTGCCTCTCTTTGCTTATGGCTGCTCGTCCGTAAAGTGGACGTGATTGAAAATGTGGTCAGAGCAGAAGCAGTGGTACCCTGCGCACTTGCTGCAATAGCGGAACTGCAGCTCAGGATTTGTCACGTCCGTGCGGCCGCACACGGCGCATTTGTGGCGGAAGCCCTGCGTCTGCTGCTGATACTGCTCCTGACGCTGCTGGGCGCGCACGGTGTTATGGAAGTGCGTGGCCTGCTTGCTCTGGTGGCGTTCGAGTCCCCAAAACCGTGTAAGCTCGGGCCAGAAGAAAATGACGAAATTCAAAAGCGCCACAATGGGCATGATGGAATAGTACCATCTGCCGGCGGCAATGTAGCGCACAATGTCGAAGAAGAAGTAGAATACGTCAATATACGCGAGCCACTTCATGCGGATGGGGAAGACGAAAAACAGCAGCACCTGCGCATCGGGATAGAGGAGCGCGAAGGCCATGAACATGGCAAAGTTGACATAATTTGCACCGTAGACGGGGATGCTGTAGCCCGTGATCAGGCTGACGATGCTCGCGCCGACGACGGTGAGCAGCATGCCGCTCAGGTAATACGTCGTAAACTTGGCTGTGCCCCACTGCCGCTCGAGCGTCGAGCCGATCCAGTAGTAGAAATAGCAGGTGATGAGAAGATAGAACGGACTCGTGCTCTCAGGGATGAGGACGAAGGTGACGAGCCGCCAGACCTGCCCATGGAGAAGACCCGAGAGCGTGTAGGAGAAGAAGCTCAGAAAGCTGCCGTTCGAGAAGTTGGACAAAAGCCCCAGCACCACGTTGCCGATGACAACATAGAGCATCAGGTTGGGGATGCCAAAATTCGGGTGCAGGATACAAAAGCGGTCGATCGCCTGGTTGAGTTTTTTCAATGCGGGATACCTCGTTTCGATCAAATAACATTTAAAAACATTATGACACAGCGGCGGGGAAAAGTCATCAATAAAGTTTGAACAAATGACCATTCCTGAATGGAATGAAGAGCAAGAATGCGGAAAGAAACGAATTCTTTCCACATTCTTAACACTTGTTCACTTGAAATCGAGCTCGGGCGGAACGTCGATCTCCTCGCCGACGTATTTGCCGTTCTTTTTCCGCTGGCGCACGCACTCGGTCAAAAGATACTCGATTTGGCCGTTGACGGAGCGGAAATCGTCCTCTGCCCAGGCGGCGATGGCGGCGTAGAGCTTGGGGGACAGGCGCAGGGGCACCTGCTTTTTGGCGTTGTCGTTCATGGCAGCCTCTCAAAAAGTAGCGCGGCGCGCTTAATACAGGCTTCCGGAGTTGACGACGGGCTGGGCATCGTGGTTGCCGCACAGCACCACGAGCAGGTTCGAGACCATGGCCGCCTTGCGCTCCTCGTCGAGCTCGACCGTGCCCTTTTCCGCCAGACGCTCAAGCGCCATTTCGACCATGCCGACCGCGCCGTCAACGATCATCTTGCGCGCGTCGATGATGGCGCTGGCCTGCTGGCGCTGGAGCATGACGGCCGCGATCTCGGGCGCATAGGCGAGGTAGGTGATGCGCGCTTCGATGATCTCAAGGCCCGCGTCGGCGACCTTGGCCTGAATTTCATCGCGGATGCGTGCGGCCACGACCTCGCTCGAGCCGCGAAGGCTGCCCTCGTCGGCCTGACCGTCGCCCGTGGTGTCGACATTCGGAGCGACATCGTAGGGATAGACGCGCACGATATTGCGCAGCGCCGCGTCGCACTGGAGCGACAGGTACTCCTTGTAGTTATCCACGTTGAATACGGCCTTGGCTGTGTCGGTCACGCGCCACATCACGGCGATTCCGATCTCCACGGGGTTACCGAGACAGTCGTTGATCTTCTGGCGGGCGTTGTTGAGCGTCATGATCTTGAGCGAGATCTTCTTGCTGCCGCCCACCTCGACCGCGGCGGACGCGCCCTGCATGGCAGCGAGAAGGTCCGTGCCCTTGTGGCCGCCGTCCACATCGCCGGACTGGTTGAGCTTCGTTTTGGCGGCGGGGTTAAAGGACGAGCAGAAGGGATTGACGCAATAGAAGCCCTCACCCTTGAGCGTGCCGATGTACTTGCCGAACAGCGTCAGCACGAGCGCCTCCTGCGGCTTCAGAACGCGCAGGCCGCACAGTGGGATCCAGCCGAGCAACAGCAGGATGACGCAAAGGACGACAAGGGGCAGAAAGCCCGCATTGATGCCGACGATCAGAAAAACGACCGCGGCGATGTAGAGAACAAGCTCGAGCAGCAGCACGAGCATGCCGTTTTTGTGACCGGTGATGATCTTTTCTTCCATAAAAAGCACCTCCAAACTTGATATCAAAATAATATCACAACAATATGTAATGTCAAGGGGGAGCGGATAAAAAATAACAGAAAATGTGTCTTGCGCGTGGGCTATGCCGGTAAAAAACCGCACCTCCGTATGCCGCAGGCATACGGAGGTGCGGGTAAGGGGGCAGGTTGGAAAGCCAAAATTTATATATGCTTTTGTAAATATATCATATCTATTAGCTGTACGCCGCACTCATAAATTGGGTGGTCGTAATTGTCGGTAAAAAAATTTGCGATTTGGTGAGAGCGGACAAAGCCGCATTTTTCATAAAACGGTATTGTCAGAGGACTGTCGCCCGTTCCAACCTGTAAAACGGAATAGCTCCCCTTGTATTTACAGACAATGAAGTCGATCAGCGCCCTGCCGTAACCCGCTCTCTGATGCTCCGGCATAACTGCGATATTTTTGATTTCAAGGATTCCGTCACCTTCATCTGTGATAACACATTCCGCCTTCACACCGCAGTCGTCAAGAACGTACATTGCGCCTTTTTCGAGATAGCGGTCGACCATATCTTCCTGCTCGTCTGCCAACAGCAGAAGTGAGAGGAATTGCTTTTTATTTTCATTTACTTTTCTGATTTCCACTTCTAATGCTCCATCAGATCTCAATTTGGCTCACGTTTCCTCTGAAGATACCATATCAGAAGAATACGAAAAAGTCCACCGCTCTCGGTATCGATCATGAAAAAGTGTCAGACGTAGTGATACTTTTTGCGCCCCGCGAGGAAGAGCGCCGCAGTGACGATCAGTGTGAGCGCTTCGGCCACGGTGATGGCGAGCCAGATGCCGTTGATGCCGAGAAGTTTTGGCAAAAGAAGTACCGCGGCGACCTGAATGACGAGCGTGCGCAGGAACGAAATGAGCGCGCTGGCTGTGCCATTGTTGAGCCCCGTGAAAAACGCCGAACCGAAGATATTGAAACCGCAGACGAGGAATGAGAGCGCGTAGATGCGCAGCGCGTTGACCGTCATGTCGCACAGCTCCGCGTCGTAGCCGACGAAAAGATGTGCGATGGGGTTTGCCAGCAGGATGGACGAGGCCGTCATCGCAAGGCTCGTGATGAGCGTGACGGTCAGGCTCTTTTTGAGGAGGCTCTTGAGCTCGGCGTGATTCTTCGCGCCGTAGTGATAGCCGACGACGGGTGTGACGGCGATGGAATAGCCGAAGAAAAACGCCATGAAGATGAAGCTCACGTACATCAGAACACCGTAGGCATTCACGCCGTTTTCCTTGGCAATCGCCATGAGCTGCACGTTATAGAGTACGCCGACGAGAGAGGTCGAAAGGTTGCTGACCATCTCGCTCGAGCCGTTGTAGCAGGCCTTGCCGAGGGCGCGGAAGTCAAAGCGCGGACGCGTGAGGCGCAGCGGTGAATCGTTCGGGCGGAGAAAGTAGACAAGCGGGATGAGCGCGCCGACAATCTGCGAAAACGCCGTGGCGAGCGCCGCACCGAGAAGCCCGAACGGGAACACGTAGACGAGCAGAAAATCGAGTACCATGTTCGTCAGCCCCGCGAACACCGTCACGCGCAGGCCGAAGTGCGGCTTTTCCGCCGTCGCCAAAAAGCTCTGGAAGCTGTTTTGCAGCATGAAAAAAGGGAGAGCAGCCAGCAGTACGCGCCCATAGAGCACGCAGTCGTCGATCGTCAGGTCCGTCGCGCCGACGGCGAACGAGATGGGGCGCAGGAAAACGATGCACACGCCGCTTAAAATCGCGCCGCCGACGGCGAGCACGATGACGAGCATGGAGAAGATCTCGTTCGCTTTCCTGGGCTTGCCCTCGCCGAGCGTTTTGGCGATGAGCGCGCTGCCGCCTGTGCCGATCATAAAGCCGACGGCGGCGAGCGCCATGATGACGGGAAAAATGAGGTTCAGCGCGGCAAACGAATTTTTGCCGACGAAGTTCGAGACGAAAAAGCCGTCGACAATGCTGTAAATAGAGGTGATGATCATCATCAAAATGCTGGGCGCGACAAAGCGCAGCAGCTTTTGATACGTAAAATGATCGGAAAGGGAAATCTGCATGGAAGAGCCTCCGATTGTTTCAAAAAATATAAAAAAAGTCCGGTCACTGCTTGACCGGACGCATCCGACATCTCTCGACCGCTGCGGCTGCGGCCGCAAGTCCCCGATGACATTCAATTTGTGAACAATATTGTAGCATAAATCCGGACAAAGTCAAGTATTTGCACAAAATCTTCAAAAACTGATTGACAAAACGCACAAACATGGTAGAATACGATTCGGCGAAAGCCACAAGTGAATACTTCATCGAGAGTGGTTGAGGGATCGGCCCTATGACACCACGACAACCTGCCCGAAGAGGCAAGGTGCCAAATCCGACGAACGAATCGAAAGATGAGGAAGAGCAGAAAGCGCGATACTCTGTCGGTTCGACAGAGTATTTTTTGTTTTTCCCAACAATGAGAAAGGAAGAAAAAGAACCATGGCAAAACGTTTATTCACCTCCGAATCCGTCACCGAGGGGCATCCCGACAAGATCTGCGACCAGATCTCCGATGCGGTGCTCGACGCGATCCTTGAAAAAGACCCCAACGGCCGCGTGGCCTGCGAGACGACCGTCTCCACCGGCCTTGTTCACATCATGGGCGAGATCACCACGAGCTGCTATGTCGACATCCCGAAGATCGCGCGCGACGTCATCCGCGACATCGGCTACGACCGTGCGAAGTACGGCTTTGACTGTGACACCTGCGGCGTTATCACGAACATCGACGAGCAGAGCGGCGATATCGCGATGGGCGTCGACAACTCCTTTGAAAATAAGGAAAGCGGCGCGAGCGAGCTCGACAACGGCGCGGGCGACCAGGGCATGATGTTCGGCTACGCCTGCACCGAGACCCCTGAGCTCATGCCGCTCGCGATCTCCCTTTCCCATAAGATGGCAAAGAAGCTGACCGACGTGCGCAAGCAGGGCCTTGTCGACTATCTCCGTCCCGACGGCAAGACGCAGGTGACGGTCGAGTACGACGAGAGCGGCAAGCCCGTCCGCGTCGACACGGTCGTCCTCTCCACCCAGCACGCGCCGGAGGCGACGCTTGAGCAGATCCGCAAGGACATGATCGAGCTTGTCATCAAGCCGACCGTTCCCGCGGAGCTGATGGACGAGAACACCAAGATTTATGTCAACCCAACCGGCCGCTTCGTCATCGGCGGCCCGCAGGGCGACAGCGGCCTGACGGGCCGGAAGATCATTGTGGATACCTACGGCGGCAGCGCCCCTCACGGCGGCGGCGCCTTCTCCGGCAAGGACCCCACGAAGGTCGACCGCAGTGCCGCTTACGCCGCGCGCTATGTCGCTAAGAACATTGTGGCCGCGGGCCTTGCCGACAAGTGCCAGGTTCAGCTCGCCTACGCTATCGGCGTTGCGCATCCCGTGAGCGTGCTCGTTGAGACGTTCGGCACCGGCAAGGTCGATGACGGTAAGCTCGAAGAGGCCGTCGAGAAGGTCTTCGACCTGCGCCCGACCGCCATCATCCGCGACCTCGACCTGCGCCGTCCCATCTACCGCCAGCTCGCCGCTTATGGCCACATGGGCCGCGAAGACCTCGGCGTAACGTGGGAGAAGACTGACCGCGTCGACGCCCTGCTCGCCGCGCTGAAGTAAGAGCAATCGAAGACGGGGCAAAGCCCCGTCTTCGAAAAAGTTTCGCTGCGTTTTGCGCCTTGCCACCCGCAGGGCGGCTGCGACATTGCACCGTCGCGGCATTACGATTCCCGCACCCTTTCGGGCGCGCCAATCGTGCCGCTTCCTCGAAAACGGCTTGCTGTTTCCGCCGCAGGCGGCGCTTCACCGTTTTCCACTCCGCGCAAAGTGTTTTCTGCCACGCGCATGTCGCGGCAGAAAACCGATTCAAATTTATTTCGTGCCGTGCGCGGCACGAAACTCTGTGAGACCATTTGATAAAAACAGCGCCGACCCGCGAAAGCGGGCTGGCGCTGTTTTCCTATATGGGCGGGATCGATCAGTTGTGGTGCTCCTCGTCCCAGAGCTTTTCGGCCTCGGGGCGCCAGCAGGCGGCGTAGGACTCGCACTTGTTGCACAGGTGCTCCACGCTCTCGGGCGCTTCCAGGTCGGTCGAATGCGCGCCGCTGCGCGCGACCATCTGGGGCAGATATTCAGGATTTTCCAGCATCGGGCAGGGGCGCAGGTGGTTGTTGTTGAACGGCTGGCCCTTGCGGTACTCCTTAAAAAGCGGCTGCTGGAGACATTCGAGGAAGCTCTTTTCGCGGATGTTCGCACCCGAGTAATGGATGAACACGCAGGGCTCGACGTCGCCCGCGGCGTTGATATGGCAGTAGAGCTTGCCGCCGGCGATGCAGCCGCCTGTGAACTCGCCGTCATTCTGGAAGTCGATGGCGAAGATCTCCTTGCCGCCGGTGAGACCGCGGATCTCGCGCACGCGGTCTTTCATATAGGCGCGCTGCTCGGGATTAAGCAGCAGGTCGGTCGTCGCGCCCATGCCGACTGGCATGTAGTGGAAGTACCAGGCGAAGAAGCAGCCCTTGGAGATGAGCAGGTCGAGGAATTCATCGCTCGTGACGACCTTGTAGTTCTTGCTCGTGTAGCAGATGGACACGCCGAACGGGATATGGTTTTTGTGCATGAGGTCCATCGCGGCGAGCGCCTTTTCAAAATGTCCCGCGCCGCGGCGGCCGTCGTTGGCGTCCTCAAAGCCCTCGATGCTGACCGAGACGATGAAGTTGCCCACGCGCTTGAGCTCGTCGCAGAAGGCCTGGTCGATGAGCGTGCCGTTCGTGAAGGCGTGGAAAGCGATGTCGCGGTGCTTTTCGCACAGGCGGAAGATGTCCGCCTTGCGCATGAGCGGTTCGCCGCCGGTGAAGAGGCAGGCGTGGGTGCCGAGCTCTGCGCCCTCGGTCAGCACGCGGTCCATCTCCTCAAAGGTGAGGTTCTGCTTGTGGCCGTACTCCGCCGCCCAGCAGCCCGCGCAGCGCATGTTGCAGGCGCTCGTCGGGTCCATGAGGACGATCCACGGGATGTTGCAGTCATACTTTTCGGAGTTTGCCCGTGCCTGCTGGAAGCCGCGGAAGCCGCCCTCGTAGGCAGCGGCCGTCAGGAAGGTCTTGAGAAGGTAGGGGTCGCACTCGCGCAGCAGGCGCTCGGCGTAGTGTGCCCATTTGTTGTCGGGGTCGTTTGCGATCTGGTGCAGCATCTCGAAGGTCTTCGGCGTCCAGACGCTGGAGTGGATCTTCTGGACCATGTTGACAAAGTCGTTTGCGACGGTGCAGACGTCCTTCGTCTGGCTTTTTCTGATGAGCGAGTCGAGCATGGCCTCAAAGGCCTTGCGCTCTGCTGCGTGGGCGATTTTTTCTGCTGCGTTCATAGTGTCACGATTCCTTTCCCTGCCCGCGGTGCGGGCATCCTAAAAATTCAGGAGGAAAGGGCGCGATCCTTTCCCTCCGTTGCCTGTGCGGCGATTTTCTGGAGCTTTTCCATGCGCGCATCGAGCTGTGCGCTGATCTCGGCGCACTCATAGAGCTCGCGCTCCACGTATTCCATTTCGGGGAGATTTTTCTTGTAGCGGATCTTATGCTCAAGGCTGGCCCACCAATCCATCGAGATCGTGCGGAACTGCACCTCGACTTTCATGAGCCGCTTCTGGTCGTGCAGGAAGATAGGCGTTTCGACGATGAGATGGAGGCTGCGGTAGCCGTTGGGCTTGGGGCTTGCGATGTAGTCCTTGCGCTCTAAGAGTGTGATGTCGTCCTGGCGCAAAAATGCCTCGGAGAGTTTGTAGATGTCGGCAGGGTGCGAGCAGATCACGCGCACACCGGCGATGTCGTTCAAATTCTTTTCGATGCTCTCCACCGTGAGCGGATATCCGCGGCGGCTGAGCTTTTCCATGATGCTCTCGGGGGACTTGAGGCGGGTCTTGATCGTCTCGATGGGGTTGCGGTCGTATTGCAGCGAGAGCTCCTCGTTGAGCACGTTGAACTTCGTCTCGACCTCCATGATCGCGCAGCGGTAATAGCTCATCAGCTCACGGTAGGGCTGGAAGTATTTCTGGACCCACTGCTGTACCTCACCGTGGGAAAAACGGGAGAGCAGCACCTGTTCAAGATAAGTGCGATCGACAAGCGGACGGATCGGCACTGTCATCAGCTCCTTTGTACTTAGCATTTCTTGTCCCGCACGGAAAAATGCGGGCTTGCAGGAAAAGCATAGCAAAGAAGCGCCGCGCTTTCAATGGGCAGGGTGTAAACTTTTTTGTTCACGGCGCGAGAAGGGGACGCTCCCCTCGTTAACACCAACTTAACAAAGAAAACTGTCGAAAACTATGGACAAAAGGAGCCGCGTATCAGATTTTCAGACAGTGGCACGCAAATGTCACAGAAGACAAAATATAAGAAAACGTCCTTTTCCGGTGGAAAGGACGTTCAAAAAGGTGGTATGAAAAAAGAAAAATTGTGTTTATGCGCCGATCACATGCGCCGTCATCATCTGCCAGAGGATGGAGAGCTGCTGTGTGGAGATGAGCACATAGGCCAGAATGAAGACGAACCAGAGCTTCTGCATGTTCTCCTCTTTTTTGCAGAGGAAATAGCAGTAGGAAAAATACGCCACGGCGTCCACGATCAACACCGTGAGGAACATGACGAGAAAGCCCTGCTCGCTCTGCTCGGCGGTGCCGGTGTAGAGCGAGAGGAGAGAGTAATATAAAAACGTGGCGGTGAACGGCCACTTGAGCTTGCGCCAGTCGTGGATGCGGTCTTTCTTATTCATGGAAGCGCTCCTTTTTTGCGTTTTCCACAGTATACCCTGCGGCACGGCAGATTGCAAGGGGAAATGACCTTGCCAAGCGGGCGTGGGGTGTGGTAGACTGCAAAAAAGAGGTGATATACATGCTGGATACGTTGATCCGCGGCGCGAAGATCGTCGACGGCACGGGAAAGGCGGCGTTCACGGCGGACGTCGGCATTTTGGACGGCATGATCGAAGAGGTTGGAAATTTGTCAAACGCGCAGGCGTTCGAGACCATTGAGGCCGCGGGCCGCGTCCTGACGCCGGGCTTTATCGACATGCACCGCCACGCCGACGCGGCGCTGTTTCGCGAAGGCTTTGGCGAGGCGGAGCTCTGCCAGGGCCTCACGACGCTTGTGAACGGCAACTGCGGCATGTCGCTCGCGCCGCTCTCGGGCGCGCACGCGGACGAGTGCGCGAAATACCTCGCGCCCATCACGGGGAACATCCCGCCGGAGCTGCGCTTTGCGTCCATTGACAGCTATTTCAAGGCGGCGCAGGGGCGGGGGCTGCCGCTCTCGTGCGCGGAACTCATCGGCATGGGCACGCTGCGCACGCTTGCCGCGGGCTTCACGACGGGAGATTTGTCACCGCTCGAGCTGCGCGATCTGCACTATCACATGGAAGCGGCGCTGGCCGACGGCGCGTGCGGCGTATCGCTCGGCCTTGGCTACGCGCCGGAGATCTTTTACTCGACCGACGGGCTCATCCGCGCGCTCGCGCCGCTGCACCGGAGCGGCGTGCCCATCTGTGTCCACATGAGGCAGGAGGGCGACGGCGTGGTCGATGCGCTGCGCGAAATGCTCGAGGTCGCCCGCGCGCTGCAAACGCCGCTGGAGATCAGCCATCTCAAGGCCATCGGAGGGCGCAACGCGCGAAAGGCCGTGCCGGAAATGCTCTCGCTCATTGAAAAGGCGCGGGAGGACGGGCTTGACGTCATGTGCGACGTGTACCCCTACACTGCGGGCTCGACACAGCTTATCCACGTGCTGCCGCCGGAATTCCAGGAGGGCGGCACGGAGGCGCTGACCAAGCGCCTGCTCGACGATGCTGCGCGAAAGGAAATGCGCGCGCGGATGGAGGCGGGCAGCGACTTTGAGAACATCACGCTGCTCGTCGGCTTTGACAATGTGATCGCCATCGGGCTTCAGATGGACGAATACCGCCGCTTTGAGGGAAAATCCGTCGCCGAGATCGCGCAGACGCTTCAAAAAGACCCGTTCGATACGCTCTTTGACCTGCTGGCGGCGGAACAGTGCAATACGGGGATGATCGACTACATCTCGGACGAAGAAGACGTGAAAGATATCCTGCGCGCGCCGTTCTCGGGCGTCATTTCGGATGCGACGTACCCCAGCGGCGGGCGTGTCCACCCGCGCGTGTACGGCACATTCGCGCGGCTCATTGAAAAATACGTCGTGCAGGAGCGTGTACTCACGCTTGATCAGGCCGTGCACAAGGTGACGGGGCATGCGGCGGACCGCTTCGGCTTTGAGAAAAAGGGCGTCATCGCGGCGGGCATGGACGCGGACCTTTTACTCTTCTCGCCCGAAAATATCCATGAGCAGGGCACGTACGCGCGGCCCAACCTGCCTGCGACAGGCTTTGACGAGGTATTCGTGCTCGGCGAGCGCGTGATCGAAAACGGCGTGTACCGCGGCGGCAGCAGCGGCGAGATGCTGGGAGCGCGGATGGGATACTGAAATCTTAAAGAAATTTTCAGGTGTATTTTCGCCGCCGTATGATATGCTGGCAGGGACAACAAATTTGCGGAGGCTGGATCAAGTGGAGCACTTTTGGGATACGGTGGATACGATCGGCGAGGGCTTTGGCTTTTCGCTCTTCGGCGCGCGGCACTTAGTGACGCTTGCACTGTATATCGGCTTTGCCGCGCTGAGCTGCAAGCTCTATAAGGCGGCGGATGAGAAGAAGCGGGCGCAGCTGCGGGGGCTCTTTGCCGTTCTCCTGCTCGCGGACGAGGCGTTCAAACAGATCGGTTTGCAGATCGGCGGGAATTTCAGCTGGGACTATCTGCCGCTGCACCTGTGCTCGATCAACATTTTCCTTATCGCGCTGTACGCATGGAAGCCGAGCAGGCTGCTCGACAATTTCCTCTATTTTATCTGTATCCCCGCGGCGACGGCGGCACTGCTGTTCCCGACGTGGACGTCGCTTCCGGCGGCGAACTTCATGTTCTGGCATTCGACGAGCGTGCACATTCTGCTTGCGGCCTATCCCATCATGCTGTTTTCGGGCGGTGATATCCGACCGAGCGTCAGGTACATGGGCAAGTGCTTCTTGCTGCTGCTGGCGATGGCGGTGCCGATTTATTGCGTCAACCTGCTGCTCGATACGAATTTCATGTTTCTGATGTACGCGCCGGACGGCAATCCGCTCGCGTAGTTCCGCGACCATGTCGGCTACCACTGGATCGGCTTCCCCGTGCTGCTCGTGGCGGTGTTCGCGCTGATGGACGTGCCAATCATGCTCAAAAAGCGGAAAGAGGATAAATTGCTCAGCGCGGTAAAATAAAAAAGCGGATAGGTCAAGGAAATATCAAGCCCCATGTTCGCGCCGTCAAGGTGTCGCGCATGGGGCTTTTTGCAGATCGGGGTTCTGTACGCAGTAAAACGGTCAGGTTCTCGTATATAAGAATGTTCTTTCGTTGAGAAATATGGTATACTCGGCTCAACAAATCGAAATTTGAAGAGGCGAATGTAATGAGAAGTACGGATAAAATAATAGACTATTTGGAAAAGACTTATCAACCGGAATCGATAATTGTCTATGGTTCTTTTGCTGACGGAAGTGCAAATTTGAATAGTGACTTTGATGCACTTATTATTGCCGGAAAAGAAAAACTGCATGATTCATCTTTTGTTGATGGCGTTGTTCTTGATGTATTTGTTTATCCACCGGATCAGTTCCTGTCGGAGTACGACCCGGCTGAGTTTGCACAGGTGTGGGATGGGAAAATCATACTGGATAAAAACGGAATGGGTGAACGACTAAAAAAGAATGTACTTGACTATATAGGACGTATTCCATTAAAAACGGAAGAAGATATTTCGCAGGAAATTAAATGGTGTGAAAAGATGCTGTTACGCACAATGCGAGGAGATGTTGAAGGTTACTATCGTTGGCATTGGGTATTGTGTGACAGCCTTGAAATATACTTTGATATAAAAGGCATACACTATTATGGTCCCAAAAAAGCATTACGTTTTATGGAAGAAAGCGATTCAGAAGCGTTTCATATATATTCGAAAGCCTTGTTGGAGTTTAATCAAGAAGGACTATCCGACTGGATAAATTACTTGAAAACCATTTTTTAAGATCTACAACTTCCAGTTTGCCGTACTTGATCCCAACAGGGCTTGAGGCGGGCACGCCCCGACAGGAAGCTGTCCCAAAGAGACAGAAATTTTCAAGAATTGAAAATTTGCGGCCACGGGACGATCCGCGCTCTTGTGAACAATAGAAAAACCAGAACTGCATGGCTGATTCAGCGAACGGTTCTGGTTTTTCTTGACGGGCGAAGGCCTTTCTGATAGGGTAAAGGCAAACTGGAGAGTTGGCGCCCGACGCACTGCGTGTCGGACGCGGGGAGGGAAAAGCGTGGAAGAAAATCTGTTTCGTTCCATCCCGCGGGTGGACGAGTTGCTCGGTCGGGACGAGCTCAAGGTGTCGGCGCTGCCGCCGGTGCTGCTGCGCGAGAGCGTGCGCGAGGAGCTGGACGCGCTGCGAGACGAAGTGCGCGGCGGCCTTTCCGCGCTGCCGGAGACAGGCATACTCTGCGCGCGCATTCTGGCACGTGCAGAGGAAAAGCAGCTGCCGACGCTGCGCTCGGTCATCAACGCGACCGGCGTGACGCTGCACACGAACCTTGGCCGCGCCTGCCTGAGCGAGCGCGCGGCGAACGCCGCGGCAGAGGCGGCGAGAGATTATTCGACGCTTGAATACGATGTGGAAAACGGCTGCCGCGGCTCGCGCTATCAGCACGTGGAGGCGCTTTTGTGCCGCCTGACGGGTGCGGAGGCGGCGATGGCCGTGAACAACAACGCCGCGGCGGTGCTGCTCATCCTGTCCGCGCTCGCGGGCGGGGGAGAGGTCATCGCCTCGCGCGGCGAGCTCGTCGAGATCGGCGGCTCGTTCCGCATTCCGGAGATCGTGACGCAGTGCGGCTGCACGCTGCGCGAGGTCGGCGCGACGAACAAGACGCACCGGCGCGACTATGAAGCCGCCATCGGCGAGCAGACGAGAGCGCTTTTGAAGGTGCATACAAGCAACTACCGCATCGTGGGCTTTACCGAATCCGTACCGCGGGAGGAGCTGGCGGAGATCGCGCATGGGCACGGCCTGCCGCTCATTGAAGACCTCGGCAGCGGGGCGATCGTCGACCTCGAACCGTTTGGCATCCGCGGCGAGCCGACGGTGCAGAGAAGTCTGCACGCTGGTGTGGACGTTGCGTCGTTTTCGGGCGACAAGCTGCTCGGCGGGCCGCAGGCGGGGCTGATCGTCGGCAAAAGGGAGTACATCGAACGGATCAAAAAGCACCCGCTTGCGCGGGCGCTGCGGCTCGACAAGATGACGCTTGCCGCGCTGCACGCGACACTGAGCGTCTATCTGGATTCGGAGACCGCCGCGCGCGAGATTCCGACGCTCGCGATGCTGTCGGCAAGCGAGGATAAGCTGCACGCCAAGGCGCTGCGGCTGCAAAAGCTGCTTGCGGGCGCGGGCGTTTCCTCGCAGCTCGTGCGGACGGGCGATGCCGTCGGCGGCGGCAGCGCTCCGGCGCAGGAGCTTTCCGGCTGGGCCGTCGCGCTTGAGCCGGGGGAACTGAGCGTGGATGAACTGGAAGAGAAGCTGCGCCTTCGCGCCAAGCCCATCGTCGCGCGTATCCACCGCAGGCAGTATTTGCTGTGCGTGCGCACGATTCGAGAGGAAGACTTTGCTGAAATCGCCGCGGCTGCTATGGAGGCCATCCGATGAAGCATGTTATCATCGGCATGGCGGGTCATGTCGACCACGGCAAGACCGAGCTCGTCAAGACTCTCACGGGCGTGGACACCGACCGGCTGGCCGAGGAGAAAAAGCGCGGCATCACGATCGACCTCGGCTTTGCGCGCCTCGACTTTCCGGACGGGAGCTGTGCGAGCATCGTCGATGTGCCGGGGCACGAGAGGTTCATCAAGAACATGCTCGCCGGCGCGGGCGGTGTCGACCTTGCGATGCTTGTCGTGGCGGCGGACGAGGGCTTCATGCCGCAGACAGTCGAGCATCTGGACATCCTGCAGCTGCTCGGTGTGAAGGACGGACTCATCGTGCTGACAAAGGCCGACTTAGTCGACGAGGACTGGCTGAACATGCTCGAAGAGGACGTCAAAAGCCGCGTCAAGAGCACGTTTTTAGAGGATAAGCCGATCCTGCGCACGTCTGTTCGCACGGGCGAAGGCGTTGAGGCACTGCGCGAAGCACTGCACGACTTGACACTGCACGCGGAGGAAAAGAGCGCGCGCACGCCGTTCCGCCTGCCCATCGACCGCGTGTTTTCCGTCGACGGCTTCGGCACGATCGTCACCGGCACGCTCATCGACGGGCACATCGCCGTCGGCGACGAGGCGCAGCTCATGCCGCTCGGGAATCAGTGCCGCGTGCGCAATTTGCAGGTGCACGGGCGCGACGTGTCGGCGGTGTACGCCGGACAGCGCGCGGCGGTCAACTTAGCGGGCATCAAAAAAGAGAGCATCAGCCGCGGCGATGTGCTGTGCAGGACGGATTCGATGCAGCCGTCGCTGATGCTGGACGTGAAACTGCAAAATCTGCCGGATTCTAAGCGGATCATCGAGAGCGGCTCGCGCCTGCACCTCTACCACGGCGCGGCGGTGCGCCTTGCAAAGGCGGTGCTGCTGGACCGCGACGCGCTGCGTCCGGGCGAGAGCTGCTATGCCCAGCTGCGGCTGAGCGAAGCGCTCGCCGCGCGGCAGGGCGACCGCTTTGTCGTGCGCTTCTACTCGCCGCTCGAGACCGTCGGCGGCGGGGTGATCTTGGACGAGCATCCGTACCGGCACAAGCGAAACGACGCGCGCGTGATCGCCTCGCTCGCCGTGCGCGAGAGCGGATCGGACGAGGCAAAGCTCGTGCAGGCCGTCGGCGAGCGCGGCGCGGATGGCATGACGCTTGCGGACCTTGCCGCGTGCTTCGATGAACCGGAAGAAAAACTGGTGGAAATGCTCGCCGTGCTCTGTGCGCGGGGAAAGCTCGTCGAGATCGCGCCGTCGCGCTATCTTACATCGTCGACGCTGGACAGGCTGTGGACAGACTGTGAGACGATGCTGACAAAGTACCACCGCGAGCATCCGCTGCACGCGGGCATGCGCCTCGCCGAGGCGCGGCAGCGGCTTCTGCGCGGCAAAGCACGGGAAAATGCGGACGCGATCCTCGCCTGCTTTGCGTGCGAGGGAAAACTCACGCTGACGGCGGAGCACTGCGCGCTTGCGGACTTTTCCGTGCATCTGACCAAGCGGCAGAGCGCCATCTGGGAAGAGCTGCTGCGCACCTGCCGCGCGGCGGGAATTCTTGGCAAAAAGCAGGACGCGCTCTGTGCGCTGTTCGACAAAAAAGACCGCGTGGAGTGCGCGCGCGTGCTTGAGAGTCTTTTATCTACCGGCGAGCTTGTGCTGCTCGCGCCAGAGCTCTGCGTCGAAAAAAGCGTTTTGGATGCGGTCGACGCAAGGGTGAAGGCGTGGTTCGAAACGCACGACACGCTCACGCTGGGAGAATTCCGCGACGCGCTCGGCACCTCGCGCGACCACGCGCTGCTGGTGCTGGAGTATTACGACCGGCGAGGGATTCTTCGCCGCGAGGGTGATGTCCGCAGGCCGGGCGCGCAGTTTGGCGAGATAGAAAAATGAGGCGGCTTTTGTCGCCTCTCACATGGGAGTAGATGGGTGCTGGTGTGCCCCCCGGTCTTCAAAACCGGTGAGAGGGGTGAAGAGCCTCTCGGGTGAGTTCGATCCTCACATGCTCCCGCCAGAGCCTCGCGGCCGTGTGCCGCGGGGCTTTTTGAAAAATGTGGATTTCCCTCTTGACAGAACGGAGGGAAGCTCATATAATACTACTGTTCGCGGCGTGAGCCGTACAACTTCATATCCGGGTGTAGCGCAGTTGGTAGCGCGCATGGTTCGGGACCATGAGGCCGTGAGTTCGAATCTCGCCACTCGGACCAAAGGGTAAGTCCTTACAGGACTTGCCCTTTTTTCAGTTCCGGAGCTCTTTTATTGCACGGAACGGTGCATCTTCCGTTATCCTCTCCTCCTACTGGTAGAAGGACTTATTCCTTACTATAATGCAGGAGGTTCCAATATGACCGAAGAAAACTACAATTATCGCACTAGTCAAACCCTGCTTCGCAATCAATTCCCCGGCAAAGGAAAGTTAAAAATCCCTGTCATTCCCAAGTTTCAAGAGAACTCCGGAGACTTTGATGATCTTCTGTTGATCGGTTTTGACAAAACTCATCCGGAGGATCAGAATCATCTTGACCGTATGGTTCATTTCTTCCTGTATGACTATCGTTTTGAACGAGTCTGGAAGAATCCAGACAGCGACATCGAAAAACTCTCCCGATACCGCGCGGTGCTGTCTCCGGATTTCAGCATGTATCTGGAAATGACGCCTGTTATGCAGCTTTACAATGTGTTCCGCAACCGCTGGTGCGGCGCCTATTGGGCCTCCAAGGGAATCCGTGTTATTCCCACGGTAAACTGGGGTGATGAATCCACCTTTGATTTCTGTTTTGAGGGGATCGAAAAAGGCAGCGTTGTTGCGGTCTCCACCTATATGGCATCTGAGCATGATAACCGCTGCGACCAGAAAGAATGGTTCATGGCCGGCTATAATGAAATGCTTCGGCGTATTGAGCCGGAAAAAATCATCTGCTACAACACGCCGTTTCCTGAAATGCAGGGGAACATTGTGTATGTGGACTATGAGCGAAGCTCGTGGAGATATATGAGCTATGAGAGAAATTATAAGGCAGAAGATCTCGACGCTTTCAAAATCGGCGAGACATATCGTCCCGAACGTGATACAATAGAGCCATACTTGATCGGCGGCACTTATAAGGGCGGCGGCAGCGCCTATGGCGGAGCATGGAAACCATCTAAGCCCGAAGACCATCGTTTGATTGGAAAACCCGGAGAAATAAAAGTAACCTATGCCAAGGACGGCTCAAAAGTTGAGACGAAAATTGGAAGTGATGGTCGAGCTGTTGCGGAAAGGCACCATACTACAGCCCCCAACCCCAAATTTCATTCGAACCCACACGACCATAAAATCAATTGGGAGTTTCCCAGAAAAGGAGTCCCTAATTTTGAGAAGCCACATACGAATTACTGGAGCGATGAATATCCCAATGGAGCACCAGAGTTTAAGGCTTTTAGAGGTGCTGTTATGAAATATACGTTTAATTCTGCTGAAGAGAATTGCTTCAAAACCATATCTGATTTCAAAGAATGCATTATTCGCGGCGGAGAACCTGTCTTTTTCTGGAAAGGACTGCAATATGGCGTTTGTTTTTACGGAAATAAGTACTGCATCGCACTTACAAATGGAGAGCAAGAGAAAATTTGTGATACACCCGATGATGTTCTGGACTATCTTGTGGGGGAAGATCGCTTGCGTGACATTATTACCCAAGTAACAGTTCTGCACCGAAATGTTTAGAATAAATACCTCTTGCCGACTGCCAGCAAACCGTTGATATATCTGTGTTTTCTGAAATCCTATAATTACACTCGGACCAACGAAAAGCCTTGAAAACGTAATTTTTCAAGGCTTTTTGCAACTTTTAAGAGCAAAACGCGTGGTGCGCAAATGTGTAAAAACTCCAAAAGCGCACAAAAAAGCGCACAACTGCGAAAATCGCGCGTGAAAGTCATTGATACGTCAGAAATGAAAGGGTGCGTTTCAATGGCGAACATTCGAGAAAACAAGAAAAACGGCAAGATTATTTCTTTCCGCTTTATCGTCTGCTTAGAGCGTGATGTGCGCGGCAAGCAGATACGAAAATACACAACATGGACGCCGCCAGAGGGAATGACTGCTGCCAAGGCAAAGAAAGCGGCGGAGCGCGCGGCGGATGCGTGGGAGAACGAAATCAGAGAAGAATACCAGAAGCAAAAGGAACTCGGCAGCGCGTACCGTTTACCGCCTGATAAGCGGCGGGACGATTTTGTGTCGTTTGTGAATGATACGTGGTTCGTCTTGCAGATACGCGGCGAGAATGACAAGCCGAACACCATAGCGTTTTACAAGAACATGACGCGCATTATCTCGGAGTATTTCAAGGGTTCTGTCTTGCAGGAAATCAGCCCTGTTGATATTCAAAAATATCTCGTCTATCTGCGTACAGAGTTCAAGAGCAAATTGGGAAAACCGCTTTCGGCGAAAACATTACGCCATCAGTACGGGACGCTCAACTTGATATTTGGCTATGCCGAGCAGCAGGAAATGATAGCGCAGAATCCGATGCGAAAGGTCAACGCGCCAAAGAAAGAAAAGAAGCCCGTTGATGCAATGACCAAGGAACAAGCAGAAAGATTTTTTAAGCTGCTGCCCGATTGCCCGATGGACTTCCACTGTATTATGCAACTGCTGATAACGATGGGCATTCGGCGGGGCGAGTGTAGTATAGCAGCGCCCAAAGGTTATACGCTTCTTCCATCACAATGCCGTAGTCTTGGGAACGCTCGGCAACTGCCTAACTAAACATGATGCGGAAACAATCGACCATTTCTTCAATGGTCATCTTCTTACTATTGGTCATACTCTTTTCTCCTTAAAAATAAAATTCAGATGGCGGTGGAGAAACTTGTTTCTCCACGCCCTCATTTTTTATATTTGTATTATTTATATTTATTTCTATACTCCTGTACGCAGCTCCGAGAGATCCTCGGAGGGGTGCCCCCCGTGACGCGCGCCAGCGCGGTTCCAGCCGCCGCCCTTGCCTGGGGAAGTAGTGTCGAATACAGGCAGCAACGCAAGAGCAAGAAGGCCGCTCCGCAAGGAGCAGTTCCGCCCCGATACGGAGCGGCCTCTTCTGCTTTGCGGCAGAAGTATGGGGATCGTCCACCTCCTCTTTTTTCCCGCCATCCTTTCTCTTCTCTATTTCAATCCTCTGAACGGCCTACATTCACCTCCCCCTTATCATAACACAGGTGCGGCGCTTCTGACCCTATGGGTCAAATGCGTGTCCGCCGAACGGGGCCATGGGTCAAAATCTCGTGTCCATTTTCTTGGGTACAGTTTAAATTCCATTCTGGGTCAAAACTGGGTCAGGAACAGGGAGATTCCAATTTTGCTGGTCTGGCGCTGAAATTTTTCTTGCGTGATGGAATGGCTCATGGTATTATAAAAGTGCAATCGCAAGAAAAGTTATAAAGGAGGTGCTGACTTGCCAAGAGGAAAACTGTTAAACGGTCTGGTAACGCAGCAGAAGGTATTACGGG
>OGFG01000541.1_pt1 | contig 44476 bp, 36 predicted proteins | sample 1570761 | NCBI WGS metagenome assembly OGFG01 (sample SAMEA2581938, study PRJEB24529) | metagenome | biome: Human gut stool | place: China | collected 2011
CATAGCAACAGCAGAACAAATCCTCTACTGAATATCTCCGGCACTCATCCACCTGCTCCTCTGTGTCCTGCTCATCATCTACGCTCGGTGTTCCGTTGCAATACAAATTGAAAGCCATTCTGACAACCTTTGCACTTCCACTGGTCTGCCAGCCTTCATGCAGGCACTCCGGTTTTACACATCCAGTCTTGAAATTATAAATTCTATCCACATTTCTTCGTGTATCTTCGTTCATTCCAATGCAATAGCAAAGTGCCTTGTGATATACATCTGCTTCTCTAACTTTCTGAATTTTTTCATAGTAGAATTTCTCATGTGCTTCACTGATAAAGTTAATATTTTCTTTTTCTGCTCCTAACGCTGTACTGTTCATACTGACTTCCTCCATTTTCTTATTTTGTTCCGTTGACCATAACAAAAAAGGACATTCCTCTAAAATTTCTTTTAGAAAAATGTCCTTATAGTACAAAATATGAACTTGAACTGACTCGATTTTAATTTAAAATCGTTTGTTTTAACCCTTTAAGATAGGTTATTTTGTCGTACTCCTGTCGTACCATACAAGTTGGAAGTCCGCAAACCCTTGATTTTATTGGTCTTTTTTATCCAATGACTTCATCGTCGGGAACAATAAAACATCTCTTATCGCAGGGCTGTTAGTCATCATCATTACCATTCTGTCGATACCGAAGCCGATTCCGCCCGTAGGTGGCATACCGATGCTTAATGCATTTAAGAAATCCTCGTCTGTGTGGTTAGCTTCGTCATCTCCTGCCGCAAAGAGCTCCTCCTGAGCTGCAAAACGTGCTCTCTGGTCGATAGGGTCGTTGAGCTCTGAGTAAGCATTTGCCATCTCCCAGCCGTTCATGAAGAACTCAAAGCGCTCTACATACTCCGGATTCTCCGGCTTCCTCTTGGTGAGCGGAGAAATCTCAATCGGATGGTCCATAACGAAGGTAGGCTGAATTAAGTGCTCTTCAACGAACTCCTCGAAGAAGAGGTTGAGAATATCGCCCTTCTTATGGCGCTCCTCAAATGCTACGTTCTTCTCCTTCGCAACGGCTCTCGCCTCCTCAAGTGTGTGAATTTCGTTGAAATCTACACCTGAGTACTTCTTAACAGCGTCAACCATTGTGATTCTCTCAAATGGCTTAGATAAATCCATTACATTCTCGCCGTATGTGAGAATCTCGGAACCTGTTACTTCCTTGGCAACATAGCGGTATAGGTTCTCTGTCAGATCCATCATGCCATGGTAGTCTGTATATGCCTGATATAACTCCATGAGTGTGAACTCAGGGTTATGTCTTGTATCAAGTCCTTCGTTACGGAATACACGTCCAATCTCATATACACGCTCCATTCCGCCTACGATTAATCTCTTTAAATATAACTCAAGTGAGATACGAAGCTTAAGATCCTCATCGAGCGCATTAAAATGTGTCTCGAACGGTCTTGCAGCCGCACCACCTGCGTTAGCTACGAGCATAGGAGTCTCAACCTCCATAAAGCCCTGTGCATCGAGATAGCGTCGCACTGTGCTTATAACCTTCGAACGCTTTACAAATGTATCCTTGACATCCGGGTTCATTATAAGGTCAACATATCTCTGGCGGTATCTTGTATCTGTATCGGTAATTCCGTGGAACTTCTCCGGAAGAACCTGAAGTGACTTAGAAAGAAGAGTCACTTCCTCAGCATGGATAGAAATCTCATCCGTCTTTGTTCTGAATACATAGCCCTTGATACCAAAAATATCACCGATATCAGACTTTTTAAAGTCAGCATATGACTCATCTCCAACAGCATCCTTTGCAACATATACCTGTATATTTCCTTTTAAATCGGCAATGTTGCAGAATGAAGCCTTACCCATTACACGCTTGAACATCATACGTCCGGCGATGGAAACCTCGATAGGGCTTGCATCCATGATTGCTCTTCTCTCGTTGTAATCCTCGTTGATAACATCCTTTGCCTGCTGCTCATCAAGTCCTTCTGTTGAAGGTCTTACTCTGCCGGCGAGAAGCTTAGCTTCATGGTCATTGTAAAGGCTCTTAACCTCATCTGTGTGATGAGTCTGATTATACTTAGTTATAGTAAAAGGATCCTTGCCTGCTTCCTGTAATGCGGCAAGCTTCTCTCTTCTTACTCTTATTAATTCATTAATATTCTGGCTGGAGACATTCTCCTGTGCCTTTGGATTATTCTGTTCTGCCACGTTTTGTCCTCCTTGCAGAAATATGCTTTAGTTGCTCTCTGATCTTCTGATTGATAAAATCTTGTAATCAACATCACCTGCAGGAGCTGCAACTGTTATTGTCTGTCCTACCTTTGCTCCGATAAGTGCCTTTCCAAGAGGTGACTCATTGGAAATATAACCGCTGAGGCTGCTTGCCTCTGTAGAACCTACAATCTTGTACTCTAATTTATCATCATACTCAACATCAAGAAGCTCTACTGTACAGCCGATGCTTATCTTATCTATATCAACATCATCGCTTACAACAACCTCAACATTTTTAAGAATTGCCTCTAATTCATCTATTCTTGCTTCGATGTCACGCTGCTCATCCTTAGCTGCATCATACTCTGCGTTCTCAGATAAGTCGCCCTGCTCTCTTGCCTCCTGAAGCTTTTTTGCAACATCCTTACGTCTATCTACTTTTAAACTCTGTAACTCGTCCTGAAGCTTTTTCATTCCTTCGTAGGTCATGACTATCTTCTTTGCCATAATAAAACACCTATACCTTCCCATTTTTATATAACAAATGCCGCTAATGCGGCTATTTTAGGGTATAATCCCCCATTCAACGCACCGTATTATAATATAATCATATTCAAATGTCAACCATTCAATTAATTCTCTTTAGCTTTAATCAACCAGTTTCCCATCGAGAAGCTCAAACAGTTCATCCATGCTCTCTGTCAAATTGACTTCGTTTCTAAGTGCGGCTGAATCCTTTAAGCCTATTGTATACCACGCTACATGCTTTCTCATCTCGCGTATTCCAAGATACTCTCCTTTATACTTAAGCTGAAGCTCAGCATGCCTTTTTATCATGCTCTTAATCTTATCAACACCCGGCTTTGGCGGAAGCACTCCTGTGCGGCGGTATTCATTTATCCTTGAAAAAATCCATGGGTTTCCTCTGGCTCCGCGCCCTATCATCACGGCATCGCATCCTGTCCGGTTCTCCATGGCAATGACATCCTCGGCACTGCACACGTCACCGTTCCCGATTACCGGAATGTTCACGCGCTCCACAACCTGTCTTATGATGTCCCAGTCAGCTTTTCCTGAATAGAACTGCTCTCTTGTACGTCCGTGGACTGCGACAGCCGCGCCGCCCGACTCCTCAATAATATGTGCAATCTCCGGTGCATTTATCATATCGTCATTAAAGCCCTTTCGTATCTTCACAGTGACAGGTTTTTTTACTGCCTTAGCCATAGTCTCAACTATCTGTCCGACAAGGATGGGATTTTTCATAAGCGCTGAGCCTTCACCGTTATTTACAATCTTAGGCACCGGACAGCCCATATTTATGTCAAATATATCAAACGGCCTTTCCTCAAGGCGCTTTGCCATATCTGCCATAATCTGTGGGTCTGAGCCAAAAAGCTGAAGTGCTATGGGATTTTCAACCGGCTCCACCTGCAAAAGAGCCTCCGTATTCTTATTATTATAGAGAATCGCCTTTGCGCTCACCATCTCAGTATATAAGAGTCCGCAGCCCTGCTCCTTGCAGAGAATTCGAAACGGAAGGTCGGTAACTCCTGCCATCGGTGCAAGCACAAGATTATTCTCAATGTTAACATTTCCTATCTTCATATTTTCCTCTGATCAACCTGTTTTACATAATTGCAAAAAAGCTGCTTCACAATTACTTATAATCACCTGTTTTTCGCATAAATAAGCTGTAAGCCTTTCAGTGTCAGCTCACTGTCATATATCTGTATGCTGTCGGTATTTTCCGATATCAGCCTGCCATAGCCGCCTGTTGCAACCGTCCTTATATTCTCAATACCTGTCTCTTCTTCTATCTTCTTTATTATATACTCCGTCTGGCCGATATATCCGTACACAAGCCCCGCCTGCATGCTTGTGATAGTATTTTTCGCAAGAATGCTCTTAGGCTTGGCAATCTCAATCTCCGGAAGCTTAGCCGCATCGCTCCACAGTGAGCGTGCGCTCGTAGCAAGACCTGGCGATGTGATTCCTGCCGTAAACACTCCCTCTTTAAGTATCAGGTCATAAGTTGTCGCTGTCCCGAAATCCATCACTATGACCGGTCCGCCATAAAGCTCATAAGCCCCGACTGCATCTACTATCCTGTCCGGTCCTATCTCTCTTGGATTGTCACATGAAAGACGTATACCTGTCTTTATGCCGGGACCGACAATTATCGGCTGCCTGTTAAAGTACTTAATCATTGCATTTACAACCGAATGCATAACATTCGGCACAACAGAGCTTATGATAACATCCTCAATGTCTGCCGGACTAAGTCCTCTTGTGCGGATAAGTTCAATAAACACAATTCCATATTCATCCGATGTTCTCTGAAGCCTGGTTGTTATCCTGAATGTCGCAAGAAGCTCTTTTTCCTTAAATACACCCACTGTAAAATTGGTATTGCCTATATCAATAGCTAATAACATGCCGCCTCCCTATACATCCTCGTCAAGGAAAAAGACCTTGAAGTAGAGCTCTAATGCCTGCAAAAGATCCGCCTTTTCATTCCTTATCTGCTTAATCTTAAGGGCAGCTCCTATTTCATCATAGAGAATATCCTCCTCTGCTGCCTCCGTCTTAATCTGAAGTGTTCCGTTCTCATCATACTCAAGCATCATTATGCCGCCCACATCCTCGGTAAAAAGAACACACATAATCTTAAGCTCTTTCTTTATATGGTCAGGAAGTCCGTCAAAATCCTGATTCATATAATATTTCTTTTCATATGAATTTGAAACACACAATACAACATTATCCTCATAATACATGTTAACTGCCTACCTCTCATTTCTGTGAATATCTTTTACTTGCAGCGCAATAGCAGAATCCTCTCTACACATATCCGTACAGACCGCGCACAGACACTTCTCCTGAGCGTATCTCCGATACAATCCCCTTATCATCCTTTACGACAAGTTCTCCCTGAGGATTGATTCCGATAGCTGTATATACCTGCTCCGAATCATTTGATATTATCCTTACCTGCTTTCCGGCATTTGCAAGCATCTCATTGTACTCATCCATGATTCCCGACAAATCACCGGTCCTTATAAACTCTGCATAATACTTCTCAAAATATCGTGCAACTGCTTCAATGACTGCTGCTCTTTTTACAGGTCTGCCCGATTCAATGTACAGTGAACTTGCCGTCTCCTTAATTTCGTCAGGAAATTCCTTCATATTGGCATTTATTCCTATTCCTATAACAACATAGTTGATGCAGGACATCTCTGCTGACAGCTCGGTTAGCATACCGCACACTTTCTTCTTATTGACAACAATGTCATTAGGCCATTTTATCTGTGATTCAAGACCGGTCACCTCTGTTATCGCCCTTGACACTGCCATTGCTGCCACCAAAGTGAGCATTGATGCCTTGTCCGGCGCAATTTCAGGCTTTATAAGAAATGAAAACCATATTCCTGTTCCCGGCGGCGATACCCATGCGTGGCCTCTTCTTCCTCTTCCGGCTGTCTGCTCCTCTGCCACAGCAAGCAGTCCATGCCATACTCCGCTCTCAGCCTGCCTCTTTAATTCATTGTTGGTCGAATCTATCGAATCAAAATATAATATTCTGCTTCCGAGCCATTCTGTGTGGAACAAGCTTTTAAGCTCCTGTTCTGAAATAACATCCGGTGCTTCTAGGAGTCTGTAACCTTTATTATTCACAGCTTCTATTCCATAGCCTTCATCCTTTAGCTGCCTGACTGCCTTCCACACTGCAGTCCTAGACACCGAAAGCCTGCTGCATATATCCTGTCCTGAGACAAAATCGCCCGATTCCCTAAGTATTTGCAATATTTTATCCTTCATATCAGTTCATCATCCCTCCGTATGGCACAATAAGCCGCCTTTTTTGTAAACACGGCATAAAATTAAGTATTTGCACTCACAATCCTTGTGCAGAACAATCCTGCTGCCACAAGTACAACCGCAAATATAAATACTGCTGCTCCCTGCAGCTTCTTATCCGATATCGTGTGCTTTACTCCTGTGATGGCATTTATAAAAGCACCCATATATAGTATTCTTGGAAAAATATACATTCTCTCATGTACATCCGAAAATGTGTATACCGTGGCTGCAACAACAGCAATACTAAGTATAACATTAATCACATCAATTACAATCCTTATACGCCTTAACGTGCGCTCTCTTTTTGAAGCCATTTTTCCCTCTCTTTGACTGTCATTATCTCTATAACAATATGGCACCGCAAGTGATATCTTTCATAATACCATTCACGGTGCCATAATTCAAGCATACCTTTGTTTTCTCGTAATTTTCACTCTACACGGTAGCATCCATAACTGCTTTGATTGTGTGCATACGGTTCTCTGCCTCATCAAAGACAATCGACTGTGCCGACTCAAAGACTTCATCAGTCACTTCCATCTCATCAAGACCGAACTTATCATGAATCTGTGCTCCAACTGTAGTCTTTAAATCATGGAATGCAGGCAGGCAATGCATGAATACTGCCTGTGGGCCTGCATTATCCATAGCCTTTTTGTTGACCTGATACGGAAGAAGGTCGTGTATGCGCTCCTCCCACACCTCTGACGGTTCTCCCATTGATACCCATACATCAGTGTAGATAACATCCGCACCCTTAGTTCCGGCATCAACATCCTCCGTAAGAGTAATCGTTGCTCCTGACTCGGCTGCATAGCTCTTACAAAGCTTGACAAGCTCCTCATTCGGAAAATATTTCTTGTTCGTGCAGGCTGTAAAATTAAGCCCAAGCTTAGCACATGCAATCATGAGTGAATTTCCCATATTGTAACGTGCATCGCCCATATATGTAAAATTAATGCCTTCAAGCTTTCCAAAATGTTCTCTTATTGTAAGCATATCTGCCAACATCTGTGTAGGATGATATTCATTGGTAAGTCCATTCCACACAGGCACATCGGAATACTTTGCAAGCTCCTCGACTATATTTTGCCCAAAGCCACGGTACTCGATTCCATCGTACATGCGGCTTAACACTCTTGCAGTGTCCGCTATGCTCTCCTTCTTTCCTATCTGCGAGCCGGACGGATCAAGGTATGTTGTTCCCATTCCCAGGTCATGTGCCGCCACTTCAAAAGAACAGCGTGTTCTTGTGCTGGTCTTTTCAAAAATAAGTGCAACATTCTTTCCTCTGTGATGATCTACAGGTATGCCTTTCTTCTTCTTGTCCTTGAGGTCTGCTGCAAGATCAATCAGATATAAAATCTCATCCTTTGTGAAATCCTTCAATGTCAAAAAATCGCGTCCTTTTAAATTCATGGCTGCCTCCTTGTGCACTCTGTCTGATATGTAATCGCAAAATCCAATCCTTACCGCTTTACCTTTCTGTCGTCTTTTCTATGAAAATCCGACCTGCGTTTTAACAAGAATACATCATATTTATCCGCATGTCAATGCATAATAATACATTTTATCGCAATTTATTGTATATTTATACATTGAATAAAGCCTTAGACGCCGCAATCAGAAGCATGTGCGCCGGATAATACACATAAAAGAACCATTTCCCGCCCTTTTTTCCACCAAGACTTCCGTTATATGCACCTATTATCGGAACCGAAAGCAACATTCCGAACTGAAAAAAAGAAATATACGGCTGTACTGCATTTGTCACCGCCCCATCAAGTGCCAGCAAAGCCGCAAATGCCGCTCCCGTACAAGCAAGCAGCTTACACTGTACTTTCCTATCCTCCCTGTACACATACATTATAAATGGCCATAGCACTCCTATTCCTGCCCAGTCACCTAGCATTGACAGCATCAGCAATAAGAAAATTGCCACTCTCTTTTTCATTATCGATAAAGTACTGCTGTCATACACACGCAGGACAACGAGTGCCAGAAACAGCGTGTAAATCATTCCGAATGATGGCATACCGCCTGCTGCCATACCTGCACATACCTCAAAAAAATAAAAAGGAAGGGCAGATATCACAGCAAAAATTCCAAGTCTCATTGTATACCTCTTGATATCATGCGTATGAATATACCCTTCCACCAAAAGATAACACATTACAGGTGCTGTAATCCGCCCAACTGTGTGCATGCACTGTCCTAAAAGTGACACTGTAGGAACCCACATCCATGCTATATGGTCAATGGTCATCGCCACAATGGCGATGACCTTAAGCTGATATGCCGAAAGACCTTTTTTATAATCCATAACAATCCTTAACCGTGAAGGCCTCTTGCCTGTCTGTCCATATCTTCAACAACAATATCATATATCTCACCAAGAGTTCTGCAATATTCTAGAACCTTCCATGGCTCATTGGTATGAAAATGAATCTTTATAAGCTCCTCATCTCCTACCGCAAGCAGGCAGTCTCCCTTAAAATGCTCTGTAAAATAATCATTTATCGCATCTTCATCAAGGTTCTCACCTTCGATAAGAAGCTGCGTGTCATATCTGAATTCGATTGGTTCACTCATTTTTGTTATCTCCGTTCCGTCCTGAAATACTAGCTTTCTATTGTTATTCGGCTTCCTTTACAACTTCAACAACAGACTTTGCAAGTCCTGCCATACCCTGAATCTCAGATGGAATAATAATCTTGGTTGCCTTGCCGTCAGCTGCCTTCTCAAATGCCTCTAAGCTCTTAAGTCTTAATACAGCTTCATCGGCGCCTGCCTCCTTAATCATCTTAAGCCCTTCTGCATTAGCCATCTGTACTACTCTTATAGCTTCTGCCTGACCTTCTGCTTCCTTTATCATCTTCTGCTTCTGGGCTTCGGCACGAAGAATAGCTGACTCCTTCTCAGCCTCGGCATCAAGAATCAATGAACGCTTCTTTCCTTCTGCAACAAGGACTGCTGACTGCTTCTGTCCTTCTGAACGTGTGACTGCCTCTATCTTCTCAAGCTCTGCTCTCTTCTGCTTCTCCATCGCATCCTGAATGGCTGCCGGAGGGATGATGTTCTTGACTTCGACTCTGTTAACTTTAATGCCCCATGGGTCTGTAGCTACATCAAGTGATACTCTCATCTTAGAGTTGATGACTTCACGGGATGTAAGTGTCTGGTCAAATGCAAGCTCACCTATGATATTTCTGAGCGTTGTTGCTGTAAGGTTCTCAATAGCCATGATAGGATTCTCTACACCGTATGCAAAAAGCTTAGGGTCAGTAATCTGGAAGAAAATGACTGTATCGATTCTCATGGTAACATTATCCTTAGTAATAACAGGCTGTGGTGGGAAATCTGCTACCTGCTCCTTGAGTACAACTCTCCTCGCCATCTTATCGATAAAAGGAACCTTAAAGTGAATACCTACATTCCATGTCTCCTTGTAAGCACCGAGACGCTCAAGAACTACTGCCTGAGCCTGTGGCACAATCTTAATACATGATGCTAAAATAACAAGAATAATAACTGCTACAATAATAATACCTACTATACCTGGCATCTTAAAAATCCTCCCTGAATTTAAATATTATCTTTCGACTCTGCACTTTCATCAAGAACACAGCGCTCAACAATAACCTTAACGCCCTCTATTGCCTTTACTGTAACCATTGTATCAACTTCTATGATGCTTGAATCAGCAGACCTCGCTGACCACTCAAGGCCATTGACAACCACATATCCTGAAGCCTGTGCATTGTCAATCTGTGCAATAACACGCCCTGTCTGCCCTATAATACTGTCTATGTTCGTCTTGGTAGTATGTCTGTTCACAAATCTGACAGCAAATGGTCTTGTGAAAGCCAGCATCACAAACGATACTACAATAAAAATCATAAACTGAATCCACCATGTTATATGGAGCAGTGATGCAAAAAAGGCAATAAGCGCACCTGCTGCAAACCATATCGTTGTCAGCCCCATAGTTGCAATCTCAAACACAACCAGCACGACAAACAAAATCAGCCATATCATTGCATTCATTATACTTTCCCTCCTTGTTCTTATTAACCTGCTTATACTTTATAATACACTAATATAGTGTGTTTTACAACCTGATTTTCCTTTTATCAGACTATATTCCTATAAAAGTTCATTTTATGTAAAAAAAGAAAATCCATCGCCTAACGGTAATGGATTTCCTCTTTTATTATTTTGTAAATTATATCACATATAATACATTTTAATATGAGTAAAAGCAATGGTTATTTAAGACTGTATACTGTGAATATCTTGCATAATTTGCTTTCTTAACACTGATAAAGAAAAGGTAATCTCCAATGTTATTAACACCTGCAAGAGCTTCTCCTGCCGCTGTGTATGATTCCTGATGTGATGGACCGTTTGCAAGAAGTGCCGCAAAACGCTCCGATACGTTGCCATTGCCATCAACTACACCGGTAAACTGTCCGGGAGCATATATGACATCTGTTATCGTATTCTGCTGGAATCTTGAACTTCTCACTCTGTTGAGCACAACATTTGCAACTGCAAGCTTGCCCTCGTAAGGCTCCCAGCCGGCTTCCCACTCTATGATACAAGCAAGAAGATATACTTCCGAATCACTGGCACTCATTGAAGCATTGGTAGTCCTGCCGATGCTGGTGCTCTGAGACATTGCCGCCTTAGCAGCTGCTACACGCTCAGCTTCCCTTCTCTCTGCCTCTATTCTCGCCTGCTCGGCTATATATGCATTCTCTTCATCTACAGTCCATGCAGTGGCAAGATCGTATGTGGAACTTATTCCTACATCCTGCACATAACCGTAACCGTTCTCACATTCTACAAGAACCCAGTTTCCAATCTCTTCATATGCACTTATTGTCTCACCTGCATAGAATGTCGCAATGACTGTACTGTTCTCATCTGCCGAAGCATATACCGGAAGCTCATCTGCTTCCACAACAGTTGTCTTATCTCCTATGAACGGAGCAACCATGTCTGCTTCCTCTCCAAAGAGCAGGTATGTGTTCTTGGCATAACCGGCAACATTTCCGGAGGATATCTTGGTCCATACCTCACCCTTCTCTATAATGTCGGCCTGTGAACGTGAATACATACAGCCTACAACCTCTGATGTGTCATCCGGCTCTGAATAGATGTTGATTCTGTCTTCACAGTAAGAAATAACCTTATTTTCAAAATCACTTTTTCCTGTACTTACCGTAAGCTCATCGACTATCTCACCGTCCGGTGCAAGTGTACTGTTATATACTATCCTTGGTTCTACCTGAGCCTGCTGTGCCTCATTGTCGTTAACCGCACCGGCTTCTAAAGCAAATGCCGCTACATTGGTATTCTCTGATAAATTGTCTGAATTGTAAAGGGCTACAGTGCCGTCTGCCTGCGTGTCAGCTTCTGCCTTGTCAACCGATGCCGCTACATCAGTGCCTGCAAGTGCCTTACCTGAAAACGCAAGCTGTGCAATGAGTACTACAAAGAGCATCATGTACACGTAAAACTTCTTGTTCCTTCTCATCTTCAACTCTCCATTATTAATTGTTACAAAATTGTTAAGAAATGTTACGCCTTATTGTAACAACTTATGCCGGAATTGTCAACCCCTTCTCTGTCTGGCCGCTTCATACATAAGCAATGCACCGCTTACAGCGGCATTTAATGATTCTAATTTTCCCTTCATCGGTATGATTATCTTCCTGTCGGCGAGGTCTGTCGCCTCATCCGTAAGTCCGCTTCCTTCATTTCCTATGAAGAAAGCAGTTCCCTTCGTATAATCACATTTCACATAATCGACAGCACCCTTAAGATGTGCCGCGTATGTTATTATACCTTTGCTCTTTAACAGCTTAACTGTGCCTGCAAGGTCATCCGTATATGCAAACTTCATCCGGTACATTGCCCCCATCGTAGAGCGTATTACTTTAGGATTATATATATCTACGGTTCCCGAAGTCATTATTATTCCGTCAACTCCGGCTCCCTCGGCAGTTCTTATTATTGTGCCGAGATTTCCGGGATCCTGAAGATTCTCAAGAATCATTATGAGAGGATTATCTCCATAAATCATATCTTCTACGGAATATCCGGACATTTTCACAAGAGCCATAATCCCCTGTGGGGTCTTTGTATCAGACATATGTGAAAAAACTTCATCCGATACTGTCTCATATGAATATCCCGAAAGCGACTGTCGATTCTCTTTTTCGTAGCTCTCAGAGATAAAAAGACTGTCAATGCTCTCCTTTGGTGTCTCCTCGAACATTCTCTTCCCTTCAACAACAAAAAGTCCTTGGACCTTACGATCCTTAGACTTTTTGATGAGGTTAATTACATTTTTTATCTGTGAATTTGATGTACTTGTAATCATTACCTTTTCCTATCTTGCTAAATTCTTGCTTATTGTGTACTGATATTCATCAATATCCTTCTTCATTGCAAGTGCTTCATCAATATCATAATCAACGAACTCGCCATGTGAATGTGCTACAACTCTCTTGCTCTTGCCGGCGATAAGGCAGTCGACCGCATAAGCTCCCATAATTGATGCGTACATTCTGTCCTTACATGTAGGACTTCCGCCTCGCTGCATATGTCCAAGAATAGTTGCTCTTGTCTCAATGCCTGTTGCAGCCTCAATTCTTCTTGCCATGCTGCTCGAATGTCCGATACCCTCGGCATTTATTATAATATGGTGTCTCTTACCCTTCTTACGGTTATTGATAATGCTGTTGATAAGAGTCTGTTCATCATTATTGTAGCGCTCCGGAAGCAGGATATCCTCAGCTCCGTTGGCAATACCACACCATAATGCAATATATCCTGCATTACGTCCCATAACTTCGATAATACTGCATCTTTCATGTGATGTAGATGTATCTCTTATCTTGTCGATAGCTTCCATTGCGGTGTTGATTGCTGTATCAAAACCAATTGTATAATCTGTACATGCGATATCTAAGTCAATGGTTCCCGGAACACCTATTGTATTAATTCCAAGTGCAGCAAGCTTCTGTGCACCACGGAATGAACCATCACCACCGATTACAATAAGACCATCTATACCATGTTTCTTACATATATCGGCAGCCTTCTGCTGACCTTCAGGAGTGATAAACTCAAGACATCTAGCAGTATAGAGAATTGTACCTCCTCTATGGATGATGTCGGCAACACTGAGCGCATCCATATCAATGATTTCTTCATTGAGAAGTCCGTTGTAACCTTTTAAAATTCCCTTAACTTTAAGTCCTTTTGCAATAGCTGTACGAACAACTGCACGAATTGCAGCATTCATTCCCGGCGCATCGCCGCCGCTTGTGAGCACACCGATTGTCTTAATTTCCTTAGCCATAATATCCTCCGTTCTACCGATGTTTAAAAGTCTTCTTTAAACAGTGAAAAATTTAACAAAGTCATTTTTACTTATAATACCCCTAAATCAAATTATTTTCAATAGTATAATTTAATTTTATTATAACTTATACGACCTTTACATTGGCGGCACCAAATCTGTCGACAAGCCTCTTTAGTGTATCGCCATCTGCCATGATACTCTGGCTCTTAGGAAGAACCTTGCGCTGTTTTTCCTCTCTGCAATAAATCGTAACCGTGTCATTGCCATCGGAGGAAGCAATGATACTGTCAAGCTCAGGCTGTGCATCAAGATATGCCTGTTTATTGGCAAACTGTAACCAGCAGACTCTTGGTATCTCATTGAAGGCTGTGACTGACGAGCAGACAATTTTTCCGTTCTCATCCTCCTTTATATTTACACGTCCTTCAATAAATACCTTATTGTCCTCAAGAAGCTTATCCTTATATTTTTCATAATCGCGTGGGAATACTATAACCTCAACAGCCCCAAGCACATCCTCAAGCGTAATATATGCCATGAGCTTTCCTGTGCTTGTATTCTTTACGCTCTTTCCTGTTATTATGCCTCCGATTGTAACCTTCTCGCCTTCGCTGACCTTAGGCGGATTATCCTCTTCATTAATAAAATCCAGGCTCACATTTGTTATGTGCCTGCGCCACAATGCGTCATAGTCATCCATAGGATGACCGCTTACATACACGCCGAGAACTTCTTTTTCATAGGCAAGAAGCTGTTCCTTGTCATATTCAGGAACATCCGGCATGTTTACTTTATCATGCTTTTCTTCAAACATGTCAAAAAGAGACATCTGACCTGCTATATTATTCTTTCTTTCATTGGTTATATTATCAATGATATCGGCATATACAAGCATCATCTGGTGCCTGTTTGCGCCAAAACAGTCAAAAGCGCCCGACTTTATGAAGCTTTCCAGTGTCCTTTTATTGACCTCCCTGCCCGAAAGCCTGCTCACGAAATCCTCAAGCCCCGTAAATTTTCCGTTCGCTTCGCGCTCCTCAATAATAGCATCTATCACCGGTCTTCCAAGGCTCTTTAGTGCCGACAAACCGTACATGATTCCATTTTCTGCAACGGAGAAATTACCTTCACCTTCATTTATATTCGGCGGAAGGATATCTATTCCCATTTGTCTGCAAGTATAGGCGTATGATGCTATTTTCGAGCTGTTTGCAAGCACACTTGTCATAAGTGCCGCAAAAAATTCCTTCGGATAATGGCATTTAAGGTACGCTGTCTGGTAAGATACCACTGCATAGCATGCAGCATGTGACTTGTTAAATGCATACTTGGCAAAATCCGTCATATTGTCATATATAGTCTTTGCTGTTTCCTCCGAAATTCCATTTGCGATACAGCCGGGAACGCCTTCCTCCTTATTGCCATATATGAAGTTTTGGCGTTCCTTCTCCATCACTGCCGCCTTCTTTTTTGACATTGCACGCCGCACAAGATCACTTCTTCCAAGCGTGTAGCCCGCAAGGTCACGCACAATCTGCATAACCTGCTCCTGATAGACAATACAGCCGTAGGTTGTGCTTAATATGCTCTCAAGCTGAGGACACTCGTACTCTATTTCCTGAGGGTTATTCTTGCCTTTTAAATATTTAGGGATGAAATCCATCGGACCCGGACGGTATAGTGATATTCCGGCTGTTATATCTTCAAGGCTCTTTGGCTTTAATTCCTTCATGAAGTTCTTCATTCCCGGACTTTCAAGCTGAAAGATTCCTTCCGTATGCCCGGAGCCTATAAGCTCCATCACGCTCTGGTCATCATAATCAATCTTATCTATATCAAGTGTACCCTGATGAGCTTTATTTACAAGCTTGACTGCATCCTGTATTACTGTCAGCGTTCTAAGTCCAAGGAAATCCATCTTGAGAAGTCCCAGTTCTTCGAGAGTCGTCATGGTATACTGTGTAGTTATCGTTCCATCACCGCCTCTTGACAATGGAACGAACTCATCAGCCGCTTTCTGGCATATAACAACTCCGGCTGCATGCATTGAAGTATTTCTCGGCAGTCCTTCAAGTCTGCGCGCCATATCAACAAGATGCTTCACTTCCGGATCATTGTCATATAATGCTTTAAAGTCCTGACTTCCGGAAAGTGCCTTATCAAGAGTTATTCCAAGCTCATTCGGGACAAGCTTGGCAACTCTGTCCACATCTGCATATGGCATGTCAAGCACTCTTCCCACATCGCGGATAACCGCCTTAGCCGCGAGCGTACCGAATGTCACAATCTGTACCACTTTATCTTTGCCATATTTTCTCACAACATAATCAATCACTTCCTGACGGCGTTCAAAACAAAAGTCAACGTCTATATCAGGCATTGAAACTCTCTCAGGATTTAAAAAACGCTCAAAGAGCAGATTGTATCTTATCGGATCAATATCAGTGATTGCGAGTGAATATGCAACTATGCTGCCCGCACCCGAACCTCTTCCTGGTCCTACAGCTATCCCATTCTGCTTGGCATAATTGATAAAATCCCACACAATGAGAAAATAGTCAACATATCCCATGGTTTTTATTACGCCAAGCTCATAGTCAAGTCTCTCCCTGTGAAGCTCTGCTTTGTCACCATATCTTTTTACAAGACCTTCATTGCACAAGTGAAGAAGATATGTCCATGAATCATACCCATCCGGCACTTCATATTTCGGGAGCTTGGTATGCCCGAACTCTATCTCCACATTACATCTGTCTGCTATTTTATGCGTATTTTCAAGAGCCTGAGGAGCATACGGAAAGAGTGCAGCCATCTCCTGCGGCGATTTGCAGTAATACTGCCCGCCTTCATAGCGCATTCTGTCCTCGTCCGTCACCTTTTTTCCTGTCTGCAAGCACAAAAGAAGGTCATGCGCTTCGGCATCATCTGCAAATGTATAATGTATATCATTTGTGCACACAAGCTCTATCCCTGTCTCACGGCTCATTCTCATAAGCTCCTGATTTACAAGCCTCTGCGCAGGTATTCCATGGTCCTGAAGCTCTAAGAAGAAATTGCCTTCACCAAAAATCTCCTGATAATGAAGTGCTGCCTTCTTAGCTTCCTCATAGTTATTTCTTGTGATATCTCTTGCAATTTCACCGGCAAGACATGCACTGAGTGCGATAATACCTTCATGATATTTTGTAAGGACTTCATAGTCGACTCTAGGTTTGTAATAAAAGCCTTCGGTAAAGCCTCTCGACACTATCTTCATAAGATTGGCATATCCTGTATTATTCTCGGCAAGAAGCACAAGATGGTAGTATCTGTCATCACCCTGACCTACCGCTTCCTTGTCAAACCTCGACCCCGGTGCCACATAGACTTCACAGCCGATTATAGGCTTGATTCCAGCCGCCCTGCATGCGCGGTAAAAATCTATAACACCGTACATTACACCATGGTCTGTGATTGCAAGGCTGTCCATCCCCAGCTCCTTAGCTCTTGCCGGAAGCTCTTTTATCTTGCTTGAACCATCAAGCAGACTGTATTCTGTATGCACATGTAAATGTGTAAACTCCATAAGTACCTCCACTAAAATTAATTACATATATGCAAAAACTCCTCAGACAGAGCTAAGGAGCTTTTTTAATATAATATATTATTTAGCAGATGTGATGAACTCTTCGATTCCTTTTATTGCTTTCTCTTCATCCTTACCGTCAGCAATCACAGTAATCTCTTCATCAGCTTCAAGTCCGAGTGCCATCATACCCATAATGCTCTTTGCATTTACTTTCTTAGTTCCCGATTCAATAAAAATTGAGCTCTCATACTTGCTTGCAATCTGTACCAAGACCGCTACAGGTCTTGCCTCTAAACCGGTTGGAATCTGAATTTTGATATTCTTCTGAATCATGATACATACTCTCCATATCTTTTTATAATTTGTTCTGCCTCAAATCATCAGCAATCTCACTGATTTTCCTGAGACGGTGATTAACTCCCGACTTTCCGACAGGCGGCGAAAGCATCTGACCCAGCTCTTTTAGCGAAACTTCCGTATTCTCCGCTCTTAAAACTGCTATCTCCATGAGTCCTTCGCTCAGACTGTCAAGCCCTACTGTATCTTTAATATAATTAATATCCTCTATCTGCTTGACTGCCGCCGAAACTGTCCTGTTAAGATTGGCAGTCTCACAGTTGACCTGCCTATTAATAGAATTGCGCACTTCCTTAAGTATTCTCACATTCTCAAGATTTAGAAGTGCCCGGTGAGCCATCATGATATTAAGCAGGTCCACAATCTGCTCACCTTCTTTTATATAGACAACGTAATATCTTTTACGCTGAACTATTCGTGCATCAAACGTAAAGCCTACAAGAATTGACTGAATAAATTCAGCTTTTCGTTCTGTAGGGCATACTATTTCAAAATGGTAAAACTTTTCCGGGTCGCTCATGCTTCCCGCTGTAAGAAATGCTCCTCTTATGAATGCTCTCTTGCAGCACTCATTTCTGATAGCAAGATTATTCTTCGGCATCAGGTCCTCTGATGGCTCTTCCTCTGCGCTCATAAGCTTGGTCGCCATAAGTATCTGCACTGCCACATCACATTCTTCAACCATCACTTTATAAATATGATTCTTTCCTGCATGTCCGGCACAGCGTACACTGATACGCGGCATATAATCGAAACCATTTTTTATATATGTAGCCAGCTTCCTTGCTACAGCTATGTTCTCGGTTGATGATACAATCTCAAAACCGTCTTTTCTTTTCCTGACTTTGGCACTCATGCTGAGCATGGCAGACAGTTCCGCAATCAGGCAATGTCTGGCTTCTGTTATATATTCAGCCAGTTCCACTTTAACATCACTTGAAAATGACATCGGCACCCATCCCATCCGCCTCTGTTATTATCTCTATATAAATATAAATCTCAGGCTTATTTTTTTCGAAGCGAATCAAGCATAATATCACGGTGTTCAATCTTGATACCGTAATCCTTGTCTGAAAGCCTCCTGTATAATTCGTTGGCAAGCGTCACTGAGCGATGCTTTCCTCCTGTACAGCCTATTGCAATGACAAGGCTGTTCTTACCCTCTAAAATATAGTTAGGTATCAGAAAATTAATCATATCTTCAAGCTTATCCATGAACTCCACTGCCTGTGGACAGCCCATCACATAATCCTGTATAGGCTTATCATTGCCGGTGAGCGGCTTAAGCTTTTCAACATAGTATGGATTAGGCAGAAATCTGACATCAAAAACGAGGTCAGCATCCGCCGGAATCCCATATTTAAATCCAAAAGAGAGAATCGTCACAAAAAGATTGTTATATTTCTCATTCTGAACAAAAATTCTCTCTATTTCCTGTCTCAAATCTCTTGTAAGAAGCGAACTTGTGTCAATAATATAATCTGACTTTTTCTTAAGGAATGCAAGCGCTTCTCTCTCAAGTGCAATGCCTTTGTCAATCCTGTCTCCGACAGCAAGCGGATGGCTGCGCCTTGTCTCCTTGTAACGCTTTACAAGCACTGCATCCGCACAGTCAAGAAAAAGTATCTCATATTTGACACCTGCGTTGCTCATATGTTCAAGTACAGCATCAAAACCGGCAAATGCCTGACCGCTCCTGATATCAACACCAAGTGCAATATTCTTCAAATCCGAATTGCCTGCCACGGCAAGCTCAACAAATTTCTCAACAAGTGCAATCGGCATATTGTCAACGCAATAATATCCAATGTCCTCAAACATCTTAAGTACTGTACTCTTGCCGGCTCCGGACATACCTGTAACAATCACTATCCTCATTCTACCCGCCTCCTGCAAATCTCTTTAGTACTACAAGGGTAAAATATCAATACCTGTCTAGGTTACATCCATATAGCAAATATGTCAACTATAAATTATTTCACAAATTACTGCATTAATTTCAATAAGTGATTCCTATCATCTTTACTTCCGGCTCAAGAGCCACTCCGAACTTATCCTTTACGATACTTGACACTTCACGCATGAGCGTGCATACATCCTGCGCAGTTGCACCGCCCTTATTAATCACAAATCCGCAATGCTTCTGTGAAACACATGCACCACCTACGCTAAAGCCGCTAAGCCCTGCATCCATAATAAGCTTTCCTGCAAAATATCCTTCCGGACGCTTGAAGGTACTTCCTGCGCTCGGAAATTCAAGCGGCTGCTTTTCCCTTCTTCTTGTCGCTAAATCTCTCATCGAAGCTTCTATTTCGTCATGATTTCCCTTGGCAAGCTGTATTCTTGCCTCAAGAACCATCAGCTCTTCGCGCGCAAAACGGCTTGTTCTGTATCCAAGACCCATCTCATGCGGCTCATACTCTCTTATATTTCCATCCTTGTCCATGGCAGTTACACCAAGAAGAATATCCTTCATCTCACCGCCGTAAGCACCTGCGTTCATGATACATGCACCGCCAAGTGTTCCCGGAATACCGCATGCGAACTCAAAACCCGTAAGTGATGCGTTGAGTGCCGCTGAACCTATCTTTGATAATCTTGCACCTGCCTGTGCCGTGATGACATCGCCCTCAATGCGAATACGCCCATAGTTATCAAGAAGCTTAATAACAACTCCTCTGATTCCGTCATCAGACACAAGCACATTGCTTCCGTTTCCAAGTATTATATATGGAATATTTTCCTTCCTGCACTCCACACATAACTTCTTTATCTGCTCTATATCTGAAGGTTTTACAAGAATATCTGCCGGACCACCTATGCGAAAGCTTGTATGCTTATTCATAGGCTCATTAAAAAATATACTGTCCTCCGGTACACATTCTCTGACTAATGCTTCTACTCTATCCACAATCTCCTCCGAATACGCTGTAATTGCGCTTATATATACATTCTATGCACCAGATAGCATCCATGTGCAATATCAGCAGACTGCTTATATCTATGAGCCTCTGATATCATCATATGTCACACCGGCAAATTTTATTCTAATCCTTTATTAAGATTCTGCTGAACTCTATTATACAGCTCCTGAGCTGCATTGTAGCCCATCTTTCTCTGTCTCCAGTTAACTGCTGCCGTCTCGACAATAATTGCAAGGTTACGACCCGGACGAATAGGAATATTGTGGCTTACAACCTTGTTTCCAAGAATCTCTGTGTATGTCTCTTCAAGACCGAGGCGGTCATACTCCTTATCCTTGTCCCAGTCTTCAAGCTTGATAACCATGTCTATGCCCTGAGTCTCCTTGATGCTCTCAACTCCGAAAAGACTCTTTACATCAATTATACCGATTCCTCGAAGCTCAATAAAATGTCTTGTAATGTCAGGTGCCGTTCCTATAAGTGTCTCGTCACTGACTTTCTTAATCTCGACAACATCGTCTGTAACAAGACGGTGTCCTCTCTTTATAAGCTCAAGAGCCGCCTCACTCTTACCGATGCCGCTCTCACCCATGATAAGAACTCCTTCACCGAATACATCGACTAATACTCCGTGAATTGAGATAGTAGGTGCAAGCTGTACCTTAAGCCATCTGATTATCTCAGCCATGAATGATGATGTTGACGCATCAGAGCTCAAAAGAGGTATCTCATACTTAAGTGCTATCTCTAACAAATCCTGATCCGGCTGCTGTGAACGGCAGAAAATAAGACAAGGTATGTTGCTCTCCATAAGCTGGCGATATCTCTGGACTCTCGTCTCTCTGTCAAGTGTCTCAATATAAGCTTCCTCTACATATCCGATTATCTGAACTCTCTCATTATCAAAATGATCGTAAAAACCTGCGAGCTGAAGCGCCGGTCTGTTGACATCCGGCTGTGTAACATATTTTGTGTCTGTATCAATCTGTGGTGTGAGATTAGTAAGTCCCATCTTCTCAACAATCTTTGTAAGCTGTACTTCGTTATTACCTAACTTCATGTCCGCCCTCCTGAATAGTTATATATTATTGATATGAGGGGCAAAAGGTATTTTGCCCCTCATTTGATATCCTCGAATTGCTCCGCTGTAAAACAGCTCCCGCAATTCTAAAACATTCGGAATCCGCTGATTTACCGAATAAATCGCTGCTTCCTCATGTTTTGCGGGTTCTAAGTTCAAAAACCTAATCGTGCAAGCACGAACGGCTTTTTGACCTTTTGACCCTGATATCATATTTTTTTTATTATAACACACTCAATGTGCAAAAAAAAGTTCTTTATCTGGTCTGTCTGTGGAAAAAATTGTACACCGATTCCGCTGCCTTGGCATTCATTCCGTCAACGCTTGCAAGCTCATCCTCATCTGCCTCCCTTATATGTTCGACATCCTTAAAGTGATGCAAAAGTGCCTTCCGCCTTGCCGGACCGATTCCTTCTATATCGTCAAGTATGGACTTCACCTGATTGACGCTTCTAAGGCTTCTGTGATATTCAATAGCAAAGCGGTGGGCTTCATCCTGTATTCTTGTTATAAGCTTGAATGCTTCACTGTCCCTGCTTATCGGAATCTCAGTATTATTGTAGTACAGGCCTCTTGTTCTATGATTATCGTCTTTTACCATTCCGCACACTTTTATATCAAGACCAAGCTTACTTAGGACTCCAAGACATATGTTAACCTGTCCACGTCCACCGTCCATCATGATAAGGTCAGGCACCGCATCAAAGCTTGCATCATTCTCATGTGTGAATCTTCTGGTAAGAACTTCCTCCATGCTGGCATAATCGTTAGGCCCAATGACCGTCTTTATTCTGAATTTACGATAATCATTTCTCTTAGGTCTTCCATCCTGATATACAACCATTGAGCCAACCGACTGAGCACCGCTTATATTGGATATATCATACGCTTCCATGCGATATGCGCTCTCTATTCCCAAAAGCTCCTCTATCTCCTTGACTGCACCTGTCGTTCTTCTTTTTTCTCTCTGTAGCTTATCTATGTCCTGTGCAAGCACCATCTCGGCATTTTTCTGAGCAAGCTCGACAAGCTTTTCCTTCTGCCCCTTCTTAGGTGCTACAATCTCCACCTTAGAGCCACGCTTACTGCTCAGCCATTCCTCCAAAATATCCTTCTCTGCCAATTCTTCCTGCACCATTATCTGTCTTGGCACAAATGGTATGCCGGCATAGAACTGCTTAATAAAATCCGTTATGACTTCCGCTCTTGTGTCGGTCGCGGCAAGCTCCATATTATACTTATCTCTTCCTATAAGTCTTCCTTCTCTTACAAAGAAAGCCTGCACTACACATGTATTTCCATCTATTGCAGCCGCTATTATATCCTTATCAAGCATATCGCTGTTGGTAATCTTCTGCTTCTGTGCAACAGACTGCACACTTGCCAACAGATCACGGTATACAGCCGCCTCCTCAAATTCAAGCTTTTCTGATGCCTTCTCCATCTTCTCCTTCAGAGAATGTATTACTCCTGAATAATTTCCATTTAAGAAGTCGAGTGTCTTATTGATATTTTCTCTATATTCGTCCTTTGAAATATAGCCCTGACACGGCGCATCGCACTGTTTAATATGGTAGTTAAGGCATGGACGTTCCTTTCCTATATCTCTTGGCAGACATCTGTTACAGGTTCTTATCTTGTAAAGCTTGCGGAGAAGCTCTATCGTATCCTTAACTGCTCCCGCACTTGTATACGGTCCAAAATATTTTGCCTTGTCTTTCTTTAATTCACGCGAAAAAAGGACTCTTGGAAAGTCCTCATTTACCGTAACCTTTATATACGGATATGTCTTGTCATCCTTAAGCATGGTATTGTACTTCGGACGATGCTCCTTGATGAGATTATTCTCAAGAACAAGCGCTTCAAGCTCCGAATCCGTTATTATATACTCAAAATAGCTGACATGGCTGACCATCTGCTTTATCTTTTCCGTGTGGTTTCTCGAAGACTGGAAATACTGTCTTACCCTGTTTTTAAGGCTGATCGCCTTGCCCACATAGATTATATTGTCTCGGTCATCATGCATTATATACACTCCCGGTTTTCCCGGAAGTTTCTTCAATTCTTCTTCAATTACAAACATATCCATCCTCATTTTAAGCAGGAACTATCTGTTTAGCTGCCTGCCAGGCTTTTAAAGCTTATTGTCTACTACAAGACCTTTTACATCATCGGCTGAGAGCTGAAGCTGTGCAACCATAAGCCCTAATGATTTTTCCGGTGTCTTAGCTGCATCATCTGAGCCTATCTTGCCGACTTCATCAAGAGCATTGTTAATCTCATACATAAGCTCTTCATCACTGTCATCCTTATGTGCTTCTCCTTTTGCTCTCTCAATGCGTTCTTCAAGCTCCTTCTGCTCCTGCTTTTTTTCAAGAGCATCCTCTTTTTCCTTCTCTATATCCTCATCAATATTGTCCACGGCATCCTGCATTACCTGTCCGATAATCTCCTTAGATGCTGCATCGACAATCTGCTCTCCCTGCTTCTTTGCATCAAGCATGTCATGTGACTTTAAACGCTCTATAGAAAGGTTGCGGTTGAAAGCATAATCGCTCACAATCCCCTTCATATTATCTGAAATTTTATCCGTATAATACTTCTCATCAGCATCTAAAGACAACATCCTTGTATGATAATCAGACAGTCCCTTAGAATAGAGCTCCTTGTATCTTGCATACTCTTCATCAGTAAGCACGCTCTGCGGATTTCCCATGGAATCTCTGCCACGTCTTAAGATGTCTAAATCTTTTGCCTCTTCACTGTCATCTGTGACACCATATATCTCATTCGTGTTTTCCTTTTCTTTTTTTATATCCGAAATCATGCTCCTTGCTTTATCATTCTCCTCATAAAGCATCTTAGCATGTGCGCTCTTTTCCTCGGCTGTGCTGTCTAATGCCTTGTCATTTTTATATGCCTCAAGCATAAGCTCCATAGCCATGCTTCTCGCCTTTTTGCGCTTTTCTTCCACCAGATCCTCGCCTAGATTGAGCTGATTTCCGTTGATGGTGAGTCCGTTTCCTTTTTCACTTTTCCTGACATCATCCGACGATGTATTGTTCTCCGCCTGCATTGTTGTAGCTGCCTTACCTGCATTACTTGTCATCCCTGAATTATTATCTATTCTCACTTTCGTGTACCTCCCTGTATTTTTAAATTTAAAAGCCGATATAATCTGTTAGAGTTTATATCGGCTTTTTGGTATTTCATATTAATATTACTTTTTAAAAATCAGTCCTGTTTATCTGTTTCCTGCGAAGCTTCATTTGCATTCTGCTCTGTCTTTTCATCGGCAGCTTCCTTAATCTCCACATCATCACACTCAGCTTCATCCTGTGCGGATGCTTCCTCATTCTCAGCTTCTGCATTCTTGGCACTTTCCGTATTCTCAGAAGTATCCGGTGTTATGCCTTTTACTTCGTTAAATATTTCCATGAATTCCTTGCCGGTAATAGTCTCCTTCTCGATAAGGAAATCAGCTACCTTATCAAGTACTTCCCTGTTCTGTGCAAGCATATCCTTAACTTTGGCATAAGCATCCTTTAACACAAGCTTGACTTCATCGTCAACCTCCGCCGCTGTTCTGTCTGAGCAGTTAAGCACTGTTCTTCCATCGAGATACTGGTTCTCAACTGTCTCAAGTCCCATAAGTCCGAATCTGTCTGACATTCCATACAGAGTAATCATATTCCGGACAAGCTTCGTCGCTCTCTCAATATCATTCGATGCACCTGTAGTGACTGAATTAAATACGATTTCCTCCGCCGCACGTCCACCGAGAAGAGTATATATTCTTGTCATGAGCTCTTCCTTGCTCATGAGATACTTCTCCTCCTCAGGAACCTGCATTGTGTATCCAAGCGAACCCATTGTTCTTGGAACTATTGTAATCTTCTGCACCGGCTCGGCATTCTTGCTAAGAGCTGTGACAAGCGCATGACCGACTTCATGGTATGATACTATCTTCTTCTCCTGCGGGCTTAGAAGTCTGTCTTTCTTCTCCTTACCTGCTATGACAACTTCAACCGATTCAAACAAGTCTTTCTGGCTCACCACACCTCTGCCGCTCTTTACCGCATTGATTGCTGCCTCGTTAATCATGTTAGCCAAATCCGAACCGACTGCACCTGCTGTCGCAAGAGCTATAGCTTCTAAATCAACTGTGTCATCCATAAGAACATCCTTTGAATGAACCTTCAATATATTAACTCTTCCCTTTAAATCCGGCTTATCCACAATGATTCTTCTGTCAAATCGTCCCGGTCTTAACAGCGCTTTGTCAAGAACATCCGGTCTGTTGGTTGCCGCAAGTATAAACACACCCTTGGATGGGTCAAATCCGTCCATCTCTGCAAGAAGCTGATTGAGTGTCTGCTCTCTCTCGTCATTTCCGCCGCCATATCTTGAATCACGGCTCTTGCCGATGGCATCAATCTCATCGATAAATATGATACATGGTGCAGACTGCTGTGCCTGTTTAAAGAGGTCACGCACTCTTGATGCGCCTACACCTACGAACATCTCTACGAAATCGGAACCGGACAGTGAGAAGAACGGAACTCCCGCTTCACCTGCAACAGCCTTGGCAAGAAGCGTCTTACCTGTTCCCGGAGGACCGACTAAAAGCGCACCCTTAGGAAGCTTTGCACCTATGCGTGTATACTTTGCAGGGTTATGAAGGAAGTCTACTATCTCTGTGAGAGATTCCTTAGCCTCATCCTGACCTGCTACATCTTTAAATGTAACACCGGTGGCTTTTTCCATTCCATACATCTTGGCATTTGACTTGCCAACGCCCATCATTCCGCCGCCGGACATTTTTCTGAACACAAAGCTGAAAATAAAATATATCAGCACCCATGGAACTATATATACAAGCAGAAAATCCAGTATAGATGAGCTTTTATCCTGAATCCTGACATTGTATTCTATATTGTTATCCTTCATGTACTGAATTACTTCTTCATCATATATATATCCTGTATAATATGACAATTTGAGTCCTTCTATCGGCTGTGTTTTTGGTGTTATGTAAATAACATCCTGATCATACTCAACCTTCGCCACATTCCCACTGTCAAGCATATTTAAAAAATCAGTGTAGCTTATCTCCTGACTTGTGCTATTATGAAGAAATGTATTCACGCAGCTTATCGCCAACACCGTGATCACACCTGCTATCAGCAGTATAAGCAAGGTCTGGTTAAACTTATTTCCCTTATTTCCATCCTTATTCTGATTTTGATTCTTATTATTTTTCTCGTCCACGAAATAATCTCCCAACTTTTAGGCATTTTATTTTCTTTTCTTATTAAAGAGTGATACCTTCACATATAATACCATCATCTACCATGATAAATCAATATGCTTATTGTGAAAAAAATGTTAAATTATTACATGCGATTAATTGATATCTAAGTCAATTATACCTGCAATTATGTCCGGATTTTGAGTTTAAAAGTATTTTAACCTCTCCGATATCATAACTTCATTATACCCAAAAAGCTTTTGTTTTAGCATTCATAACTGTACCATAAAAAATTAAAATATACGATTGAATTTGATTGCGTTTTTTTCTATAATAAGTTAGGTTTACAAAAAATTCAGAAATGAGGTTTCCTAATGAAAATGACAGGCTTCGATAATGACGCATATGTAAAAATGCAGTCCGAAAGGATTTCAGAGAGAATCGCCAAGTTCGGCGGCAAGCTCTATCTTGAGTTCGGCGGCAAGCTTTTTGATGACTTCCATGCATCCCGTGTACTTCCGGGCTTCAAGCCGGACAGTAAGATTGTCATGCTCTCCAAGTTAAAAGACAAAGCAGAGATAGTTATAGCAATAAATTCCAGCGACATTGAAAAAAATAAGGTCAGAGCAGACCTTGGAATCACATATGATATGGATGTTCTTCGTCTTATCGATGCCTTCCATGATTACGGTCTTTATGTGGGAAGCGTTGTACTGACACGCTTCTGCAATCAGCCTAGTGTAATCGCATACCAGAAAAAGCTTGAATCACTCGGCATCAAAGTATACCGTCACTATCCTATTGAGGGCTATCCTTCCAATATTCCATTTATCGTAAGCGATGAAGGCTACGGAAAGAACGACTATATTGAGACAAGCCGTTCTCTCATCGTTGTCACGGCCCCAGGTCCCGGCAGCGGCAAGATGGCTACCTGCCTCTCACAGCTTTACCATGACAACAAGCGCGGAATCTCATCCGGCTATGCCAAGTTCGAGACATTCCCTATCTGGAATCTTCCTCTTGACCATCCGGTTAATCTCGCCTATGAGGCTGCAACAGCCGATTTGAATGATGTCAACATGATTGACTCGTTCCACTTGGCAGCATATGGTGAAACTACCGTCAACTATAACCGTGACATAGAGATATTCCCTGTACTTAACACGATGTTTGAACGCATACTTGGTGCATCGCCGTATAAGTCACCTACCGATATGGGTGTCAACATGGCAGGCTGCTGTATAGTCGATGACGAAGCTGTACGCGCTGCCGCAAATGAGGAAATACTCCGCCGCTATCACAACCTTTTATGCCAGAAGCGTCAGGGAACCATAGGCAACGAGCCTATCTACAAGCTTGAGCTTCTTATGTCCAAAGCAGGCATCAAGCCTTCGGACCGTCCTCTTGTTCCTGCCGCACTTGAAGTTGCAAAACGCACAGGAAATCCTGCCGCAGCAATAGAGCTTCCCGACAAAACTGTTATCACAGGCAAGACAGGCTCTCTCCTTGGTGCATCATCAGCGATGCTTTTAAACGCTTTAAAGACACTTGCAGGCATTCCCGATGAAATCGACCTGATATCTCCAAAAGTTATCGAGCCTATACAGAAGCTCAAGGTCGACTATCTCGGAAACCGTAATCCACGCCTTCACACAGATGAGATACTCATCGCTCTATCTATCTGCGCTGCCGAGGATGAGAATGCACGCCGCGCCTTTGACATGCTTTCAAAGCTTGAAGGCTGTGATGTACACTCAACAGTAATTCTCTCATCCGTTGACCGTGACATATTCAGAAAGCTCGGTGTAAATCTTACCTGCGAGCCTGAATACCAGACTAACAAGCTGTATCACCGATAAACAGATAATATATAACTGCCTGAATGAAAAGCATCAAACGGCAATGTCCACTGCCGCAGCATATGCCTTTCATGCCGGGCAGTTTTCATTTATCAAAAAAGTTTTACTGTCCCTTAATTTTCTTATGTCACAATGCCAAATAAACGAATAATCGAAAGTCAAAAGTGGCAAAATTATAATTCCATTCAAATGCATTTTGTAGTAGAATGTAGAATATTGTTTTTGATATAACCTATTAAATATATCAAAATACTCAGGTAAATTAATTCTTATCAAATTAAAACATTGGAGGTTCGTCATGGTAAAGTACGTTTTTGTAACAGGCGGTGTAGTATCCGGTCTTGGCAAAGGTATCACCGCAGCATCACTTGGCCGTCTTTTAAAAGCAAGAGGCTATTCGGTAACAATGCAGAAATTCGACCCTTATATCAACATTGACCCAGGCACAATGAATCCTATTCAACACGGAGAGGTTTTTGTTACGGATGATGGAGCTGAGACGGACCTTGACCTTGGACATTATGAGCGTTTCATTGATGAGAGCCTTGGAAAGAACTCAAATGTCACCTCCGGCAAGGTATATTGGTCGGTTCTGTCAAAGGAGCGCCGCGGCGACTTCGGCGGGGGAACGGTTCAGGTTATCCCTCATATTACAAATGAGATTAAGAGCAGGCTCTTCCGCGATTACACAAGCAATGAGACCAAGATTGCCATTGTAGAAATCGGAGGCACAGTCGGAGATATCGAGAGCCAGCCTTTCCTTGAAGCACTTCGTCAGTTCCAGCATGAAGTCGGCAAGGAAAATGCACTCTTTTTACATGTGACGCTTATCCCTTATCTCAAGTCATCCGGAGAAATGAAAACCAAGCCTACACAGGCAAGCGTTAAGGAACTTCAGGGAATGGGAATCCAGCCTGACATCATAGTATGCCGTTCCGAGTATCCTCTTGACAAGGGCATCAAGGATAAAATTGCTCTATTTTGCAATGTTCCAAGCTCACATGTTCTTCAGAACCTTGACGTTGAATATCTGTATGAGGCACCTCTTGCAATGGAGGAGGAGCATCTTGCACAGGTAGCCTGCGAATGTCTTAACCTTCCTTGTCCTGAGCCTGACCTTACCGACTGGAAAGCCATGTGTACGGCGCTTAAGCACCCTCACGGTGATGTGTCAGTCGCTCTCGTAGGAAAATACACACAGCTTCACGATGCTTACATCAGTGTAGTTGAAGCTTTAAAGCACGGCGGCATCGCAAACGGTGTATCCGTAAATATAAAATGGGTGGATTCAGAGAAAGTTACATCTGACAATGCCGCAGAGTTTTTTAATGATGTATCCGGTATCATAGTTCCGGGCGGCTTTGGCGACAGAGGTATTGAGGGCATGATTCAGGCAATCCGCTATGCTAGAGAGAATAGTATTCCATTCCTCGGACTGTGCCTTGGCATGCAGCTTACAATCGTTGAATTTACAAGGGATGTCATCGGCTATAACGATGCGCACAGTGTTGAATTTCTTCCGGGAACAACTCACCCTGTCATCCACCTCATGCCTGACCAGGAAGGAATTGACGATATCGGCGGTACATTAAGACTTGGCTCATATCCTTGTATTCTCGATGAGAATTCAAAAGCATATGCTCTATACGGCGAAAAAGAAATCCATGAAAGACATCGCCACAGATATGAAGTCAACAATGATTTCAGAAATGTTCTCACCGAAAACGGCATGATGCTCTCAGGAATGTCACCTGACGGAAGAATTGTGGAGATGGTCGAATTAAAGGAGCATCCATGGTTTATCGGAACGCAGGCACATCCTGAGTTCAAGTCCCGTCCTAACCGACCACATCCTCTGTTCCGTGGATTTATCGAGGCGGCTCTTAAGGAGCAGAATAGTAGAAACTGATTGTCGGCAATTTTACTGCAGTGTTTTTGAGGCAGAACATGCCCACTAATTTTTCGAGTGTATAACGTGTTATGCTTATGCATTTCAGCTAGGTTGTACGAAGCAAGATGTTCTAAGCTTCTCCCAAAAGTCGTAAAATGCATAAGCATAACACGTTATACACAGTCAAGTTTTACTGAGCATGTTTTGACACCCTGATGCTATGATTGCTGTAAAATGGCGATATTCAGTAAAAAAACACCATTATATGTCATGCAGTTTAATATAAAATTATCTTTTCGACTACTTGATATATAATGGTGTTTTTTGATTTTACTTTTCTGTCTTTTTTAGTATGTACAGACGGTTCTTATTGTCAGATGATATACTTACATTACATGATGGCATGATAATCTTTCTGTCTTTATTCTTATCTTGTACAAGCATAATTATTATGTAACAGAAAATAACGCCGCAATTCTTATTTGGTGCAGCTTCCGGATAAAAATAATACTCTGTATTCTCTGAAAGCCCCAAAAAATTATCACTTATTTCTTTTCATTTTAGAAATTCTGTATGTATACTAAATTTTTATCTGAGTATATACTCCATCTGGGTTTCCTTAGGCTTCATTCCCATCTTCTCATAGAAATGTCTCGCACTGTCATTGCCTTCCCATACATTCAGTGTCAGCTCATAACAGCCAAGCCTCTTAGCTTCCTCCTTTGCAAACTCAAAAAGCGCACTTCCTACATGCATTCCTCTTGTATCAGCATCCACACACAGATCATCGATAAAAAGTGATTTAAACGGAACCATATTATTTGAAAAAGGCTGGTTTTTTATTGCACAGAATGCATAGCCAAGCACTCTGTCCTGTTCGTTTACAGCTACATATATAGGCTTATCATCATCCTTAATCATGCCACAAAGCTCATCATAAGTGTACTTGGTTGTTCCCGAAATGAATATGTCGGGTCTTATGCCCGCATGAATTTCAAGAACCTGCGCCAAAAGCTCACTTATTCTCTCAATATCCTTTTCCTCGGCTCTTCGTATTTGCATTTTGTGTACTCCTTTTTCTTTAATTGTATTATCCGCCCCAAAGGCACTGTAATCGCAGTACTCTCCTACCGAGTATGCTCTGAAGTATTCCATCTCGCGCGGAATCCATTTGTCTTCAAATAGCTTGAATCGCTGCTCACCAACACGACCTCTCACGCGGTCACGCTGATTCTTGTCATCGATATCCAGAAAAAGCGTAATAACTTCCCAATCCATCATACTTGCATAGATTTTGCGCAGTCTGGGGTGGCACGAATATGTACCCTCTATGACATTCACTGCTGTCTTTTTCAGGCTGACACCGGGCGCATACTCCTGTTCCATACATAGAAACGGTCTATACACAAGCTCTCTGTCCTCTGTAAGCGGTGCCATAATCTCAGCTATAAATCTATCATAATTGATATTTCCGCCCGGCTCCTTCATTATCTCAGGTGTCTGCATAATTATCGGCAGATAAAAATCGTCAATATGGAACACATTGCATCCATAGCACTCACCAAGCCGCTCAGACAGAGTTGTCTTTCCTGAGCCGCACTTTCCGTCTATCACAAGCAGAAGCTTTCTGTTGTTTTTCTGTGCCTCTTCAATCCGGCTAAATATACTGTCTAATACCTTATTCATACTAATCCCCCATGCCACTGCTTTGACAGTGACTCAATATAGTAATATATGAAGATTTCACACTAATCATCATATTATTTTACAGCACTCTGACAACTACTTTTCCACAGCCCGCCCCGATACGCCGGATTTATTCCCATTTCCAATCCACAACGGCACAACCTTTGCGCGCTTTAACGCAACCATAATCAGAGGAATAAGCACAAGCTGCACAATAATTCCCGGTATTGCGTTGAGGAATGCACCTGCAACAAACATATTCCATGTAAACATATTTCCACCGATGCCAAGAAGTACCACCTCGGCAAATGCCCACACTGCTCTTCCGGCAAGCATAGCAGCTATGAGCGATACATATAACATCTTTGTACACTGCCACTTAGCATGGCTGTATAAAAAGCCGCTGACAAAGCCATATGTCGCCATCTCAAATGCCATCGCGACAGCATTAGGATACAGCGGAGGCATTCCAAAAAGTATTCCTCTGACAATCGGAAGCAGAAATCCGATAACCGCACCATACTGCCAGCCGACTATAAAGCCGCATAACAATACAGGAATATGCATCGGCAAAAGCATCTTTCCTATAGCCGGTATCTGTCCAATCATAAACGGCAGTACAATTCCAACTGCAAACAGCATTGCCGTCACAGCAAGTTTTTTCACATTTTTCATAATATTTCCTCCTAAAAAAAAGACCCTAAATCCAACAATCAATATACACCTAAAGCTGGGTTTAAGGTCAACATTTTTTATTATGAATATGGCGTATTACATTAAAATTATCCTGCTGTCGGTTTTACTAATATCTTGTCTTCTTTGAAAAATAGAATACAGTAAGCAAGTCAGATATAGCATTATAGATAAATGCGATACCTATCATTCGAAACAGAAGCTCCGCTGTTCCAAAAGGATTGACAAGAATAAGTATTCCGAATATAAAGCTTAATATTGAAATTACAAGCACTGTCACACTTCCGTCCGCCTTATACTTCATCATATCAAGTGCCTCCTGAAGCTTCACAATTCCGCTAGTCACAATAAGCAGTCCAAGTATAAAAGGCACGATAGAGATAATGAAGCCTGCTCCGGCATAAAGAAATGCTGCTATCACAAAATACACTATACCTTTTATGACACCGCCGTTTCCAACACTGTATTTATCTCTGAAATAAGAAACCAATGACACAACTCCCATAATAGCTGCAAGCAGTGCAAGAATATGCACTATAGTCACAAGCGCTGTTCCCGGCTTAATAAGAAGTATAAAGCCAATTATAAGATATGCTATCGATGACCACACAACATCCTTTCGAATTTTCTCAAATAGATTCATGCTTTCCTCCATTCCGCAGGCATATGTGTATTTCCTGCAACTTTTTTCTAAGTATACCATTGTTTTCTGAAAATAACTATAATATTTTTATAAAATGTCACTAATATTTTCAATCTGCTTTCGCTTTCTGCCCATATAAAATCAATGCTCTGCATCTATATTTTATAAACCTTACAGCCGTATCAATCATTTACACTCTTTGCATTTGGATAAATTTTTTCCATCTTAGCATCATTGTAGTGATTATCCATCCACACCTGCCATTTTTCGGATGCTTCGATGTTGTTCTCACGCTCATCATACCTCATCAGCGCAAGCCCTGAGACTGCTATATTGCACACCATAAATACTATGAGAAGCCATGTTGCTATCTTGCCTGTAACTACAGGTATCTTCTCGATTAGCGCCGATGCTTTGGGATATAAAAGCTTGAACCACACAACCGCAGCTATCCCCCAGAAAAAGCAGTAGAGCAGATTGATTCGCCCTCCCAGATTAAAAGGAATCTTGCTATAATCCCAAAATACTTTGCCGAATACAAGCTCTGTGAACACGCTGCACAGATACTCATATGCACCGCCAAGCAGTGTTCCTGTCCAGAATAAAAAGCTGTCACTCTTATTTCTATACTTATATAACATTGCCGTTGCAGCGGCGATTGCAAGTCCCCACACTATGCTGAACGGTCCCCACACGACACTGCTCCTGCTCATCCACACACCGGCAGTTATGCGGCAGAATATCGTCTCCGTGATATCTCCCAAAAACGCACCTATAAAAAACAGCATCACTATCTTATAGAAATCACAGCCCTGTGCAAACACTTTCTTGTCCTTAGGCACAGCAGCAACCTTCGCCGCCTTCGGATAAGCCTTGTGGATTCTTCTGTCCATTGTGCGGTATATCGCCTTAGCAATTCTATGTCCAACGGACGCTATCGCATCATTTGCCTCCTCCCACTTTTCGGGATACCTGCTCTTTCCTTTTGCCAGAATATATGAAGCAATAACGTCAACAGCAAGCACTGCAATCAACGCAATAAGCACAATATGTAAAAGTAGCTGCGGTATCACTCCGATAAGCTCAAGAAGAAGCTTATTTCCAAATCTGACAACCACATAGCCTAATATACCTTTTATGAGCGAAAAAGGAACACAAATATATCCGTCCAGGTTCCACTTAATATTGCTGTAATTCCACCATCTCTCATGGTATATGCGCTCTATGAGTTTTCCTGCTGCCAGCTCAATAGCTGCCGCATACACTGTCGCAAACAAAAACAGCCAAAAACCTCTAAGCTCCTGTAATCCAACAGTCATAAGCACCGCGCCCACACCGTATATAATGCATAATGGGCCGCTTACAAGTCCTCTGTTTACAAAATGCTTCTGCCTTAATGCCGCATAGACCGTCTCAAAAAACCATCCGATGAATGAATATATGAAAAACAGCCACAGCAGCTCATACACTGAAAAATGATTCATCCTGCGCTTCCTTTCAATAACATTTATTTTTTTGCTGCACCGCACCTGCTAAATTCCAAGCAATTTTTCTGTTCATAGCAGTAAGCTTATCTCTTGTCTTTTTATATCTCATCTTCTTAGTTTTTACAATAGCATTGTCGCTTTCTCATTCTCCATATTCCTGCATGTAAAGAACAATATCTGAGCATCAAGCGCATACTCCTTAAGATACATAAGCGCATTTTCTGCTCTTTTTTCATCATACTGTAATAAAATATCGTCAAGCAGCAGCGGAAGTCTCTCTCCGTTTTCCGTTATAAGCTGTGTCATAGCCAGACGGAGTGCAAGATATGCCTGATCTGTCGTACCGTTGCTTAAATATTTCCATTCGTGGTATCCGCCGTCTTTTGGCTTTGCCTGTATCGAATATTCCTTATCAACCATTACATTCTCATACTTTCCGCCTGTTATGCGTGCAAATATCCCGGCAGTCTTTTCATTTAACACCGGGCCGAAGCTGCTGCTCACATCATCTACCGCTGCTTTCATATTCTCTTCGGCAATCTTTAACGCATCGTACAGCTCCTTCTTCTGTTCATACTCTTCATCAAGCTGTACAAGCTGCCTGTTAAGCTGTGCTTCATCATGTTCAGGACTTCTAAGCATTGATGCTAACTCGACAAGCTGGCTTCTTATATCCTCCATAGCGGCTTCATTATCCGCAATATTATTTTTCAGTGCATTCTCCCCTGATATGTCTGCCTCTTCAATATTCACACTGCGAAGCTTCTGCACAATATCGTCAAGCCTATGACAAACTCTTTCGCAGTCTGCATTGTTCTTTTGACCAGCTTCGTCTATAGCTTCTATGCTGTCCTCAAGCTGCATATATGATTGAAGATTTCCTGCCTGTAATTTAAGTCTTCCGGTGTATACAGCAATTACTTCTTTGAGATTATTGTACCTTCTTCTCACACTTTCCGGGTCATCATCCCCAACATAAGACTTGTACTCTTTTTGTGCGTTCAAAAGCTCGTCAACCGCTGCCTCATAAAGACTCTTATTTACAGATGCCTCCTCATTTTCTGCTGCAAGCTTTTCTAGCTGTACAAGGGATGAAACTCCATATCTGCCATATATACTTTCGAGCTTATCATGGCACTGTCTCAGCTTCTCACGCGTTATAGTCTCAAAATCGCAGTCCGCATCAGGATAAATTCCTGCACCCTTATCAAAGAGCCTTCCCTTTTCTCTCTCTAGATTATTGATAGCATCAGCTTTATCCTGTGCTAATTTCTTTGCAAATTTTGTCGCATCCTCCATACGTTTTGCATGCTCATCGCATTGTTTTTTGTATGCTGAAAATACCACAACAGCAGCTCCCGCAAAGACAAATGCTCCTGCCAGACAAAAAATTGAAATTGCAAAAGTCATGACGACAAATGCTGCTGCGATTAACATAGCCGCTGCACTCACTATAAGCTTGGTCTTAGGAACATCCTCTATACCCTCAAGCATTCTAAGCCCTTCTGTCTCAGCCTTTATCGCAGCTTTCCTTCTGTCAAGTGCAGGTCTGTAATTTTCACTTATACGCTCACTCAAATAAAGAAGCTTCTCCTTTGCTGCCTCCTGATTTCTTGCAAGCATGACATCCTCCCTGTCAACCGCCGTTCCGTCCTTTTTTCTCATTGCAAGCTCATCAGCCTGTGACTGCTTTGCCGACATCACATGCCTTAACTCATCTGCATGATTTATATAACCGGCAACTGTGTCATAAGTGTAATTACGTCCTGTGAATGAAGCACGTTCTTCATCAAGCCTCCTACCCTCCTCAAGAAGCGAAGAAAGCTGTTCCCTTTTTTCTTTAAGTCTGCTCTTCTCAGCCTCATAACGCTCTTTCTCTTTTGTAAGCTCATTATAGCTCTCATGAAGCATATAATTTTCCTTTTTCTTCCTGCATTCATCAAGCTCTGCCTCAAGATATGACCTTCTCTCAAGATACTGTGCCTGCTGCCTTACAAGCTCCTCATTTTTAAGAAGTTCTGCCTTCACACTTCCAATCTCCTGCGTAAGCTGTGCAAGCCGTCCTCTGCTTCCGCTCTTTGAAAGAAGCAGCTCCTTAGCTTTGCCAAGCCTTTGAAGAACCGTGGACTGTGATATCTCCTCATCCATGGTTGTCACAAGATTAGACAGTCTTACCGCTAAGTCTTCATTTGTCTGACCTGTGCCGGAGAAGCCCCCGAAACCGCTTATATACACACTTTTTTCAAAACTTGATACATCAATGCCGAAAAAACGGTGTCCTATCTCCTCATCGCGTCCTAACTCAATCTCCTCACCTGTCTGTGCATCGTAAAGTTTTACTATGTCGGTCTTGATAGTCTTTTTGAACACCTTGCGTATTCTGTACTTTCTCCCACCATAGGTAAATTCCAACTCTCCGCACATAGCCGAGCCATCCCACGGCGTATATTTTTTTCTGAGGCTTTTGCCTATGTCTGTACTCTTTTCCTGTGCAGTCCTTCCATAGAACATCATCTCAATGAATGCCATTATTGTGGATTTTCCTGCCTCGTTATCACCGTATATAATGTTCATCCCATCGTGAAAATCAAGACTGTAGTTCTTGAATTTTCCAAAGCTTTCTATATATATGCTGTCAATTCTCATCGACACTCACCTCCCCATCAAACGCCCTTATTCCAAGCTCTAACGCTTTTTTGTAAAGCTGCGCTCCCTTCTCATTTCCCGCCTGCTCCTGCGCTCTTATCCCTTCAAGCATCCTTGCGGTATACATGCCTTTTAGCGAGCACTCCTTTGCCAGCTCTTCATAATCAATAAGCAGTCTTGAATTGTCTCTTACTTTTATGTAATAAAATTTTCCGGCAAACTTTGCCGACAGCTCCTCCACAGAGACGGCTGCCTCCTCACTTATATCTCCGATAAGCGTTATCTTATACAGATTATCCTCCACAACATTGTCTGTAAGAAGCACAGCAAACTCATCATCCTCTATGACACTCTGTACTGCATCATATATTCTTTCAACAACCTCAGCTCTGGTCGTCGCACCTGTCACATCGACATTGATATGATAATATCTTCTTCTCGATGTGCTTATATAGTCCGTTATAAGCTCATGCCTTCCAAGCAGCAGCTTAGACAGCTCACCTGTATAGAAGCCTTTTATGCCATCCTCGTCAAAGCCCTGTCCCTCTATTGTTCCCGAATATGCATATAATGTATCGCCTAATCTTAGCACTCTGGTCTGCTTATGTACATGTCCGAGCGCAAGATAGTCTATTCCGCTCTTTTCTATATCATCATCAGTGATTGCATTGTATTCACTTTTTCCGCTCTTTCCGACAAGCTGTCCATGAAGTATGCCTATATTTATAAGCTCATCTTTTGGAAGTCTTACTCCCATCAGAAGCCTGTCGGACACATAGCAGTTTTCAAAACCACAGCCCCATATACGGTAGCCTTTATCCTTATGTTCGATAACTTTGGGTATACCGCTGAATATTGTCACATTGCCACTCCAACCATCCTGTCTGTACGGCGATGTCAACGTGTATGGGTCATGATTTCCGGGCGATATATATATATCCGTTTCCGGAATGCCTGCAAACGCATCCTTTATCTGCTTTACAACCGAATCTTCAACATTCTCACTGTCAAATAAGTCTCCAGCAATCAACAGAATATCAACCGCCTCATCCCGGCAATACTCTATAATGCGAAGAAAGCTCTGCAAAATCTCCGCCTTTCTCTGCTTGCTCTTTATTCTGTTAAGAGCAAACTCCATTCCAATATGCACATCGGCACAATGAACAAACTTCATAAATAACCTCCTTATATACAGGCAAAAAAGCATATCATGACACTTTATCCTTTTGCATGGTTTCAATGTCAAAAAAGTATGATTGCCAAATCTCTCATAAAAGCGTATATTATATTTACGCTTGGAAAATAATTACATAACATCAGGTAAATGATAAGGAGTCCTCTTATGTCTGAGAACCGTAAAACCAACTTTATACGTCAAGGCACAATTCTTGCCATGGCATCAATAATAGTACGAATGATAGGCATCATATACCGTATTCCTGTAGCCAATATCATCGGTGATGAAGGAAACGGTATCTATGGTGCAGCTTATGAAATATACAATCTTGCACTTATCTTATCCTCCTACAGTCTTCCGCTTGCAGTATCAAAGCTTCTTTCCACCCAGCTTGCAAAAGGCTGTTATAAAACAGGAAGGAAAATTTTCATCGCCGCAGTCATATTTTCATGTATTTCCGGCGGCTTGATGGCTTTACTCATTTTCTTCGGAGCCGGATTTATTGAAAAACATTTCTATAGCAATTTTACAGGAATTGCTGTCCCATTAAAAGTACTTGCAATCACAATTTTTGTTGTCGCACTGCTCGGAACATTAAGAGGTTTCTTTCAGGCCAGAAAGACAATGATTCCTACAGCAATATCACAGGTGCTTGAGCAGATTGTAAATGCTGCCGGAAGTATCTTTTTTGCATGGTCATTCATTCGCAGTCATGCCGAATCCGAGATAGCTGCCGGCTGGGGTGCCGCAGGTTCCACTATGGGTACGCTGCTTGGTGCCGCTACAGGGCTCTTCTTCCTTGTATTTGTGTATATTATATATCATCCGATTGTAAAAAAACAGATACGCCATGACAGAAGCATAAATGACACAACTTATATTGAAATATACAAGATGCTTATAGCAACCATTATTCCTGTCATACTCGGACAGACTGTATACCAGCTTAGCGGAGTTATTGATAGTATGATGTTTTCTAAGCTCGCCACAGGAGACAACGTATCAACCCTCTACGGTGTATACAGCACCAAGTACAAGCTTCTTGTAAATGTGCCTATAGCTATCGCATCTGCTATGGCATCCTCACTCATACCTACTCTTGTCGCTGCATTCACAAAAGGTGATAAAAAGGGAATGAAGCAGAAAATCTCTGTCTCCATAAAAGTCAATATGATAGTTGCCTTTCCTTGTGCATTCGGACTTGCATTCTTAGGCGGCCCGATTGTGCGGATGCTCTTTCCTTCCTCCGACTATAAGCTTGGCGGATGGCTTCTGGCAGCCGGAAGCGTGGCAGTCATCTTCTATGCTCTGTCCACAGTTACCAACGCCGCACTTCAAGGAATAAATCTTATGCGGATGCCTGTAAGACATGCAGCAATATCGCTTGTCATCCATGTAATACTTGTGTTTATACTTCTTAAATTTACAAAGCTTGGAATATATACTCTCGTCATCGGAAATGTCGCATATCCTCTCGTAGTATGTATACTCAACGCTATGTGTGTCAACAAGCATCTGCATTACAGACAGGAATACAGGACAACCTTTATAATACCGGGTGTCTCAAGCATAATCATGGGTGCCTGCTCCTTCCTTATATATCATATAGGAATGGCATTGATACATTCTAATACGATTTCATGCCTTATCGCATTGCTTGCGGCGGTTATAATATATTTCATGCTCATACTGCTGCTTGGCGGATTAAAAGAAAGCGACCTGCCGGACTTCCCTATGGGAATGCGTATCGGCCGCCTTGCAAAGAAGCTTCACTTGATGTAAGCTTCTTAAGACTGCTTTATAACTTTTATTATCATTAGTATTGAATTAAATGCCAAAACTGACAGCAGAATTACTACTCACTGCTGTCAGTTTTTTTATTATCAAAATACACAAAGCTGTCTATCGCATCTAATATATCCTTAAAAGTGTCCCTGTCCGCTTCCTCGATATATCTGTTCAGTATATCTCGCTCCTTCTCTCCCTTGTATCGTCCATAGAAGATATCATAGAGATTATGCCCTCTCACATATATGCGTATATTCTCCATATTATCTATAATGTCCTCACGTCTCTTTATCGTTAAATTGAGTCGTTCGCACATATTTTTCATGCTCTTAAGCTTAAAAAGATATTCCTTATATTTTGCATAGAGTATATCATAGAACTGGTCTGCACTCTTTACAACGCCGATTTTTGCCATTATATTAGGGTCAAGAAAATAATTCTCAAAAGAATAGTACTTAAGTATAAGCACATTCTTCTCCGTGACGCGCGGAAGATTTCCCTTATCAGCTTTTCCTCTGTCCCTGTAATAGCCGCACAGCTGTCTTTTAAGCTCATCCGCATCCTTGGCATCACCGTCACGAATCATCAGGAACTGGTCTTTTATATATAATTTATTGATGTATTTGAGATTGGCATATGTCTTGATATTCGTACAGCTGTTGGTCGCTATGATTGCGACACGCCTTAGCTGTCCATCTTCATCATATGTCTCTGCATAATACTTTCTAAGAAGCAAAGGCAGCCTACTCTCATCCTGCTTTCCCTCGACAAAGAACACAAAGCTCACGTTCATGAGGTCATTCGCTGAATAGCCTAAGTCATTTAATATTCTGTCAATGTCGGGCTTCTCTCTCACCTGCGTATAGCCATCGTTGTCTATATACACCTGTTTAATCTGTCTTGAATTAAAGTTAAATATCATATTCGGAGAATGTGTGGAAAAGATAACCTGATTTTTCTTTGACAGCTTGTATAAAATCTCACCTGCGCTCTTTTGAAGCTGTGGATGCAGATAGCTTTCCGGATCCTCAATCATGATTATACATGGAATCTTATCCTCATCCTCAGCATAAGTTTCAAGAAGCGACAGAATGTACATGCTCTTAAGCCCCTCACCCATCTCTGAGATAGTATTCGTAAAGCCCTGCGTCTCATTCTCCACATACACCTGTGGTATAGCATTTCGCATAAGTGCGTCATCTACCTTGAGCCTTAGCTTGTCACGCCCACCGTTTTTGATAAAATTATCATTAAGTCTCTGAAGAAAATCCTGCATATCAAGTCTTGTCAGCTTATACTGAAAAAGCCTTGCCGACTCGAACAGGCTTAGCTCGGATGCCTTCTTATTATCAATCATTCCTATACATTGAAAGCAGTTGTCGCATTTTTTCCCGACATCGAACATGCAGTTTCCTTCCGCAAGAAGCTTAAGCTCCTTATCTCCAAGAAATATATCCCTCTGAAGAGCCTCAAGCTCTCTGTCATGCGATATAAAATGAAGTGTAGGAAACACTTCTTTGATATATCTGTTATCCTTTTTTACACCGTCAAAATATCGGATTTTTCCCTCTGCATTTGCAATGAACGTGAACGAAAGCACACCCTCGCTGTCCGTCGTACCGTTAAGATACGAAGGCAGCTTTGCCCTAAAATCCCTCTCCCACGCCGAGTATCTCTTATAATGGCTCACAACACCATATCTGTTAAGAAGCATAAGGTCCGCCTTAGTAATCTCAAGCCGAACTCCAATCTCTATATTACTGCCTACAGTATTAAAATCCTCTCTCCTTATCTCATACTGCCCCGCAACAGCTCTTATAGCGTCTAATATAACCGTCTTCCCTACACTATTCTTTCCTACTACGATAAACGCATTCTCAATATCATTTATCTCGATATTCCTTATTGACTTAAAATTTCTTATTGATAACGAAACAATCCTCATGCTGCATGTGCTCCCCTCCGGATTCATATATTTAATGTGCCTTTTCCTTCTCGCTGTTAAACTTATATTTTGAACCTACAAATATCTGCTCACTGTAAAGTCCGTAATATCCGCTCATAAGATATCCTACTGCATTGCACACAAGAAAGAACGGTGCCGCCTTATAGCCAAACAGCTCAAACGATATAAGCATCGAAGCCACAGGACAATTCGTCACGCAGCAGAACATGCCTATCATTCCTACAGCAGCCGCACACGATGCCGATAGTCCGATAAGCTGACCTACAACGCAGCCTAGTGTTGCACCGACAAAGAAAGTCGGGACAATCTCTCCGCCCTTAAAGCCGCAGCCAATCGCAAGTGCCGTAAAAATCATCTTAAACAAAAAGGCTGCGTAAGAAGCTTCACCGTCTATCGCACGCTCTATAACATTCATTCCGGCACCCATGTAGTCATCCGTTCCAAGTATTATTGTTATAAGAATTATAAGTGCACTGCCTGCAATTATTCTAAGATACTGATTCTTGATATATATTTTAAAATATTTGCCGGCATTATGAAGCATCATGCAGAAAACAACACTGACACCGGCGCATATTATGGCAAGAAGCACCGTTCTTCCCATATTGAGAATAGTTATATCAGGAATTTCTTTTATGGCAAAGGCTTCAGGGTTAATCCCCATGCTCGCCGAGAAATTGCTCGCTACAAGCGCAGCAAAAATACATGGCACAAGTGCCGCATAATACATAACTCCCACCTGAACAACTTCTATCGCAAATATGGCCGCCGCCATAGGTGTTCCGAAAAGTGCCGCAAAAGCTGCACTCATGCCGCACATAATCATCACTTTTCTGTCCTGCTCATCCAGGTGGATGATTTTACCAAGAAAGCTTCCAAGACTTCCTCCAAGCTGCAGTGCCGCACCCTCACGACCTACCGATGCACCGAAAAAATGGCTGACAACCGTTGAAAATATGATTAACGGTGCAACCCTTGACGGTACATCCGCTCCCTTGTGTATCTCTGCGAGTATAAGATTCGTACCTCTGTCATTCTCGTTGTTAAGAAGCCTATACACTGTCACAATGATTATTCCGCCCACAGGCAGAAGAAGTATCAGCCATGAATGTGCCATTCGAAATGTCGTCACAAATGTCATAGCTTTGGCAAACAGCGTGCTCACGCCTCCTGCAACAAATCCCACAAGCACAGCAAGCGCCAGCCACTTTAACAATATAAGCAGATTCCTTCCTATCGGTCTTAATGTCTTTACAGCATATTCTATTCGTTCACGCATCTTTTTTCTCCGTAATTTGTTATTGTATACAATACAGCCATTTTAACACATATTTCATTTTATTGGAACAAGCTGTCTATAAAAAATATTATTTCTATACAGCTTTCTATATTTCGGATTATATGATGTTAAAAACGTTTTCACTTTAGGAGGAAAATTATGTCAGGAGACATTATACGTTCCCTTCGCAAACAGGCGGGGCTATCGCAGGAGGATTTAGCCGATGGAATCTGCTCATCCGTTTCCATATCCTGCATTGAAAAAGATGCACATGAAGTTAAATCCATTATCTCACAGAACAGACTTTTCGAGGCTAAACAAGCTGCCATCAAGCTGACAAAAAACGATTTCAATACATAAAGAAAAGTCCCATAAACACTGGTCAAATAGAAGATTTGATTTGTTTACAGGACTTCTCCATATTATTTATTCACTTAGAAATTCTTAATCAGCTGTTATTCACCAACTAGTACACACCCTGTGCAAGCATAGCATCAACAACCTTCTCGAAGCCTGCGATGTTAGCACCTGCAACATAGTCTGTCTTTCCATCGACTGTTGCGTTGTAACGCTTAGCTGCATCACTTATGTTAGCATAGATTGTCTCCATAATGCCCTTGAGCTTGCCATCAACCTCCTCGAATGTCCATGAGAGTCTCTCAGAGTTCTGGCTCATCTCAAGTGCTGATGTAGCAACACCACCTGCAT
>OGFG01000545.1_pt1 | contig 44427 bp, 46 predicted proteins | sample 1570761 | NCBI WGS metagenome assembly OGFG01 (sample SAMEA2581938, study PRJEB24529) | metagenome | biome: Human gut stool | place: China | collected 2011
GGTACGCCGTCGATCATGTTGCAGTTCTGCTCCGTGGAGAGCTCGGCGGTTTTCAGATAGTTGTCTTTTTCGTGCATGGCGATCCTCCTTTATCGTTCCTCATGGTTTTTATGGCTCCGCTTCTGGCCGGGCTCCTTCGGGGGTTCCTGCCCTCTGGTTCCTTCTTTGAGCCGGGCGGTAATGGATGGGCGCACCCGGTCAGGATTGCCCGGTGCTGGTTTCAGCTCATAATCCTCCATCTGCTTTTCGGTCAGCGGCTTTGCGTAGGTCAGTTCGCCCCATGCCATCAGCCTGCCGTCTGCCACAGGACGCCGCCTGTCATCATCGTAGTTGACGATGGAAAGAGGCTGGTTATCCGGCGGCTTCGGGTAAGTTCCTATGTCCACGGGCCGCTGGGTGGAATAATAGCGGTAAACGCCCTCCGGTCCCAGCTCGGTATGCTTGACCGCCGCATGGTAAAACTGCTGATAGTCGTCCACCCGGCGGTCAAAGTCCCTCTGCGCCCATGCCTGACTGGTTCCATAGCGACCCCAGTAGTAATCCCGATGGCCGTTTTCCCCCTCGGTAAACTGCCAGGTCACAAAGGGGCTCGGCGCTCCCGGATTATGCCCCAGCGCAAAGCCGTGTCCGGTTTCAAAGGTGGCAGCTTTCAAAATCACATATCCTTGTACTGTCTCCAAGAGATACCTCCTTTCTGTGCCTCGGGCTAACATGACCCGAAGTGCTGGATGTTACGAAATAAGAGGGCAGACCGGGGAGAAATGTAATAAGATATTCCCACCCCGGAAACACCCTCAAAAAAGCCCGGAATGTCAAGCCTTTGGAGGCGGCAAATCGTAACAGCCGCCCGGCCTTTTCTCCCGCATTTTCCTCATGCGTTCCCGGCTTTTCCGACGGTTCCCTTCGGCCTTGCAGGCGTCGGAACAGTAGGCTTGACGCCCCTCGGGCAAAAACGCCTTTCCGCAGACCGCACAGGCCCGCAGCTCCGGGGAGATGCCTTCCGTTGTCAACGACGCTTGAAGCTCCGGGTCAAGGGGCAGGACAGCCTCACGGAAGTAACGGCAGTACGCCCCTGTCCAGCACTTGTGCAGCATATAACAGGCACAGTCCAGAGGAAGGCACAGGCCGCTTTCCCTGTCATAGTTGGCACACATCCCCGTGACCAGAGAACGGATTTTCTTCTTCTCGTCACGGGTCAGCTCCCGGGCGTCCATTTAAGACTTCGGGCCACGATGGCCCGAAGGGCGGGGCTCCACGATCAGCGCCCGGAACTTCTTCCGGCACTGTTTTTTCTTTCCTTTGCACTCCTTGTAGTAACGGCATCCCTTACAAGGGTTGTCATTGTCCCAGCCGGGGTGCGGTACTTCCTTCATCATTCGTTCAAAAGGGCTGCTTGTAAAATTCATTCTCATTCCTCCGTATCTTCCTCCCACGGCGGGGTATCTTCGTCCTCGGGTTCCTCTGCGATCTCCTCCAGCTCCCCGTCCTCATATTCGCAGTAATCATCTTCCAAATCCGGGGCCTCATGCTTCGGCTTGTAAATCTTGAAATAGTAACCAATTCCACCGCCGGCCAGCACCACCGCACCGATCAGGAGCAGAGAGAGAAAGGGGCTGTCCTTTTTCTCCGGCTTGGGTTCCGGTACTTCCTCCACCGGTTCGGTGGGCTTTGGCTCTGGCTCAGGGGTCACTTCTTTGGGCGGTTCCTTACCCTGTTCAGCAAGAGGCAGAAGGTCGTCTGTGGTAACGGTATTGAGGAAATAGACGTTCTCGCTGGTTTTCTGTTTGTCGATCACCAGATAAAACACGCTCTCGTCTGCTGTGGTGATGGTGTAGAACTCCTTTCCATCCTCGTCGGTGGCGTTGTCCACCACGGTTCCCGTCCCGTCCGTGGTAAAGGGGTTCTGGGTTTCCGGCTCTGCTTCGGTTTCTGCCGGGGAGGGAGCTGTCTCCGGCTGCGGCTCGCTGCTCTGTGCATAAGCCGGGACTGTAAAGATCAGGCAACACAAAAGGCTGGCAGCCATCGCCGCCAGCCTGCGGTATTTAGTTTTTTTCATGGGCTGTGTCCTCCTTTTCGGGTGCCTCCGGCTTCGGGTCAGTATGGCCCGAAGCGGTAAGGCTGTTTTTGGGGTCATTCAGAAATGCCATCAGCTGGGCGGGCGTCAGTTTAAGGGAGCGCACCGCCTGCACGATCTGGCTGTTTTCTTCCTCCTGTTTCTGCTTTTCCAGCTCCCGGATTTTGGCCTGCCATTCGGCGGCCTTCTCTCGGGCTTTTTCCAGTTCCTTATAGAGCTTGTCGATTTTGTTCATGCAAGGACTCCTTTCCTCTGGCTCACAAACGCCCGAAGGCATAGAAATGTGTCTGCCAGTAGCTTGAATTGATGTTTGCGTATTGGATGGGCGAACCACAATGGAGCATCATCCCGTCGCCCACATAAATCCCCACATGGGATACAGGGCCGGGGCTGTCATAGGTTCCCGTGAAAAAGATAATGTCGCCGGGCTTTGCCTCGGAGGGGGAAATGATAGCACACTGATTATAAATGCCCTGCGCCGTGGTACGGGGCAGGTTGTGGACGCCGCTGGCCGTGTACACCCAGCAGACAAAGCCCGAACAGTCAAAGGAGGTGGACGGGCTGGAGCCGCCCCACACATAGGGCCAGCCGATGTACTTTGTGGCTTCTTCCATGAGCGCCGCAAAAGCCGGGTCATCCAGCGCCTCGCCGGGTATCTCATAGCTGGGGCCGGTATCTTCGCCGCCGTTGTAAATCCCTTCCCACAGATAGGGTTTGTTGCCTTTGAGCTGCTGCATAACGGTGTAGATTTCCCGCTGCTGTTCGTTAAGCCTCGGCAGGATCACGGCGGGCAGCGTCTTGTTTGTGAGGATCACATTTAAGATGTAATACTCATAGGGGACTTCCTCGGTGGTGGTTTCCCCGGTCTCCGGGTCGGTGCTGGTTTCGGTGCGGTAGCGTATCTCGACTTTCTCCGTCAAGGTCAGCTCATACTGTGCCTCGAAGATCTCCCGCAGTTCGTCCTGCACCTGTTCCCGGAAATACACATGGTACTTTGCCGAGAGATAGGATGCCAGCTCATAGGGGTTATGGCCGATCTCGTCCACGGAATAGCGGTACTCGTCATAGCCGGGATGGGTGCTTTCGATGTTCGCTACCGTCTGCGCCAGCTCGTTTTCCAGTGCCGTGTAGTCCTCGTCCACGCCCAGCAGGTCCGTATCCTCCGAGGCGTAGGAGGTGCCGGATAACGCATTGGCAAGGCCGCTGCCAAGCGTGGGAAAGATAGAGCTTACCGCCGACACAAGAAAACAGAGCAGCAACAGCTGGAGCAGGACCAGCACCGCCACGGGATGACGGGTCACAAACTGCGCCGCCCGACGGGTCGCAGTTCCCGAAGCGGCAGCGGTTTTCTTTGCGGCCTTTGCGCCCTGTTTTGCAGCCGCCTTTGCTTCTTTGGAATACCGGCGTTTCAGTTTCCATTTCTGCTGCACACGGGAAAGCGGATTGCTGGCAAGTTCCGGGTGCTCGGAGGCCATCTTTTGAAAATCCACATTGGCCCGGGCTTTTATGTCCTTCCGTTCCCACTTTGCCACCTTCCGGGCTGGGTGTTCCCGCCAGCGGCGTTTGGCATAGCGGGTCAGTTTCCGGGCTCCGGCCTCGGCCACAAGTTCCGACTTATGGGCTCCTTCCACACCCACATTTTCATGCTCAACTTCGTGGATCTTGTTGTGGACATAGAACCATGCTTCTGTACGGGCTCCCCGGACAGCTTTCTTCGCAAGCCCCGGCGGCTTCTGCGCCGCCCGTTTCGCCTCGACCTTATCCAGCTTCTCCCGGGCCTTTCCCAGCTTTTCCCCGGCGCGCTCCGCTTTGGCCTGCGCCTTCTGGTACTTGTCCTTTTTACTCCCGGCCTTCTCGGCGGAGCCCTCCGGCTCCTGTGCCCTGCCGGTATCCTGCGGCCTGCTCGCTTCATCCTCCTGCCTCATGCGGTCAGAGGGACGGCTTTTGCGGCTGTCCTCTTGAAACTTGCCGCTTTTGGACTTCGGGCCATCATGGCCCGAAGGACTGTCCTGCCCGGCATCCTCGTCCTCAAACCGTAGACGTCGGGACGGTGCGGGGGAAGGTCCTTCCCGTTCTGCCGGTCCGGGGCGATTGTCCCCGGTATCCTCCGTCGGCCCCGGCCTTTGAAAATTCCGTTTGTCCGGTTTCTTTCCGATAATGTATCCCTCCTTTCCAAACCTCGGGCCATCATGGCCCGAAGTGTGTTACGCCCGGTTCATTTCCTGTTTTTTGTCCTCCGGGCGGGTGGTCATAATGGCGTACAGCTCGGTATTCTGCGGGAAGCGGTCAACAAACGGGATGGTGGTATTCCCGAAGAACAGCAGCCCTTCGCCGGAATTGGTATGGGTCACATAGGAAAGCTGGTGGGGGCTGATCCCAAGCTGTTTGGCTAAAATCTGCCGGTCCCCCTGTGCCTGCGAGAGCAGCACAAGGAAGTCCGAGTTTTCAAAGATGTTCTCGATCTCCGGGCTTGCCAGAAAATCCTTCACGTTCTGCGTTAAAGCACTGGGAACGCACCCTTTTTTTCGCAGCATTTTCCAGATCGCCACACAATAGCTTGCCGTCAGACGGTCACGGAGCAGCACATGAAATTCGTCGAAGTAGCACCATGTAGCGATACCGCGCAGGAAATTCATGGACACCTGCGAATTGACAAGGTCCTGCATAATGAGCATGGCAATCGTCCGAAGCCCGGCCCCCAGCTTTTTCAGATCAAGGCACACAAGGCGGCGGTTCAGGTCCACATTGGTTTCATGGTTGAACACGTTGAGAGAGCCCGACACATAGATTTCAAGGGCTGTTGCCAGCCGTACCGCCTCGCCCTCGGGCTGGGAACAGAGCAGGTCATACAGGGTTTGGAGGGTCGGCATTTTGCTTGTTTCCGGGTTCTGCAAATGCTCTCGGTACATCTGGCGCACACAGCGGTCAATGACGGTACGCTCCACCGGCTGCAAGCCGTCCTTGCCGCCGACGATCAGCTCCATCAGCGACAGAATAAAGTCGGCTTTCAGCGCCATCGGGTTTTCCTCGTCAAAGCTCAGGTCAATGTCCATCGGATTGATGTGGTGGGGGCTGTCCGGGGCGATCTCGATGACCTGTCCGCCCAGCCGCTTGATAAGGGGCGAGTATTCGCCCATCGGGTCCACCACAATGATCCGGTCACGGGTGGCAAGGAACACATTCACAAGCTCCCGCTTTGCGGCAAAGGATTTGCCGGAACCCGGCACGCCGAGGAACAGGCCGTTGGGGTTTTTGAGCTTTTTCCGGTTTGCCATGATGACGTTATGGGAAAGTGCGTTGAGCCCGTAATAGACGGCTTCGCCATCCATGCGGAGCTCCTGCGTCATAAAGGGAACGAAAATGGCCGTGGAGCTGGTCGTCATGCCACGCTTGATCTCAATGCCGTTATGACCCAGCGGAAGGCTGGAAAGAAAACCGTCCTCCTGCTGGAAGTCCAGCCGCTTCAAGGTGCAGTTGTATTTCTGGACGATACCCGACACCGTGAACAGGTCATTGTCCAGCTCCCGGCGGGTCGGGGCCATGTTTACCACAAGGAAGGTCAGCAGGAACATTCTTTCATTCCGGCTCTGTAAATCTTCCAGAAGGGTCTTTGCGTCGTTGCTGTACGTTACAAGATCGGGTGGAAGTATGTCCATGTCGTACCCTGACCGGGCTGCCTTCTTTTGTTCCTCCACCTTCATCTTGTCAATGTCGGAGACTTTGGCCTTGATAGATTTTACGGCGGCGGCCTGATCGACGGTTTGGATATGGAGAGTGATGGTCATTTCCGCGTCCATTTCCAAAAGCTCCGCCAGCAGCTTGTCCGAGAGCTCCGAGGCCAAAATCTGCAAGTAGGAGGCAGCGCCCCAAGTCGTCCCCACCCGGAACAGACGGCTGAAACGAAAATCGAAACTGTCCGGGGCGATAAAGTCTTTGGTGGAAAGCCCGGTTTTTGGGATCATATTCCATGAAAACCGGAAGGGGGAGCCGCTTCCGGGGTGGAGTTGCCCGTGAAGAAGCTCCAGCCGTTCCAGCCCCGAAAGGGAACGGCACTTGACGCCCAGCTTTTTGAAGTTCCCGCAAATGTCCGCCTCTACACGTTCCAGCCTTGCCCTGGCGGTGGAAAGGTCGTCCACATTCACGCCGAAGGTCAGGAGCTTTGTGCGGACAATGCCGTTGTTGCTTTTGGCGATCTGGTTTTCCAGCATTTCCACATACTCACACCGGACGCTGTTGTAATCATCGTCCTGCATGGGGATGTTCACGCTGTACCGGCTGCCCGGGCGGCTCCGGTGGTTGAGGAAGGAAAGCTGGAACGGAAGGCTGCTGTCAAAGTAGTTGAGGCAGGCGCTCCACCCGTCAAAGATGGCCGCCTGATCTTCGGACTGTGCGAGCTGATAGTTGATGTCCTCGTATTCAATGGTTTTGGTGTAATAGCGGTCCGCTACCCGGCACACCCCGTCCCGGTACATTTCCCGGTAAGGGAGGGTCTGCTGGGCGGTGGTGGGAATGTTCTTTCCTTTCGTGAACAGGCCGGTAAGGCCCTGCTTTTCAGGCTTTCTGCCTGCGGGCTTTCCGGCCCTTCTGCTGTTTCGCAATCGGCTGCGCCTCCTTTCTGGCGCTAAGCAGCGCATAGAAGTTTTCGGTTTTGTAAGGCCGCACACGGGGATAGAGGAACCGGGTGCGGATGATGTTTTTCAGCACTTTTTCCAGCGGAAGGCCATCCCGTTCATACATAGCCAGAAAGAAGAACGGGAGCATGAGGCCGATCATCAGGAACATGGCGGCGCTGTTCCCGATACTGCCACGGGAAAACAGGTAAGCCGGGAGACCCACCGCCGCCGCGCTGGAAAAACAAACAAGCTGGCGCTTCGTCAGATTGAAGGCCAGCTTTGTCTTGATTTTGGAAAGGTCTTTTGGTACTGGCACATAGGCCATTTTGGTACACCTCCTTTATTGCTTCGGGCCAGCATGGCCCGAGGTTATCTTGCGGCCTCTTTGGCCGGGGCTGTGCTGCGGGCAGCTTCGGCGGCCTCTCGTCCGCTCTGCCTTGCCCGCCAGTATTCGGGGTGATACTGCCGGATGGACTGATTGAGTTTTTCTTCAAACTGTCCTTTGTCCTTAATGCGGTCAGGGATTTTCCACAGCTTTTTGTCCAGTAGCTCCCGGAGCACTACGCTTTCCTGTGCGTCCTCCTCATAGCAGATATAGCCCTTGTCCTTGAAGCCGCATTTTTTGGCCGCTGGGGAGAGAACGGCGGCTACCTCGTTTGCCACCATCGTTCCGCCGTGGCTGGCGGTAGATACCAAAAACACCCCCGGACAGAGGGTTTCACAGCTCTGCACCTCGCCCCACGGGGAGCTTTTCGGCGCATGGAACATTCCGCCCGTCCGGCTCCGATCCGCCTGCATGAGCGCCGCCTTTTCCAAGATGGCTTTCAGTTCCGGGGAAAAATAGGCATATTCCCGAAGGACACGGGCGGCCTCCCCGCCGCAGGCGTTCATCAACAGGGTATAGGCGTCGCTGTCCGCTTTGGTACAGCGCCCCAGCAGTTTTCCGTCGTAATAGCAGGCCGCGTCATAGCCCGCCCGTTTGCGTGGCATGGTTCCCGCCTCCTTTCTGCTTCGGGCCATTATGGCCCGAGGTCAACGCTCCGCCCCACGGCTGGGCTTTTCCTTCGGGGGCCGTTCTGCCTTTGCCTGCTCGGCAGCCGCTTTCCCGGCTTTGAGCTGGTCGCTGATGGACGCACGCCCCACAGAGCCGCGCTCCGCCATCTGTTCCAGCTTTGCCTCATAGGCTTGCAGAACAGCGGTATTGAGCTGTTCCCGGAACTCCTTTGTGACAGGGTAGGCCATATCCCGGTAGCCGCCTTTGCCGTCTGGCTGGCTGGGCATCCCAAGAAAGAGCCCCTTGCTGCCCTGTACGATTTTCAGATTTTCCACCACAAAGCAGTCATTGAATTTCACGCTGGCAAAGCCCATGAGGTTTTTCACAGGTTCGATGACCCGCACGCTTACATCCAGCTTTATAGGGGCAGCTGGTGTTCCGCCCGCATTTTTTTCCTGCATGGATTTCTCCTTTCCGCTTCGGGTCAGCATGACCCGAAGCTGTTACAAGTTTACAGTGCTTTCAACTTCGTTTCCCCACACGTCCCATCCGGGCTTTTTTTCTCTGGCGAACAATTCCACTCGTGGTATATCGCCCATCAGTTCTACAATTTTCCGCCTGGCCTCGTCCGGCTTTTTACTGTGGCGCTCTATCGGGGAAACAATAAGCTGGTGAACACCGGTAGACTTACGCTTCGGATGTCCTTTTACTGCTAAAAGACAAATTTCTGCATTGCCTCTGGTCCAATACCCCAGACCGTAAAACCATGAGTAGGAGCGCCGGTTCCTCTTTATCCATACAAAAGCCACAGAACGATAAGAAAAGCCCCATGCTTTAATGACCTTTAAGGCTTCCGGCAGTTGTGGGAATGTTGCCCACAGAAACAAAACGCTGTCTTTTGCAGCCAAGTCGGCCACTGGAAGGGAACAAATTTCTTCAATACTCATAGTGGGATAATGAAGCTCTGCTGATCCCTGCCTGTTTTTCTGCTCATACCGCCACGGTGGATCTGCATAGATTATCGAAAATTTTTCTTTCGGCATGATCCTCCTTTCCGCTTCGGGTCAGCATGGCCCGAAGTCTCTTAATGGCAGCCGAAGATGGATTTTGCAAGACTGCCTGTTTTGAATAAGGTAAAACACAGCAGCACCGTATATCCCACACAGCCCCAGATCGCCCCGATGGGGTCGCCGTCGGTGGCGATACTCTGGATCAGCACCGCATAGATGGCGACACAGACTAAGATCAATAGACCTTGAAAGCCCACCGCAAAGAGGGAGCGGAAATAGTTCTGCCCCATGTGTCCGGTTTCCCTGTTGGGGACTGTGGCAAACGGGATAGGAGCTAAACTTGTGAGTAAATAAATTTCAATCATACGGCCATATACGATGACGAAGATCACGATGTTTAAGGCAATCATGGTAAGCTGGATCAGGAAGGATTGTAGCCAGAGTCCGAACAGAGGGCCTAACTCCATCGCTTCAAGCTCTGTCCGCAGACTGTCCAGCACATCCGGCGTGATTTCTGTCCCGTTCTGGATAATGCCCGCTGACTGCTGTATCACATGCTGGCTCACATCAAAGACCGCCAGCACGATATTGAAGGTATTCGTCAGGATCATCACAGCCACAAAGGTTTTGAACACCCACTTAAAAAACATCCATGTGTCAACTTCATGGAGGTTGTTGCGTTCTATGAGCATCTGTATCAGTTCATAGGTCATGACAAAAGTGAGGATGACCCCGGCGATTGGCAGAATGGCAGTTTCGGAGATATGTCGTATCATGGAAAAGACCCCGGCGTTCCAGTCCGCCGGGGTCGTGCCTACCTGTGTGGCGATCTCGCCAACGCTCTGATTGACGTTATCGAAAAGGCCGTCCAGATTTCCCATGATACCATCGACGAGCAGACCTTTCAGCCATTCAACGATTGCGTCGATGATAAAGTCCATACATCAGCTCCTTTTCTGGAAAAGGGACAACGGGTGACACTTAGCTGAACAGGCCGGACAGCAGAGGGATAAGCTGAAGGCTGATCAGAACAACACCGCCGCCGGCCATAAGCTGCTTAATGCCCTGTGATTTTGCCGCAGGGTTATCCGACCCGTAACCTTCCAGAAGGTTGATGACGCCCCATACCGCCAGACCGGCGCCAAGAGCCATGACCAGAATTTTGAGAATGTCGATTGCCTGATTGAAAAATTCCATATACGTTCCTCCATTTTGTTTGTTTGATGGTTTTGGGTACAAAAAAAGCCGCCCACATCGGCGGCGCTTCGGGTCATCATGGCCCGAAGTTACACAAACTCGTCGCTGTCCAGATCATCGAAGTTCAACAGGTCAGCTTCTTCGTCTGTGTCGGAGCCATCCACTTCGTACACCGTGTATTCGTCCTCCGGCTTTAGTCTCAATGGCCGGTGGCGGAACAGGCTTTCCAAGCGGAAGGCGTTTTTCTTTTTATCAAATTCGGCTGTGTACTTGTAATTCGGGTGCTTTTTCAAGTCATACTTCGGGGACAGGAAGGGCGGGAGCCCCCGAAGCTGCAAGATACATTTATCCCCGGGCATGGTGGTGATCTCGCTGGTGGTCATCAGCTCCCGGCCAAGCCGCTGCATATTCTGGCTGTAACTTTCAGACTGTCCACGGCTTCGGCCCTCGGTCTGCATAGAGATGGTGGCCTTGCCCAGCCAGTTTTCCGAAATATCCTTTAGGGTGGAAGCCTCCCGGCCTCCGAGGAACACGATGCTGTCCATGTTGCCCATGATGGTTTCGGAATGGTCTTTGTACAATGCCTTGCACTGGCTCATAGCCTGATAAAAGAGCGTCAGGCTGATCTCACGGGAGCGGATGACGGCCACGATCTTTTCCAGCCCCGGCACCTGCCCGGTGTTGGCAGCCTCGTCCCATAGCACCCGCACATGGTAGGGCAGACGCCCGCCATAGGTGTTGTCAGCCCGTTCACACAGAAGGTTGAACATCTGCGAAAAAGCGAGGGCAACCAAAAAGTTGTAGGTGGTGTCCGTGTCGCTGATAAGAAAGAACAGCGCTGATTTTTCATCCCCCAGCTTATCCAGCTCCAGTTCGTCATAAGACATGATCTCCCGAAGTTGGGGAATATCAAAGGGAGCCAGTCTTGCACCGCAGGAAATCAAAATGCTTTTGGCTGTCTTGCCGCTGGCGAGCTTGTATTTCTTATACTGCCTCACGGCGAAGTGCTGGGGGCTGCGGTGTTCCAGCCCGTCAAACATATAGTCCACCGCGTTTTTGAAGGTTTCGTCATCCTCCCGGACTTCCATGCTGTTTATCATTTCCACCAGCGTATTCATGTTGCGTTCTTCCTCCGGCCCCTCAAAGACGATGTAGGACACAAGGGCGCAGTACAAGAGGGTTTCTGCTTTTGTCCAGAACTCGTCGCCCTCCTTGCCGTCGCCTTTGGTGTTGGCAATCAGGGCGGTAACAAATTTCAAAACATCGCTTTCTGTCTTGATATAGGCCAGCGGATTGTAGTGCATGGATTTTGAAAAGTCGATACTGTTGAACACCCGCACCCTGTATTTCTCCCGTTGCAGAAACCGCCCGCACTGGTCGAGGGTGCCGCCCTTCGGGTCTACCACCACATACGAGGAATGGGCTTGAAGGAGCTGCGGGGTCAACCAGAACCTTGTCTTTCCCGAGCCGGACGAGCCGATGACACAGGCGTTTAGGTTCCGGGCATTGGCGGGTATCTTCGGACGGGTGTTCATGGTAAGGAACTCCGTCCCGGTCAGAATGACATTGTTCTGAAATTTAGGGTCAACAAACGGCTTTATATCCTCCTTTGTTCCAAAGCGGGCGGTGCCGTATTCCGCATCCCGCCGGAATTTTTTCGCCTGCCTGATCTTTGACTGTATCAGCAGATACACCCCAGCCGCACCGGCAAGGCCCACCAGCAGGTCAATACCGCCAAGCCCCGGCCAGTAGGTTTCAAAGGCTTTGGGGAAGGTATCGAGCATCCCCATGAGCTTTGTCCCGAAGTCTGTGCCGGGGGCGATCCGGTAGGCCGTCCCGATTTTGGAGAAAAACCAGAACACAAAGAGGTACGGCAGGTTGGGGAGCACATATTTTCTAATCTTGTCACTCAACGTCCGTCCTTCACCGCCTCTCTGGTCCGCTGCTTTTCCTTTGCCTGTGTCCTGATCTGCTCCGTGAATTTCCGAAGCTGGCCGAGGATGGAAGCCTTGTCCTGCTCTTTATTCAGCACCTTTGCACTGTACTTCTGGAAGGCCGCTGTGATGGCGTCCGCCTGATTGGCTTTGAAGAACAGCAGGTAATGGCCGGGGCTCACTTTATGGAAAGCGTAGTCCACATGGAACTCCTTCGCGATCCGGTCAAAATCCTTTGGAGCTCCCACATAGGGCATGGCGCTTTTGCCGCCATAGTGGTTCATCAGCTTTTTCACGCTCTGGCGTCCCTGCGGGGTCAGCGCCTTCCGGTGGTGCTTTTGCAGCGCCCGCGCCACCTTCCCAAGAGCGGCAGCCAGCACTTTTCCCGTGAGCTTCGTTGTCCTGATCGAAAGGGCAACCGTTTTTTGGTTTACTTCTTCCTGCATAAAACCTCCTTTCCGTCGGGGTTCCCGCTATCCGGGAGGCCCCCGTACAATCTCGGGGAACAGAAAACCTCGGGCCAATGTGGCCCGAGGCTTACCGCTCGGCATCCCTGCCGGACGGAGCTTTCTTTTCCGGCTCCGTCTGGACTTTTTCGCCCTGTTCCCGCATGGTCTGCAAGATAGAGGGCTTCTTTTGAAGCTGGGAGGGCTTTTCGCCGGACAGCGGCTTGATACATTCCAGACGGTCAGCCGCCCGGATGGCGTTGTCCGTGAGCTGCCTCTGCCATGCGCCCACGCTGGGAGCCCAGCGGAAACCATTGCTTTTCAGCTCAGCCCGGGTGTCCGCGTCAGGCTTTCCGTCAAAGAACACCTGCAAGCGGTTGTCCTCCCGGTTCATCTCCACACGGCCCCCATCGAACTCCCAGCCGGAAAACTCCTGCTGTGCCTGTTTGGAAAGCTGTTCGATACGGGCCTTTACCCGGCGGATCTCCGCATTGTTGTTGGTAAGCTGGTAACTTTCAAAGGGCCTCGGGTCGCTCCGCCAGCTTGACGCCATGCTTGCTTTCAGCTTTTCAATCTGGTCCGGCGACAGCAGCGCACAGCCGTCCAGCTTGCCATGCTTGCGGTAATAGGCGTTGACCTCCTTCATAATGAGCTGGGAGCGTTCCAGCCCGTCCAGCTTCTTCTGGAGCTTTTCAATCGCTGCTGGGTCATCGGCGCTGATCCCGCCCATGCCGGTACTGCGTATCTTATCCAGCAGCCCTTGAATATACCGCCATTCCTCCATGTTGCTGTCCCGGGCCCGGTTCTGTTTTTCCTTCTTTCCCACCGGGAAATTGGCAGGTCCGGCGATCATCACAGAGGGAACCCTTGCGTCAATGGCAAAGCCTTGGTTCATGTTTTCGGCCAGCTTGCGGGCGTAGGTGTCTAACAGATGGTCGATCTTCTCATGGTACATGGGGTCCACCCGGGATTTCTGCTGTTCCGCTATGGCGGCGGCCTTGTCCACCATTGCCCGGTATTCCGCCGTTGCGCTCCCTTCCTTGTAGTCGGAAAAGCTGTTCATTTCTTTTGCCCGGCGGGCGGTCCCTTCATTGATAGGGTAATAGTTGATGGTATGCACCTCCTTCATGCTTCGGGCCATGCTGGCCCGAAGTCTTACCGTTCTTCATGGGAAGGCCCCGCCTTGTCCTTTTTCGGAGCGGGTGGGGCTTCTTGAAACCGTTTGAGTGTAGCGAGAATGGAGTGGACAGGCTCGGCCTTTTCAGGATAGGCAAATATCCGGTGTTCCGGCGGAATGTCCTGCGGCCCGTGGTAATACTCCTTGAAGCCCTCCGGGACTGCCGACACATACCCACCGGGAGCGAATACGCCGCCCTCGTTGATACGCACATCCCGCCCGTATGCCTCATAATCGAAGTAGTTCTGAATGTGCTCCGGTATGTCGATAGTCCCAAGCTCGTCGGCGTAAAGACGACCCAGCCCTTCATCATCGGAAATATCCGGGTAAAAGCGGTAAAGGTCAAGGTTCTGCGTCAGGTTTATCAAATCCTTCACGCTCCTTGTGTGGTTTCCCAAGACAAGAGCGGCTTCAAAGGTTTCCAGTCCGCCCTTATCCCGTACTTCCAGCAGGGCGTGGCCCAGCTCGTTCAGCTCGTCGATGTTCTCACATTCGTAGAGATGATCGTAGAGCCCCAGCACATCACTGTCAAAGCTGGTAAAGAACACTTCGCTGTACCGTTTCCCGTCTATCCCGATTTTGGCAAGGGCGGCCTGCAACTCCTGTGTCGTCATGGGGAAATGTACCGTTGTCCCTACCTCGATCCCCATCAAGGGGTACAGGGCTGTATTGGTTATATAGGCTTCAAACATGGGCTTATTCCTCCTTTCCGGCCCTGCCAGCCAGCACCTCATAGATCCCGGCCATAATGTAATCGGCGCAAGGGAGGGCAATCGCATTTCCCAGCGCCTTGTAGCGTTGCAGAGGCCGGATCTCCATGCCGTCCGCCCCGTACTTTGTCCAGCCCTCCGGCAGCCCCATCAGCCGTTCGCTTTCCGTTTCCGTCAGAAAACGGATGCAGCCGCCCTCCGGGTCGCCCTCATACCAGAAGGCAAAGGGCGTTACATCACTGGCTAAAAGAGTGGGAAAAGGGTCAGTTGGTAATCCGAAGCTGTTTCGGAAGGCCGTTTCTTCCTGCCTTTTTGCCGCTCCCCGCATACGGAAGCACTGAAAGGGGTGGATGACTGGTATCTGCCGCCCTGTTTCAAAAGAAGCTGTTCGATCTCCTTCGGCGGCGGCCCACCCGCCCTCTCCGCAAGGCGGAGGAAGTGGGAGCATTGGACGGGGCTTAAATAGTATGTCTGCGGCACGTCTGCCTCCAAAATCCGCCACGACGAAAATCCGCTGCCTTCGTGCCAGCCTTCGGGAGCCTGCCCAATACTGGGCGTCCATGAGCCGCCAGCACACATCAGGCGTTCCCCCTCGCACCATTCCGGCGTTTCCCCATCTTCCCGAAGGAGGCATTGGAACTTCGGTGTCCGAGAAGGCGGATAGGACGGCTCTAAAGTCCATCCGGTCATTTGTAGAAAACGCTCCCATGACGTTTTCCCAAACAGCGATAGCTGGATATAGGTTATCAGTAGCATCCCTCATTTCCTGTATGATACGAAACGCCTGATAGAACAGGCTTGATTTTGCCCCGGCAAGGCCGGAGCGGTTGCCGATCAGAGAAAGGTTCTGACAGGGAGAGCCGAAGGTTATCACATGGACCGGCGGGATTTTCCCGCCGTCCACCTTCGTAATATCTCCCAAATGCGCCATATCGGGAAAGTGCCTTTTGGTTATGGAGATGGGCGCTTTTTCAATCTCGCTGGCCCATACCGGACGGATACCGCACCGGGAAGCAGCCAGAGGGAACACGCCGATCCCGTCAAAAAGGCTCCCCAGCTTAATGTCCGGCATAGCCCGGGGTGCCGTGTCCCTTCACGGCAAGCACCCCTTCCAGCGTTGTCGCCGCAATGCCCAGCCGCCCGGCAACCGCAATATCGTTTTTTACATCCTCGTCCACAACGCTGCCGCAGACGATCAGGGTATGGGAGCGCCGCAGCATATCCCGGCGCATATCAATCCCGGCCTTGTGTTCCTCGGGAACGCTGTCATTCAAAAACAGCGGCAGATACAAGAGCGGGCAGATCGGGGAAAAGCCCGCCTCATAAGCAAGGCGGCAGTAGTGGGCCGCCAGCTCCATATCAACATCCGGCTCGCCGCTCCATGCGGCGGTCAGGTACGCTAAAGGTCGTTTCATTGGTTGAGCCTCCATTTCTGTTTTGGTTTAGGGAAAAGCAAGGTATCGCCCAACCCCTCCGCCCCTTCCCCCGGGAAGGGGAACGGCTCTGGAGAATTTATATCCCCGTCGCTTGACCGGGAAAAAGCATAACCGGGAGAAATCCGTCAAGGGTGCCTCTGGCACCGCCTGCGGCGGCGCTGCCCTTGACTGATTTTCCCGGCTATGCTACGGAATAACTGGCGACGGGGAATAATTTATATCTCCAGAGCTTCGGGGCGCGGGGCAGAGCCCCGCAATCCTCGGGCCATGTTGACCCGAAGTTTCGGCTTACTTTTCCTGTTCGTTTTTCTTCTCCGGCTTTTCGTGTTCCTTCTGCTGGCCCTTCCAGTCGTCCAGCAGCTTGATAATCTGGTCCTTCATTTCCCTCGGCGTAGTTTCCTTGCCGAAATACTTGCTCAGTTCCGCACCTGTCAAAATCACTTTGTCTACCTCCTTTTTGTCCTCCATCATAATGCCGTCAATCACATCCCCGTTGAGCAGCTTCTTTTCGTCCAGCTCACGCATACGCTTTGCCTGCGCCTGTGAAGGCGAGGACTGCTGGCTGTCAATGGAGACGGCGATATAGTTCTGGTTCTTCTTGCCGATATAGGAAAGCTCCACCGCCGTAGTAAAGCCCAGCTTTTTTTCATCCATCAGCTTCATCAGGTCGGGAACCAGCTCATTGAGCCGGATATACCGCTGCACCTGCTTGACCGCCATCTTATTGCGCTCGGCTACAATTTCGTTGGAGCGTTTTCCTGCGTCCTTCGGGTCAATCTGGCCCGAAGTGCGGGAGCCCTGGTGCTTGATGGCCTCAAGCTGCATTTTCAAGGCTTTGGCCCGCTCACTGGGGAGGATTTCTTCACGCTGGTTGAGATTGTCCTCGACCATCTGCGTGATGGCTTCATCGTCCGTCAGATTGCGAACAATACAGGGCATATCCGCATATCCGGCAAGCTCGCTGGCCTTCTGGCGGCGGTGGCCGGACACGATCTCATAGCCGCCATCCTCACGGGGACGGACGATAGCGGGCTGGGTCACGCCCTTGTCCTTGACGCTGGACACCATAGCCCGCATTTCTTCATCATCCCGAACCTCAAAGGGATGGTTCTTGAAGGCGTGAAGCTCGTTCAGCTTGATATAGACGATCTGTTCCTTGCCCCGGCGTGGTGCATCCTTCGGTTTTTCGGGTTCCTTCGGAGCGGGAGCGGCCTGTACCGTTGGCGCCGTTTTTTTCTCCGGTTCCTTTTTGACCGCATTTTCCGGTTTCTGTGCGGGAGCTTCGGGCTTCGGGGTTGCGGCCTTGTCCTTATCTGCTTTCGGGGGACGGCCCCGGCGCTTCGGCTGTTCCGGCTCTTTGGGTTTTTCCTCCGCTTTCTTCGGAGCCTCCGGCTGCTTTTCCGGTTTTTCCGTTTTTGCCGGGGCAGGCTTTTCCCCGCTGGGAGCTGCCGCCCGTTCCTCGACCTTCTTTTCCTTCATAATTTCAGCGAAGTTATAGACGGAAACCTGCGGGTTCTTTACCTCCGGTTCCGTCTTTTTTTCCGGCTCCGGAGAAACGGAAACCTTCTCCGGCTCTTTTGGGGGAGCGGGAGGCGTTTCCTTGCCCGGCCCGCTATCCGTTACCGGCTGTTCCGGCGTTTTTGTGGTTTTATCATCTGCCATAAGCATTTACCTCCTGTTTTTTGGCATGAAAAAAGGGGCTCAACTTTTCAGTCAAGCCCCCGTGGGAAGTTCCTCCTTTCTCCGCCATGATACAAAAATACCGCCCGTAGTCTCGTTTGGGCGGTACTTTGTGTAAGATTGGCAGTCCATTATTAAGTTTTTTATTATGTTCCCTTTGTACACCGTTGCAATACTTGATTCATAGACAGAATAATCATATTCCATGTTGTCTTTTATCCAATTTAAGAAATATTGTACAGCCTCTTTTTCATTCATATTCTTGGGCATTTCTTTTATAATCTCATCATAGCAAGCATCTATTTCTTTTGATTTTTCCTGATAATATTCTGTTGAAAAATCAGCGCTTTTACATATTTTTTCAAGCTCATCTATATTGGTAATTATATTCTCATCATTTAAAACAAGCTTAAAATTCTTCAACTCCTTGCGCTTTTTTGAATCATTAACCAGAACATATAATTTCATAATATTACAGTCATCGTTAATTGTGTTTCGATCAATTAGTTTATTATTTTCTCCAACCGGAAAAATTAATGAAATCGCCCAGTTCTGATATTCCGGATCAAATGATAATGTTCTTACTATCCTCAGATACCGGTATGTACTTATCGGAGCTGTTAGATCAATTTTTCCACCATTTCCCTGTTCAACTAATGCTGTAATATCGTTACACACCCTTTTTTCGGTTTCGTCAAGCTGGTCATAATAAAATGAATTTGTTTTATTTGAAAAACTCACCTTATTCTGACCAACCCCTATTTCAGGCTCTTCTTTACCATTTAAAAAAACACATAAAATACCGATTAATGTTAATATAAACAGAAGGATTATTTTCTTTTTATTCATAAATTATGTCTCCCTTTAGAAATTAAACCTATCATCATACATTTACCATTTCAATACTTTAATGCTATTTGGTAATGTTATTCCCCTATAACCACCTTACGGTTCTTCTAATATTGGTCCTATAAATGCATTATTTTTCGGTTTATTCGCTCAGAAACTCAGCCACCTTTTCTATCTGCGCACTATTGTACTCCATATATTCCAGATAATACTTTTTCACGATCTCATTCTGCACTTCTTTTTTATAGAGCCACTGTCTTGTTTTAGCCTCCGGTGCAAACAGCACTGCCTGATATTGTGGAGAAAATATCTCATCAAGGCTGCAGGCTGATTTGTCCAGCACGCAATTATAGTCCATATTTTTTTCCACAAAATACCGGTTCAATGTTTCCGCAAACTTTTTTGCTTTTCTCACATGGACAGCATATTCCACCGGATTATACGGCTCTCCTTCTATTACAGGCACCTGCCATACTAAAATACATTTTTTCATCTCTTTTGCTCCTTTCATTTTTGCCAAATTTATATCTAATAAATTTAAGACTCTCATATTAGATTTTGCTTTTTTCTATACAAAATTCCAAAAATTATTATATAGCTCATGTTCTATTTCTATATTTCTTTTATTCTTCTACCCAATTACCAATTAACCAAAAATTCTGTAAATATCGGTACCTGCTCCATATCCTATATTGTATAGCATAAGTCCAATTATCCCTATAATTAATATATTTCCATAAGTTTTATGTTCCATATACCAGCTAATGATTTCTTGCATGTAAATTACCACCTTTCAATATTCTAGTCTGTTCATATTATTTTGCTAACATTATTTTTGTTAATATAATTACAGCACCAATCAGATTCCAAGTGCCGTGTATTGAAATATTTGTCCAGATATTTTTGTATTTTTTATAGATAAATCCCAAAAATAGTCCTGTCAAAAAATAGTCTAACCATTGACACAAAAATAGTAGTATATTTGTGTTTCCAAATGAAGATCTACAATTGACCTGTAAGTTTACTAAAGAATTAAAAGATAGAGTCATTGTTACTGTTTTCACGAAGCGACTTCATTTCCTGAAAAGGAGTTGATATCACCATCATCATACCAGATAAAATCATTATGCTAGAATAAATTTCATTCAAATTAAAACATGCCATAATCATAGCCCAAATGACAAAAATGGAACAAATCCCAAGTTGAAAATTTTTTACTTTTCCCTTTTTATCTTTTTTCAGCTTAACCATTAAAAATCCTATATCCAATAACATATAGAGGATTAAATCTACAATAAATAGAAAAATACTTAGGTCTTTTTCAAAGCAAATTGCTAAAATAATATTATATAATCCCAAAATTACCGAACATACTCGGGTTAATTTAACATCCCAAATCACATGTGGTATCCCCCATTTAAAAGTAGACCAAACAATCAAAAAGCAACCAGAAAGCAATATCATTGTTCTATTTAATTCCATAAACTTCCACTCCTATTGTTATATATTTTTTACCATATTCCAACATTAAAACATATAATATACTACACTACACCATTATTCAACAATTTATTAAAAATGGAAAAGGAGAATTTTACTATTTGGCATGATTTCGGTGCCATTTGACCCAAACTACTGTTATGGTTAATTTATATCTAATAAATTTAAGACTCCAATACTAGATATTGCCATAATGACACCAGCAAGCATTATACCGCATAAACATGCCATAATGCTCTTCTTAAAATCCATTCTCAATATACTGGCTGCAAGTATTCCAGTCCACGCACCTGTTCCGGGAATCGGAATACCTACAAAGAGTACAAGCGCAATAAACAATCCCCTTCCTGCGGTATCTTGCAATTTTCGTCCGGCACTCTTGCCTTTTTCTATACAAAATCTAAAAAATTTTCCTATTACTTTCTTATTTTTTCCCCATTCAAGCAGTCTATGCGAAAAAAGGTAAACAAACGGCATTGGAAGTAAATTTCCCAATATGCATATGGCATAAGCCGGTAAAACCGACACTCCCATAGCAATTCCTGTTGGTATCGCAACTCTTAGTTCTGCCAATGGTATCATTGAAATCAAAAAAATTATTATATAGTTCATATTATTTTGCTAACATTATTTTTGTTAATATCATTACAGCACCAATCAGATTCCAAGTGCCGTGTATTGAAATATTTATCCAGATATTTTTGTATTTTTTATAAATAAATCCCAAAAATAGTCCTGACAAAAAATAGTCTAACCATTGACACAAAAATAGTAGTATATTTGTGTTTCCAAATGAAGAAAGCATATGCATTGTTCCAAACAAAAATCCTGTCACCAATACTGCACACAGTTCTCCATATTTGCTGAAAAACCGAAACAATATACCTCTATAAATTAACTCTTCTGTAAAAGGTCCCATAATTACACTCATGATAATAGCAAAAATAGGATAATCCACAAAATATCCACTAACGTTTGACTGATTTGCCGAAACCGATATATTTGAACACACTGTCATTTCAATGATTCCAGCGATGCAGCTTAACAAGAATGAAATTCCCACACCTGCCAAAACTCTTTTTATATTTGCAGAAATTCTGTCAGCTTTGAATTTTTTAAATGAAGCGATCAAATATTGCTTCATTGCCACTCCAATCATGATAATTAAAGTCAACTGATAAATCATATTTATCAGCAGCCCATAAAATATATTTTTTTCTTTTAAACCAGATATAATGCCACTAGCCCCTATGAGCATAAAACAAACATGAATTATTACGACTCCAACTATTAGCTTTTTATGATTCATTTCAGTTGATATATAATTGTTTTCTTTTTTCATCTCTTTGTACTCCTCATTTTTTACCAAATTTATACAGACATCTTTTATAGTCTTTTATGGTCCTTTACACACTTTTTAACCCCATCTATTAAAAGCATTGTTTGCATTCCCATGCACCATCCTGCTAAACATACTACCACCATAAGAAAAAACAAACAATATATATGTGCTATTTGGCATGATTTCGGCGCCATTTGACACAAACTACTGTTATGGTTAATTTATATCTAATAAATTTCCATCACCAAACAAGCTTTTAAAATGCGGCATTCATTGATTAACCAAATACATTAAATTATGCATCAAATTAATGCTCATATGAGCTGCTATCCCAAAAACAACATTTCCTCTTTTTATATAAACCAGACAAAACGCGATTCCGGCTAATACATATTGTATTGATTGCAGACAAAGCTCATTTAAACTTATTGCCCCTATAGATGGTATAAAATGCATTAATCCGAATAACACTGATGATGCTGTCACTTTAATTATTAGGCTTTTATTGATAGAGCTGAATATAAACCATCTAAAAATCAGTTCTTCTAATATTGGTCCTATAAACGCAGAAAGAATCATAATAGCCCAATAATGTTCTTTCATTGTCATTCTGAGCGTAATTTCATTTATGCTTTGCTCATTATTTCCGGATGACAAAATAAACTGCATAATACCACCTAATATTGTAAACAATACTATTACAGCAAATGATTTGATATATCCCGAAGCTATTGATTTGATATCATACTGTCTTATCTGTTTTATATCTCTTAAAATCCCTGTTCCATAAAGGCTGAATAAAATAACTATAGCTATAAGATTCCATAAATAGTTTGTTATCAGATACGCATCCGAATAACTCATTGCTTCAAATACCGATTGTATAACAGGCAATATGATATATTTTTTTCCTATCAAGTACCAGGCCGGAAAGAATATCCAGCCTATATACCATTTAATGTTTTCTATTTTCATAGCTGGTCTCCTGTACATAAAAGTATGGCAATTATTTGCCATACTTTTATTATACACTTTTTAATAAAAATTATAGTCAGAAAATCCCTGATAAAAACTATCCCAGCATGATTTGATCTTTTTGGTAAATTTATGCCAAACTCCTTTTGCATTAAATCCACCATCAATATACATAAGTTCTATATTTGATAAACTAGTGAATTTTTCCATTTTATCATCTCTCCTTTGAAAATATACTATTAATACCCTAACAGAAGCTTTAAACAAGAATAACCAAAGCCTACACCAGCACCTACCCAATAGCATACGTCTTCAGTTTTAATTTTTCCACCTTCTACAACAAGCAGTTCCTCACTACTTATACATGTAAATGTTGAATCCATAAATCAACTATCTCCTTCCATTGATTTTTTCCTACGCGCGCTCATAGGATTTATTTATATAAACCGGTAATCCCGGAATATACCTTATTTATCTTACTAATCCACCAAATTTATCTTGTCCAACACAAAATGCAGCACACTGTCATCATCAACAACAATTTTTGCCTGTGCAGCCATTCCACTTTTCAGATTTCCTTTTTCTCCATCCTTATTCTTTATCTCCATATTTTTACATTCTACTTTTACAACGTAATATGCATTACCGGTATTCTGGTCTACAGTCACATCTTTTGCAATTTCTTTTACTGTTCCTGTAAAATATCCATATTCACTTGACGGATATGAAGCCATCTCAAATTTTACTTCCTGATCCGGTTTTATTTTTGCTATGTCAGAATTTTCCACATACACCTGTGCATAATAACCTGACTGCTCCTTTGGATATATCTGTCCTATGGAATCTCCTTCCTGTATATATGTTCCATTTGAGATTTCCTTATTTGTGTAAAAATACCCTGATGTTCCTGCCTTTATGGTACAGTTATTATTTTTTATATCATAATCTTTTAAATAAGCCTCATACTCCTGCTTCTTATCCTCATAAGTAAGAATTTCAGCCGACACAGTTCCTTTTTCCGTAAGAATCTTTATATCTGACTCATCTGTATTATTAGAATTTTCTGTCTGCTTCTTTTGAAGTTCTACAGAGGATATATTAGATTTAAGGCTTTCTATCTGTTCATTTGCAGTTTCTATCTGCTGTTCTATTGTTGAAATCTCATTAGACTCAAGATTAGACAATGCCTGATTTTTTTCTGTATCCACCTCTGCCAGTTGTGATGAATCCATTGTGGTTTCATCCTTTTTATTGTCATATTGAAGTGCTGTATAATCATATGATGAAATATAACTTTTTACTATTGAATAGTAATATGTATCGTTTTGGTCGAATGTGTTATTACGCGATATGATACATTGCTTTACATCTTTAAGTTTATTAATTTTTTCATTATACTTATCAATAGAATCATTGATAACTGTAATATTTTCATCGTATACCTCCCCAGTTTTATTCTTTTCCTTTCCTGCATCAATTGAAGTATTTAATAATTCTTTCCTGTCTTTAAATTCTGAATAATACTGGTTATCAGACATTGCATCAAATTCAGAATTATCTCCGTCAAGACTCTTCTGATATGCATTTAGTATGTCAAGACGCTGCTGTACACTATCAAGTTTACTCTTATAATCTTCGATAGTACTTCCAAGGTTTTCAATATCTACCTCATACAGTTCGTCTCCCTCATTCACATACTGTCCGTCCTTTACCGACATTTTAGTTATCTTTCCTGTAACTGCACAGCTTACTGCTGTGCTGTCATCGTCACCTCTAAACACACTGTCGGCTTTTACAACTATATCCATTCTGAAAAGATACATCCAGATCAGGGCTATTGCCAGAATTGCACATATTATATATATGGTGTACGGCACAAATCTGTTTGGCTTAGAATCATATACTTCCGTACTGTCACTTATATCCTTTAAATCCACAATTATAGGTTTCATAATTTTCCTCTTTTCATAATCGAAGTTATGCGGTTGCTTTAACATCCACAGTATCAAGCGACTGTTGTTTAACAAGCTGCGCATATTTTCCACCCAGTGCTGTCAATGATGCATGATCACCGCTTTCTATAATCTTTCCATCTTCCAGCACATATATCTTATCGCAATTTTTTATAGTGCTGAGTCTGTGTGCTATAAAGATAGTTGTAACATCTTTTGAAAATTCACTTATTGTCTTGTCAAGTGCCCTTTCCGTTATTGCATCAAGATTACTCGTAGCCTCATCCAATATCAATATATCCGGTTTTTTAAGCATGGCTCTTGCTATAGCCAGCCTTTGCCTTTGACCGCCTGACAGGTTTGCTCCGTTTTCCTCCAGTCTTGTCTCATATCTGAGTGGCAGTTTATTAATAAATTCATGAGCCTGCGCCTTTTTTGATGCCTCTATGATGTCATCCATCGTTGCATCATCCAGTCCCAGTGTAAGATTTTCAAATATTGAACCACTAAACAAAAATGTTTCCTGTGGTATATATGCAATTTTGTCTCTAAGTGTCTCTATCTGTATATCTTCTATATTATTATCATTTATCAGAATATTACCTGACTCTGCCTGATATAAGTGCAAAAGCAGTTTCGATAATGTTGTTTTTCCTGAACCGCTTTCTCCAACAAAGGCAATTTTTTCGCCCTTTTTTATTGTAAAATCTATATCCTCAAGTACCCTCTGCCTTGTTCCGTATCTGAAATTCACATGTTCGAATTTTATATCCCCGGCAAGACTTTCGGGTGCCATTTTTCTTTGTTCATTTTCCTGCTTTTCAGCTTCAAGATCGAGTATTTCACCCAGTCTGTCTGCCGCTACGACTGCGGTCTGCATCTGTGGCTGCAGATCTACCAGATTCTTTACAGGATCAAGGAAATATGCCAGCAGTGAATTAAATGTGATAAGTGCACCTATTGTCATGTCTCCGTTTATAACACTGACACCGCCTGCCCACAGGATAACTACACCACCTATGAGTTCTACGAAAGTTTTCAGTGATACTTGTATATTGTTAGCCCATGTGAGATTGAATACACTTCTTAACAGTTTTACAAATTTTATCTCTGTTTCCCTGTTTACTTTTCTCTCCGCATTATAAGCCTTTACAGTCTGTATTCCATTAAGAGACTCGACCATATAAGACGTAAGCTGGGCATTATCTTCCATTTCTTTTCGATTAAGTTTTTCATACCATTTATTAAATCCAAGTACGATTACTGCGTACAGTACAATCATTATGATCGTGATAAAAAATAATTTTGAATTCTGTATGTATAAAATAATTGCTCCGGCAACAGCCATAAGTGTATCTATCATTATGGTAAGTGTTGCTCCCGATATGGCATCCCTTACCTTTCCTGCATCATTAAATCGTGAAATTATCTCTCCGACCTTCCTTGTTCCGAAAAAGTTCATCGGAAGTTCCATTACATGCCTGTAATATCCCAATAATAACGCAATATCCAGTTTCTGACTAAGATACAAAAGTAAATGTGACCTGAATGCATTAAGGATTACCCTGAAAAGATTGAGAAGTATCACTCCTATTGATAAAGTCATGAGCGTTTTCTTTAATCCATCCGGAAGAACACTGTCTATCAATATCTGAAAGTAGAATGCTGCCAATATTCCAAGCACGGTATATATAAGAGATGCTAAAAAGATCTGAAATATAAGTTTCTTCTGTGGCATGAGCAGATGAAAAAATCTGGAGAAAATTCCTTTTGTCTCATCCTTTTTCTCAAATGTCTCATTCTTTACAAGAAGGATAAGGATACCGCTCCACTGATATTTTGGAGGTTTTCCCTCATCATGCACTTCTCCAAAAAACTCCTCCGGGGTAAGTTTTACAATACCTTCTCCCGGATCTGCAATGACTACCGTCTTTTTCGTTATTTTATGAATAACAACATAATGCAGTAATGCTCCATCTACGATAACATGTGCTATACATGGTAATGGAAACTCCGAGAAAAATGCTTCTTTATCTCCCTTTACTCCTTTGGCGCTAAATCCAAGCTGCTCGGCTGCTTTTATAACACCGTATGCATTTGTTCCCTGCTTGTCCGTACCGGCAACTTCACGTATTTTGCTGATACCTATTTTATATCCATTCTGTCTACAGATGGTTGCAAGGCATGCAGCTCCACAGTCGGTTATATCGTGCTGTTTTATACAATAGTATTTCATCATTTATTGTTCCTTTTCGCTATCGCTACTTTCAATATAAATGCCAGAAATATGTTCTGGCATTTATATCAATATCACTTACTTAATCTTTTTTATCAGATTTAGAACCCAATGCTATTCCCAAGGCACAGCCAAATGAAGTTCCAATTGGCAACATCACTATATTGTTTGTTGCAACACTAATTGCTACACCAATTGCCGTTCCTACTGCAACACCCATTGGAAGCCCAACTTTTTTATTCATAGCATTGTTCCTTTCTATTTTTTTCTATTTTTTCTACTAACTCCAGTGGCTATGCCGCCTGCAAAACCAGCTGCAACAAGCGTCCAAAATATAGCATCATCTACACCAAATATTCCACCTTCTACATCATATAATTCTTGCATACTTAATCTTTTAAAGTTTTCCATTTTTGTTTCCTTTCTTTAACCAGCAAAATATCCTACAATATGTCCTAATAACCATCCTCCTGCTAGAGCTCCTGTATAAATGAGTATCGGTGCTATTCCTCCATCTACCATCAGTTCATCTTCCTGCGTCATGACGCAAAATTTTTCGTTTACTTCCATTTTAATTCTCCTTATAATAATTTTTCTTTAGGCATTTTATAAACGCCTTAACCCATTGATTTCACAGAGGTTTTGTGATTAATTTATGGCTACTAAATACCATTAGATTTCTTTTAACGCCATTTATCAATTACCTAAATAATTTATATAGGCATAGGTCTAAAAATGTCTATAGCCTTTTTTATAAAATCCAAATAGTTTTTCACGTATTTCTCAATTGAATAGTTTCTTTTTCCACCATCAATCGCACATAACTCTTCACAATTCAAATTTTCAAATTGTAATGCTAATTCCATGATCTTTCTCCCTTCATATAATTCCTATTTTCTCTTTCTGCGCATTGTTGAGAATATATATAAAGCAATTGCTTGCTTCATACCATAATTATCTTGCGGTACAGCAGTACTACACATTCTATACCGACTGTGTTTTATAAATCCAATTTTTGATTTTGTCAATAAGATATTTTACTGGACTTATTAATGATCCTATTACGAAACCGCCATCAACCTGCATAAGCATAGTGTTGTTCATGGTTACTAAAATTCTGTTGTATTCATCATCTATTCCCCTTACGAATTCATCTGAAATTTTTTCCTATAAATTTTTCAATTGCATGGCATAAATCCCAAGCAGAAAGTAACATTCCACCTCCATCATGTTTCATCAATTCTCTTTCGTCTAATTCAACAAACATCCCTTGCCTCCTTTCGAAATTAAACCTATCATCATATATTTACCATTTCAATACTTTAATGCTATTTGGTAAGATTTCGGTGCTATTTAGCAATAAATCGTAAAAAATACTTTAATCTTTGATTTATTTTATTTATAATACAAATATAATCTTTATGGAGGCTGCAAGTATGTATTTAATTTACAAACTTTACTTTTCCTTAATTAACAATCTTATAATTGTACTGTTTTTATTTCGCTTCTCAGAAAATAATATGCACACTGTCTTTTCCATAAAAAGAAAAATAATAGTTTTTACTCTTGCTTCACTGTACTCTATTGTCCCATTATCAAGATTTGACTTAATTATTTCTAATGTCTTTTTCTTATTGACACTTTATTACCTGTCTGATTTTAAACTTAAACAAAGTATTATAATTCTTATAAAATTTGAGGTATTACTCCATATAGCATCTGCTATCATATGTTTTTTACATAGCCTGCTATTTTCTGATGCTCAATTGCTATATGATAATGTGATCTATCAGGATTACAAATCCATTCTTGTGGAAATAATAGCTTACGTTGTTTATTGTCTATATTGCAATCTTTTCAAATCAAATACTATCAAAAACATGTACTTGTTGCTCTTCAATATTACTATTTTAGGCATTTGTTTATTGTTAAGCTACATAACCTTGTACATCTGCTACTCACTTCCAAAATCCTATATGCTTTCAGCTATTTTTGCCATTATTTTCGTACTTATTATCATATGTATTTCACTATATGATAAATTTCTGGCAGTCATTGAAGAAAACACCAATTATCGGTTCAAACTGGAACTTGATAAAATTGAACAGGTATATTCTGCCAAGCTCGACGATAAATTAAATCAGCTCCATTCTTTAAGACATGATATGAAAAACCATCTGATAGTAATTGATGGTTATGCTTCACAGCACAATGATAGGAAAATTCATGAATATATTCATAATATTTCTGAGGATCTTTCTCTGACAAATACTGTAGATTCAGGCTCTCATATCGTCTCAGCTCTTATAGCAGAAAAAGAGGACAAGGCAAAGTCACAAAATATCAGATGCGAAATTAATATAAGTACACCCGGTATTAATATTGACGATTTTTCAATTACGACCATAATAGGTAATCTGTTTGATAATGCGATAAAAGCAGCCTCTGAGTGTGAACATGGCTGGATCAGATTCTCCATCACACAGACCGGCTCATATATGAATATAGTTATTGAAAATTCCTACTCCGGAAATATTATAGAAAACAATGGTGAATTTACATCTACCAAAAATGACAAGGTCTTACCTCATGGAATAGGCATAAAAAATGTCCGTAAAGTCGTTTCCAACCTTAACGGACACATTGATTTCTCTTATGCCAGCGGATATTTTAGCGTAAAGGCAGAACTCCCTAATTATAGTTAAGTTCCTGCTCCTTTATAGTTTAATTTATCGTTTTTTTAAGTTATAATATTAAACATAAGGAGACACGGTATGAATAATTACATTAATATTTTTTTAGAATTTTTATATCTTCTTTGTAATGCATTCTTGCTATTCAGAATATGTGAAGAAAATATGCACAATAAAATCAGCATTCCGATGAAGTTATTTTATATTATAGTATTTGTAGTTTTTCCAGCCACAATACATGCTATCGGGATATTATCATATTTTGCTCCTATCCTATTCATGCTTATAATTTTTAGAAAATTAAACAAACTACTGTTGAAATGTTTATTCAATTATATAGCTATATTATTTCTATTTATACCAATTGCCACTATACAAACTTTACTATTAAATGATGCACATTTTGCACTGAGTTCTCAGGAATATTTAAATTATAAAACCACAACCATTTTTATAGTTGTTTATAATATTTACATACTTTATACCAACAATATAAAAAGAAAATCCAGTGCATATTTTTATTCATATGCATTTACAATTATTATATTGGGATTAAGTATGTTACTTGGCTACATTACGCTTTCAATATGCATTGAAAATCCAAACTCTTATAATTTGATTGTTATTTTTTCAATTATATTTTTATTCCTTATCATATGCATTTCACTATATGATAAATTTCTGGCAGTCATTGAAGAAAACACAAATTATCGGTTCAAACTGGAACTTGACAAAATGGAACAGGTATATTCTGCCCAGCTCGACGATAAATTAAATCAGCTTCACTCTTTAAGACATGATATGAAAAACCATCTGATAGTAATTGATGGATATGCTTCACAGCACAATGATAAGAAAATTCATGAATATATTCATAATATTTCTGAGGATCTTTCTCTGACAAATACTGTAGATTCAGGCTCTCATATCGTCTCAGCTCTTATAGCAGAAAAAGAGGACAAGGCAAAGTCACAAAATATCAGATGCGAAATTAATATAAGTACACCCGGTATTAATATTGACGATTTTTCAATTACGACCATAATAGGTAATCTGTTTGATAATGCGATAAAAGCAGCCTCTGAGTGTGAACATGGCTGGATCAGATTCTCCATCACACAGACCGGCTCATATATGAATATAGTTATTGAAAATTCCTACTCCGGAAATATTATAGAAAACAATGGTGAATTTACATCTACCAAAAATGACAAGGTCTTACCTCATGGAATAGGCATAAAAAATGTCCGTAAAGTCGTTTCCAACCTTAACGGACAAATTGATTTCTCTTATTCCAGCGAATGTTTTAGCGTAAAGGCAGAACTCCCTAATTATAGTTAAGTTCCTGCTCCTTATATGCTCTCCTTATCTTGTCCAGATGAAGTTCCTTTATCTGATCATGATATTTCCTGCTCAAAGGGACTTCCATGCCTCGTCCAAAGCATACCACATCTTTTTTTACTTCTTTAATGTAATTAAAATTGGCTATATACCCCTGATGTGTATACATAAATACATCATTATCCAATCTTTCATATACATTTTTCAGAGGCTCATAACAGCATATTTCCTCATCCCTTTTATGGAATACACACTGATTTCTGCGTTTTTCTATATATATTACATTTTGAAGGTCTATGAGAACATCTTCATATCCGGATTTAATTTTTAGATATCTTTTTTCCGCTTTTTGTGCATTTTTACGATAATCAATCTGAATTCTTGCTTTTTCGATAATGTGCTTTACCTGTGTATATTTTATCGGTTTCATAACATAATCAAGTGCATCAAGTCTGAATGCTTGTATCGCAAATGCATCATAACTCGTCACAAATGAGATACATACCCATGGGTCGATTTTTCTTAATGCATCAGCCATCTCAATACCTGTCATACCGGGCATTTCCACATCAAGAAACAATAAATCATATTCCTTACTCTTAGAAAATAAATTATTCATGAGTTCTTTTGCATTATCATAGAGATCGATGCTTACATTAACATCCATTTCATTTCCGTATTCACTCACAAATTTTTTAAGTTCATTCCGAAAAAATTCTTCATCATCGCATATTGCTGCTCTTATAGTTTCGTATTGCATATATTAAATTCCTTAAAATCCCCCTATAACCACCTTACAGTCCTTCTAAGCGTCTTACAGTTACAATGTCATATATTTATGTAATTGTCGCGGTCTACCTCTATCACGGTATAGTAATTCTTTCCAAGCTTTTTCCTGACATTTTCCTGTATTGCATTGCATATATCATCATCTGAGGTGATATAGCCGAATGGAACTGCAATGTCAAAAACCAGATTCGTATGTGTATCACCTCTGATAATACGGAAATCGTGCATATTTATGTGCGAATCAAGCCCTTTTATCACAGAGAGCACATCGGCCTTCAGTCCGGCTACCTCCTCATCCTCTATCGCTACCGGGTCCATGTGGATGGTCACTATACAGCCCAGTTCCCTTCGTATCTTACGCTCCAGATTATCGATTATATCGTGCAGCTCGACCATATCCCCGTCCTCCGGCACCTCTGCATGAAACGATACTATCCTGTGTCCCGGTCCATAATCATGCACCATAAGGTCATGCATACCGAGTATGTTTTTGTCAAAGTCCAGTACCATCTCCCTTAGTCTCTCGACAAACTCTGGCTCCGGCTTTGCTCCAAGCAGCGGGTCTATCGCCTCTCTGGCTGATGATATCCCTGAATAGAATATAAACAATGACACAAATACACCGCCTATTCCATCCAGATTGAGTCCTGAAAAGTGCGCTATGAGTGTGGCTGCAAGTACTACAGATGTAGCGATACAGTCTGACAGACTGTCCCTGCCTGTCGCTTCGAGTGTTGAGGAATCAAGCTTTTTTGAAAAATAGAAATTGTATACCGCCATGATGCATTTTACGGCTATTGATGCCAGTAGTATCGCGACTATAAGCCATGAAAACTCTATGTCCTGCGGCTTTATGATTTTGCCAAAGGAATCCCTGAACAGCTCAAAGCCCATGATGAGTATGATTGCTGCAACTGCCAGTGTAGACACATACTCCATCCTCGCATGTCCGTATGGGTGCTCCTCATCAGCTCTCTGCGCCGCCATCTTGAAGCCCGCTATCGTGATGATTGATGAGCCTGCATCTGACAGGTTATTGAATGCGTCCGCAGTGATTGAGATTGCACCACTAAGCATTCCTGCAAAGAGCTTGCCGGCAAAGAGTATGAGGTTTAAAAATATACCGACTATACCGCACAGCATGCCATATTTATTTCGTTTTTCAATGTCTGTTTCCTGTTTGACTGCTTTACTCTCTGTCTCTGACATTTACTTTACCTCTATTTTATTATATTCTTATTTACAGCCTATTTCACCGCTCCGAATCTGTTGAACGGGTAATATCTGAATATCGCTTTTGCAAGTATATCGTCCTTGGACACATATGTGTGCTTCCAGACTCTTGCGTCGGATGAGCCATTTCTGTTGTCACCGAGCAGCAGATATGAGTCCTGCGGCACCTTAAACTCGTAAGGTCCCGCATTTGTGTTCCATGGATCCTCACCGCTCTGGTTTGACATAAGATAATCCTCCTCAAGTGCCTCACCGTCTATATACACCTGGCCATCCTCTATTGTGACTGTCTCTCCCGGCAGACCTATTACACGCTTGATGTATTTCTCAGAAGGCGAATCCGGTGCATTGAATATGACTATATCCCCTCTCTTTGGGTCTGAAAATGTATATGCGAGCCTGAAGCCAAATATGTCATCTCCAATCTGTATGGTATTCTTCATTGAGCCTGACGGAATATTTGCATTTATAATGACATAGTTCTTTATGAGTATTGCCGCAACAATGGCGATTGCGATTGTTACCACCCAGCTTAGGATTTCCCTGACAGGTGATGATTTTTCCTCCGGCTTTTTTGGCTCCATCTCATCGGTTGTTTTTGTGTCTTCTTCGTTGTTTAAGTCTAATATCTCCATTTTCATGTTCTCCTTATTCATGCCTCAATAAGTGTTTGATAATATATGTCATGGCGGTACAGCCTATGGTGCCATCCACCACTTTATAAAGTCCTTCCTTGTAAAATAAAGACTTGTAAGCCCGTAATCTGCGATTTCCTTATCTGTAAAGGTCTTTGCTATATACGCATTGATTTCATCCGGGAAGTCTCTCTCGAGGCACCACTGTGCCTGCAGGCTCATTGGCTTTTCCAGCTCATATTGGTGCACGAGCTCGCCTCCAAAATCTATGATACTGTTCCATCTGGATGCATTGCCCAGTATCCTCTGCTTGATATTTTCTATGATCACAGCTCTTGCAATCCTTACCTTTTTGTACTTTTCGGCGCGCTGCAAAAGCATTGCATTGCGGTTGTGGGTATTTATCACCAGCTCCATCGGGTCTGTCAGCTCATTTGACACCAGACAAAATACAGGGTCCAGATCATAATACTCCGGTCTTAGCACGTAGTCGTTTCGAAATGTTGCTGCTGTCTTTGCCACGGTTAGGTCTGCCGATACATCCGTGTATATGATGCCCGGCATGTCACCCATAACATACTCCATCGATGTGATATACGGTGTCATAAACTGCCAGAAGGCTCTGATATTCTGCTCAAATACTATGATATCGTATTTGTCAATAAACTGACCATAATCATAAGGGTAGTTCTCCCTATAGTGTGCAAAAAGTGCCCTCTGCATGAAAGCTATCTTTATTTTCCGCCCGATAAAGCCGTTTATTACTGTCCTCACCGGAACCTCTACCTCGCGCTCCTTTATATATACAAGCACCTGTACAGCTCTGCTTACCAGCTCGTTTTCCGCCTCGTATTCACATACCAGCCGTTTTCTGCCATCTGACAGATACTGGCCAAGTGTAAGCGGGCTCTGCCCAAAGGCATCTATGATAATCTGTCCTATATACTGGCGGAGCTCTATGAGCTTTTCATCGAAGGCTGCTCCGTCTCTCGATATGCTTATATTTAGAAACCTCTTTTTAATATTGAGCTGATATGAGAAATTGTCTATCCATGATGGTGCAAGCCCCAGTATATCTGTGGCATCGGTCACAAGAACTCCCTGCTGGTACAGCGTGGACTTTGGAAAATACCCCTTGTGCTTTGGATGATAGATAGCCACATAGCCCTCCAGCAGGCTGTTATCCACTCGTATGATATTCATGCCAACAAGCTCATTCATCGGATAGTTCCACTTTGCCTTTGGCTGTGACAGGCATACCTCCCTTGTATCACACCTGATATTTACAGGTATAGGCAGTGTAAGCATATAACGCTTTATGGTTTCCACTATAAAATCCAGATCTATGTATGGTGCATATGATGGCTTTACGGGGATAGAGATGCGCGTGCCCGGTGTCTTTTTCTGCGATATGACATACTCTATCTGGCCATTCTCTCCAAACCACTTTGCCATGACAGGTGCCGTATCCTGCGGATTGCTTATGTTCCAGGCAGTGTTTATGACCTTATCCTTTTTCGACTCGATGAGCACAGCCTTTGAGACTGTAAAGCACGAGCACAGCCCAATGCCATAGTGGGAATACGGCTCATACTTCAGCTGCTGATTGAAAAAATCTGTGCTTGTATAATAGCTTGCCCCTATCTGTGCGATAAAGTGCTCCAGATCATATTCATTTATGCCTATTCCATTATCCTCTATCGTAAACAGTCTTGTATCACTGCTGTACGTGATGTCTATGCGTGGCTCATATATGGCCCTGACATCGCGCATCTGGCTTGCCTGCTCCATCTCAAGGAACTCCGTGCCCCAGCTCCACTCAAGTGCCTGCCGCACATTGCAGGCATCCATGGCATTGAGCAAAAGCTCCCTGATAAAGACCTTCCACGAAGCATAAAACTGCTGGCTTGCAATAAGCGGAAGCATATTTGATTTTCCTAACTCTACATCGATGCTTTTCATGCTTTATCCGACTGCCCGTAATAGCTGCCGTAGTAATTGCCATAGTACCCACTGACATGGCTGTTTTTCTTGTTGTTTACCTTGTTGAGCACAGCGCCCAGTATCCTCACTCCCGATGCCTCGAGCTGTTTCTTCACACTCTGTATCATCCTGGCGCTCGCCATGCCCTGTCCTATCACTATTATAGCTCCGTCACAATACTTTGCTACAACTGCCGCATCTATGGCAGCTCCTATCGGTGCACAGTCTATAATTATGTAGTTAAAGTGCTCCTTGCCGAAATTAAGAAGCTCCTGAAAGTATTTTTTTTCAAGAATCTCTGTCGGATTCGGCACAGACGGCCCTGCAAATATCATAAAAAGGCCCGGTATTTCCGTGCCATACATCACTTCCTCAAGACGTCTCTGACCGGAAAGATAGTGTGACAATCCGCATATCTCCCCTCCACTTGCCGCTGTGGCACGCAGACGCCCTGCAAGGACTGATTTACGCATATCGGTATCTATGAAAAGCACTCTATTTCCTGACTCTGTAAGCGACCGTGCCAGATCAAGTGCCACGGTGCTTTTGCCTTCATTTGGTACAGAGCTTGTCACAAGAAGCGTGCGTATATCATCCCCGCAAAACTGTATATTTGTCTTCAAAGCTCGAAGTGATTCCTTCATCGTATAGCTTTGTTCTTTTAGCTTGCCAAATTTTACTAATTCCATCTGCCCATCTCCTGATACAGGCTTCCTTATGCTGAAGCCGATTTCTTTTTTCTTTTCTTTCTGTGGCTGCCTCTGCCATGCTTTCTGCCATTTCCATGCTCGCCATCATCCTCCGCCTCATCAAGCGGAAGTGTACCAAGCACGTTCATGCCAAGCTTCTTCTCCACATCCTCTGTATCTATGATTGTATCATTGAACAGATAAGAAACCACTATAACCGCAATCGACAGAAATGCTCCCGCAAAGGCTCCTATCACTGTGTTTTTGCCGATATTAGGGCTTACCGCGCCTCCATCATCATATCCGCTCTGGATGATGGTCGGCGGATCCTGCTTCATCTTTTCCGCTATATATGCCGATGCGACCTTTGCTATCTCATCTGCTATGGTCTTTGCCATCTGCGGATCGGGATCCGTTACTGTGATATTGAGTACTCGCGAGTTGGACGGATTATCAAGCGTCACCCTGCCGCCAAGTGTCTTGTAGCTCTCATTCAGATTGAGATTCTCTATGACCTGATCCAGCACCGGACGTCCCTTTACTACAACTATGTAATCATTTGTCAGGCTGGTGCCTGTCTGGATATCCGCAAGGCTTGTGATGGATGTGCTCTTTGAAAGTACATAAAGCTCAGATGTCGATTCATACATAGGTGTAATCATAAATCTGCTTATCGCAAATGCCACTGCACCTGTCGCTATCGTAACAAGAATTATCCACTGCCAATATGAAATTATCTCAAGAAACAGATCCTTTAAGTCTATCTCTATCTCGTTGTCAAAATCCTGTTCTCTCTCCATTACTTATCCCCGTATTTAAACTTATTATCTTCCGTTTATTATATTTTCCGGTGTGGTCTGCATGATTTCCTGCGCATAGTCATCACCGAACTTCTTTGCCACGTACTCATAGCATTTTTTCATATTGCAGACGCGCTCCTTTGTGCCATGGCTGTCGCTTGCTATTACATCAACAAGCCCTGCCTTCAAAAGCTTCTTTGTATATCTCTTGAAGTGTCTGCCATCTATGCCGAGCACTGAGTCTGCATTGACCTGTATGAGCGCTCCAAGCTCCTGCAAATCCTCTATACGGCTTATATCACTGAGACATTCATATCTCTCCACATGTGCTATCACCGGTATATATCCTGCAAATATTGCTTCGCGCGTCATCTTGTATACAAATGAGTATTCGCTGGAATGTGAATACTCTGTGAGTATATACTGTGTATCTGCCAGTGTATGGCACAGCCCACCATGAAAGGTATCTATCATATCGGTTGCCACATGATACTCTGTGCCGAGCTTTAATTCTATTCCAAGCTTATTTGCATATGGCATCAGCTTTTTATAATGAAGCTCTATCTTTTCAAGCGGATGCTTAAACATTCCATGGCGCAGGTGCGGTGTGAGGATTATGCCTGTGATGCCCTGCTTTTTGGCTATCTTGAGCATCTCTACCGATTCCTCGAGCGACTTTGAGCCGTCGTCCACTCCGTATAATAAATGGCAATGTATATCTATCAAAATTCATGGTCCTCCGTTTCGTTTTCCTGAACTATCATTATACTATATACAGATTTTTCGTGCAATTGCTGAGATATTAAATTTTTCTTCTTTTTTGTGGGGAGGGCGTGTCCATTTTTGAAAATTCCGATTCATTGCGATTTCAAGTTTAACGCTTTATATACCTTTGATTCTTGCTATTAGGCTTATCTGGAATAGTACGTTCCACCGCCCCAATATTTAATGCAGGATCCATATAATTCTTTCTAAATGTCTCACGTGATTTAAGCCCTAGCTGTTCCATCAAAGAAACGGCTGTATATGGCACATCGAATTCCATTATCTCAAGCAAACGTTTTACATATTCTGATTCATCATTAGTGGATTTACGAACTTGTTCATTCACTTCATCAAGAATATCATCTATACGCTCCAACATAAATTCAATAAAAACATTCGAGTTTCCATTTACGTGACACTCTGAAATTGCATTGTAATAATCATTTTGAAATTTTTCTATCTGGCTTTCTAATGGTATATAGGCAAATACTGGATTCCATTCATTTAATAACATGGTATGCCATAGTCTTGCAGTTCTTCCATTGCCATCTGAAAACGGATGAATAAATACAAATTCATAATGAAAAACAGCTCCCATTATCAATGGATGTACCTCTTTTCTATTTGTACTCATCCAACCGAATAAATCTTGCATTAGTGAAGGTACAAACTGCGGTGGCGGAGCCATAAAAATACAGGTATCACCATTAAAAACACCTTCATCACCATCGCGAAACCTTCCTGCGTCATCTTTTAATAGGTATTCCATAATTCCTTGAACTTTTTTCAGATCATCTAAACTATATGGATTGACCTTTCCAATCATTTCATACGCTTTGTACGCATTTTTAACCTCTTGAATCTCCTGCTCTGGTCCAAGAACCATCCGACCATTTATGACATCTTTTGTTTGTCCTATAGTCAACGAATTGGCTTCAATTTTCAATGATGAATGCACCGATTTAATTCGATTATTTCTCCTTAAATGTGGCTTATTATCCAGATTGTGGTATATCTCTATTCTACCTAGCTTAGTCGAAATAGATGAAACCAGATTAAGCATTTTTTCAGTTATAGTATATGGTGGTTTATATTCTTCCATAAAATCGCCTCATCTTGCTTATTATCTTGCTTATTATCTTACCATAATTATATATCTTTATACAATATCCATCTACAAATATCCACAATTTTAATACCTTCATACTGATAATTTTTATTACCATTTTTTGAAAATAATTCTTTTTTTGGTAATAGATTCTTTTTCCCAAAGAATCCTAAAAAGGTGGACTGCTACACATAGCAATCCACCCTCTGCCTTATTACAATTAATTTGTAACTATCCGATTTGTCTGACAAGATTTATCATTTCGATTGCACCGAGTGCACAGTCATATCCTTTATTTCCGGCTTTTGTTCCGGCTCTTTCTATTGCCTGCTCGATGTTTTCGGTGGTAACTACTCCAAACATTACCGGGATTTCTGACTCGAGTGATACTGATGCAATTCCCTTTGATACTTCGTTGCACACATAGTCATAGTGGCTTGTTGCACCTCTGATTACTGCTCCGAGGCAGATGATTGCATCATATTTTCCACTTTTTGCCATCTTCTTTGCGATGAGCGGTATCTCGAATGCTCCCGGCACCCATGCTACGTCTATGTTTTCCTCCGGCACGTCGTGTCTTACGAGTCCGTCCTTTGCTCCTCCTAAGAGCTTTGATGTGATAAATTCATTGAATCTTGCTACTACGATTCCTACCTTGATTCCATCCTGTGTCATTTTTCCTTCGATTACATTCATTTTTCGTTCTCCTTTTGTTTTTATTTTTACTCAGATGAGTTTCTTTGCAATTTTAGTATGAAAGTATATGTCCCATGCGGTTCTGCTTTGTTTTCAGATAAAACAGGTCATGCGCTGTGGCGCTCATCTGAATTGGCACACGCTCGCTTATTTCCATGCCAAATTCTGAGAGCTGATATACCTTGTCAGGGTTATTTGTGAGAAGGCGCAGACTGTGTACGCCGAGCTCTCTTAATATCTGGGCTCCTATATAGTATTCGCGCTCATCTCCGGCAAAGCCAAGTGCCAGGTTTGCTTCGAGTGTATCCATGCCCTGCTCCTGAAGCTCATAGGCCTTTAGCTTATTTATCAGGCCGATGCCTCTGCCCTCCTGACGCATGTAGAGCAGTATTCCTCTGCCCTCCTTGTCTATCTGTCTCATGGCTGCCTCAAGCTGCTGACCGCAGTCGCAGCGCTGTGAGCCGAATACATCTCCCGTGAGACACTCTGAATGTACTCTGCAGAGCACATCCCTTCCATCTGCGATTTCGCCCTTTACAAGTGCTACATGATGCTCTCCGTTTAATCTGTTTACAAAGCCATATGCCTTGAATTCACCGTATTTGGTCGGCAGCTTTACCTCTGTGACACGGTCAACGAGCTTTTCATGTATCTTTCTGTATTCCTGAAGTGCCGCTATTGTGATGAATTTGATGTCCCATTTTTTTGCAAGCTCCATGAGCTCTGTTGTGCGCATCATGGTACCGTCCTCACGCATTATCTCACAGCACAGTCCACATTCCTTTAGTCCTGCGAGCCTGCACAGATCGACTGTTGCCTCTGTGTGTCCGTTTCTCTCAAGTACGCCGTTCTTCTTTGCAAGAAGCGGAAACATATGGCCCGGACGTCTGAAATCCTCTGGTTTTGCATCATCAGAGACACATTTCATTGCGGTGATTGAGCGCTCTGCTGCTGAAATACCTGTTGTTGTTGAGACATGGTCTATTGAGACTGTAAATGCTGTCTCATGATTGTCTGTGTTTTCCTGCACCATCTGCGGAAAACGAAGCTTCTTTACATATTCCTGCGACATCGGCATGCATATCAGACCCTTGCCGTGCATCGCCATAAAGTTGATGTTTTCTGTTGTGGCAAATTCTGCCGCACAGATGAAATCGCCCTCATTCTCTCTGTCCTCATCGTCTGTGACAAGTATTATTTTTCCTGCACGAAGCTCATCAAGTGCTTCTTCTACTGTGTTGAATTTCATTTTTTATGTCCTCGTCTTTCTATTGTGATTTTGCAGCTATTCAATTGCGTGTTTTTGTTAAAAGCCGTATTTTGCCAGGAAATCTCTTGTTATTCCATCCGGTTGTTTTTTATTTTCGCTGGATTTATGTGAAGCATTTTCCTTAATTGTCTGTGCTCCTATTATTTCCTCCGACTGCCCTTTAAACAACAGCTTCTCAACATATTTTCCTATGATATCTGTTTCCAGATTTACTACAGCTCCCACTTTTCTGTCCTTTAACACAGTCTGACTTACAGTGTGTGGTATCGCTGATATCGAGAAATTATCCTGTGCAACCTTTGCGACGGTGAGACTTATTCCATCGATTGTGACGGAGCCCTTCTCGACTATATAGCGCATGAGCTGTGGTGCGGCCTGTATTGTATACCAGATGGCATTGTCATCCTTTTTGACCTCCACAATCCTGCCTGTTCCGTCAACATGTCCCGACACTATGTGCCCGCCAAATCTGCCATCTGCGGCCATCGCACGCTCCAAATTGACATGTGCTCCTCTCATCGCATTTGCAAGCGATGAGCGATTTAGCGTCTCGTGCATGACATCCGCTGTAAACGCATGTGGCATGAGCCTTGTGACTGTGAGGCAGATGCCGTTTACTGCTATGCTGTCTCCGACCTTTGTTCCATCGAGCACTTTTTCAGCTCTGATTGTAAGCACTGCTGAGTTTGCTCCACGCGAAATTGTATCTATTGTTCCAACTTCTTCAACTATTCCTGTGAACATTTTGTATTGCCTTTCTTTTTAAGTATTCACAACATCACTCTCAATTAGGAAATCATCCCCAAGCTTTGTTACCTTACTGTTTCCAAGCATCACGGCATGTGCCGGTGAGTCAGTTCCCATTCCCTCTATCGGTGTTTTTGCATTCGCTCCGCCGAAAAGCTTTGGTGCAATGTAGGCGTACACCTTATTCACAATCCCGCTCTCTAAGGCTGACCAGTTGAGTATGCCGCCTCCCTCAAGTAAAATGCTGTCTATGCTTCTTTCGCCGAGCTTTTGCATGAGGTCATTTAAATCAATGTGACCATTTTTTTCAGCTACATACAAAATTTCTATTCCGTTTTCTTCAAGCCGTGTTATTTTTCTGTTTTCTTGATAATTATTGTTTTCTTCTATACTATCTTTTTCAGTATCAGGTAAGGCTTCTGACGGTGCGGTTTCACGATATCGCTCACTGACTGCAACAATCGTCGGCACTTCCTTTGCAGTATTTACTATCTGCGATTCCAGTGGAAGCTTAAGGTGCGTATCGCATATTATGCGAATTGGATTTACTCCGCCCTCGATTCTACATGTAAGCAGCGGATCGTCTGCAAGCACTGTTCCTATTCCTGCCATTATGGCTTTATATCTGTGACGCAGGTTTTGCACATGTTCTCTCGCTTTTTCTCCTGTTATCCACTTTGATAGCCCTGAATATGTGGCTATCTTTCCATCCATCGTCATGGCATACTTCATAGCGACATATGGACGTCCGGTCTGTATAAAGTAAAAGAATACTTCATTCAGCCGGTCGCACTCTTCTTTGAGCACATTCGTGATAACCTCTATCCCATGCTCTTTAAGGATTTTGATACCGCCCCCGGCGACAAGCGGATTCGGGTCATCCGAGCCCACATATACTCTTTTTATCCCGGCTTCTATCACTGCCTCCACACATGGTGGCTGCTTGCCATGATGACAGCATGGCTCGAGGGTCACATACATATCCGCTCCCTGTGGCGATTCCTTGCAATGCTTTAACGCATTTCTTTCCGCGTGCAGCTCTCCGTATCTCTCATGCCAACCCTCTGCGATTATCCTGCCGTCCTTTACTATCACAGCTCCGACCATCGGGTTTGGCGAGGTATATCCCATGCCGCGCTTTGCAAGCTCAATCGCCCTTCTCATATATTGTTCATCAGTCATTTGGTTTCCTTTCTGCATATTCTTTATATGCCCACTAAAAAAGCCCCAAACTATTAATGTTCAGGGCCTAGTAATTTCAAATATCATAATCTCAAAAAAACATGCACTAGCTGCATTTCATCATAAATGAATTTTGAAATAAAAAACTCTGGAATGTATCAAAACACTCCAGAGTAGATATCTGTTATAACTATGATATGTGCTGTATCTATATCTGAAACTGAATCTGAAACCCAGCTATCTATACTCTGCATATATCATATTCACATCTTCTTTCATCCAGACTTTACTGTCGGCCTCGGAATCTCACCGAATCATGCCTTGCGGCTCGTGGGCTATACCACCGGTAGGGAATTGCACCCTGCCCTGAAGAATAATTATTTAATTAGCTTACGCTAACTATAGTAAACCTTTGCGGTTTGGATGTCAAGATTATTTTCATTTTTGATAAAATTTATGCTATAATCATACATCGATTAAAAAATCTTAAAATTTTTTGTAACAAAACAATCCTTTCTACGTCTAACCTATGAACAAAGGAGGTGACAGTTCTGGATTATGAGAAATTGTACAATTCCTATTACTTGCAAGTATACTCATATGTAATGACAATTGTAAAAAATCAACATCAGGCTGAGGAAATTACCCAGAATACTTTTTATAAGGCCATGACCGCAAAGAAGGCATATGCCGGCAAATCAAGTGAGCTTACCTGGCTTTGCAGCATAGCAAGAAATCTGGCAATGGACGAATGCCGAAAAAACACAAAATTTACAGAACTTGACGAAGAGCAGCTCGAACAACCCGATAATATGGTAAAAAGCCTAGAAAATAAAGATACAGCTCTTCAGATTCATCTTATACTGCACGAGCTTGATGAGCCCTACAAGGAGGTCTTTCAGCTTAGAATATTTGGTGAATTGCCATTCTCCCAAATAGGCATGATATTTGGAAAAACAGAGAACTGGGCACGGGTAACTTACCATAGAGCCAGACTGAAAATCAAAGAAAGGATGGATAGAAATGAATAATCCAATTACACAATCAACCGATGAAACCTGCAATATAGTTCAGGATTTACTCCCACTATACTATGACGATGTATGCAGTCCCTCAAGCAAAAGGCTTGTTGAAAAACACCTTAAGACTTGTGAAAAATGTCAAAATACATACAATGAGCTAAAAAACGATTCTATTGATTCAATGATAAAAAAAGAGGCCGACAGTGTATTAAAGCAGCATGAGAAAAAGGAAAAATCTGCCGCCTATAAGGCCGGAGTCATAATAGCCGGATTACTGCTTATCCCAATACTCATTACATTCATAGTGTGCCTGTCAAATGGCGGTGGTTTAAATACCTTTGCGGTGGTAACAGCATCTATGCTTCTTGTAGCTGCAATGACAGTTGTTCCGCTTATGGCACAGCAGAAAAAACTGACCAAATGCATAATCTGCGGTGTTTTTGCTCTGCTTTTGATATTCTTTTTTGTTGACAGAATGTATAGTTCAAATGAATTTATGCTTTGGTCTGTTCCAACTATATTTGGATTATCAATTGTTCTTTTTCCGTTTGTCATCAGAGAAATTGAGCTTCCACCTGTTTTATCAGACAAAAAAGCTCTTATCACTATGCTGTGGGATACCTTATGGCTTTTCCTCACAATCATTGAGGTGTGTGGTCATACAAACGATGTTGCCGGAATGAAGGCAGGCTGTATTATAGCATTTGTCTTTGTACTTGCAGCCTGGCTCATATTCTTTGATGCACGATATTTAAACGCAAACGGATTTATAAAATCCGCAATTATAGTTTTGATAGCTTCAGTTTGGACAGCTTTTGCCGATGACATATGCGAGTTTTTAATTTTTGGCACCAGACAACTCACTATAAAGTCTGTGAATTTTTCTGACTGGACTTCTAATATTTGCGTGAATGCCAATGTTTACACTATTGTACTTGTGTCCGGGATTATTATCGCCTCTATACTTTTCGTAGCAGGCGGTATCAGAGCATTTGCTAATAAAAAATAAATTAGTTTTCTCTTTGAAATATTATTACAAAACCCCTCCCACAGACTCCTATCTGTTGGAGGGGTTTTTATAGTCATTATTCAATAAGTGCCTACAGATTAGCAAACACCCTGTGCAAGCATAGCATCAACTACTTTCTCAAAGCCTGCGATATTTGCACCTGCAACATAGTCAGTCTTTCCACCAACTGTTGCATTGTATCTCTTAGCAGCATCACTGATGTTAGCGTAGATTGTCTCCATGATGCCCTTGAGCTTTCCGTCAACCTCTTCGAATGTCCATGAAAGTCTCTCAGAGTTCTGGCTCATCTCAAGTGCTGATGTAGCAACACCACCTGCAT